>Ga0182793_1001071_pt1 | contig 17991 bp, 16 predicted proteins | sample Passage237A_FD_130498 | JGI IMG/M metagenome (GOLD analysis project Ga0182793, IMG submission 130498) | Cellulose adapted compost microbial communities from Newby Island Compost Facility, Milpitas, CA, USA - Passage2 37A (version 2) (version 2) ... | reverse complement strand
GAATCGTATATAGAAGTGCTGAATAAGCGCAGATCAAACGTTGGTTTAAGTTGTTGGTGATTTGATAGTGTGTTTGCTTTCGCTCTCGCTAGAATAAAACCTAATCCGGTACTTCAATAATTCCAATTTTAAATCAAATTAAACTTTTTCATCTAGATAATCAAATTAATTCATCCGAAAAGGATTGAATGGTCGAAGGAAGAATTGTCGAAGTAAACCCCAAAAAAAGGTGGGGGTTGTATTTTTTTAGCGTTTACAATAATGTCACCCCTAGCGGGGTTTTAGGCTGCCGTTGGGGATAGAGCGTTTACAATAATGTCACCCCTAGCGGGGTTGGGTGCCGTTGGGGATATTGCGTTTACACTAATGTCACCCCTAGCGGGGTTTTGGATGTCGTTGGGGATATTGCGTTTGGGCTGGACCTCAAGGGGGGAGTGATCTTATCGTTACACCTAAAAGTTGTTCAGGAAATGCCCTTGTTCCTTAGAGACAGGCAGAGGTCTGAATTTTCATTTTATCAGACCTCCACCGCCTCGATAAAGTCAGTCAAAATTTTCAAAATCGATTTCTAGGAATCGATTGACTTCCGCTTTCCATCGATTTTCTACGAAATCAACATGATCAGGGTGTACATTGTAGGCTTCGTAGGCGGCCTCATCGGCGAATATCATTGAAAAACCATAGGTGAAATCATTTTTGGGACTAACCTGGTACAGTGCCTGAAAGTTTTGAACACTGGGAATTGCGCCCAAAAGTTTTAGGCCATCTTCCATAAATTTTCGCGCTTCTTCTGACCCTTTTTCATGTTTTAAATCAAAGATGACCATGTGTTTTATCCCTTTCAAAGGAGGATGAATAGCGTTTTGTGCGGTAGTTTGTTCACTTGACATATCACTTGCTGCTTGGTTGAAATGTTCTAAACCTGCTTTCACATCGGGGACATTGTGGAACCAGTTGGCCTCCTGTTCGATATAAACATAGCCTCCGAAATTTTGGCGTCGGAGCTCACGAGCAATTTGTTTGAAATCCAGCACACCTTCACCAATGACCACATATTCGGTCTTAATTTCACCGGCTTTTGCCACGTCTTTTAAGTGTACGCTGATTAAATGGCCTTCCAATGATTTGAGACATGCGACTGGGTCCAAACCACTACGCGCCCAGTGACCCACATCTCCACAAGCCCCTATATTTGGTCTGCCCGCAGCTGCTTTAAGTACACTGTCGGGATGCCAGTAGTAGCTTTCGCCTTTGGCATGTTGGTGAATGGCCGTTTTAATGCCGTATACCTGACCGAGACTATCCAATAAGTCCCATTCATCCGCACGGGGTTCACTTACAAAAAATTCTAGCCCTATTTTTTTTCCCATTTCAAAGTAATGTACCCATTGTTCTGGCGTTTTTGCATCACCTACATAAATGGACCGCATCGACAAACCCTGTTCGGCGATGGTATTTTTCAACTTTTCAATTTCCTCGTCGGTAAGTTGTAAAAGAGTTTTGTCATCAAATTCACTTCCTAGTTTATGAAAGGAGAAGCCCTCCACATATTGGAGACCGGCACTATCGGCTTTTTGCAAGGTTTCCAGGAAGGGGAATTTGTTAAAGGAATAGAGAGCAACCCCTGTTTTCCAGGGTACAGGTGCCGGCGGACTTTCTTTTTGTTGACCCGAATTACAAGATGCTAACAGTCCAATTAGAAAGACTGAGCAAAGAAATAGATGAAACTTTTTCATGACAGTATTTTTCACATTAATTCAATAAGGATTTTTGTGTTATGCGTGTCTTACCCTATCTAAAGGCCGATGCTAGGGCTGAATTACTCTTTTTTCCAATTTTGTTGCCAAAGCGCTTCGTATATGGCTCATTGAAATTAATCTAAGGAATTAACAAAATGTTTTGCACGAAAGTGTTAATTTTGACTGAATCTAAATTTAGTGTGAGGTGTATACTATTGTCAGTGAGGGGAACGTGGAGTTTAGCGAGGAGAACTCTATCGTAAAAACGATATTGGATAGCGAGGGCTGTCTATTGAAAAAGTGCTGCAAAGCATACAAAAAAAAGGGCAAGCGCTGCAAAAAATGTCCTAAGAAATAGCACGATTTGGGGATATTCGAGATGGGATTGTGGGGTTGAAGAAGAACACTGCGGTTCTATAACTTTACGTGTTATTTTCTATTAAATCACACAAAGTGGGGTGAGTGTGAACCCAATTTGCTAAAACTTCATTTTCTCCATTTCCTTCAGATTACTCTTATTTGAAAAAGCTCATCGGCTCGTATTATCTTCTGAAATTCACCTCAATCCCGCTTTATTAGTCGTAATTTTGCAGCACGTTACGGAGTGAACGTTAGAAATAATTTGTCATTAGCATGGCTAGAAGAATTCTCAATTATTTTGCCAGTGGGCTGTTGTTAGTAGGACCAATCTACCTTACGTTGTGGATCATCATGACGGCGGTTCAAACTTTGGATAATTTATTGCCGGTATATTTGGATATATGGGGGAACGATAAACCGGTCTACTTTCCGGGTTTAGGATTATTGGTAATTGTCTCCCTGATTGTCTTGTTGGGGTATATTTTTTCGACCGTGGTGCCCCAATCGTTTTTTAATATGTGGGATCGCCTGGTCAACCGTATTCCCCTGGTTAGTTTAATTTATACGTCGATTAAGGACTTACTGGCGGCTTTTGTGGGAGATAAGCGAAAGTTTAGCCATCCCGTAATGGTGACGGTTTATAAAGATTCCGGAATAAAAAAATTTGGTTTTATAACCCAGCACGATTTAGCCCATTTCAATATTCAGGACCATATGGCCGTTTATTTGCCACATGCCTATGCGTTTTCCGGGCAGTTGGTTATAGTGCCAAAAGAAAATATTACGTTGGTCGATGCTTCCAGTACGGATGTGATGAAGATGATTGTTTCCGGGGGAGTATCCATGCGGGACAAAGTGACCGAAACAAAACAGGAATTTCAACAAGAAGAGTAATGGTTATCAAAGAAGCAAGCTTTCTAGTCAGTAACACCGATTACCAAAAATGCCCCGATCCGGGTTTACCAGAATATGCTTTTATCGGTCGGTCGAATGTGGGCAAGTCTTCACTGATCAATAGGTTAGCTGCTCGCTCAAACCTGGCAAAAACCTCCTCCACCCCAGGAAAAACACAGTTGATCAATCATTTTATCATCAATAAATCGTGGTATCTAGTGGATTTACCGGGTTATGGGTATGCAAAGATAGGGAAGCACGAGCGGGAAAAATGGGAACGGATGATTTACGATTATTTGCGTAATCGTCCTAATCTAGTTTGTACGTTTGTATTAGTTGATAGCCGGCATGAGATGCAAAAGGCGGATCTTGAGTTTATGATGAATCTTACCGAGTTGGGGGTGCCGTTTAATTTGGTTTTCACCAAAGTTGACAAATTGCGACCTAACCAGGTAAATCCAACCATTGAACGATATCTACAGCAAATGAAAGAATATTGGGAAGAGTTGCCACGATATTTTGTTACATCTTCAGAAAAATCGATTGGCCGTGAAGATCTTTTGTTGGCGATCGAAGAATACAATCAAATATTTAATCAAAGCAGGGGCAATATCGTTGTTTGAAGGTGATTCTTTCCTTTAATTTGCGCCTGAATTTAGTTCATGTACCTACTGAAAAAATATGAGTGAGCCAAAGGAAAACGTGTCAGCGACAGAAAAAGACTATTTACAGGATATAGCTAATATCTCAGGTAAACCGGGATTATATCGTATTTTAAAGCCTGGTCGTACGGGCATCATTATTGAAACCCTGGATGCTAAGCGTGAAAAGAGCATGGCAGCGGCCTCGGCTAAAGTTTCAATTCTAAAAGATGTGTCCGTTTACGTGGAGGGCGATGATGAGGAATCCATACCGTTAAAGGAGGTGTTTTTGAAAATTAGGGAAGTGTTGGGCGAAGAATTGCCCTTTGATCCCAAAAAAGAGGTTGAGCCGGAAATCCGCGATCAATTTGAAGTTGTATTGCCCAACTATCACAAAAGTAGGGTATATACTTCTGACATTAGGAAAATTTTTACATGGTATCAGATACTCACAGAACAGGTTCCCGAGCTTTTTGGTCAGTCCGGAAAAAAACTGAACAAGGCCGCTAGCGCTACATCCGAAGAAGAGGGAAATTAAAAGGATTAAATACGTATAGAAAGAGCCAAAGGGGAAATAGTCCATTGGTAGGAGCCTCTTTATTTTCTCGAAAATAACGTTGAGGGAAAAAATAAACAGGCTCCGCTATGGGGATTAAAATAATTTACTGGATTGTTTTAATAATAAATACTATGGCTTCTATGAAATATTTAACTTTCGGGAAAATGCTGCCTGAGTAACTGTAGTCAAACAGAGTGACGATGTTCATAAATAAGATAAGCCATTATCTGCCTAAGGAAATAATTGGCAACGAGTATTTTACGAAGCTTAATAACTTGTCGAACGACTGGATTATAGCCAGGACCGGTATACGAAATCGCAGAAGAACATCGGAAGGGGAGAATACATCGACGATGGCAGTTGAGGCTGTTAGAACCTTAATGGCTGACGCCCCTTATAGTAAAAATGAAATCGATTTAATTGTTGGCGCTACTTATACGCCCTACGATACGATTGTGACGTTGGCCCATGCTGTTCAACATGAATTGCAAATTCCGGACATTCCGGTGGTATCCGTTTCCTCAGCTTGTTCGTCTTTATTAAATGCCATCGAAGTAGTCGAAGGCTACTTTGCCATGAATAAGGCTAGCAAGGCTCTGGTTATCGTTTCGGATAATAATTCAGCGTATAATAACGAGACAGATACTGTTTCAGGCCACTTATGGGGCGACGGTGCTTCGGCGATGCTAATCTCTAAAAAGAGACATGCCGAGAGCGATCTTTTTATTCGGGATTTAATAACTGGAGGGGCTGCAACCCATGAGAAGGCAACCGAGGCCGTCGTTCTTCGACCCAATGCACGAGGGGTCGTCATGCCTTACGGCCGGGATGTTTTCATCCAAGCTTGTACCTATATGCCCAAGGTTAGTCAGGAAGTGCTGCAACGTTGTGGTTTAGGTATCGAAGATGTAAGCTACATCATTCCTCATCAAGCCAATCATCGGATCAGTCTCAATATCATCGGAACGTTGGGGATTCCGGAGGAGAAGTTAATTTCTAATATCCAGGAATTGGGTAATACCGGCTGTGCGGGTTGCGCGATTGCTTTGTCCGAGAATTGGCACCGGTTTAAAAAAGGAGACAAGCTCATTGTGACCGTCTTCGGTGGTGGGTATTCCTACGGTGCCATGCTTATAGAAGTATAATCCTGCTTTAGGTTAGTGTTTTTTGATCCCTTTCAGTATCTTGTCTGCGAATCGGATTGTCCCTGACCTAAAGCATTTTACCTTGGATTCCTCCCTTTTTGCAGATTTGCATCAAATCCAACTTTTTGGCATTACCATTTTAGAACCTTCTACCGTATTGTCCAGTCTCATGATGACGGTAGTTTGCATGATAGCATTGGTAAAGGCTTACCCACATCGGCATTTACCGGTTGCTTTCTGGACCATCGGTTTTTTGATTTTCATGGGGTTGGCAACAGCCATCGGGGGAATTTTAGGGCATGGTTTTCTTTATACCACCGGCAAAATGGGTAAGTTACCCGGCTGGGTCTGTGGAATCATTGCCTTAGCTCTCTACGAACGAGGGGTAATGTACCGGTTAAAAAATATTCTCAGTGAGACACAATTTCGGCGATTGCTGTTAATAAACGTTGTCGGACTACTCATATTCATAGTATTAACCCTTTACTACGTACATTTTCAGATCCCTCAATATCATGCTTTCTATAGCCTTTTATTATTGGTAGGATCGATCGAGTTATACCTATATAGGCGTTTTAGAAACCCTGGAAGCCTCTATATTCTTTCTGCCATAGGTTGTGCCGCAATGGCGGGTTTAGCTCATATTTCTGGAATCAACTTTGGCGTATGGTTTCAAGAAAACGACCTCAGCCATATTCCTATGGCCGGAAGCATTTGGTTACTATACGCAGGCATGGCAAAGAGTGAATTTCAAGCGGTGTAAACACTGGCAAATCTGCCCTAAAATCAATATTTTAGCTTTACAAATGAGGGGGTGTAGAAGGAATTCGAAAAAGCCTTCTTTCATTCGTATGTCCTGATTTTGTTAAAAAAAGTTAAAGCTTTTTTCCTTTTTTTCCTCACCTCTAATTTTGGGATTTTTAGAATTACGTCATTCAAAAATTAAATAAAAAATAATTTTTCTATGTCGGCACTTATAAAAAAAATCCAACTCTTTTTAATCGTAAGTTTATATCTGATGATCCATCCCTCGGTCAAAGCGATGCAGGTGGGAGGACTTACCTTGTATACGCAGTTTACCAAGGTGGAAGTGGCACCGGGCGAATCCATTGATTATGCCATCGAAGTCATCAATAAGTCGGGCGGTGTAAGAACTGCTGAATTATCGGTACGTGGACTTCCTGAAGGCTGGAATTATGAGTTAAAATCGGGTGCTTACAAGATTGGACAAATCGCTGTCTTGCCTGGTGAACGAAAGAATGCTTCCCTTAAAGTCGATGTACCCCTGAAGGTAGATAAAGGAGTTTATCGATTCCAACTTGTATCCGCGGAGGGGGGTGTTCTGCCCTTGACGATCGAGGTTTCAGAGCAGGGGACGGCTACATCCGAATTCAGCTCCACACAGCCTAATATGCAAGGCAATTCGGGAACGACTTTCACCTATAATGCGGTTTTAAAAAACAGAACTGGTGATGATCAAATTTATAGCCTAAGAGCGGAGGCTCCACGTGGTTGGCATGTGGTGTTCAAGGTTTCCGGAAAAGCGGTTTCCTCCGTTCCAGTCGATGCCGGGGGTAACAAAGACATCATGATCGAAGCGGAAGCGCCATCGGAAGCAGCGGCTGGTACGTTTAAGATTCCCGTTATTGCTTCTTCTCCTTATACGACGTCGAGGCTCGAACTTGAAGCGATGATTACCGGATCCTATAAAATGGAATTAACAACACCAACCGGTTTGTTGAACAGTAAGATTGTCGCTGGTAGAGATAAGAAAATTGAGTTAGTAGTTAAAAATACAGGTTCATCACCCTTGAGTGGGGTGGAACTTTCTGGTGCAGCACCCGTAAACTGGGAAGCCTCTTTTGAACCCAAAAAAATTACCGTCATTGAGCCCGGTAAAAGTGAGACGGTAACAGCGATTTTAAAAGCCGATAAAAAGGCATTAGCCGGGGATTACGTCGTACATTTTGATGCCAAAACGGCTGATACATCCTCTCGTGCCACCTTCCGTGTCTCTGTCGAAGCTTCATTTTTTTCCGGATTTCTGGGCGTGTTGATCATCCTGGCTGCCATTGCCAGTGTGTATTATCTGTTCAAAAAGTATGGAAGGCGATAGCTATGGATCAGGAAATAATCAAAATCACCGGACTTACGAAAAGTTACGGTACACATACGGTTGTCAATAATCTTAATTTAAGTGTTAATAAGGGAGAAATTTACGGACTATTAGGCCCTAACGGAGCAGGAAAGTCAACGACCATCTTAATGTTAATGGGACTTTCGGAACCCAATGGGGGCAGTATTCGGGTAGCCGGAATTGATCCGGTACGCCAACCCGTAGACGTGAAGCGGAAAGTGGGGTACCTGCCCGAAGATGTGGGGTTTTATGACGAACGTACAGGACTGGATAACATTTTTTATACCGGTCGCTTGAACGGCTTGTCAGGGAAAGAAGCCAAGGAAAAAGCCATGTGGTTGTTAGAGCGGGTAGGGTTAACCGACGCTGCCAATAAGAAAACGGGGACCTATTCCCGCGGGATGCGCCAACGCTTAGGGTTGGCCGACGTGCTCATGAAATCGCCGGAGGTGATCATACTCGATGAACCTACCTTGGGACTTGACCCGGAAGGGTTACGCCGGTTTTTGGAACTCATCGTGGAGTTAAGTCGTGAGGAAGGGCTTACGGTTCTTTTGTCTTCCCACCATTTACAACAAGTTCAACAAGTATGTGATCGCATGGGCTTGTTCGTATCTGGTCGTTTGATTGCCGAAGGAAATGTCAGGGATCTAGCCAAAACCTTATTTTCACAAGAGCTGATATCCTACGAAGCCGGTTTGTATCGGGAAAATCAAACCGATGCGGAATGGGAGCGTATACGTCAAAGTGTGGTTGAGGCCATACAAAATACAGAAGGGGTTACTAATTTTTCAGCCGAAGGTGACCGTCTATTCTGGGCATCGTCGCTGCCCTCCGGCCATGAAATTGCTAATAAGATCTTCGAAGCCAAAGTGGGTCTCGCTTATCTCAATAAGAAAGAATTTGGTCTCGATGAAATTTATCACAAATATTTTAGTACCGCGACTCAATGATGAAATCAAAAGAAAATTCACTAAAGATTTCTGCTGCTTTTAATTGGGTCAACCGCTTATTTAGTACGGGACGAGAAACATCCCATCCCTTTTGGTTGATCGTGGAAAAGGAAATTTCCGATCATGTTCGAAGCCTCCGGTTTGTGATCATGGTCGCCCTGATAGGATTGACTTCAGCCGCCACGGTATATTTGGCCATGTCGGGCTTGAAGGATGCCATAAAGCCCAGTGATCCTGAAGGTTCTTTTCTTTTTCTGAAGTTATTTACTGTCTCCGATGGAGCCATACCCTCGTTTCATATTTTCATCGGTTTTTTAGGCCCCCTTCTGGGCATCAGCATGGCATTTGATAGCATTAATTCAGAGTTGGGAAAGGGAACGATGAGCCGTTTGCTCGCCCAACCCATTCACCGGGATTATATTATTAATGCCAAATTTGTGGCGGCCATCATTGTTATTACCGGGCTGTTCTTATGCCTGAGTTTATTGGTAACCGGTTGGGGAATTCTAAAAATCGGAATACTACCCACCTTTTCAGAGTTCTGCAGAATCTTGGCATTGACTGCCTTGAATGTGTTGTACGTGTCGTTCTGGTTAAATCTCTCGATTTATTTTTCGATACGATTTAAACAACCTTCTACCTCCGCATTGGCATGTATAGCCGTTTGGTTGTTTGTCACCGTGTTTTACGGAATGCTGGTAAGTTTAATTGCACGGTCGATAGCCCCTTCTGAATTTGCCATGCCCAACCAAATCATCGCTTATCAGAAATTCGTTCAAGGGCTGGGTAGGCTTGTTCCCAGTCAATTGTTCAGCGATGCCTGTACCACCTTGTTGATGCCATCCGTAAGAAGTCTGGGGCCATTAACCATGGAACAGCTACATGGAGCCATACCCAGTCCGTTGGGGTTGGGGCAAAGCCTGTTGGTCGTATGGCCTCAACTAACTGGGTTGACCGCTGCCACAGTGGTATGTTTTGCTCTTTCCTATCGTAGCTTTATGAGGAAGGAAATTCGATCGAGATAAGATGTTAAGAATAAAAAAAGGTACCGAATCGAAATTGATCGGTACCTTTTTTATTAGTTGGTGGTAGAAGGCGTTGAAAACTTCTTTGGCCGCCATGTGTTATTTCTAGGATCAATATCTGGTAGCTTTTTATCGGGGTCAATCGTGACCCTAATCAGCGGTAGTCGAGTATCTGATTTGAAGGTCCAACGATTACCTCTTTGCCAAATTTCGACGGGAAGATTAACGCGTGTTTTGCGACCGTCGGATTCTTCCAGTTCAATAGTCACCGGCATAGCCCATTGTTCGAGGTTTTCGATCGTAATAACCGAACCATTCGCCGGGTCTTGGTCTATATAAGTGACCTCTCTTACCCCTTGATCCAATTTGTAGTTTTCAAAGAACCAGCCCTTCCAGAACCAGCCTAGGTTTTCACCCGCAGCATTTTCGATGGCTCGGAAGAAGTCATAAGGCGTTGGATGTTTGAAAGCCCATCTTCGTGTATATTCTCGAAAAGCGTAATCGAATCGATCCTTTCCTAATACGACTTCACGTAATAATTTTAAGCCGAGGGCAGGCTTATAATATGCTTCCCATCCTAGGTTTCCGGGTTGGATAACATCAGGAATGGTCATGATAGGATCGGCGTAATCACGGAAAATCAATGGAGCAATTCGGTGCATATCATCGAATCGTCCATTTCGGTATTCGCCTTCATTAAAGTTTTCAGTGGCCAAGAAATTGATAAAGGTGTTCAAACCCTCGTCTAACCAAGCATATTTTCGTTCGTCCGACCCTACGATCATGGGGAACCAGTTGTGGCCAAATTCATGATCGGTAACACCCCAAAGCCGGTCCGATTTTGATGCATGGCTGCAAAACACGATACCTGGGTATTCCATTCCCCCTACTAATCCGGCGACGTTAGTTGCTACCGGATAGGTATAGGGCATGATATAATTGGAGTAGAACTCAATGGAACCTTTCACGTATTCAGTAGATCGGCCCCAAGCATTATACCCCCCTGATTCAACCGGATACACCGATTGAGCGAGGGCTGTTTTTCCATCTGGAAGATTTATTCGCGCAGCATCCCATACAAAAACCTTGGAGGATGCCCAAGCCACATCGCGTGATTGGTTGCATCTGAATTTCCAGGTCAGTGTACCACTTTGTTTTGGTCTTGAGCTGGGATCGGTAACTTCTTCAGCGGTTCGAATAAATATGGTGGAGTCACTTTTGGCCGCCTTTGCTAAACGATCGATTTGGGTTTTAGTTAAGACTTCGTTGGGATTTACTAGTTCTCCTGAACCTACTACGATGTGATCCCAAGGAACGGTAATTGAATATTCGAAATTTCCATATTCTAAATAGAATTCACCAGCTCCCAGGTAGGGCAGTACATTCCAACCCTCGATATCGTCATAGACAGCCATACGTGGGTACCACTGAGCTATCTCATATATTTTTCCATTTTTTGTGTTTAGAATACCCGTCCGATCGGATCCGTAATCAGGTATGACGAAAGAGTAGTCAATTTTGATTTTGACAATATCCCCTTTCGCTTTTACGGGTTCCTGGAGACGAATTTGCATCCGGGTATCATCCACGATATAACGCACTGGCTGCCATTTCGATTTCCCGTATTGAATACTTACTTCTCCAATGTTTTTGCCCCCATCGAAGTCTTGATTTCCGAATCGCCCACCGGTGATGGGTGTTGTTTTACCTCCCCGCGAAGAGGTATTAAATGAATTTTGATCGAGTTGCAACCAAAGGTAGCTTAGTTCATCGGGGCTGTTGTTGGTATAGGTGATTTCGACGCTACCACTTACCGTATTGGAATTGTCGTCGAGGGTCACATTAATTTTGTAATCGGCTTGATTTTGCCAATAGGCGACACCAGGTACCCCACTGGCCGACCTGAACTCATTACCTGGTTGCAGATTTTGAAGGGGGTGAAATAATACGTGATGATCGTATTTACTTTTGGTCGTTTGACCGTATACGGATAAAATTGAAATGGCACAGAGGATAAAGGTGCCTATACCTCTGGTCGTCAATGCTATCATAGTTTTTGATGAATTGATTTAAAAGCCCCGAAGTTACGAATTTGTTATGAGATAATGGGCGTTTGCATGCATAGGATTGCCTATCCTTTGCGTGGAAAAAAATATTGGAGGGTAAAAAAAGAACTGCATGCAGTAGGTTGGAAAGTCAACTTCCGGCTAGGGAAATAGTCAGGGTAAAAAACGTGACGGGAAAGGATGTCGGCTCTTGCTATACTCCAACATAATCTGGGCATAAAATGGATAATGTTAGGAGGGTATAAATAGATTTCCTTGCACGTACGGTTACGTGTTATAGTTTAAGAGGGTATGTGAAATTACATGAGGAGAGCCCAGACGACACAGGTGTAGTTACAAGGTTATGTAAATACACATGCGGACTTATTCTTCAATATAGACGACCTGCGTTTATACCTATGACTTTCGCTTCAGTTTAGCTTCGATGGTTTGCTGGGTATGGGGGACTACCCGTAGTCTTTCCTTAGGGATCAGTTTACCCGTGTCGATACAGATACCATAGGTTCCTGTTTTGATTCTCACCAACGCATTTTCTAGTTGGGTAGAATATTTTTGAAGTCGGGCGGCGAGCTGACTCAAGTTTTCACGCTCACTTGTATCTGCACCGTCCTCCAACAATTTCGATGTGCCTGCAGTATTGTCTGTACCGCTGTCGTTTCTTTTGCTAAGGGATTCCTTAATATAGTTCAATTCGTTGCGAGTCCCTTCCAGTTTCTCCAGAATGATTGATTCGAATTCTTTCAGTTCTTCTTCGGAGTATCTTAATTTTTCTTCTTGCATAGCAGTACCCTTCTCAACTTAATTAAAACACGTTTTTAAAATTCGTTGCAAAAGTAGAAAAAAATACCGGAAAAATGAAGCGTAGAAAAATTGCGTTATAAAAATTAAACAAATATTCTTATTTGTCGTTTATGTGAAAACGAGGAATTAACTTCTTGGGAAAGTGGTAAACTCGCCCGTTTATCTTGGGAAAAAACAAAAAAGCAAATTTTGTTTTGCAGGGTTTTAGGGTGGGTGCCGGTAGGAGCAAAAAGGGAATCTCGGAAATTTGAGCAAAAGCTGTAAGTTTGCAGCATGCCCAGAAATAGCTTAGTCAATGGGCTAAATGTCAGTATTTTAAAACCGATGAAATTCATAGAACCAGCTCCCATCAAAGACAAGGAAAACCCATTAGAGTCGATGATGCAACGTTTCGACAAAGCAGTAGAATTGTTGGGGATTTCCGAAGAAATGTATAATATCTTGAAGGTGCCTCGTAAGCAAGTCATTGTCGGCATCCCAGTCACCCTCGATGACGGTCGCATTCACACGTTCGAGGGATACCGCGTAATTCATTCCACAATTCTTGGACCAGGAAAAGGGGGGATTCGATTTGCGCCGGATGTTAATCTCGATGAGGTAAGGGCACTTGCTGCCTGGATGACCTGGAAATGTGCGGTGGTAGATATCCCTTATGGGGGTGCAAAAGGAGGGATTGCCTGTGATCCACGTGCTATGTCGGCTGGCGAAATGGAACGTCTCATGCGTGCATATACCCTCGCCATGTTGGATGTATTTGGCCCCGATAAAGACATACCGGCTCCGGATATGGGCACGGGATCAAGGGAAATGGCCTGGCTGATGGATGAATATTCTAAAGCTAAGGGGATGACCGTTCAATCGGTTGTAACCGGAAAACCCCTCGTATTGGGCGGCTCCTTAGGGAGAGCGGAAGCGACAGGTAGGGGGGTTATGGTAGCAGCATTAGCGGCTATGGAGAAACTAAGACTGAATCCCTATAAAGCGACAGCGGCTGTCCAAGGATTTGGCAATGTGGGCTCCCATGCGGCTGCCCTGCTCAGGGAAAGAGGGGTTAAAATAGTTGCTGTAAGCGATATTTCAGGAGTTTATTACAATGAAAACGGATTGGATATTGAAGCAGCAATTCAATATAGAAATGGCAATAACGGTATTCTGGATGGATACAAAGAAGCAGAATTGATCGATGGCGACGAACTCTTTAAATTGCCCGTCGATCTGTTGGTGCCTGCTGCTAAGGAAGATGTTATCACTAAACACAATGCACAAGACATTCAGGCTAAACTGATTGTAGAAGGTGCCAACGGACCCACCTCGTCAAAGGCCGATGCTATTATTCATGAAAAAGGAATAATGGTAGTTCCCGACATTTTAGCCAATGCAGGTGGCGTAACTGTTTCTTATTTCGAGTGGGTGCAAAACCGAATTGGCTATAAATGGACCTTAGAAAGAATTAATAGAAGAGCGGATCGAGTCATGAAAGATGCCTTCAATAGAGTCCATGAAGTGGCCCAAAAATACCAGGTTTCACTACGGATAGCCGCCTATATAGTGGCCATCGATAAAGTTGCAAGTACTTACAAGTATAGAGGAGGTTATTAATCTCAACCTCATAACTTGGTTAGACTCATAGGTGAATGGAGGAGTGTTCAAACGGAAACTCCTCCATTTTTTTAGAGTAATTCGTAAATACCAGCTACGCCTTGACCGCCCCCCACACAGGCCGTTACCATTCCGTATTTCTGGTTACGTCTGCGCATTTCCTGAAAAAGCTGAACCGACAATCGTGCTCCTGTAGAACCCAAAGCATGGCCTAGAGCAATCGCTCCCCCGTTTGGATTGACAATCGCTGGGTCAAGGCCTGCCTCTTGTATCACCGCCAGGGTTTGAGCAGCAAAGGCTTCGTTGAGCTCTATTTGCTCGATGTCGGAAAGCTTTAAACCCGCCTGTTTGAGTGCTAGTGGAATCGCTGCGACCGGACCTATTCCCATGATTCGAGGGTCAACACCGGCTGTGGCGTAAGCCCTCATTTGTGCCAAGGGTTTGAGATTGAGTTCATTCACCATTCTCTCCGACATCACCAGTACAAAGGCAGCCCCATCAGAAGTTTGTGAAGAATTCCCTGCTGTTACCGAACCTCCTGCAGCAAAAACAGGTTTTAACTTGGCTAAGGCTTCTAACGAGGTGTCTGCACGTGGACCTTCATCTTTGGCGACTGTAAATTCCCTCGTTTTCTTTTTCCCAGTTTCAGGATCAAAGTAGGTTTCTTTGACGGTAATGGGCACAATTTCCTCATCAAATCGCCCTTCTTGTTGCGCTGCAAGTGCCTTTCGATGAGAATGGTATGAAAACTCGTCTTGCGCTTCACGGCTAATTTTGTAGTCCTTAGCCACTTGTTCGGCTGTTAACCCCATGCTGAGGTAATATTGCGGATTCGTATGGGCAATCTCGTAATTAAGAGCCGTTTTCCAGCCCATTACTGGGACAAGTGACATGGATTCTGTGCCACCTGCGATGATGCAGTCGGCCCATCCAGCATGAATTTTCGATGCCGCAATGGCTATCGATTCAATTCCAGAACCGCAGTATCGATTGACTATCATTCCAGAAACATTCTGAGGCAATGACAAGAGTGAAATGTACCGCCCCATTTGCATACCCTGCTCGGCCTCCGGTACTGCGTTCCCTACAATTACATCATCTATTCTCTTTGGATCTAATTCGGGTACTTGCGCGATCAAATGTTTGATTACCGAAACGGCTAAATCATCCGGTCGAGTAAATCGGAAACCGCCACGACCTGCTTTGCCAACGGCCGTACGGTATCCTGAAACAATATAAGCATTCATATAACGTAAGGAATTTATCATCCAACCATTCACTTGCATATAGTATGCAAGCATACCGTTTGTAAAGTTACCTGATTTGTTGAAATTTTAAAATTTACATCACGGTTTTGCAAGTAATCTTTATAAATTTTCCCATATTGGCAGGACAGGAACCATCATTAAGAAGCTAATCAACGACATGAATATTGTAATACTTGACGGTTATACGCTGAATCCCGGAGATTTGTCTTGGGAGCAATTGGAACAGTTTGGAAGGCTAACCGTATATGATCGAACTTCGGATACAGATTTGATTTCCCGTGCTTCTGAGGCTGATGTCGTAATTGTCAACAAACGAAAACTAGGACGCGAGGCATTGCAACAGCTACCTCGATTAAAGTATATAGGCATCAGTGCGACTGGGGTTAATAATGTAGATTTAGACGCCGCTAAAGAATTGGGAATTCGCGTAACGAATGTGCAAGGCTATAGTACCAACTCGGTTGCACAACACACATTTGGACTGCTTTTAGCCCTTACAAATCATATTGAGTTACATAGCCAATCGGTTAGAAAGGGCGAATGGGCTACTTGTGACGATTGGAGCTATAAGGTTTCACCCTTGGTCGAATTGTGGGGTAAGACGATTGGTTTAATAGGTTTGGGAAGTATCGGTGAAGCAGTCAGTAAAATAGCGATCAGCATGGGTATGCGCGTGATTGCCTATCGTAAGAATACGTCGAAAGGAGGGCCTGAATGTGTAGAATTGGTCGATATGGATACCCTGCTGACCCAAAGTGATGTGATTAGTTTACACTGTCCACTCACGCCAGAAACTGAAGGAATAATAAATAACGATTCTATAGCGAAAATGAAGTCAACGGCTTATTTAATCAATACAGGGCGAGGTCCTTTGATTGTAGAAGCCGATCTGGCTCAAGCGCTAAACGAGGGTAGAATCGCCGGTGCCGGACTGGATGTATTGTCTGACGAGCCTCCCAAAGCAGATAACCCGCTGGTTAAAGTCAAGAACTGCATCATCACCCCTCATAACGCCTGGGCTTCTTTTGAGGCGAGAAAGAGATTGATGGGTTTGTTGGCCGATAATTTAAGAGCATTTCAAGAAGGTCGGGAATTGAATGTTGTGGTCTAAAGGTAAATACCCATGAAGAAAGTATTCTGTACTCTTTTATGCTGGGCGTTTTTCGTAGGAAGTCACGCGCAGGTGATTGAAGATTCTCTTCTGGTTGAGGGGTATTACCGATCCTTTTGTTTCCAAAAACCACAACACAATACCCAGGGTGCTAGTCTTGTTTTTGCAATTCATGGTTCAGGAGGACTTGCTCGTAACTTTATGAACATTACAAGCAAGATCGATGCTAAGATGAGTACAGAAAATTTTCTACTGGTATTCCCCCAGGGATACAAGCGCTACTGGAATGAATGTCGGAAAGCTTCCACCGCCGAAGCCAATCAGCTGGATATTAATGAAGAAGCTTTCTTCTTAGCCATGATCGATTATTTCATTGAGAACTATCAAATTGATCGAAAGAAAGTGTTTGTCTCGGGTGTCTCGGGGGGCGGTCAAATGGCTTTCAAAATGGGGATGCGCTTACCCGCCACCTTTAGGGCTATTGCAGCAGTAGTTGCCAATATGCCTGCGCCGGAGAATATGGATTGCATAGCCGAGGGCAAACCTATTTCGACCCTTATTATCAATGGAACCGCAGACCCAGTGAATCCATACCTGGGAGGGGAAATGAAAGCGGGGATCCCACTAGGCACAGTGGTCTCGACCCAAGAGACTTTTCAATATTGGGCGGGTTTAGCAGGTTATAAGGGGAAGACCAAGAAAACCCTTTTGCCGGATCCAATTCCCGATAATCAAATAACTATGGAACAATTTACCTACAAAAAGAAAGGTAAGCCGGAGGTTACCTTGATTAGCGTAATAAACGGTACCCATGGTCAACCGGCTGATCTGGATTTCTATACAGAGGTCTGGGCATTTTTTAAGCGACAGATGTAATCAATAAGCGTACCCCGCACCTCATACGGTTGGTTATCCGGATGATTAAGATATCCTCAAACACCGCTAATGGAAATCCTAACGGTCCGATAAAATCAATGCCCTCATTTTCTAGAGCTGTGAATGTTTATTCCTGTAACAGTAGCGTCTGATAATAGGAATTGGCTTCAAATGGGCCTAAGTCGATTCTAAATGCAAAAGATTTGGCCGTTGAAAAAACCTAAAAATTATTACCGTATAGGTTGGGAAATATCTCTTTAAAAGCCTACTTTGTGATGGAAAAATGATTTCATTCTAGACTTTTATTGAAATTAGGTACATAACCTATACCCTATAACCTTGTTCGGTGTTCATGAATTTAACTGTTGTACTGCGCCAGTTAGCCTTCGGTTTGCTTCTTGCGTTCATGGGCTGTACGTCCACCGATACGATTGAATTTTATGTTTCTCCAAGTGGAAACGATGACCATCCGGGCACTCGTAATGCACCTTTCCGTTCGTTGGCACAAGCCCAATTAGCGGTTAGGGAAAAGCTCAAAGATCAGCCTACAACGACTTTTATAGTAAATGTTCAAGGGGGAAAATACCACCTTGAACAGCCTTTTATTTTAACCGAAGACGACTCTGGGCGTGAAGAGGCACCGGTGATATATAGAGCGGTAAAAGGGGAGGTGCCTATTTTTACAGGAAGCGTTGAAATTCGGAATTGGAAAAAGCTGGAGGAAGCTGAACTGTTAGGGTTATTACCTGAAACGAGTCGAGGCGCAGTTTGGGTAGCGGATGTCACAGAAGCTGGGCTGACAAATTTCGGGGATGCG
>Ga0182793_1001067_pt1 | contig 18038 bp, 16 predicted proteins | sample Passage237A_FD_130498 | JGI IMG/M metagenome (GOLD analysis project Ga0182793, IMG submission 130498) | Cellulose adapted compost microbial communities from Newby Island Compost Facility, Milpitas, CA, USA - Passage2 37A (version 2) (version 2) ... | reverse complement strand
CGAAGTCCTGACGGCGCAATGGCGGCATCTGTATAACCACATCCGGCCACACTCCGCGCTCGGCTACAAACCGCCCGCGCCGCTCGCCCGCATAGGAAAAGGGGCTTCCGCTACTGCTCCAGCCCCTTTTCCTATGCCCGCAAACCACCCAAATCCTCACTTATTGTATGGACTCTAAATTGGGGGTTGACCAGCAGGCGCTTCCGCAAGGGAGTTTCCCAACTCTTGAGCGTACCCCATGATTTTATATTTTATGCTTTCAATAGACATTGCCTACTCCTTTGCCCTATTTTGAAATTTTAGATAGTGCCGTCCACCGACACTAATTGGTACCAAATCAATGTTTTCGGCAGGAAGGCACGGACTATTTCTTTTCTTTTTTCCTACTGTCGATTGGTGATCTCTCGTTACATTATCAACCTTTATTGTGATAAGAAATCGCCTACTAAAACTAAGGAAAACAAGTCCTGTTTCCGCATCTAAAAAGTACTCATCATCTATGGTAAAGTTCTTTGGGTCAAAAGAGAATTCTTTTAAATCTTGCCCTTTAGCCCATCGGGAAACAGTTCGAACGCCATCATCGTAATAGCCTGTCAAGCAAATATAATCCCATGAAACATTACCCAGCACAGACAAATCGGGAAGACTTTCACGTTCTTTATTTTCGGCTTCTAAATAGGGCTGAAATTCTAAAAGCATCTTTTGCTTTAGAGATACCCCCCCTTCTTCTTTATGAGGCATAGAGAAGACAAGTTGCGTATTAATATAAATAGAAACGCACACTAATAAACACAAAGATATTATACGAAAAAACAACCCACCCTCCTTTTACCAATTAATCACTTTTACACTAGAAATGTTGCAGATAACTTTAGCGAAGATAGCTATCTCATTTCCTTCTTTCGCGTTTAATACTTGATAAACATATATCCGTCACTTTATTTTTTGCATCACGCGCACTGATTTCCAACTCATCACATCCATCCTCTATAAACTTCAGTAAAGGCAGTTCATGAGTAACCTTAATCTCTTTGCGCCACCTGTCGCTCTTGAGCAGATTGACCTTCTGAGCGGAAAGTTTAAGAAAATTTGTAATTTTAGTGTCAAGTAAATTGGGAGAAACTCTATGTCGGATTGTTTTGGTGGATTCCTGCCTTTTTCTCACGGAAATCCGCATACACCCTACAGACTTGCACATTTCCTTACACACTTCCACCGGGTATTTTCCCTATTGCACGCGCGCCGTTTTCTCCCTAAAATGCGCGGGTTTTTGGGAAGCGGGGCAGCAGGCAGAATTTGTAACGCGCATGACGTTTAGCATCGGCCATATTCCAGTTGCGGATCCGGTTTTTCTTGCGCCCATGTCGGGCGTGACGGATTTGCCGTTTCGCCGCATGGTGAAAAGCTTTGGCGCGGGGCTGGTGTTTTCGGAGATGATCGCCAGCCGTTCCGTAATCGAGGAATGGAAAAGCAATGTGAAAATCCGCGTGGATTACGCGGAGGAATTTCCCATGGCCGTGCAGATTGCGGGCTGCGAGCCGGAGATAATGGCCGAAGCCGCAAAGATCAATGTCGACCGCGGCGCGGCCATCATCGACATCAACTTCGGCTGCCCCGTCAAAAAAATCGTGACAAGCTATGCAGGCTCCGCCCTGATGCGCGACGAGGATCTGGCCACTCGCATCATGGCGGCGGTAGTCGAGGCCGTGGATGTGCCCGTCACGGTCAAGATGCGGCTCGGCTGGGATGAACATTCGCTCAACGCCCCCGCACTGGCGCGCGCGGCGGAGAATGTCGGCATCAAAATGGTGACGGTGCATGGCCGCACGCGCAACCAGCTCTATAACGGCACGGCCGACTGGCATGCCGTGCGCCGCGTGCGCGCGGCCACGCGCCTGCCGCTGGTGGTCAACGGCGATATTCTCTCCCCCGCCGATGCGCAGCGGGCCATGGCCGCCGCCGGCGCGGATGGCGTGATGATCGGCCGCGGCTGTTACGGGCGGCCGTGGCTGCTACGCGAAACCGCCGCCTTTTTGAAAGGCGGCACGGCCCCGCCCCCGCCGACGCCCGCCGAAATGCTGGCCGTCATTGAAAAGCATTATGAAGACATGCTGGTCTATTACGGCCCGCGGCAGGGCGTACAGATTGCCCGCAAACATCTGGGCTGGTATTTGCAAAACCTGCCGGGCGGCGCGGCGCTGCGCCCCGAGATCAACCGTCTGGACGATGGCGAAGCGGTTCTGGAAACGCTGCGCCGCTTTTTTGCCACACTGCCCGATACCGCTTTTGCTTCCGTTTGACGGCGCGGCATTTTATGATTGAACGCGCAACAATGCCTGACGTACCAAGAGGTAACCTATGGATAGCCTGCTGACACTCGCCGCCGACCCGACCGTCTGGGCGGCGCTGGGCACGCTGATTGTGATGGAGATCGTGCTGGGGATCGACAACCTGATCTTCATTTCCATCCTGTCCAACAAATTGCCTGAGCATATGCGCGTCAGAGCGCGGCGCCTGGGCATTTCGGCGGCGTTGGTGCTGCGTCTTTTGCTGCTTGCCTCCGTTGCTTGGATCGTGCAGCTGACCGCGCCTGTTTTCCACGCTTTCGATCACGCTTTTTCATGGCGCGACATGATCTTGATTGCAGGCGGGCTGTTCCTTGTGTGGAAAGCGACCAAGGAAATCCACCACAACGTCGATCCCGACCCCGCCGATGACCTGTTCGAGAAAAAATCCGTCGCCCCCGGCTTTGCCGCCGCCATCGGGCAGATTTTGGTGCTCGACCTTGTTTTCTCCATCGACAGCATCATCACCGCCGTGGGGATGACCGACCATATCCCCGTGATGGTGGTTGCCGTGATTGCCGCCGTTTCCGTCATGCTGCTGGCCGCAAACCCGCTGGCAGATTTCATCCATGCCAACCCGACCGTGGTCATGCTGGCACTGGGCTTCCTGCTCATGATCGGCATGACGCTGATTGCCGAAGGTTTCGGCGCGCATGTGCCGAAGGGTTATATCTATACCGCCATGGCTTTTTCCGCCGGCGTGGAGGCGCTGAACATCCTCGCCCGCCGCCGCCAGCGCAAAAAACGCGATATTGAAGCCGCGAAAGGATAACGCCCATGCTCGCCCTGCCTGACAAATGGCTCTGGGACTTCTGGCTCGCCCGTGACGGGGCCACATGGCATATGTTTTTTCTGCAGGCGGATAAATCGCTGGGCGATCCCGATTTGCGACACTGGCATGTTTCCGTCGGGCATGCGACATCTGCGGATTTGCGGCACTGGAATTATCTCGGCACCTGTTTTTCGCCCGCGCCTGCGCCCGCGTGGGATGACTGCACCACATGGACAGGCAGCGTCATGCAGGGGCCGGACGGCACATGGCATTTCTTTTACACCGGTACCAGCCATGCGGACAAAGGCATGAAGCAACGCATCGGCCATGCGACCGGCACCGATCTGCACAACTGGCAGCGCGTGGGCAGCGGCCTGATGCTTGATATCGACACGGCCTTGTACGAGGAATACACACCCGGCTTCTGGCACGACCGCGCCTTTCGCGATCCCTGGATCATTCCCGATCCGGACGGTGCGGGCTGGCTGATGTTCTTCACCGCCCGCGTGCCGGATTGCGCGGAGGCCAATAGCGCCGGCGCCATCGGTCTTGCCACGTCAAACGATCTTTACACATGGCACCTACAGCCGCCCGTCTATGCCGGCGGCGATTTCGGCCAGCTGGAAGTGCCGCAAGTGCAGAAAATCGGCGATAAATGGTATTGCCTGTTTGCGACGACGGAAAATTTCTGGTCCCGCCGCTATGCCGATGCCTATGGCACGCCGGGCGCGGGCGGCACGCATTACCTTGTCGCCGACCACCCCAAAGGGCCGTGGCGCGTGGCGGAGGGAAAATTTCTGGACGGCGCGCCGCATTGCCCGCGCTATTCGGGTAAAATCGTCGATACCGGCGCGGGGCATGTGTTCCTGTCGTTTGAAAACAACGATGAAAACGGTAATTTTACCGGCATCATCAATGACCCGCGTCCCGTGGAAATCGATGCGGCAGGCCGGATTATTTTTTCCGCGCCGTAACGAACATCACGTCTTCGGAAAAGCTGAGCCCTTCGGGATGGATTTTTGACGGGAAGGCGCGGTTCATCATCCACAGCAAATCGCTATGCGCCCAGGGCGACATTTCGATGAGGTGCTTGCCGTACATGAATTTCGCGGCAGAGGCCGTAAACCAATGCTCCAGATACTGTTCGGTATTTTCAACTTCCCGGTCAACGGTATAGGTTTTCAGCCCCAAAATCTCCCAGCCGTGACGCGCCAGCAGGTCGCGCCATTCCATTTTGTTGAGATAGAAAAACGGACTGTTGCCGGGAGTGATCTTGAACTCGTTGCGCACATAGTTGTCGATCATGGTCAGCAACACGGGCAGCGCCTCGCAGGTGCTGAACATGAAAACACTGCCCGAACGGGTCAGGTCGTTGATGTTTTTCATCATCTCTTCCTTGTTACTGACCCAGTGGATCGCCCAGTTGGAAATGACGGCATCGAAAACCATATTTTCGCTTTTCAGATCCGGCAGTTTTTCCGCCGGCATTTTTTTATAGATAATGCGCGGATCGGCGTATTTTGATTGCGCCACATCGAACATTTCCCAATCGGGTTCGATGGCGACAAGTTTTTCCACGCCCGTAAAAAGATCAAGGCATTGTTTTGTGCGCGCACCGCTGCCCGAGCCGATATCGAGCATGGTTTTAATCTCCTCATACCCCGGCACCGTGCCGGTAATAAGCTGGCAGAGGGAATAAAATTGCTGCTGCTGGAAATCGCTGGTCTTATCGTAAAAACTGCCCAGATTTTCCTTCAACATGCCGGTTTCTCCTAAATGCTTGCGCGTCTGTTTTCATTATTTTGGAATTTCAGGCGCTTTTTTTCAAGCGCTTATCCGCCCAGCGCCAAAAACAACCGCCGGTGCGGATGTTTGCACCGGCGGCTGCCTGTTTCAAACCGCACCGGAAGCGCGGAAAATCTCGGGCAGAAGCTTAGTCGTTTCGCGTTTCGTCAAAAATATAACCCGCGCCTGCCCCCACGGCGGTACCGATGGCCGCGCCGCAACTGACGCATCCGCCCGTCGCCGCCGCGCCGACCGTACCGGCGCCCGCGCCGATGGCCGCGCCGGAGAGCACGCGCTGTTCTTTCTTGCTCATATTGCTGCAACCGGTCATGGCGACCAGTGCCAGTACGGCCACAAGGGCTTTCGTCTTGGACATATATTCTTTTCGCATGACTTCCTCCTTTTATCTCTTTTCCGGCCAACGATTGCGGCCGCGATAAAGTTCGCGCATAAAAAACTGCCCGGCCGCGCTTAAGGCCGGGCAGTTCAACCGTGGGGAAGCACGGTCATCCGTTTAATCGTTCAGATTCACATGCCGCGCGTTTTTCTCTGCGATGCTTTCGATGTACGCGCCCCGCCATTCGGACAATTCAATGGCCTTGTCGCGGTTCACGTCCATTGCGAGGAAGCTTTTCCCAACAAAGTCACGCGGGGAAATCCCGTCCCCACCGTTATCGAAACGGCTGAGATGCGTTTCTTCCAATACGCGCTCATAGCTGCGCTCGACGCGGTCGGCGAGACCGTCGTTGTCAAAGTCGTAGGATGTAATGGTTTCCTTTTCCATCGGCACCAGCGTCATGACATTGCGGCGTTCGAATTCCACGTTGTCGATCACTTCGTTGCCGTCGGCATCAAACAGCTTGAACAGCATTTCACCGACTTCAAACGTGGACAGGATTCCGTCCTGATTAAGATCGAAATCGTTGAAGTTCACCAGACGCGTGCCCGTTTCGGGCATAATCTGCCGGGTTTGGGTAACCGTGGTGGAACGCACGACAAGCTCTTCCGCCTGCACGGGGGATACATGCAACAAAAGTGCCGTCACGGCCGCACCGGCCAGAAAGAATTTGAAATTGCGTTTCATCGTAAATCTCCTTTTCATTCGCCTTTTTCCGCTAACGCCGGCCGAACAAAAAAGTGCCGCACAAACAGCAAGATGCGGAACACCTTATAAATATTCGCTTTTCTTCCATGCAGGAACAAAAACCCCGCATAGGCGTAGGTAGGACAATGGCGGCCATGATGCAAGAGCCGTTCTTTTCAATCCTATCAGGACAAGTTGGAGGAGAATCGCAATGAAAAAGCATATACCCTTTTTGGCGGCCGTTTCGCTGATCGCCCTTTTGGCGGCGGCGCCCGCCGTGTCGCAAGCAGCCGAAACCGGCGCGCGCGCCACAACGCAAGGCACCGAACGCGTACAGGCGAATAACCCAGATACGCCGCCCGTGGATACCGTGACCGAACAGGATATCAAGGAAGGCTGGCGCGATACCAAAAACGCCGTCAAGGAAACCTATGAGGACATGAAGGCCGCGCTGCTGGATGAAGAGTCCCGCCTTGGCACCGAAGTCACCTATGACAAGCGTTCCACCGCAGAAGCCATCATCGGCCAGCCCGTGCTGAACGAAAAACGCGAGAAAATCGCCACGGTTGAAGACATCATCGTCGATGCCGACGGTGTTGCCCGTCTGGTTGTCGTAAAAGACAGCGGCCTGCTGGGCTTCGGCGGCAAACTGGCGGCCTTTGATTACGGCACCGTGATCAAGAACGACGGCAAGGCGGAAATGCTGACGTCCCTGACCAAAAAGGACATCGATAGCGCCGCCAAATTCACCTATGACGCCGATGATACCGATGGATCGACCCGTCTGATCCCCGCGGGCGGCATCAGTGTCGCACAATTGCTGGACGGCAACCTGCATGATGCCGCAGGCAAGGAGATTGCCTCCATCGAGGACGTGACCTTCAAAGCCGGCAAGGCCGACATGATCCTGACCGATCCCGGCATGGGCGAGAAAACGGTTGCCCTCGGCTTTAAAAACGCCACCTTTGCGAAAAACGGCGACAAGGACGTCGTTGACCTGAAGCTGGATGCGAAAGGCAGCAGCCGCTTCGAGCAATTGAAACAGTCCAGAACCACCCGATAAGGTTTCATCGGACTGCTTTTGGAAATCTGTCCCCGGTTCCGCATAACGGGCATAAAAACGCGGACAGAACATGATAGGGAGACATGCGGGTAACTCTGACAACCTGCATCGATCCCGGGAAGGCCCTCTTGAGTTTCGTCGTGGGGGCCTTCCTTTTTTTATGCGGATTTTATTTCAGAAAAGGCGCGGGCCGCTCAGGCCTTCTCGGCCACGGCGCAGATTTCGCCGCAAAACATATAGCCCACGCCGCGCACCGTCTTGATGAGCTGCGGATCGCGCGGATCGTCATCCAGCTTTTTGCGGATGCGGGCGATCTGGATATCGATGGCGCGGTCATAGGCTTCGAATTCGCCCTGCCGCGTCAGTTCAAACAAATGCTCGCGGCTGAGCACGCGGTTCGGCGCCAGCACCAGCGCCTCCAGCAGGCGGAATTCGCCGCTGGTCAGATCGGCTGTCTTGCCCTCCGCATCGAAAAGCTGATACTGACGGCGGTCGAGCACCCAGCCGTGAAAAGCGATGCGCTGCACCTTTTGCATGACCGTTTCGGATTTGTCATTGGCAGGCGCAGGATCGGCATTGTTCGTCCGGCGCAGCACGGCCTTGATGCGGGCGGAAAGCTCGCGCATTTCAAAAGGCTTCGTCAGGTAATCATCCGCGCCCATTTCAAGGCCGACGATGCGGTCTGCCGTTTCGTCCTTGCCGCTGACGACGATCACCGCCGCCTTGCTCTTGCTGCGGATCTGGCCGAGCAGCGTCAACCCGTCGTTATCGGGCAGGATCAGGTCGAGCAAGATGATGTCGGGCACGGCCGTTTCCAGCTTGGCCAGCATTTCCGCACCATTGGAGGCCGTGAGGATCTGATACCCCTCCTGCTCCAGATAATGGCGAATCACAACCTGCAGGTCCTGATCGTCATCGACGGTTAATACGGTCCCTTTATTCAACGGCACAGACACACCTTACGAAAAATAAATCTCTGTTTTTGCTTATCTTTTTCCAGATATACGCGAATTGTTACAAAACGGAAACAAAAATTTTCCAACCTGAAACAGCTCCGCCAAATGCCCGCTACAGGCCCCTCCTAGACTAGAAGATGTAAGCAACAAAACAAAGGAGCTTTTCTCATGTTCAAACAGGAAGAACTGGTACACGAAATGGGGAACTTGCGCAAGTTCGCACTGCGCCTGACCCGTAACGTGACGGAGGCGGAAGACCTCGTGCAGACCACCCTCCTGCGGGCGATCGAGAAAAAAGACTACTTTCAGGAAGGTACAAATCTGTTCAGCTGGACATCCAAAATCATGTTCAACCTTTTTGTGACGGGATACCGCCGGAAAAAAAAGTTCGAGAGCCAGTACGATCCCGAACCGCATATCATGAATTCGCCGGTGGACGCCCCGCAGGAAATGTCCACGGATCTGATACTGGTGCGCCAGGCCATGAAGCAACTGAGCAAGGAGCACTACGACATGCTGGTGCTGGTTTGCATCAAGGGCATGCGTTACGAGGAAGTGGCCGCGCATCTGGACATTCCGGTGGGTACCGTGCGCTCCCGCCTGTCCCGCGCCCGTCGCCAGTTGCAGGACATGCTGGATACATCGGGACGCACGCCGGAGACGACACCGCCGGCAGCAGCCCTGCGGAGTACGGATTACGCATCCCGCACGGCGGCGGCCTGATGGCGCCTCCTACGGTTTCAGCCCTGCTGCGGCTGGGGGGGGATGATCGCCATGTCTTCGATACCCGCCGCAGCCATACCCTGATGTGAACATCCCGTGTGTTCACATCCACACCACAGCCCTGACGACGCAAGGCCCGGTTCCCCCGCCGGGCCTTGTTCGTTTGTATCGCTGTTCCAAACGGAAAGAAAATCAGGCGACGCGTTTTTTGCGCGACAGATATTCGATGATCTTGGCCTTCAGGTCGATCTCGACAATCGGCTTGGGCAGATAGGAATCCATCCCCGCCTCGATGCATTTTTCCTTGTCGCCGATCAGCGCATGGGCCGTCATGCCGATAATAGGCGTGCGCGGCAGGTTCTTTTCCTTCTCCATATGGCGGATCTGCGCGGTGGCGGTAAAACCGTCCATCTCCGGCATCTGCACGTCCATGAGGATCAGGTCGTAATGATTGGTCTTCCACATGTTCAGCGCTTCAAGACCGGTGCGCGCAACGTCGTAATGGCATTCCAGACCGTCCAGCAGATAGCTGAGCAGCACGATGTTGCCCTCGTAATCCTCCACCAGCAGGATGCGCTTTTGGTCGATTTCGCCGCGGATATCCTCGCTGAGGCGGTTGGATAGGCGCAGGTCGCTTTCATCCTCGTCCTGCTCTTCTTCGGTGCGCATGGGCATGATGAGCGTAAAGACGGAACCCTTGCCCGGCGTGCTTTCCACGGTGATATTCCCGCCCATGAGGCGCGCAAGGCGCAAAGAAATGGGCAGCCCCAGCCCCGTGCCGCCGTATTTGCGGGAAACGGAGGAATCCGCCTGTTTGAATCGTTCAAAAATCATTTCAAAATTCTTGGGATCAATGCCGATGCCCGTATCGCGCACATCGATGCGCAGATAGGCCACGCCGTTTTGCACGGCACGATGCGCGGTCACCTCCACCTGTCCCTTGTCGGTGAATTTGATGGCATTGCCGATCAGATTGATCAAAACCTGGCGCAGGCGCGCGCGGTCGCCCAGATATTTCTGCTTGCGCACGTCTTCGTAATCAAAAATGAAATCGATGCCCTTTTCCTGCGCCTTGACGGAAACGATGCTGATAACCTGTTCGAACAGGTTTTGCAGGCCGAAAGGTTTTTCCTCGATCTCCAGCTCTCCGCTTTCGATCTTGGAGAAATCGAGAATGTCGCTGATCAGCTCTTTCAGCGACTGGGTACTGGAATTCAACGTGCGCACCAGCTGGCGCTGCTTGTCGTCGAGGTTGACCTGATGGCTTTCGAAAATCTCGGCAATGCCGCTGATCGCGGTCAGGGGCGTGCGGATCTCGTGGCTCATATGCGCCAGAAAATCGGTTTTGGCGCGGTTGGCCTTTTCGGCGGATTCCTTCGCCTTTTGCAACTTTTCCTCATAGGCCTTGATATGGCTGATGTCCGTATGCGCGCCGACAAGGCGGTACGGCTTACCGCTCTCGTCATACAGCGCCTTGCCCCGCGCGTTCACCCAGACCCAGCGGCCGCTTTTATGCTTCATGCGGAAGATGATGAGGTAATCCGGAATCTCGCCCGATAAATAGCGATCCATATGCCCCTGCACGCGTTCCTTGTCTTCCGGGTGGATCAAATCCTGAAACGACTGCATGGTGGAGGGAAAACGCCCCGGCTCGTAACCCAGCATCCCCCAGAACTGGCGCGAATAAAAGGCCGTGTTCTTGGCAAGGTTCCATTCGAAAATCCCGTCGCTGGAGCCTTCGATCGCGAGGCGGAACATTTCCTCGATCCCGCCGTCGCGGCCGGCGCCCTCTTCATCGGCAGGCGGTTTCAAACGGCCCAGCAGGGCAATGCCGATCAGAAAAATAAAGGCAATCGCCGCACAGCCCGCCAGCAGCGCCAGACGGAAATAATATCCCTGCTTTTGCATCAGGCGTGTGCGTTCCTGCAAGGTCGCCTGTTCGGTCAGCATGATCTCTCCGCTCACGCGGGCGATGTTTTCGCGGATGGTATCGATGCTGGCAATCGTCGGCCGCGGTTTGGGCGGCAGCGGCAGCACGGTATGCAACGGCGGCTCATCGGGTTTATCCGTTGCTTTTTGCGGCGGCTTTTCCTGCTCCGGTTTTTTCGCAGGCGTTTTGACGCCTTCCGTTTCGGCAAAGGCGGCCATTTCGGCGGCGCGCTCATCGCGGAAAATCTGGATGGCTTCGTCCAGACGTTCGGACAGATTCAGGAAATAATGTTGCAGCTCGTTCAGCCGGCTGATCTGCGCCGTGCTGTACTGCATCATTGTGTTCAGTTCGGCAATGATATTGGAAATGCGCGCCTTGCTGTCGTCATAGGCTTTGATGTATTTTTCGTCGCCGCTGAGCACGAAACGCTGCTGCGCCCCTGCGAGCCGTTCGAATTCGGTGCCGAGATCCTGGTTTTTGGCAATGACCTGATGGGTATGATCCACCCATTGCATGGCGCGGTCGAGGGATTTGGCCCCCTGCACTCCGAACAGGCCAAGGATGCCGAGCCCCAGAATGAGCACCCCGACAAATACCCCATATAGTCTGTACGGCTTCAAACCCGCCAAATTCATCAAAATTGCCTGTCTGGAATGTCGCGTTTCGTCGCAGGCTGATTTAAGCACATCCCGCGCCGGATAGCACGTAAAAAAGCCCGGCGCAGGATGATGTTTTTGATATTTATATCAATAATTTATAAAACTTTCCTTATGCAGGTGGCGCTTTGCCGCGCAGCACATGGAACAGCGCCGCCACAAGGAACAGCACCAAAAAGACCATAAACAGAACACGGGCAATATCCACAGATACTGCGGCAATACCGCCAAATCCCAGAAAACCGGCGATCAGGGCCAGAATCAGGAAAGCAAGGGCCATTCTCAACATTTTCCTTCTCCTTCTTATTTTTTATCTGCCAAAGCCAACGGCCCGAAAAACATAAGGTTCAGGCAATTTTTTAAGGAACTCTGATATATGGATACACGTTGGACCTGTTACAAAGCGGAAACAAAACCGAAAAATTCACGCGACAAAACCACAAAACACAGTGCCATGAATCTCAGGATTACCAGAATGGATATCGAAGCCCTTGTCGATAACGAACTCGACCCCCAGACCGCCGCCCGCGTCAGCCTTGCGGTAGAACAGGACCCCCGCCTGCGCCATACCTATCAAACACTGATGGCCCAGAAAAAACTGCTGAATATGTGGTGGCACAGCCAGCAGCAATTCCATTGATTTTCATATAATTATTTCATTGTTAACCTTTATTCCTTAATATGGGGCTGTATTTTTACAGGCCTGTTTTTTTGTTTTTTCAGGGGCACGGCGCATGACGTCATATAAAGAGGCGCTTCAGGAATCCGCCGCCGCACTCGCGGCGCAGACACCGGAGCGGCGCAGACACCGGAAATGTTCAGCAAATCCTTTACACAGACGGAGCTGGTCAACAGCGGTATTGAAACCCTATCGCGTTTCGATCAGGACATGGCGCGCCTGCGCAAGGAAGCCGCCGTGCTGGTGGACGGCACGCACGGCGTGGACGGCGGGCAGAAAATGGCCGATCTGTTCAACAGCTGGCGCGACAATCCCGTCAGCACGCCTGCCATCATCTGTTTTGCCGCCGCACATTTCGGCATTCCGCCCGAAGACCGCAACCTGCGCGCCGCGCTGATGGCCGGTATTGCGGCAGAGGTGCAGAACGACAACCCCTATCACAGCAACCATCACTTCCGCGAAGTGACGGCCACCATGGCGCGGCTCTGCGCGACCAACAACGAACTGGCCACGCGCGGCAAGAACACGGTTTTTCTTGATACGGACAACATCGCAAAATGTCTTCTGGCTGCGGCAGGGCACGACCTGATGCACGACGGGAAAACAAATTCTCTTTCCGGCCCCGAAAGCCATGTGCAATACAGGCTGGAAAACAAGGCGATTGAAGCCATCGAACCCTTCATGAAAATCGCGGGCATGAACGGCCGCGACCGCGAAGATGTACGCGTCATGATCCGCATCACGGACATCAGCGCCAAGCCCGGCACGCCCAGCCCGCACAAACACCTGAAGGAAGCCGTGCAGGCTGTGCAAACACATCTCGACATTCCCTCCGAATTGCTGCAAGGGCCGCTTGCGGAAACGCTGGCCACGGATACAGGCGGCAAGGCGCACTCCAGCTTCATGACGCCCCGTGCGGACAAGCCGGAACAGGTCAAGCTGCCGCCGGAGCTGGCGGATCTTGCAAGCTCGCCGCAACTGCTGACCATGGCGGCCTTGATGAGCGATGCCGATCTCGGCCCCTCTACCGCGACGAATTTCGAATACAGCCGCCGCATGACCACTTTGCTCAGCCAGGAAAATCCCGCGCTGGCGGATTCCAACAAAACGCTGGACGGTTTCCTGACCTTCGTCGTCGGCGGCGCGTTGACATCGCAAGCGGGGCGCAATGCTTCGGGCGCGACCTTGCAATCCATCATGCAGGGCGCAAAACAACCAGATCCGCCGAAAAAACAGCCTGCCGCCGCCGCGCCGCAAAAAACCGCACAAGCGCCCGTGTTGAAATAATCCGCTTCCCGCCGCGATATTGCGATGCAGCATATGCTGCGTTGCCGCACGTCTTTTGCACGCATCGGGTCTAGAGCCTGCCCTCCCCGCATGGTATTCTTTTGCCGCGTTTCAATTTCCGCAACAGCAACGGCACAGGCATGGATCCGGACAAGATCACCCGCGGCAGCGCCGATCAACTGGGCGCGCGTTATGACGGCAAGGGCGTGAACTTCGCGCTCTTTTCCGCTCATGCGGAGAAAGTCGAATTGTGCCTGTTCAGCGATGACGGCAAAACGGAATTGCGGCGGATTCCCCTGCCCGCAAAAACCGGCGATATTTTTCACGGCTATATTCCCGATATGAAGCCGGGGCAGGTTTACGGCTATCGCGTCTATGGGCCGAACGATCCTGCCAAAGGGCATTTGTTCAACCCCAACAAGCTGCTGCTGGATCCCTATGCCGAGGCGCTGGTCGGCAACGTGCAATGGACGGAGGCGCTGACCGACCCCGCGCAAGACAGCGCCCCCGCCGTGATGAAGGCGAAGGTCATGCCGCCGCTGCCCAAATCCGCTTCCGCCAAACCGCAGCACCCGCGCGGCAAAAGCATCATCATGGAAATGCACCCCAAAGGCATGACCATGACCGATGTCCGCCTGCCCGAAGAACTGCGCGGCACCTATGCGGGGCTGGCCGCGCCGCAAACCATTCAGTACCTCAAAGACCTCGGCATCACGACGGTGGAGCTTTTGCCCGTCATGTCCAAACTGGCCGACGACCGTCTGGAAAAACTGGGGCTGGCGAATTACTGGGGCTATGACACCATTGCCCCCTTCGCGCCCGAAGCGGGCTATGCGCATGACAAGAACGATGCGCGCGGCGAATTCCGCCGCATGGTTGATGCCCTGCACGCGGCGGGGATCGAGGTTATTCTCGATGTCGTTTTCAACCACACCGCCGAAGGCCCCGTCACCGCGCCGCCCCTGTCCTATCGCGGCATCGACAATGCCAGCTATTACCGCCTGAAGCCGGAAAACAAATCGGCCTATATCGACGAAACGGGCTGCGGCAATACGCTCGATACCGCAAACCCCGCCGTGCGCCGGCTGGTCATCGACAGCCTGAAATTCTGGGTGGAAACCATGGGCGTGGACGGGTTCCGTTTCGATCTTGCCCCCGTGCTGGGGCGCGATCCGCTGGCTTTTGACCGCAACGCCGCGCTCTTGCGCGAAATGACGCATGATCCCGTGCTGTCCCAAGTCAAACTGATTGCAGAACCCTGGGACATAGGGCCCGGCGGATACCAGCTCGGCAATTTCCCCAAGGGCTGGCAGGAATGGAACGATAAATTCCGCGATACCGTGCGCAAATTCTGGCGCGGCGATGCGGGCGTGACGGGCGATCTTGCCACGCGCCTTGCCGGTTCCGCCCCCGAATTCGACAAGGACGGACGCAAGCCTGATGCCGGCATCAATATGGTCACCTGCCACGACGGTTTCACGCTGCACGATCTGGTCAGCTATAACGTCAAGCACAATCTTGGCAACGGAGAGCAAAACCGTGACGGCAGCGACAATAACCACAGCCACAATTACGGCGCGGAAGGCGAAACGGACAACAAGGACATCAACCTGCACCGCCAGCGGCAAAAACGCAACATCCTCGCCACGCTGTTTCTGGCACAGGGCGCGCCGATGATTTTGGCGGGTGACGAACACGGCAACAGTCAGGGCGGCAATAACAACGCCTATTGTCAGGACAACCCCACCGGCTGGATCAACAAAGACAATATCACGCCGGAGGGGAAGGAACTGCACGCCTTCACCAAAAACCTGATTGCCCTGCGCAAACAGCATGATGCGCTTTGCGCCGCACATTTCCTGCACGGCGCGAAAAAGCCGGGCGCAGATGCCGATATCTCATGGCGCCGCCGCGACGGCGGGCCCATGCGGGACGGCGACTGGCAAAACAAAAACGCCGATTGCTTTGCCATGATGCTGAACGAGGATGCGATACAATCGCCCGACAAACCCGACAGCGGCAAGCGCCTGATGGCCGTTTTCAACCGCAGCGCCGCGCCGCAGGAATTCACCCTGCCTGCCTGCGAAGGCGCGCGCGGCGCGTGGCAAAAAAAGCTGGATACCGACGCCCGCACGGGCGCGCCTGATGATACGTTGCGCCGCGCCGACGGGCAAAAAGTCGTGATCGCTCCCCATTCCGTTGCGGTTTTCGCGCGCGGGCCGTAAGGGCGCGGCGGGATTAATAATCCTTTTTCCAGTTCACGCCGACGCTGTTGCCGTTATCGTTGCCAAGACGCGTTTCAACCTGAATGCTGGGCGTCACGTCGATTTCCACCTTGATGGCGCTGCCGTCGGTATTGATGCCCTGATCGACGGAAATATAAACCCCTTCGGACACCTGTTTGCCGATGGACAGGCTGGTATTGCCGCTTGCATCGTCGCGGTTGACGCTCAGCATATCGATGCCCATTTTCTTGCGCAGCTGCGTCAGCGGGTCGGGACCTTTTTTGATCGCCCCCGTCATCACGCCGATGAATTCCGCAACTTTGATCATCTCCAGCGGCGAGAGTTCGCTCACCGATTTATTGAACAAAACCTTGGCCAGAATTTCATCCTGCGGCAGGGCGGGCATGGATGTCATTTTCACCTGCGGGTTTTTCGCCGTACCGCCGACGGTAATGGCGGCGGTTACCTCCCTGCCCCTGATTTCTCCCTTCACATCCAGATCGGGATCGGTCACATCCGCGCCGTTGAAGGTGATATTCCCCGTCGTCAGATTCAGCCGCGCATTGAAAATCTCGTATTGCCCTTGCAGCAGCGTCAGGCTGCCCTTTACCAGCGGGTCGTTGACCGTGCCCGTGACGCGCAGCTTTGCCGCCCATTCGGTTGTCAGGCCCGGCGCCTCGACAAAAATATGCCGCGGCGCGTCGATTTGCACGTCAAGCGCGACATCGTAATTGCCGGTGGAGACTTCTTTTTTCTCCCGCTTGTTTTTGCGCAAGTGTGGCGGCACGTTGACTTCTTTGATGTTCAGCATGCCGGCCGTACTGTTGCCGCCGAAACCGGCGAGATATATATCCACGCGGTCGGGCAGGATATGCGCCGCAACGCGGGCCGATGTCGCATCGCCCGTTACCTGCACCGTGCCGCCGAGGCGCACATCGGTATTTTGCTGCGCGACCACCTGCGCCTTGTCCAGCACGGCCTCCAGACGGAAAGAGGGGTTGCGGATGTTTTTCAAAGAGACTTCGCCGCGGGCGGAGATGTTCCCGTCCTTCGGCGTTTGCGCGGTCAGACGCGTCAGGCGCAGCATGTCGCGCGTGGCATCGATATGCGCCTCGATTTTGCCCAGCCGCGTGCCGGTATAAAGGTTTTCATACCCGCCGCCCGTCAAATCCAGCGTGCCCGTCACCTGCGGCGCGGCGGGCGTGCCGCCCAGCGTGATATTGACTTCCGCCCGTCCTGACAGGCGATGGTCGTCCAGCCCCAGCAAGACAGTCACGGCGTTCAAATCCAGCACCGTTGTAAACCGGCCGGAAAGCGGATCGCGCATCCCCCATGCGGGCGGGTCAAGCCGCAGGGGCAGCGTCGCCTGCCCCTTGATGAAAATATTCTGCGGCCCTGTCAGATCGGTTTGCATGGCAAGGGCGCGTCCCGCCTGATGCCAGTCGATCGTGCCTTTCAGCACATTGCCCAGGCGCAACACGGTTTGGCCGTCCCATTGCCTTGCCGTGCCCGATGCCGTTGTTTTGACATCCATGTCGTATCCCGCCGGCAGGCCCATCAAACGCATCAGCAAACCGCCCGCAGCATCGCGCAACACCGCATGCAGCTGCATCACCCCTTGCGCATCGGGCGCAAGGCGGATGTTCACGTAAGTGCCCGCCTGTTCCCTTTCCGTTTGCGATTCCAGCAAAACGGCAATGTCGTTTTTGCGCAAAGTATCGGACAGCTGCAAACGGCTGTGCAAGCGGAAAACTTCCTCCCGCCCGTAAACGGCGGGGCCGGTGCGCAAAGTATCAATATCAAACTGCCGGATATCGGCAAGGAAGGACGGCAGGCTGCCGCCTTTTTTCCGTGCCTGTTCCTCCGCGTCCGTGTCGGACAATTCGGGGAAACGTTGCAAATCGACCGTCTGCACCGTCAGGCTGTCAATAACGGGCGAAAGCGTCAGATAGGTCAGCGGATTGATTTTCAGGTCTATATCCGTCACGGACAAAAACGTGCCTTTGGCATCCGTCAGTTCCACCGCAGGGATCACGATATGATGCCAGCCGATGCGTTGCAGCCGCAGCGCCACCTGCATATCATCCGTGGAGGCAAAACGCGTGATGTTGCGCTCCAGAAAACGCAAGCCCTTGTCCGTTTGCAAAAAGAACATGCCGCCGATGGCAAGGCCGAGCAGCAGCGTCGTCACCGTTAAAACCCATGCCGCCGCATGGCGCAGCGCGGCAAGCCCCATCCGCCAGCGCGCTTTGCGCGGTTTGTCCGTTTTCGCTGCCGTTTCCGTTTTCGCCGCCGTCATCAGAACGCTTGTCCGAGGCTGAGATAAAACTGGAGCAGATCATCCTTGTCGCGACCGTTGACCGGCACGCCGATATCCACGCGCAAGGGGCCGACCGCCGTGTAATAACGCGCGCCCACGCCTGCGGCGACAAGGAATTTTTCATTGCCGGAGGCGCTCAGATCCTCCGTCACGCGCCCTCCTTCCAGAAAGGTGACAAGACCGATGGTTTCCGTCACGCGGAAACGCATTTCG
>Ga0182793_1001066_pt1 | contig 18044 bp, 22 predicted proteins | sample Passage237A_FD_130498 | JGI IMG/M metagenome (GOLD analysis project Ga0182793, IMG submission 130498) | Cellulose adapted compost microbial communities from Newby Island Compost Facility, Milpitas, CA, USA - Passage2 37A (version 2) (version 2) ... | reverse complement strand
GACGAGCCGAAGGCGAGTGCCGCGGCCGCCGCCGCGCCGCCGCCGATGAACCGGCGACGTGAGGTGCGGCTGGCGGTGAGCCGGGCGAGTTGCTGGTCGAGCGACGGAAATTCTCGGGAAGCCATGGCGACGTGCCTTTCGTGAAATCCGGAACAGAGGGGTGGGAGATGGTCGGGGGAGCCGCTCGCCGCGGTCAGGAGTCGTCGAGCATCTCCTCGAGATCCTCGGCGGTGGGGATGTCGGCAGCGGGCAGCACCAGCGACGCGTCCGGTGCCCAGCCGACGTGCACCTCGTCGCCGGGCCGTAGCAGCGGCAGATCCTGCTCGGGACCGACGTGGGCGATGATGTGCGAATCGTCCGGGGCGGCCAGCGAGACTCGCACCACCGGGCCCTGGAAGGTGAGATCCTTGACCGTCGCGCGCACCGTCGCGACATCGCCGGCCGGCGGCTCCATCGAGATGCGGACGCGTTCGGGACGCACCATCAGCGTCGCGTGGCCGCCGGGTTCGATGGTGGTCTCACCGGGCCGGGCCTTCAGCGTCGTCCCGAGCACCTCGACCTCGACGTAGTCGCGGTTGGTCCGGCCCGTCTGGCGGCCGGCCCACAGGTTGGCCTGGCCGATGAAGTTCGCGACGAACACCGTCGCGGGCCGGTCGTAGATCTCGGTCGGCGTGCCGATCTGATCGACGTTGCCCGCGTTCATCACCGCGATCCGGTCGCTCATCGTCAGCGCCTCCTCCTGGTCGTGCGTCACGTAGACGAACGTGATGCCGACCTCGCGCTGGATGCGCTTGAGCTCGAACTGCATGGCGTGGCGCAGCTTGAGGTCCAGCGCCCCCAACGGCTCGTCCAGCAGCAGCGCGCTCGGGTAGTTGACCAGGGCGCGGGCCAGGGCCACCCGCTGTTGCTGGCCGCCGGACAACTGCGCGGGCTTGCGCTCGGCGAAGTCGGTCAGCCGCACGACCTCGAGAAGCTCGTCGACGCGCTTGCGGACCTCGCCCTTGTCCAGCTTCTTGCTGCGCGGTCCGTAGGCCACGTTGTCCCACACCGTCATGTGCGGGAACAGTGCGTAGTGCTGGAACACCGTGTTGACGTTGCGCTTGTGCGGTGGCACGCGGGATACGTCGACGCCCTCGAGGCGGATCGCCCCCTCCGTCGGGCTCTCGAATCCGGCGATCATCCGCAACGTGGTGGTCTTGCCGCAGCCGGACGGGCCGAGCAACGAGAAGAACTCGCCCTGGCCGATCGAGAAGTCGGCGTCACTGACCGCGACGTAGTCGGCGAACCGTTTGGTGACGTGGTCGATTTCGATGACGGGTGCGCCCTTTGTCCGGGGCGTATCGTCATCCCGTCCCGCCTGGTGTTCTACGGCGGTGCGATGTGTGCCGGTCAGTGGGTCATCCTCCTCGCCAGAGCCCCCGCGCTGTGGGTAAAACTTTCGCCCATCCGGCGGACCTTCGCAAGCGATTCCGCAACGAATTTACATTTCCACAATGGATTCCTTTGTGAACCGCCACGAAAACCGGAGAATCCGGTGGATTGGCGCGCGAAAATCCACGGCCAGCCACGCGGGACCGGCGCCCTGAGGGTTCCGCTTCAGTTTTGCAGCCTTACGCGCCCGTCACCGGCTAAACCACCGCACTCGTTTCCGGCGCGGATGCGCCGGGTAGGAGACCTCCATGGCAACAGTGGACGTCTCGGTGTCGTCGGACCTGAGCCCGGAGCGGGCCTGGCGGCTGGCATCGGATCTGCGCCGGTTCGACGAGTGGTTGACGATCTTCGGCGGCTGGCGCAGCGAGGTGCCCGACGAGGTCGAGGTGGGCACGTGCGTGTCGTCGTTGATCAAGGTCAAGGGGTTTCGCAACACCATCCACTGGCATGTCACCCGCTACGACGAGCCCAAGGAGATCGAGCTGATCGGCCGCGGCCGACCGGGCATCCGCATCGCGCTGCGACTGTGCGTGAAGAACGCCGCACCCGGCTCGACCTTCCAGGTCGTCGCCGAGCTGACCGGCGGGCTGCTCAACACCCGGATCGGGTCGCTGGTGGCCAGGGTGGTCGAGTCCGACGTGCGCAAGTCGGTCACCAATCTCGCCGCGCTGCACTGACGGTCAGCCCCATTCGTGGTTCATGGCACGGGTTTCGTAGCGCGCCTCGACGGAATCGGCAGCGCCGGTGCCCGGACGCGAGAACGCGATGAGCACCATCGCCAGGGCCGCGGTGGCGGCGCCGCCGACGAAGATCGCGATGAAACTGCTCTCCAACGGCACCGCGGTGCCGGCCACCAGTTGGCTGAGTAGCACCGCCACCAGCGCCGCGGCGAGGGAGCTGCCGATCGTGCGGGCGATCGCGTTCATCGACGTCGCCACGCCGGTCTCACCCGCGTCGACCTCGCTGACCACCAGCGCGGGCAGCGCGCCGTAGCCGAGGCTGATGTAGGCGTTGGCCAGGATGCCCGCGACGATGACCTGCCACGTCTGCGAGTGGGCGAACGCGACGAACAGGAACCCGGCAATGCCGGCCACCGCGGCGATGACGAGCACCGGGCGGGCGCCGAACCGGTCGATGAACCTGCCGCTGACCAGTGCGATGAGGAACCCGGTGACCGCCCCGGGCAGCAGGTAGACGACGCTGGCCTCCAGCACCGTGGCGCCGAAACCGTATCCGGCTGGGCCTCTTGGGATTTGGACGAACTGAGTAAGGCCTAGGAAGGCGAAGTACAGGCCCATGCCGACGAATATCGTGGCCACGTTGGTCAGCAGGATGGGCCGCCGGGCCAGCATTTTCGTCGACACCAGGGGCTGGGTGACCCGGCGTTCCCACCACCACCAGGCGAGCAGCAGCGCGACGCCCACGCCCGCGCAGGCCAGCGTCGCCGGGGAGAGCCAGCCCCAGCTGTTGCCCTGGGTGACGGCCAGCAGGACCGCCGACAGACCCGCCGCGATCCCGATGGCGCCGAGCCAGTCGATCGTGCCGTCGCTGGAGCGGCCGCGCCGCGGCACGACGAGCATCGCGATCGCGATCACGACGACCGTGAACACCGTCGTCAGCCAGAACACCCGGTGGTAGCCGGCATGGCCGTTCATCAGCAGCCCGACCACCACCAGGCCGGTGCCGCCGCCGAAGCCGAGGGTGCCGGACAGCACCGCCATCGCCGACATCAACCGGTCCTCGGGCAGTTCGTCGCGCAGGATCGCGATGCTGATCGGGTACAGCCCGTAAGCCGCCGCCTGTAGCACCCGCCCGACGATCAGCAGCGCCAGCGAGGTGGTCAACGCGGCCAGCAGCGAGCCGGCCAGCACCACGGCCAGCACCACCAGCAGCACGGTCTTCTTGCGGTGCAGGTCGGCGAGCCGGCCGATGAGCGGGGTGGCGGCCACGGCGGCCAGCAGGTTGGCGGTGACCGCCCAGCTGACGCCGAGGATCGAGGCGTGCAGCTGTTCGGCGATGATCCCGAGCACGGGCACGACGGCGGTCTGCAGCACCGCCACGGTCAACACCACGATGCTCAGCCCGGCCACCAGCAGGCGCGGGTGGTGGCGCAGCGGGACCGGGGCGTCCGATCGCATCGCGCCGGTCTCGACCACCCACCGCTCCGATCGTTAGCTCATCTTCGGTTCAGTCGATTATGTGCCCCCGGCGGCCTGATGGCAGACCCGGGTGCGCACGCGACGTCGCCGCGTACGGCCCGTTGCAGTCGGCCGTGCTCGCCCTGTCCGCCGGGCGCCTCGGCGCGCCGTCACGAGGTCTCGGACTGCTCGACGGCCAGCTGATCGACGGACATCCCGGCGATGACCCGGTCCAGCGCGCCGGTCATCGTCGGGCACTCGCGCACCGGGTGGTCCGTGCGGCAGTGCAGGGCGTGGGTCAGGAACTCCTGCGCGCCGCGCGCCTGCGCGATGATCTGCTCGAGGCGGTCGATCTGCGCGCGCACGGTCTCGCGCCACTGCGGGCCGGGCGCGTCCAGCACCGCAGCCGCGGTGTCCAGCGGGACCCCGAGCGCGGTGATGACCTTGATGAACGCCAGCCGGCGCATGTCGTCGACGCCGTACATGCGCTTACCGCCGACCCGCGCCGACGGGCACACCAGCCCGCGTTCGTCGTAGTACCGCAGCGCCGACGGGCTCAGCTGCAGCCGGGCCGCGGCCTCGCCGATCGGGATCAGATCCATAGCGCCATTTGACTTCAAGTCAACTTGAACCTGCAAGCTCGGGGCATGAGCGAACCACAGGTGTTACCGGTCAACCATCACGCCGACCACCCAGGGTTCTCCGGCCTCACGGGTGCGCTGTTCGGGCTGGCGTTCCTGCTGATCGGCGGGGCGAACGCGCGACTGGCCGTGGAGGCCGCCGGCGTGACCGCCACCGATCGCGTGGTCGACATCGGCTGCGGGCCGGGCAACGCGGTGCGCGCGGCCGCCGCCCGCGGCGCCCACGCCATCGGCGTCGACCCGTCGTCGACGCTATTGGCGATCGCGAAGGCGGTCACCCGCCGACCGAACGTCGAATGGGTACCGGGCACCGCCGAGAGGGTGCCGGTCGCGGACGGTTCGGCGAGCGTCGTGTGGGCCCTGGCGACGGTGCACCACTGGCAGGACGTGGGCGCCGCGGTGCGCGAGGCGTTCCGGGTGTTGGCGCCCAACGGGCGCCTGCTGGCCATCGAGCGCAGGACCGAACCGGGGGCGACCGGGGCGGCCAGTCACGGCTGGACCGCGCAGCAGGCCGAGGCGTTCGCGGCGCTGTGCCGCGACGCGGGGTTCACCGAGGTGGAGATCGGTCAACGCAGCAGGGGCAGGCGCACGGTGTGGGTGGTGCGCGCCACCAGGCCGTAACCGCCCGCGCCCGCGGCGTGTGCGAAGATGCGCAAATGGCCACGGAAATAGCGCATTTCACGCCGCTGGACGACGGCACGTTCATGCCGACGCGATTTGCCAACAGCCACTGGGGCGATGACCATGTCAGTGGCCCCGCCATGGTGGGGCTGATGGCCACGGTGCTGGAGAACCACTACGGCACAGAGGAATTCATGCCGTCGCGGCTCACCGTCGACTTGTTCCGGGCGGCGCGCAGCGTGCCGACCTCCGTGGCCGTCCGCGTGGTGCGCGACGGCCGCCGCGTGCACACCTCGGACTGCGAGGTGATCCAGGACGGGCGAGCGGTGGCGCGTGGCACGCTCGTGCAGTACCGGCGCTCCGAGGCGCCGCCGGGCACGCAGTGGACCCCCGAGTCGTCGTTTCCGGCGCTGCCGTCGCCGGACGGCCAGTTGATGCCCTTCATGTACAGCGAGGCCGAAGGCTGGACCCGCTCGCCGGCGGCGCATCAGAACGCGTCGCGCAAGACCTTCTACAACAAGGGCATCGATGTGATCGCCGGACAGCGCAGTTCCGCGTTCGTGCGGGCGGCCGTGCTCGCCGAGTCCACAAGCCTGGTGACCAATCTGGGGACCAACGGGATCGGCTACATCAACGGCGACCTGACCGTCGCACTGGCTCGGCTGCCGCGTGACGAATGGATCGGGCTGCGGGCCGACTCGCATCTGGCGGCCGACGGAGTCGCGGTCGGCACCGCGACGCTGTTCGACCGCACGGGCCCGTTCGGCTCGGGCGTGGTGACGGTGGTGGCCAATCCCGCCGCGCAGATCGACTTCACCAACGCGAGCTTTCAACTTGACGGGCTGAATTACGAATAGCCACAGCGTCTCTAGAAGAAGCCGCGCCGCTTACGTCCCTCGCCGACGTCTGCGGTGGTCGGCGGGGTCCGCGGCTCCGGCGCCACGCTCATCGGCGGACGGGTGACCCCGATCTCGGGCTTGGACGGTTCCGAGGTCGGGTAATAGCGGGGCGGTTGGTACTGGCGCGTCACCACCGGCGGGTTCTGCTCTGCCGGCGGTGGTGGTGGCGGCGGGGGCGGTGGTGGTGCCGGCGCGCTGGTGAGCTTCGGGCGCCCGTCGTCGGCCGGCGGCGGTGGCGCGGACGTGTCGGGCGTCTGCTGCGGCGACTGTTCGGTGGCCGGGGCGTCGCGCAGCACCATGGGGACGATCGCCAGCACCAGGGCCAGCGCGATGAGCACCAGCAGCCCGATCAGCGCCGGCTTGGTGCGATACCACGGCGGACGCGCGGGCTTGAACGTCAGCGCGGTGATGGCGGCGGGGCGGTGGTCTGTTTCCAGGAACGGCGCCGCGTAGCTGGCGCCGGCCTCCACCTGCTCTTCGGTGATGACCGGGAGCGGATCGGTGGTCGGGTCGGCCGTCGGGATTTCGCCGGTGTCCGCGGTGGTATCGGGCGGGTCGTCGAGGTCCCGGCCCCAGAGAACGTCCCGCTCGGCCATGGCAAGGATGCTAACGCGATTGCGTCGCGAAGCCGAAGTCGTCTGATGGCACGCAAACCCTGCGGTGCGCGGCTTCGGCGCTGGTAGAACGAAAATCTGAGCAGATCAACGTCTTTCAGCCCGCGTGCGGTAAGGGCACGGACCCCGGCCGAGTCCGACGGCGTGCGCGACTGTGCGGCCCTGGGCTAGTCGCATGTCACCTTGCCGGAACCGACGCTGGACACCGAGCAGGTCGCGCCGCCGGTCACTCGGACACCGCCGGACCCCGCGACGCTTCCGCTGACTCGTTCGATCGCGGTGAGTTCGACGCTGCCGCTGCCGGTCACCGACACCTCGGCCCGCTTGACGGTGAGGGTCGTGAGTTCCGCTTCACCGCTGCCCGACAGCCGGATGTCGGCGTCCTCGGCGGTGCCGCCGGCCTCGATGCCGCCGGAGCCGGCCGAGGTGATCCGGAGGCGGGACAGTGCGAGGTCGGGCGCCTCGATCTCACCGGAGCCCTTCACGCCCAGCGACAGCGAGTCGGCCTGCAGGCGGCCGATGTGAATGTCGCCGGAGCCGTTGATGTCGGCGGCGGAAAGCGTCGGCGTGGTCACGTACACGGTGACGTGTGTGTTGGGGGGCCACTGCACGTTCGGCTTCGCCCCGGCCACCAGCGTCTTGCCTTCGGTCCGGATGTCGAGTAGGTCAAGCGCAGACGAATTGCCCTGTGCCCGAACCGATACCGGGTCGCCGATGGTCACGATGACGGCGTAGTGGGCATCCAGTCGCAGCGCGTCGAACTCACCGACGGAGAAATCGCGCTCGGCATCGGTGTCGTCGGTGGGCGCAGGGGCCGCCGCGGTGCCCGAGGGGGCGGTGACGGTGACGGTGGAGGTGGTGACCGTCGACGAATCCTCACCGCACGCCGCGACGAGCAGTGCCGCGCCGGTGAGCGCGGCACAGGCGGCCAGCTTCTGAGTCCGCGTTGATCTCATCTATCCGATGATGCCACGCGCTGCGCTTGCTACAGCAGCCCGCGAGGGATCTCCGCAGGCAGTTCGATGGGCGGCACCTCGGCAGGCAACTCGATCGGCGGCAGCTTTGCGGGCAGTCGCACGTCGGGGATCGCCGCCGGCAGCGACACGGTGGGGATGTCGGCGGGAAGTTCGACGACCGGCACGTCGGCGGGGTAGGGGAACGGGGGGAGTCCGACGGGCAGGGGCAGTACCGGCGGCAGCGTCGCGATCCCGGACGGCACCGGGATCGTCGGCGCGGGCGGGTCCGCGGGCGCGGCCGACGCACCGCCGCTGCCGAACGGTGCCAGGGGAAGGCACAGCGTCAGCGCGAGCACGGCGGTGCGTCGGGACATGTCCCCAGGTTAGTTCCTTCAGGCGGCGGTCACGTCCTTGCCCGGATCCGTTTGGCTGGAGACGAAGTTCGCCGCGGCTAGGCTGGTGTGGTGTCGACGGAGATAACGGTCCGCGGGTCCGCTGAATCGTCCCACCCGCCTGAACGAGCCACGGTCCGCGCATCGATCGGCTACGCGGGATCGTCCATGGATGAGGTGTATGCCCGGGTGGCGCGCGATCTGGAACGCGTGAAGAAATCCGTTCAGGCGCTCGCAGAAGGAGAAGACGCGCCGGTCGCACAATGGTCGGCCGAGCAGTTGCGCACCTGGACGGCCAGACCGCTGGATCACGAGGGCAGAGAGATGGCGCCGGAGCATCACGCCGGGGTCGGTGTCGAGGTGGAGTTCCGCGATTTCGCGGTGCTGTCGACGTGGTTGCGCGAACACACCACATTGACGGAGGCCTTCCGTGTCGGCCACGTGTCGTGGCATCTGACCGATGAGCGACGCGACGAGTTGATGCGGCAGGTTCGCGCGGACGCCGTGCGTGATGCCGCCGAGCGCGCGCAGTTGTATGCCGACGCTCTGGACCTCGGGGCCGTCAGCCCCGTCGCGATCGCCGACCCGGGGATGCTGATTCCGACGCGAGGCGACGGAAATTTCGGCGGCATACACGCGGCTCCGATGGCTCGGGCGGCGGCACCCGGATACGCGACCGAAGTCGAACTCGTTCCACGCGATATCGAGATCACCGCGTCGGTCGAGGCGCGGTTCGTCGTCGGCTGACCGTCGTCACACCCGCTTCGAGCGGGGTGAGAGGCGGCTGACTGCGAAGCGGGCGGCGTCATCGACCATTCCGTTGACCGCGTATTGACCGTGTGCGGCACCGACCCCCGGTCCGGGGGCGCCGGTGCACACGCGGTCGCCGGGGGCGCAGAGCTCCCGAGACCTGTCCTTGAATGCCGGTCCGACGTCGAGCGCGGGCACACGGTACTTCGGCAGGCGCGCACCGGTGGGTTTACCGAACAGCACCACCGCGGCCACATGCTCGGCGATGTGAGATGGCAGTGGGCCGGGGACGGCGTCAGGCCGCATGCCCGCGGGCGCGACGCCCGAGGTGGCGAGTGCGGTCACGGCGGCGCCCTGCGAGTACCCACCGAGCACCACTTGGGTCTGCGGGCACATGCGCACCAGACGCCGTAGATGGTTGACCTCATCCCGGATGCCGTCGACGACGTTCTTGGTGAATATGGCGCCGCCGGTGTAGTTGTCGCTGGCCGGGTAGTTGACGGCGTGCACGCTCACGGTGCGCGGGGCGGCCTGCGCCCGTAGCGCCTCGATGAAGCGCTGACCGGCGACACCGGGGCCCGGCTGCTCGGAGGTTCCCCGCGCGAACACCACCTCGATGTCCGGGCAGGCCTCCGCGGCCACGGTCGGAAACACGGTGAGCGGCAAAGTCATCAGAGCAGCGACGGTAGCGATGCGCAAGACCCACCGGAAACCCGAAACCATGCCGCCCCTTTGCGAATAGGTGTGGAATTGATCCTAAGCGCGGGAGAGGGCGGCGGGCGGCAGCAACACACAAGGACAAATTCGCCAGGTGTCCGTCGGGCGGCCCGTCAGAGACCAGAGTCGTGAAAGTTGAGTTGAACACAACTCACTATCGATGTGTGGGCATCGCCGCGACAGCCCGCGGCAACGCGGCGCGGATGAAGCTGCTGCAGGCCGCCGAAGATGAACTGAGCGAGACGGGGGAGTTGGAGGTCGCGGCGGTCGCGCGCCGTGCGGGGGGGAGCACCGGGCTGCCGTACCGGTCGGCTTCCGGTACGGTGAGCCGCTGGCGCCGATGGGCGCCCGGCCGAGACGGACACCGTTGTCAGCGTCGAGATGCCCCCGGGAACATGTACGCAGGAGGCGTTCACCTTGGCCACGAGTCGCGAGTGTGCGCGCGTCTTATCCGAAGACATCCGCCGAAAGCTCGGCCACAGCATTCATCCGCCATTCATGGGCCAGGTGAACGGCATGCATCCCAAGCGGCTGCTCGAGACGGTCTGAGGACCAGTAGTCGGCCGAGTTGCGGTCGGTGGCAACCTGCTTCGGTATACGACGCCTCTTAAATCTTAAAGGTGGATCGTGTTCGGGCCGCCGCCGCACTGTGGAACTCCGCCATAGGGCAGTCCACCCTGGATCTGGCCGTTGACCCACGCTTTGCATGACGCCGTCTTGTGCCACGCGCCCGGCGCGAAGGGCCCGCCCGGGCCGAGGCTCCACATCTGGGCGTAGAAGGAACCGTCGGGGAACGCTTCGCCGAGGCACCAGTGCTGTCCGCCGTAGCCCGGCGCCTTGCCACCGGGGCACCAGCCGGCCTCGCCGTTGGGGATCTTCGGATCGCCCTGGGCCCCGGCGTGCGGGACCGGAAGGAACGTCAGCGCCACCGAAGCGGCCGCGACGGCAACGAGCTTGCGCACTGTTCGCCCCCTATTCTCGATCTGGCCTGCCCGGGCTGACCACCCAGGTTAGTTGCGATGGCAAGAGAATAACTGACGCCACCGTCAACGTCAGAAATTCGGGCACACGCGGCCGGCCGACGGAGAACGCGTCGTCCTCAGCTCAGCAGGCTCTGCAGTTCCTTCGGCAGTTGGCTGACCACCTGTTCGGCCTCGCCTGGGCTGATGTTCGCCAGCACCGTGTTGGCCACCGCGACAAACACCGCGTTGGCCCGTGCTTGGTCGATGCCGACACGCGCCGCGAGGTCGGCCTCGATGGAATCCACCGTGACCGACTTGTCGGGGCCGGGCGGCAACGCACGCAGATGCGGTTGCAGCAGGGATGGCAACTGGGCGATGAAGTCCATGGCCTCACCGGCCGTCAGACGACGCACCAGGGCGCTCACGACGACGTCGAGTGCGGCGCCCGCCTGCTCGGCATCGTCGAGGCCGGCTTCCTCCTGTACCTGCTTGACCAGCCGATGGAGGGTGGCCTCGGCCCGCACCAGGCTGCGCCGCCGCGCCGGTGACCGGTCGCTGTCGGCGGGGCCGCCGTCGCCGATCTGGGCCTCCACGATCGCGGCCAGGTCCTCGAGCGGAGCTTCCTCTTCGAGGATGAGGTCGTCGAGCGTCACCATGCCGACGATCCGTTGACCTTCGATGAGCGGAATGCGTCGGACGTTGCGCTCTTTCATCATTCGGATGGCGTCGTCGACGCTGTCACGCTCGGTGAGCGTCAAGGGCGACATCGTCATCACTTCGGAGATCTTGGTCGAGGACGGATCGAGTCCCCGGCCCAGGGCACGCACTGTCAAGTCGCGGTCGGTCGCGATGCCGACCAATCGACGGTCCTTCTGCACCGCCACCGCGCCGATCCGGTTCGCCTCGATGGCGCGTGCCGCCTCGAGCACGGTGTCATTGGGATCGAGAACCACCAATCGGGGGCGCTTATACCAACGTAGAGTCATGTCTATCGTTATCCGCCCGGGCGCGAAGAAACTGTAGGGACCAAGGGACGAACCTCTAGGGTCCAAAGGCTCTCAGGCGTTGGGGCGCGCTGTTCGCCGAGCCCGAAAAGCAACAGAGCCGGCGCCCTGGTGGGGCGGCCGGCTCCGGAACGGGGAGATGCCGGTTAGGCGTTCTCGCGTTCGTAGCGCTGCGCGATGGCAATCAGTTCGTCTCGCACCGTCGAATCGGGCAGCGCGCGGATGCGGGCGTACATGCGCCGACGTGCCAACTCGCGCTTCTTCTTCTCGCGGAATTGCGCGAAGGACATAACTATCACTCCTATAAGGCCCCGGGTCGCGGGGAGTTCTTTTGGATGTGCACGGGTGAGGGTCACTCGGTGTGTGCAACGCCTCCATCCTCGGTGTTAATTCCGTGTAACGCAAAATTCTTTCGTGTGAGATTGGGTACACCCCACCGGATTTCGCGCCGACCGAGTGGTGGCCGTCACAGGTGCCGGCGGTCGCGCGGCGCCTTCGGTGGCGCCCGCGCGCGAGCCCACCGCCGGATTCTTTGACAGTTGTCAGAATTTTGATAGCTTGTCGGTGGCGGAGCTCACAACGAGGTAGGGATCCATGGCTGCATCACCTTCGGTAGCGATCATCGGGGCCGGCGTCAGCGGCCTGACCACGGGCAAGAACCTGGCCGACGCCGGCATCACCTACGACTGCTTCGAGTCCTCCGACCGGATCGGCGGCAACTGGGCGTTCCGCAATCCGAACGGACACTCCAGCGCCTACCGCTCGCTGCACATCGACACCTCACGCGACTGCCTGTCGTTCCGCGACTTCCCGATGCGTGCCGACCTGCCCGACTTCCCGCACCACACCGAGATCAAGGAGTACCTCGACGACTACGCCGAGGCGTTCGGACTGCTGAAGCGGATCCAGTTCAACAACGCGGTTCAGCACGCCCGCCGTCTACCGCGCGGCGGGTGGGAGCTGGACACGCAGGACGGGCAGACGCGCCGCTATGACGTGCTGGTCGTCGCCAACGGCCACCACTGGGATCCGCGGTTCCCCGACTTCCCCGGCGAGTTCACCGGGGAGACGATTCACTCGCACCACTACATCGACCCCACCGAGCCGCTGGACCTGACGGACAAGACGATCGTCGTCGTCGGGATAGGCAACTCGGCGGCCGACATCGTCTCGGAACTGTCCCAGAAGTCGTGGCGCAACAGGGTTTACCTGTCGACGCGATCCGGCGCGTGGGTCGTTCCGAAGTACATCTTCGGCAAGCCCGCGGACAAGGTCGCGCGCACACTGCCGGTGATCCCGCTGTCGTGGCAGCGGCGGGTGATGCAGCCGTTCGCGCGGCTGATGTTCGGCGATCCGGTGAAGTACGGCCTGCCCAAGCCCAACCACCAGTTCCTCGAGGCGCATCCCACCCAGTCGGCCGAACTGCTGATGCGGTTGGGCGCCGGGGACGCCGTCGCGAAGCCGAATATCGAACGGCTGGACGGACGTTCGGTACGGTTCGTCGACGGGACGTCGGTGGAGGCCGACGTGATCATCTACGCGACGGGCTACAACATCACGTTCCCGTTCTTCGACCCCGACTTCATCTCCGCGCCCGACAACAAGCTGCCGCTGTACAAGCGGATCTTCAAGCCGGGCATCGACGATCTGCTGTTCATCGGGTTCGCCCAGGCGGTGCCGACGCTGTTCCCGTTCATCGAGTGCCAGGCCCGGTTGGCCGCGGCCTACGTCGCGGGCACATACCGGCCGCCGTCGGAGGCCGAGATGAGGCGCGTCATCGCCGCCGACGAGAAGCTCTACGTCGGGCATGTCATCGACCGGCCGCGCCACACCCAGCAGGTCGACTACTGGCACTACGAGCGCACGATCCGCAAGAAGGAGCTGCCGGCGGGTCGGCGGCGCATCGAGAAGTTCGGGCCGGTGCGGCTGGCCGGCCGGGCGCGTGAGGCGGCCGGTGCCGCCTGAGCAGACGGGCACCTCACGACGCAACGCGCGCCGGCCGCAGACGCGCGGTGACGAGAGCAGACAGCGTCTCCTGGAGGCGTTCGAAAAGCTGCTGCAGACGCAGTCTTTAGCCGAGATCAGCATCGCCGAGGTGGCTCGTGCAGCGGGCCTGAAGCGGCCGGCGTTCTACTTCTACTTCGCCGGCAAGCACGAGGTCGTCACCGAGTTGCTCAGCGGAATCTTCCAGGACGACGTCTTCGCCATCGAGGGTTTCCTGGCCGGTGGCGGTGATCCCCGCGCCACCGTCGCCGAGGCCATGACCCGGACGTTCGACTCCTGGCACCAGCACCGCACGCTGTTCCGTGCGATGCTCGACGCCCGCGACTCCGACCCCGAGGCCCGGGCGATCTGGGACCAGTGGCTTCAGCGCTACGAGGACTTCGTCTGCGACTTCATCGCCACCCAACCCACGATCGAGCTGCCCGACCCCAAAGCCGTTGCCCACGCGTTGATCTCGATGAACGAGCGGGTTCTCGACCGGCATATCCGGTCCGACGACCGCCCGCAGGCCGCCGGCCCGCTGCTGGCGGCCATCATCCACGTCTGGCACACCACGCTGTTCGGAGGGAGCACACCGTGACATCCACCCGAATCCAGATTCCGATCGACGGCGACACCCTCGCGGGCCACCACTTCGCCGCAACGACCGACGCGCTGACCGGTCCCGGCGGGCGGCCCTGTGTCGTGATGGCACATGGTTTCGGTGCCACCCAGGACTGCGGCCTGTTCGGCTTCGCCGAGGTGTTCGCCGGCACCGGCATGGACGTTCATACGTTCGATTACCGCCACTTCGGCGAATCCACCGGCCAGCCCCGGCAGGTCGTGTCCCTCAAGGGCCAGGTCGCCGACTATCACGCGGCGATCGGGCACGCGCGTCGTCTCGAGGGGGTGGATCCGGCGCGCATCGTCGTCTGGGGCGTGTCACTGTCGGGCGGCCATGTCATCCGGGTCGCGGCGGAGGATCCACGACTGGCGGGCGTCGTCTCGCTGACGCCGGCGACCGACGGGCTCGCGGTGACGGCCGACATGCTGCGGGCGTCGGGACCGGGGCATGCACTGCAGGTGATGGCGCACGGGCTCAGGGATGTCGCGGCGGCGCTGCGCGGACGCCCGCCGGTGGTCGTCCCGATCGTCGGCGCGCCCGGCGAGGTGGCGGGGCTGACCGCGGCGGGCGCACTCGAGGGGATGCGGCGCATTGCGGGACCGACCTGGCGCAACGAGTTCGCCGCGCGACTGGGCTTGGCGATCGGCGCGCATCGTCCGATCACGAGCGCCAAGCGGGTGAATTGCCCGGCGCTGGTGCAGATCGGCGACCTGGACCGCACGGCACCACCGACCGCGGCCACCGAAGCCGCGACGCGGATGCGGGCGACGGTGCATCACTATCCGTGCGACCACTTCGACGTGTACCCCGGCGAGCCGTGGCACGAGCGTGTGGTCGCGGACCAGATCCGGTTCCTCACACGGATTCTGGCGCCATCCCGGGTCGGGGCCAGCCGCTAGACGTCGGCCAGGCTGCGGCGTAGGTCGCCATCTTCGAAGAATAGATCGGTGGTGGCGCCGCGGCGTTCCCGGCGCAGCCACCGGTCCAGCCCGAGCCGGCGCAGGATCGGCCACACGGATACCCGGATGTTGCGCCGCACCAGCTCCGCGCGGGTGCGTGACAGCACGGTCGAGTCGGTGCGCACCGCGAGGCTCTGATTGCGGGTCACGAACTCACGCATCCGGCGCTCGTAGACCTCGAAGGCTCGTGCGGGGTCGTCGTGTCGGGCCAGTTCGCTGGCCAGCACGTAGGCGCCGGTGAGCGCGAGGCTGGTGCCCTGACCGGACAGGAACGCCGGCGCGTAGGCAGCGTCGCCGACGAGCGTGACCCGGCCGGTGCTCCACCTGTCCATGCGGACCTGGCTCACGGTGTCGAAGAAGACGTCGTCGGCGTCCCGCAGGGTGTCGATGATTTCGGCGGTGCGCCAACGGTCTTCGGTGAACACCCGCTGCAGCTCGGCGCGGATCGCGGCCACGTCGTGCCGGTCGACATCGCCCTCACCCGCGTACACCAGGAATGCGCGGGTCACACCGCCGTCGGCCGGACGTACGACCGCGGCTGAACGCCCAGGGTGGGAATACATGTAACCGGTTCCGGGAGCGAAGATTTCGGTGCTGATATCCCAGATGGCGACGTTGGCGCCGAGCGGGTGGAGGAACTGTGTCTCGTCCCCGAAGGCCAGCGCGCGGACGTTCGAATGGATTCCGTCGGCGCCGATCACCACGTCGAACCGCTGGGCGGCGCGGCGGGCAAAGGTCACCTCTCCGGTGGTGGGGTCCAGCGTGGTGATGCTGTCGCCGAAGACGTAGTCGACGCGGTCGCGGGTGGCGTCGTACAGGATCTGACTGAGTGTGCCGCGGGCTGCCTCGAGGTCGCCGACGCTGTTGAGCATCTCGCCGGGGTCGAACCGCGCGAGCCGGCGCCCGCCGGGGGAGAGGAACTCCATCACCGGGTTGCGGTAACGCTGCTCGTGAATCCGCTCGGTGAGCCCCATGCGTTCGACGACGTCGAGTGCGGCGCCGCGGACGTCGACGGGATAGCCGCTGGTGCGCAGTCGTTCGGCGCGTTCGACGACGGTGACCTGCCAACCGGCGTCGGCGAGCCAGAAGGCGAGCGCGGGTCCGGCGATGCCGGCGCCGCTGATCAGAGCGCTGCGAGTCGTCACAAGAGTCTCCCGGAGATACGTTTAAGCTACACAACCGTCGCTTATCTACGCTCAAGCTACCCTCAGGCGGTAAGCTACGCAAGTGTCCTTTAAGGGTGTGACGGTGCAGCGGCGCCGGGGCGCGGCGCTGGAGGCCGCGATTCTCGATGCCGGCTGGGATCAGCTCCTGGAGGCCGGCTACGAGGGGTTCACCATCGACGCGGTGGCCACCCGGGCGCAGGCGGCCCGGTCGGTGCTGTATCGGCGGTGGCCGTCGCGGCTGGAGCTGCTGAAGGCGGTGGTTCGCCGCCGCGGCGAGATCGACCGAGTTCCGGTGCCGGACACCGGGAGTCTGCGGGGCGACGTGCTGGCGCTGCTGGCCGAGTTCAACAAGCGACGGGCACGCACGGTCGGGCTGCTGGCCGCGCGGCTCGGGGCGTACTTCGACGAGGCGCGCGGATCTTTGCAGGAGCTGCGCGACCTGTTCGTCGCCGAGGGGCCGACCGCGATGGAGACCATCGTGGCCCGCGCCGTCGACCGTGGCGAGCTGAGGGAGGTGCCTTCGGCCCGGGTCGTGTCGCTGCCGGTGGACCTGGTGCGCCCCGAGCTGCTGAGGACGATGAGCGCGGTCCCGCCCGACACGATCCGCGAGATCGTCGACGACATCTTCCTACCGCTGGTGCGCGGACCAAGCGGTTCTGCCGGATAGGCACGGCCACTCGGTGTCGGGCATGACCTAACAGCTCGACGCCACCCATCCGGACCTCGTCAACGTCGAGGTGCCGACCCACTGGTGCAACCTGGCGGCCGAGCTGTCCGAGCCGATCCCGCCGCACCTGCATCCGGCCACCAGGGGACCGGTCGCGCCGGAGGACCTGGCGCCGCTGTTCGCAGCGGGCTGATCACCCAGGAGGCGTCCGCCGAGACCTACATCGAGATCCCGAGCCGGTGCGGGAGATCTACGCGCTGTGGCGGCCGTCGCCGCTGATCCGGGCGCGCCGGTTCAAGAAGGCGCCAACACCGGGGCGCAGATCTACGCAAGTACGAGGGTGTCAGTCCGGTCGGCAGCCGCAAGACGAATTCGGCGGTGGCGCAGGCCTATTACAACGCAGTCGACGGCGTGAAGAAGCTGACCACCGAGACCGGTGCCGGGCAGTGGGGAAGCGCGCTGTCGTTCGCGGGCGCCCAGTTCGACCTGGAGATCGAGGTGTGGCAGGTCGGCGCGTCGTGCGAGTCCAAGCCGTACAGCGGGCATCTCATCCGGACCTACGGCGGCACGGAGCACTCGAGCGAGTGGCCGGCGCCGTCACCCTGGGCGAGCGCATCCGCGCCGACAGCCCGAGTGTTCGCGTACGTCGGCCCCACGTCGATGTCGCCGGCACCGTACTTCACGGCCGACCAGCCTGCCGGGGTGCCGAAGAGCACCACGGCTGCCGCTTTGTCGGCGGCGCGGGCGGGTATCGGCGGGGGCGCCGAGCGGCGGTTGACCGGTCGCACCACGCAGGACGTCGCCAGCGCGGTCACCACCGCGCCCTGGGAGTATCCGCCCAGGACTGGGAGGTCGTACTTATCCCATTCGACGCGCTTCCGTCGAGAATGCCGAGCGCTTTGGCCACGATGTACGCGGCCAGCACTCAGCGAGTGGTGTTGGCGAGTACATCCTTGTATGCCCAGTCCAGCTTGTATGCCCAGTCCAGAAAATCGTGTCTGTCCACAATAGTCATCGTCGGGCCTTCAACGCCTGAGCAGTGCTGTTACCGAGTACTGTTGACACCTTGTGCCGGTCGATGTCCTCGAGAGTTAGTACCGCTTCGGGTCGGGTGATCTTTCTGATCTCCTCGGCGCTCGGCTGCGGTACCAGGAGCGCCAGCTCGCGCGCCTCGTAAACGTCGATATTTGTGTGTACCCAACGGCTCTGATCCGGTAGCTCGTGGTCGACGCTCACGAACCAGTTCGCCAGGAATTCCTGCAGATGCGGAATCAACGTCCACACTTTGCGCCGGTCGAGTTCCGACCGTGCGTTCGGCCGTGTGAATGCCAGCCAGGCGAGTGCGCCGCTGTCGGCGTCAGTGAGCTTCCAGAACGCACGACCCTTGTATAAGAGCACATTCGGCGGCCGACTGGCGGTCGCGCGCTGTCCAGTCTCACGGGCAAACAATCTGTAGTCGGCAAGGTCGTCGTAGTCGGGAACACTATCGGAGTTTTCGCGATTCATGGCTAGCCTCGCG
>Ga0182793_1001065_pt1 | contig 18045 bp, 19 predicted proteins | sample Passage237A_FD_130498 | JGI IMG/M metagenome (GOLD analysis project Ga0182793, IMG submission 130498) | Cellulose adapted compost microbial communities from Newby Island Compost Facility, Milpitas, CA, USA - Passage2 37A (version 2) (version 2) ... | reverse complement strand
GCGGCGATGAGGCCATATTCGATGGCGGTCGCACCGGACTCATTCTTCACAAACGACTTCAGAAACTGGCTCATGATCAAGCCTCCTTCAACTTTACTGTCGACAGCACCAGCCCGTGCAACCGCATAAGCCGCAGGGCGCTCTCTTGGAGCAAGGCGAGATTAGCCGGAGCACCATTACTTAATCGCTAACGAGCTTTGTTAATCTGGCTCACTATTGGGGTCAGACAATGTTGTTTTGAATATTGTTCCAGTATTTCAAATATGCTCAAGAAAATACGTCGCTCGGGGCAAGAACAAAATATCGGGTGACCGGAGCACAGGCTGACAGGTTGGTTAATCGCGGGTTAAAGCGGACCCGATCACCAGCAGGAGATGCGTGATCACGCGTCGGACTGATCGCATTTGGCGCGAAGGCGCGCTTCATCGCGTATGACAAGGCCCGGATAATCGCGAATGGCGATCCCTTCGCGCACGATCTCCGCTATGGCGCGGGCAACGGCCTCTTCTGTCGTATCAACCCGGGCGGCCAGTTCCCGGTGGCGCGGCAGGCGGGCAATGCGCAGCGCCTCGCCGCTCTCATCCGGTTCGGCAAGGGCCAGCAATTCACTGAAAAGGCGCTGGGCGCTGGTACCTTCGGTTGATGCCGGCAGGGGAGGCGGCATGGCTTCGCGCGCCCTCAACAGCCGGGCATATTGGCAGAGCAAGGCGCGGGAGACGGATTCTTCGCGGGAGAGAAGATCAAGAAAGCGGTGCTCGGCCAGCGTGGCCACCATCCCGTCTTCTCGGGCAATGACAGTAAGCCCGTCTTCCTCGACGCCGAACGCGGCCATTTCGCCGAACTGGCCGCCTGCCTTCACATCCGTATAGAAGACGCGGCCAGTGCCGCCGCCCGCGCCGCGCGCGAGCCGCACACTTCCTTCGACTACAAAGGTCACGCCTTCAAGCCGGTCACCCCTGTCGAGACTGACGAGAATGTCGCCGCCTGAGAGTTTCCGCCACTCACACTCGATGGCGAGCAAGGCCAGTTCACGGGGAGCAAGGCCCGCCAGAATGCTGATGCCTTCCAGCGTGCCGGTCTGGCCCGCTGGCATTTCCCGGCGTCCTGCTGCATCCCCTGTCATTCAAAACTCCCTGATCAACAATGAGAAACTAGGGCGGCGCTTTTAAACGCGCGTTAATGGGAGGCTCGTCCGATGTCATAGGGTCAACAGATCGTTTACCTGTTTCCCGCTACTCTCATTCCCGTGGAAACCGGCGCCCTTGCGCCCAGACAGCGGACAGAACATGCGCGCGGCTCTGACGAAGAAAGTTTTTTCCCTGGTACTTGGCGCGGGATGCGCCACCCTTTTTGCGGCAGGCGCCTATGCGGCTGACTTCAAGGTGCCGGTGAATGAGTCAAAGGCGCTGCATCTCGCAACGCCAGCAGCGACCGTAATGATCGGCAATCCTGCCATTGCTGATGTGACGGTCGAGAATGCGCAGCTTCTCTATGTGATGGGCCGCAGCTACGGCACGACCAATCTCATCATCCTCAACCATGAGGGTAAGCAGATCGCCGACATGACTGTCAGCGTGACATCGCAAAGCGCCTCCGCCGTGACGCTGACGCGCGGCACCGGCCAACTTTCCTATAACTGCACACCACGCTGCGAGCGTGTGCCGGTTGTCGGTGACAGCCCGGATGCTTTCAGCAGCATCATGGATCAGATGTCGAGCACACCCGGCGGCGGAGCGTCATCGGGTTCGGTTGCGGCCGTATCCGTCGAATAGACCGCCGACAAATCGCCTAAAGAAAAAGCCGCCTCAACAGGGCGGCTTATCGTTTCCGAAGTGCGCTTTCTGTCTATTTGCTGATGCGCAGATTGGAGAGTGACTGGGCGATAGAGGCGAAAACATCCTTCAGCTCATTCGCGGAATTGACGCTGTAATACATGCTCGGTTCTGTCGCGCAATTGCGCAGCAGCGTCGCGTTCCCCTGAACGAGGCGGATTGTATAGACCTGTATCCCCGCAGCACGCATGCCGTCACAGACAAGCTGCGAGCGCTGATCCACGCGGGGGCAGTTGGCGCTGCCATTGCAGGCCGCATTCGTCTGGTTGCCCATGCCGCCGCGATAATAGGTGTTGTCGCCATCGGTCAGATAGACCATCACCTTTTCAAGCTCTTTCGGGTCAGCAGGTGCCGCATTGGAAAGAGTTGCGCCATTGGTCAGCATCTGCCAGCCCCAGACAAAGCCGATCGTCGTGTTGGTGCCGCCGCCGGACTTCATGGCGTCGATCCGGCTCTTCAGCATCTGCCAGTCGGTCGAGAGCGGCACGATGGCCGGGAAGTTGCAGTTGCCGTTGTACTGGTTGTCGTCGTTCGCCGGATATTTGGTCGAATTGTTGGCGGTGGGGTTCGAGACGGCCACATCGTAATTCTCGTCGCGGTCCGTGACACAGCCGCTCCAGCTATTCTTGGCGACGGTGCGCTCCTCCACACATTCGGTCTTCTTGTTCTTGCCCGAGCCCGTGGTGGTGCAGAACGACGGATGGCTCCAGGTCCATTTGAGCCAGCTTTCATTCTTGTTCGTCGATCCAACATTCACATCGGTCGTGAAAGGCACGATGCCAATGCGCACATCACCCGGATTGAGCGCGGCCGCAGAGACAGTGGTGATGAGATCCTTCGCGGCCTCTTTCAGAACGGTCATGCGCCCGCCCGTATCCATCGAGCCCGTATTGTCGAGAACGAGGATGACCTCGATCTTCTTGCCCATGCGGGTCACCTGCGATGTGGCCGCGATGTCGAGCGTCTTGATACCTGCAAGGCCCATTAGCGTGGTCGGCATATCGGCCTTCACGCTGAGCGAAACCACATTGCCGTTCTGCGAGACGGTGACAGTGCCCGGAACCCCGAGCTTGTCGGCGGGGTAGTTCGCGTCGAAATAATTCTGCGCGATCACCTGAAGCTGCTGGTTCGTCTGGTTGGTGGCTCCGCCCACGGCAAGGGCCGCCGCATCAAGCGCGGCTTTCAAGCGGTTCTCGACCGCATAGGCGCGCGAAATATCAACCGCCGCGCCCGCTGCAACCATGATGGGAAGCGCAGCCAGTGCGAACATGATCGCGAAATTGCCGCGCTGATCGGAGAAAAACCGACCGAAAAGGCTTCTGAAGCACCACATGAGCCGAAACCACCTTGCATGCCCTTCCGCGCCCTGGCAGCGAAGGACAGTTTATGCACCAGCGGATTTTAGGTTTTTCGCCGTTAAGAAGCCGTGAATCCGTAACCGGCCCGAAACGGCCCTTACCATTTGGTAACTGCCCGCGCGTTATCTAAAGGCTGCGCCATGGTGGCTTTTCAGCGCGAGGGCAAGGATGCCTGCATTTCCTCTCAATCGGCTTTACAGACCGCGCGGTCATGTGCGCTGCTTCCGGCGCTCGCAAGGCGGGAGCGTTGCCGTTGAGTTCGGCCTCCTCGCCATCCCCTTTTTCGCACTTCTCTTCGCGCTGATCGAAACCAGCGTGATCTATTTCAGCACAGCCAATCTCGACAATGTGGTTGCCGATGCGGGCCGCCTGATCCGCACAGGGCAGGCGCAGTCCAGCGGGATGACGGAAGGCGAGTTCAAGGATCTGATCTGCAAGGAAATGGTGCTGATCAGCAACTGCAAGAGCAAGCTGCATGTCGATGTGCGCAAGTACAGCAATTTCGGCAATGTGCAGCCGCCCGCACTTGTGGACAAGGATGGCAAGCTCGTCACGAACACCGTGTTCCAGCCGGGAGCTGCGGGCGAGATCGTGCTTGTGCGGGCCTATTTCTCCTGGGGAGTGATGACGCCTTCCTTTATCGGCCTTTCCAATCTTGAAGGGGGAGGACGGCTGATCGCAGCGAGCGCTGCTTTCCGCAATGAACCCTTCGGCTCCATGTTGCCAGTCAACTGACGGGGCGCGCGATGATCTTTCCCATGAAACATTTTGCGCGCCGTTCCCTCCGGCACTTCCTCGCCGATACGCGCGGGCTTGGCGCTGTCGAGTTCGCGCTCATCTTTCCGCTGATGCTGGTGCTTTATTTCGGCGCCTTCGAGATCACGCAGATGCTGACGGCAGATCGGCGTACGACATCGGTTGCCTATACGGCGGCAGACCTCGTCGCGCAGGCCGCCTCGATCAGCAATGGCGAGATGAATGATGTTTTCGCGGCTAGCTCCGCGATCATGAAGCCCTTCAGCACGGACGGGCTTTCCATCCGTATCACCAGTGTTGTGGCAAATGCCGCAGGCGTGAACAAGGTTGCCTGGAGCGACGGCCACAAGATTGCTCCCCGCTCCGTCGGCTCGAATTTCGACCTGCCGGCCGGCCTCACAACGCCCGGCACCAGCGTGATCGTGGCGGAAGTGTTCTACACCTACACCTCGCCCATCAGCAGTGCGGTCACGAAGTCGATCAACTTCAAGGAAGTGTCCTATCTGAAGCCGCGTCGGGCAAACTCCATCCCCCGAACGAACTGATTTCAGGACGGCCTCCGGCGATTAACCATGTTTGCGGCCGGGCTGTAGCAAAGATGCAGCAGCCCCTGTATTCGCCGCGCCCCCGCTTCCCCTCCGAACCCGTATGGATCGGGGCATGGCCGGGGCAAAGCCCGCCCGGGACCGGCCAGCGCCGGGGTCTTGCCGAGTAAGTCCTTGATTTTCATAAGGAAAATGTTTGGCGGAGGGAGAGGGATTCGAACCCTCGATACGGTTTCCCGTATACACGCTTTCCAAGCGTGCGCCTTCAGCCACTCGGCCACCCCTCCGGGTCACCCGGCGCGGCGGGCGAAGTGGCGGCACTATACGCAACAAAAGGGCTGAATCAATAAGGAAGGCGCCCTGCAGGCCTTTGATTTTACGAAACCTTCGGCGAAGTGTGCTTGTTTGGCACAGTCGATCCGGCTACCGTTCGGCTCTTGAGTGGTTTCGATGTTCAATATGTGGGCTGGGGGGCTCTAGTCATGATCGTGTTCAGGCTGATCGGACTTCTTTTCATCATCGTCGCGCTGATGGCGCTGGGCTCGGATGCCCTGCTGTCTCTGGAAGCGCGGGAAGTCACCATGCGGTCTTTCAACGACCTCTGGGGGATTCTGCATGAAGGTAGCCGTGATGCCTTCTCCGGCTGGGCGGCCGAAGGCGCGCCGGAAGCGGCGCAGGGGCCGGTCGCGTCCGTGCTGGCGTTCCCGGCCTGGGGCGTGCTCGGTATCATCGGCATCGTGATTGCGGGACTTGCCGCGCTGCTGCGCCGCGGCGACTGACCCGCTTCTTCCGCACGGACAAAAAAGGCCGCCTCTCGGGGCGGCCTTTTGATTGCGTGAAGCGAGGCGCAGGTCTCGCTCAGTTCTCGTCCATCTTGAGGGCCGAGATGAAGGCGTCCTGCGGAATCTCGACGCGGCCGAACTGCCGCATCTTCTTCTTGCCTTCCTTCTGCTTGTCCAGAAGCTTGCGCTTGCGGCTGATATCGCCGCCATAGCACTTTGCCGTCACGTCCTTGCGCATGGCCGAGATGGTTTCGCGCGCAATGACGCGACCGCCGATCGCCGCCTGAATCGGAATCTTGAAGAGGTGCTTCGGGATCAGTTCCTTCAGCTTCTCGCACATGACGCGGCCACGCTGCTCCGCGCGGGAGCGGTGGACGATCGTCGCCAGCGCATCCACCGGCTCTTCATTGACGAGGATCGACATCTTCACCAGTTCGCCCGGCTGATAGCCTTCGATCTGGTAGTCGAAGCTCGCATAGCCGCGGCTCACCGATTTCAGCCTGTCATAGAAATCGAGCACCACTTCATTGAGCGGCAGGCGATAGACAAGCATGGCGCGTGAGCCCGCATAAGTGAGATCGATCTGCGTGCCGCGCCTGTCTTCGCAGAGCTTCAGCACGGCGCCCAGAAACTCGTCCGGCACCAGGATCGTCGCGCGGATCCATGGCTCTTCAATATGGTCGATGCGGGTCGGGTCCGGCATGTCTGCCGGGTTGTGCATCTCCTTCACCGTGCCATCGACCATGTGCAGCTGATAGATGACCGAAGGTGCCGTGGTGATGAGATCAATATTGAACTCACGCTCCAGACGCTCGCGAATGATTTCGAGATGGAGCAGGCCCAGAAAGCCGCAGCGAAAGCCGAAGCCCAGCGCCGCGCTCGTCTCCATCTCATATTCGAAGCTCGCATCATTGAGACGGAGCTTGCCCATCGCGTCGCGCAGATCTTCGAACTCCGCTGCATCAACCGGGAAGAGGCCGCAGAAGACAACCGGCTGTGCGGGCTTGAAGCCCGGCAGCGCCTCGGCGCAGGGACGTTTTTCCTCCGTCACCGTGTCGCCCACACGCGTATCGGCGACTTCCTTGATGGAGGCGGTGAAATATCCGATCTCACCCGGCGTAAGGCTCGCGACCGTTTCCTTTTTCGGACGGAAGATGCCGACCTGATCGATGGTGTAGGTGCCGCCCGTGCCCATCATCTTGACGCGCTGGCCCTTCTTCAACTCGCCATCAATGATGCGCACCAGCACGACGACGCCGAGATAGGCGTCATACCAGCTATCAACCAGCATCGCCTTCAGCGGCGCGTTTGCATCCCCCTTGGGGGGAGGCAGGCGCTTCACAATGGCTTCCAGCACATCGGGAATGCCGATGCCGCTCTTCGCGGAAATCTCCACCGCTTCCGAGGCATCAAGGCCGATCACATCCTCGATCTGCTGGCGGGTCCGCTCCGGGTCCGCAGCCGGCAGGTCGATCTTGTTCAGAACCGGCACGATCTCATGGTTCACATCAAGCGCGTGATAGACATTGGCGAGCGTCTGCGCCTCCACGCCCTGACTCGCATCCACCACCAGCAGCGAGCCTTCGCAGGCTGCAAGCGAGCGGTTGACTTCATAGGCGAAGTCCACATGGCCCGGCGTGTCGATGAGGTTCAGCTCATAGGTTTCGCCATCGGCAGCCTTGTAATTAAGCCGCACGGTCTGCGCCTTGATGGTGATGCCGCGTTCGCGCTCGATATCCATATTATCGAGCACCTGCTCTTTCATTTCGCGCGCGCTCAGCCCGCCGCAAAGCTGGATGAGGCGGTCGGCCAGCGTCGATTTGCCGTGGTCGATATGGGCGATGATCGAGAAATTGCGGATATGGGAGAGATCGGTCATGGGGCCTTCTATGCTCGGGAAGGCCCATATAGCATTGGCAGGGGTTCAAGCCAATTGCGGCAATTGGGACGCACTCAGCCCTGCCAGTCGGCCTTGCGCTTTTCCATCCAGGCCTTCACCCCTTCCTTGTAGTCGGGATGGCGGATCATCTCTTCCAGCAGGCGCTCCGCCGTAGCGACGGCGGTGGCGGCGTCCCGATGGAGATCGGTGTAAATCTGCCGTTTCGTCTCGCGCAGCGACCCGGGGGACACGCCATCGGCGAGCTTGCGGGCATAATCCATCACATGGGGCATCAGCTCTTCAGGCGGGAGCAGTCTGTTCAGAAAGCCCATTTCCATCGCCTCGTCCGAGGTGAAAACCCGGCTTGAGAGCAAAATGTCGTTTGCATGGGTCAGCCCCACGATCCGGGGCAGCACCCAGGAAAGGCCGAACTCTGCAGGGAAATTGAACCGGCCATGCGCCGCCGTGAACTTCGCACCGGGCACGGCAAAGCGCAGATCCGCAAAAGCCGCCAGCACGAGGCCCACACCTGCGGCAGCACCATTTATGGCGGCGATGACAGGTTTCGTCAGGCCGAAATGATAGGCGAAGGTCGCATCGAACTCGGGCGCCACGCCGAAGCCCGGCCTTGCGATGTCATCCGTGGTGCCGGAATCATAGCGACCCTTTTCGGAATGGCCTTCAAGCGCCGCCATATCGGCACCCGCGCAAAAGGCACCGCCTTCGGGATCGCCCGTGACGATGAGGACCCGGACGGCAGGGTCCTTGTCCGCTTCCGCGAGCACAAAGCGGTACTCAGTATGCATCCGCCCCGTCCAGGCGTTGCGGCGCTTCGGGCGCGAAAGCGTGACTGTGGCGATACCATCCGTCAGTTCGTAGCGGATCGTCTTCAGTTCCACGACGTCGCCCTCCCCGTTCGGCGCAGCTATTTGCGAAGCGAGCCGCCTGTCGCCTTTTCAACCGCTGCGATGATCGCCTTTGATACCGCGTCGATTTCCTCATCCGTCAGTGTCTTTTCGACAGGCTGAAGCGTCACTTCAATGGCAAGCGACTTCTTGCCCTCGCCAAGCGAACCGCCTTCAAAGAGGTCGAAAAGCGACACATCGACGATCAGCTTCCGGTCGGCACCGCGCGCGGCGCGAAGCACCTGATCTGCCGTGACCTTCTCGTCCACGATGAAAGCGAAATCGCGCCGAAGCGGCTGGAGATCGGACAGGGTGAGCGGCGGCTTTGCCTTTGTGGGCTTGCGCTTCGGCTCCGGTATCGCGTCCGGGAAAATCTCGAAGGCAACGATCGGGCCTGCCACATCCATCACATTAAGCACGCGGGGATGAAGCTCGCCGAAATAGCCGATCACATTCTTCGGGCCGAGGCGGAAGGTGCCCGAGCGGCCCGGATGATACCAGGACGGCGCATCCGCCGTGATCTGGAAGCTCGCGACCGACGCCCCGAGGGCGGCAAGAAGCGCTGCCGCATCTTCCTTCGCATCCATCGCCTCGACGGGACCGGCCTTGCCCTGCCAGTGGCGGCCTGCGCCTGCCGGTCGTGCGGTGCCGCGCCGGATGCCGCTTGCCGCAAGCACCTGCCCTGAAGGCTCGTCATTTTCAAACTGCTGGCCAACTTCGAACATGGCGATGTCCGGCATACCGCGCGCCATGTTGCGCCCCGCAGCCGCAACCAGACCTGCGAGCAGGCTTGGCCGCATATGGCTCATCTCGGCGGAGATCGGGTTTGCGAGTTTAAGCGCAGGCGCGCCGCCACCGAACAGCACCGCCTGATCTTCGGGAATGAAGGACCAGTTCACCGCTTCCACCATGCCGCGCGCAGCAAGGGCGCGGCGCGCGAGACGGTCGCGGCGCTGGCGCGCGGAGAGAACGGGTTTTGCCACCGCGTGAATGCGCGGAAGGGCAACCGACTTCACTTCGGACAGACCATGCACGCGCACGACCTCTTCCACGAGGTCTGCCTCGCCATCCACATCCGGCCGCCATGACGGCACGGTGACGGAAAGTTTCGCGCCCGCCTCGGCAACAGCGAAACCAAGTGCTGAGAGAATCCGCACGGCTTCCTGTTTTTCAAGCTCGAGGCCCGTGAGCTTGCCGATGCGGCCCGTATCGAACTCGATCACCTTCTTCGTATCAGGCACCTTGCCCGCAACAACGACATGCGACGGCTCGCCGCCGCAGATATCGAGGATCATCTTCGTTGCGAGTTCGAGGCCCGGCACCACAAAAGCGGGATCAACGCCGCGCTCGAAGCGGTAGCGCGCATCCGACACGATGCCGGTATCGCGGCCTGTGCGCGCGGTGCGATAGGGATCGAAATAGGCGCTCTCGACAAAGACATCGACCGTGTCTTCGGTTGAGCCGCTTTCCTCACCGCCCATGACGCCGCCAAAGCCGAGCACTTTTTCATCATCGGCGATGACGCAGTAATGCGGCTCGACATCATAGGTCTTGCCATCCAGCGCGAGGAGCTTCTCGCCCTTGCGGCCAAGGCGCGCGCGGATATGGCCCTTGAGTTTCGAGGCGTCATAAACATGAAGCGGACGCGCGCGATCAAGCGAGATGAAATTGGTGATATCGACCAGCGCATTGATCGGGCGAAGGCCGACCGCCTTCAGCCATTTCTGCAACCATTCCGGCGACGGCCCGTTCTTCACGCCGCGAATGAGGCGACCTGCGAAAACAGGGCACGCTGCTGCCGCATCCGCGGGGAAGTCGAGTTCGATGCCGATGGGGCTGTCAAAGCGTCCTGCAACCGGCGAGAGATCGCCTTCGCGCAAACGGCCAAGTCCTGCGGCGGCAAGGTCACGCGCGACGCCATAGACACCGAGACAATCCGGGCGGTTCGGCGTGATCGCGATTTCGATGACGGGATCGTTCTGGCCGAGCACTTCCGCTGCGGGCGTGCCGACTGCGAAGTTGCCTTTCAGATCGATGATGCCTTCATGGTCTTCCGACAGTTCAAGCTCGCGCTCGGAACACATCATGCCGTTTGATTCGACGCCGCGAATCTTGGTCGGCTTCAGCACCATGCCATTGACGGGAATGGTGGCACCGGGCGGCGCGAAAATACCGGTCATGCCGGCGCGCGCATTGGGGGCGCCGCAGACCACCTGCAACTGCTTCACTTCGCCTTCAACCAGCGCCTCGACCTTCAGCACCTGAAGCTTGTCGGCATCGGGATGCGGGGCGGCTTCCAGCACTTTCGCAACGGAAAAGACGGAAAGCTTTTTTGCCGGATCATCCACGCCCTCCACTTCGAGGCCGAGCATGGTGAGCTTCTCGGTGATCTCGTCGAGCGTCGCGTCGGTTTCAAGCGGCTGCTTCAGCCAGGAGAGAGTGAACTTCATGATGAGAGCCCTCCCGAAAGCGTCGGCACATCGAGCGCGGCGAAGCCGTAATGACGGAGCCAGCGCAGATCGGATTCAAAGAAGGCACGCAGATCAGGAATGCCATATTTCAGCATGGCAATCCGGTCGAGGCCCATACCGAAGGCAAAGCCCTGATATTTTTCCGGGTCGATTCCGGAAGCGCGCAGCACATTCGGATGGACCATGCCGCAGCCGAGAATCTCCAGCCAGTCCTCACCCTCGCCGATGCGGATTTCATTGCCGAGACGCGCGCAGCGCACATCAACTTCCATCGACGGCTCGGTGAAGGGAAAGAAGCTCGGGCGCATGCGCAGTTCCACGCCCTCCACCTCGAAAAAGGCGCGGAGAAATTCTTCCAGCGTCCATTTCAGATGGCCGAGATGCGTCACCTCATCAATGACAAGGCCTTCGATCTGGTGGAATTGCGGCGTATGCGTCTGGTCGCTGTCGCAGCGATAGGTGCGGCCCGGACAGATGAAGCGGAAAGGCGGCTTGCCCGCTTCCATGGTGCGCACCTGCACGGGGCTTGTATGCGTGCGCAGCAATTTGCGCGCGCCCGTTTCATCCGGCTCGAAATAGAATGTGTCGTGCATTTCGCGCGCGGGATGACCTTCGGGGAAGTTCAGCGCGCCGAAATTATAGTGATCCGTCTCGATATCCGGCCCCTGCTCCACGGCGAAGCCCATATCGGCGAAGATCGCCACCACTTCGTCCCAGACCTGGCTCAGAGGGTGGATGCGGCCAAGCTCCAGAGCGCTTGCGCGCACGGGCAACGTCACATCGATCTTTTCATGGGCGAGGCGTGCTTCGAGGGCTGCCTGATTGAGCGCCTCCTTGCGGGCGGCGAGCGCCTCCGTCAGCCGGTCCTTGAGGCCATTGAGCTTCGGCCCCATTTCCTTGCGCTCTTCCGGCGACATGCCGCCCAGACCTTTCATCAGGTCGGAGACGCGGCCCTTCTTGCCAAGTGCTGCCACGCGCACGGCTTCGAGCGAGTCGATATCCGCCGCATTGGCAATCGCGGCGGTGAATTCCGCTTCGAGCTTTTCGAGACTGGCGCTGTCGGTCATCTTCTCACCGGCTTCTGATCGTTCTGCGAAAACACGTTTCTCCCATGCCACCCGGCGCCTGCGGATGCAGGCTCTCGGGCGACATGAGGGAAACGGCGTGCGAACGAATATATCGACCGGCGATCCGCCTCACCCCCGAGAATGGCCCGCGCAAAGATACGCGGGTCCCGGACGGGTGACGGGCTCTGGCCTGGCTTCCGCAGCCCTTACTGCAGGGCGGCCTGTGCCTGGGCAACCAGAGCCTTGAAGGCCTCGGGCTCATGGATGGCGAGATCGGAGAGCACCTTGCGGTCCACCTCGATGCCAGCCTTGGCGAGGCCGTCGATAAATCGCGAATAGGTCAGGCCGTGCTCGCGGACACCGGCGTTGATACGCTGGATCCAGAGCGCACGGAAATTGCGCTTCCGCGTGCGGCGGTCGCGATAGGCATATTGGCCGGCCTTCTCCACCGCCTGATTGGCCGCGCGGAAGGTATTCTTGCGGCGGCCATAATAGCCTTTTGCCTTCTTGATGATCTTGCGGTGCCGGGCATGGGCGGCGACGCCCCGTTTTACGCGCGACATGAAACTTCTCCTTGAAGTAGAGGGACCTTATTTCAGGCCGTAAGGCGCGAAAATCTTCACAATCCGCTTGGTATCCGGCTCGGCAACGAGGGTCGTGCCGCGCAGATTGCGGATCTGCTTGTTGGTCCGTTTGATCATGCCGTGACGCTTGCCGGTCTGGCCGCGCTTCACCTTGCCCGTGGCGGTGAAGCTGAAACGCTTCTTCACACCACTCTTGGTCTTCAGTTTGGGCATTTTGCTCTCCGTCTTTTGGGAACCCGCCGTTGAAGACCCTGAATTCATTGAAGAATTCCGGAAGATCGGCAGGTCCGGGTCATGGCATTACGAGCGGTCACGGCATGCCCTACAGGCCGGACCACCCAGAAGTGGCGGATTTATAAGGGAAAAGGCAGGAAGGTCAAGCGCGGGAACGGTTTTCGCCGGTCCCACCACAACACGGCCGGGAAATGGTGGCATAATGTCGCTTGCCGCGGGTGATTTTCTCGTCACTGGAATCTGAAGGAGAGAGCGTTTGAGCCGGTTTTTCGGAAAGGTCTGCCAGAACGGCTATGTCGTGCGCGACATTGAAGCCGCCTTGAAGCACTGGACGGAAGTGATGGGGGTCGGCCCGTTCTTCTATATAGACCGGGTCAAATGCGACTGGTTCACCTATCGCGGCAAGCCCTCCCCGGTGGAGATGAGCATTGCGCTCGGCAATACGGGCGATCTCCAGATCGAGCTGATCCAGCAACGCAATGACGCGCCCTCCATGTATCTCGATTTCCTGAATGCGGGCCATGAGGGGCTGCAACATATGTCCTACTGGACGACCGACTATCAGGCCGCCTATGACCGCGCGATTGCGGCGGGCTACAAGGTCGGCCATGAGGGACAGATCGGCGGGCCGCAGGGCCGCTTCGTCTATTTTGACACCGAAACCCATCCGGGCACAGTGATCGAGATGTCGGATATCTCAGGCCCGAAAGGCAAGTTCTTCGAGCATATCCGCAAGGCAGCGATCGACTGGGATGGCAGCGATCCGGTGAGAACCGTCCGCTGACGGACGGCTCTCCCGTATCATCGAAGGATCAGCCGCAATAGACGCGGGTGACGTTGCCTTCCTCATTCACATCGACATTGAGCCGGTCAGGACGGAAATCCTTTGTCACCATCGTATCCGGGTGGATCACACGGATATTGGCGACATTGGCACCGGCCATGATGGCATCTTCGGCATCGGCGAAGGGCTGACCGACCCAGACGCCAAGCGCATCGGCAGCGGCCTGACAACCGGCAACGGCCGCGTTGAATTCGGCTTCGCCATTTTCGGCAGCAGCGGCTGCATCCGTTGCGCCTTCTGTCGCTTCAGGCAGATCGCTTTCCGGCAATGTGGTTTCAGGCATCTGGCTATCGGGCAGATCACTCTCTGCCAGTTCCGCCACAGCCTCCGGCGCAGCCTCGCCGTTTGCCTGTTCTTCCGTGTTCTGATCGCAAGCTGCAACCAGCATGAAGGCGGCCACCGCCACCATGCCTGCAAGACCACCGCGCATCTTTTTCATTCTTCGCTCCTTCCATTGCGCTCCACCGGGCAGACAGCTCCGGCATCGGCGTCAGCTGAGAGAAAGCAGGTGAAATCGGGCAGAAGCGTGGCAGCGGATGGCGGATCTGCCCACCCGCTGCCCGCAAGACACCTAGCCGCAGAAAATGCGGACGATCCCGTCACCGTCATCAAGTTCAACATTGAGGCGGTTGGCACGGTAATCCATCGTGACAGGCTCACCCGGCCGGATGACACGGACGGTTGCGACACCCTCGCCTGCGCTCACGGCTTCCTTCGCCTCGTCCCACGGCTTCCCGGTCCAGACGGCAAGGGCTTCGGCGGCCGCCCGGCAACCTTCTTCCATCTCGTTCATGGCGGCGTTCACATCGGCTGCGTCGCTTTCAGCGGCGGCCTCTTCACCCAGCGCGTTGTCATCGGCGATCTGCTCCTCGACAACGGTTTCGGGGGTAGTCTCTTCAGCGGCCTTCTGTTCCGCCGGATCGTCACACGCCGCGAGGGCGAAGGCCACCACGGCGAAAAGCCCTATCATCGCTTTCTTCATTTTCCTCTCTTTTGTCGAGGGATCGCTCAGGCTCCCTGATTGACCTGTGCCTTCTGCACGGATGCCTTCACCACGGGGATCTCGTGATCCTCGAGCGGACGCATCCAGTTCTTCCGCTTCAATGCTGCTTCGATATAGGGCGCAAGTTCTGCCTGCTTCTTCGCTTCCCGTTCGGCAGCTTCCGCCTTGAACTCCGGCATGACTTCCTTTGCGAAAAGCTCAAGCGACTCGCAAATATGCTCATGCTTGTTTCGGCCTGCCTGCTGCATGAAGATCACCTGATCGACGCCTGCATTCCGGAAGGCCTTGAGATGCGCGCGCATGTCGTCCGGTGTACCGATGCCGGTTGCAATGGCATCCGCCCGCTTTGCCGCATCGATCACTTCCTGCGTGCGGTTGCCGCGCGCCTTGATGTAATCGCCCCAGATATTCGTGCGACCCGGCACCGTGTCATGCGCGACAAGCGCGTTCAGCGCATAGCCGAAAAATTCAAAGCCTTCATGGCCACGGCGAATGGCTTCTTCACGGTCGTGATGCAGCGAGAAGTTCGACACCATCGCAATGTTTGCGTTCACGCTGTGACCGATGGGGCGGCACTCTTCCGATTTGATGATGCCGTAATAGATTTCCGACCAGTGATGCGCTTCTTCCGGGTCAAGGAAGGAGAAAGCAAGCGCACCGACGCCGAGCGATGCCGCAACGCGGATCGTGTCGCGGTTGGTGCAGGCCATCCACATGGGCGGATGTGGGCGCTGCACCGGCTTCGGCAGCACGTTGCGGCAGGGCATGGAGAAATATTTGCCTTCGAAACCCGGATAGGGATCGAGCACCATCATATTGGCGATCTGCTCTGCAGCTTCGATTGCCATGGCGCGCTTTTCCTTGGCGGGAATGCCGAAGCCGCCAAGCTCCAGCCGCGTCGCCCCTTCGCCGATACCAAACTCGACACGCCCGTTCGACATGATGTCGAGCGTTGCGAGACCTTCTGCCGTGCGGGCGGGATGGTTGTAGTTCGGAATGACCTGGCGGATGCCGTGGCCCAGCCTGATATTCTTCGTGACGGAAGCCGCTGCCGCGAGAAACACTTCCGGTGCGGAAGAATGGGAATATTCATCAAGAAAGTGATGTTCCACTTCCCAGGCGTGATCATAGCCAAGCCTGTCTGCCAGAACGATCTGCTCCAGTGCTTCGTGGAACAGACGCGCCTCGTCTCCCTCATTCCAGGGCTTCGGCAGTTGCAATTCGTAGAACACGCCAAACTTCATAGGCCACCTCCCGTCGCGTACTCCGGGGGATATCCGGGTACGTCTGTTTTCATTGCCAATGGGAGGAGTGTAATAGGCAAACCCCGCCTCTGCGAGTTTACAGAAGCGGGGTGAGGTCGATCAGGCTCTGAGAGGCTTCAGACCGTCAATGGGGCCTATGTGCATGAGCCGAGGCTGCATTCCGATGCGCCGCCCGGAAGGCCAGTTCCTTTTCTGCCGCCACCCGCCGCAGATCGCTTTTCTCTGCCGCCACAATACTGCGCAGGTCTGAATCCGGCACAAGCCGCATATCGATCGGCCCGACCGATTCGACTACCTGACGCATCACTTCCTGCGACTCATAAAAGGAGCGTTTTCTGCTCCTGCGGCGGTTCGTGAGGCGCCGCCAGATATTGAATAAGGACATTGGGTACCGGTCTCGTGGTGGACAAATATGTCGCTCCGCCCCCCGGCCACCGACTTGCAAACGCCCCTTCGAACGTCCTCGCCTGACCGTTGCGAGAGCGATGTGAGGCTAAGTCTGCATGTCTGGTATCAGCCAGTGCTTATAAATCCGGAATGGGGCGATCAGGTGGCGATGGACGATTGATGGCGCTCGCATATAGGCTTCAGCCGATTTTTTTGTGCCGTGACGGACGAGATTCACCAGATATCGGGGTTGTTGATGAGGAAGCCACTTAAGATTGCCCATCGCGGGGGCGCGGGGCTCTGGCCCGAAAACACAATGGGTGCCTTTGAGCGGGCAATCGAGACGGGCGCAGACGGGATCGAGCTTGATGTGCATCTCTCGAAAGATGGCCGGCTGATCGTCCACCATGATGAGAGCCTGAAGCCCGCCATTGCCCGTGGCGCGGATGGAGAATGGCTCACACGCCCGACGCCGCTTCTGAAGACGCTGACCTATGAGGAACTGCGCGCCTATGATGTCGGGCGGCTTCGCCCCGGCGCAGGCTATGCGGGGCGCTACCCCGAACAGGCGCCGCTTGATGGCGAGCGCATCCCGCTTCTCGATGATGTTTACCGGCTCGTGAAAGAGAAGACGAAGCCCGGCTTTCGCCTTTATGTAGAACTGAAGACGGCGCTACTCGATCTGTCGCAATCTGCTGATCCGGTGGAACTGGCGGATGCTGCGGTGGCGCTTACCCGGAAATACGGGCTCGAAAAGACCGTCACGCTCATCTCTTTTGACTGGCGCTGCCTTGTCCGCGCGAAGGAGATCGCGCCTGAAATCCGCAATGCCTTCACGACATCACCCTTCTTCCAGATCGATCCGGAAGATGGTTCGGCCGCCTTTGACAAGCCTGGCTCGGAAGATGAAGCCCTCCGCCGCGCTTCTGCCGCCGGTGCGCCCTGGCTTGCCGGATATGACTGGCGCGACCAGCAGGGCGCGACTTTCGCCGAGCGCATGTTGCGCGCGATCGGTGCCGCCCCCGCCGATGGTTGGTTCGCCTGGTTTGGCGACATCACGCCCGAGACAGTCGCCCTCGCCGGTGAGCTCGGCTTCTCCGTTTCCGGCTGGACGGTGGATGAGGAAGCCGACATGAAGCGCCTGATCGGGCTTGGCGTCGAGGCGATCATCACCGACCGGCCGGACCGACTCGCAAAGGTGCTTGGCTCTTAGGGTCATACAAAAAGGCCCGGTCGCAGAACCGGGCCTTCTTCATTCCCATGCAACGCGGTTCAGCGCGGTGCCAGCACCATGACCATCTGGCGCCCCTCAAGGCGCGGATAGGATTCGACCTTCGCGATCGCGTCCACTTCGTCCTTCACCTTGTTGAGAAGCTGCATGCCAAGCTCCTGATGCGCCATTTCGCGGCCACGGAAGCGAAGGGTGACTTTCACCTTGTCGCCTTCATCGAAGAAACGGAGCATCGAGCGCATTTTCACTTCATAGTCATGCGTGTCGATATTCGGGCGCATCTTGATTTCCTTGACCTCAACGGTCTTTTGCTTCTTGCGCGCCTCGTTGGCCTTTTTCTGGGCCTGATATTTGAATTTCCCGTAGTCGAGAAGCTTGCATACGGGAGGTTTCGCGTTAGGCGACACCTCGACCAGATCCAGGCCGGCCTCTTCAGCCATGCGGATCGCTTCATCGGTGGGAATAACGCCGCGCTTTTCGCCCTCGGCGTCAATGAGCAACACGGTCGGCTCAACGATCATGTCGTTTATGCGCGGGCCCTCTTTCGTGGGCGGCGCCTGCATCGGTCTGCGAGCTATGAACACTTCTCCTTTTATCGACTCCGGCCGCTGGATTGCGCCCGGGAACGGAAATGATGCAAGCCCGCTTCCGGCGGCACCCGCATTCTGATCCGTTCCCGATGGTGCCGTACCCCGGCATCCTCCGGAAAACCAAGCACAGCTATAGATTTGAAGCCCGCCGCCCGCAAGTCAAGAAACAGGCGGGACAGCGCCCGCTGCGCTGCCAGACGGCGCTCTTTCGTGCCATTGTGGCCTCGGCCACACACAGAAGCGCAGGAGCCTCGTCATCGGGCCGACTTCCAGATCATAGATATGGTCCGCCGAGGCCCAGGACAAGCGCCG
>Ga0182793_1001062_pt1 | contig 18091 bp, 14 predicted proteins | sample Passage237A_FD_130498 | JGI IMG/M metagenome (GOLD analysis project Ga0182793, IMG submission 130498) | Cellulose adapted compost microbial communities from Newby Island Compost Facility, Milpitas, CA, USA - Passage2 37A (version 2) (version 2) ... | reverse complement strand
GGAGGTCGAGCAGTGGACAAAAATCAAGGCGCCCGCCTCCGAGGCGATCCTCGCCGCCGGCGGCACGATCACCCACCACCACGCGGTCGGCCGCGACCACCGGCCCTGGTACGACCGGCAGCGCCCCGACCCGTTCGCCGAGGCGCTGCGGGGAGCGAAGCGCGCCGTCGACCCCGACGGCACGCTCAATCCCGGGGTGCTGCTCGATGCCGCCCCGGATCCCCCGAGGCAGTAGCCTTCCCCGACCGCGCCCAGCCCCCGGGCCGCCCGGGATCGCGGCGCGGACCGAACCAGATGGAAGCGACTACCTCCGAACAGACCCTCCCGCAGCGGGGCCCCCTGCGGGCCGCGCTCAAGACCGCCCGGCCGCACGAGTGGGTCAAGAACGTCCTGGTCTTCGCCGGGCTGCTGTTCTCCGGTCAGATGGACGACACCTGGGCGATCGGCCAGGCGCTGATCACCTTCGCCGCCTTCTGCGCGATCTCGAGCGCCGGCTACTTCGTCAACGACCTCAACGACGTCGAGCTCGACCGGCAGCACCCGAAGAAGCGGTTCCGGCCGATCGCCGCCGGCCAGCTCTCGATACCGGCCGCCTGGGCGATCTCGACCGTGCTCGCGGTCGGGGCGCTGGCGGTCTCCTTCGCCGCCGTCAACTGGAAGGTCGGCCTCATGGTGGCCGGCTACGGCGCGATCCAGGTCGCCTACAGCTTCCTGCTCAAGCAGGTCGTGATCATCGACGTGATGACCCTGGCCACCCTGTTCATCCTGCGGGTGATGGCCGGCGCCGAGGCGGTCGACGCCCACGCCTCCGAGTGGCTGATCCTCTGCACCGGGATGCTGGCCTGCTTCCTCGGCTTCACCAAGCGCCGCCAGGAGGCGGTCTCGGAGCTGCATGAGGGGACCAGCAGCCGGCCGGTGCTGGAGCACTACTCGCTGCCCTTCCTCGACCAGATGGTCGCGATGGTGACCACCGGCACCGTGATCAGCTACGCGATCTACACGGTCTACTCGCCCCAGATCGGCTCCCGGATGATGCTGACCATCCCGCCCGTCGTCTACGGGATCTTCCGCTACCTGTACCTGATCTACGACCGCTCCGACGACCGCTCGACCGCCGCGATCGTGGCCGAGGACCGGGGCGTGATCCTGGCAGGCGCGGTCTTCGCGCTGACCGCCTTCCTGCTCCTCTACGTCTTCGACTGAGCGTGCCGGGAACGCCCCGGGGAGGCCGTTTCCGCCGGGCCCGGCCCGGGCCGGCAGATCCCGCCCGGGGCGCCGACCTGGCTTGACAGCCCGGCTGGTTTCTGTATCCTGACGCCACAACAGAACTAGGGAGACGGGTGAGGATCGCATTGAGAACAGCATCCCCGCTGACCTGCGTCCGTCAAATCACCCTGTTGCCATCGGGATCTCGACCATGGGGGTTGGCAACCGGGCCGTAAGGCTTTCCCGTCGTTCACACAGCAATAAGAAATTGTCAAACCGCTGGGACTCTTGGCCCGGTGGGTGAATTGCACGGAGAAAAAGTGAATCAAGCCAGTCGTATCGTCATCAGGGTCGTTCTGCTCTGCGCTGCCCTCCTGCTGGGCACCGCCTCGCTCGCCCAGGCTGACCGCTCGTTCCAGCTTCGCTACTCGGTGAACGAGACCGGCAGCATCAAGGGCATCGCGAACACGAACATGACCTGCACCGCCGGGGTCAACCAGTGCGCGAACGCTCAGAGCGCGGGCGTGACCGACTCCGTGAACAGCGCCAACGACTGGCGGAACAACAACGCCCACAGCATGGTCTACATCGACGTGGACTCGGACGGCTCGACCTTCAACTCGTCGTCCGCCAACCAGTCGCTGCCGGCCGGCTCGACGGTCCTGTACGCCGCGCTCTACTGGGGCGGCCACAGCAAGGGCGCGACCAGCCCGGCCAACGCCTCGCTGCGCGACCGGGTCAAGCTGAAGCTGCCCGGCGGCTCCAGCTACAACACGGTCACCGCCGACACGCTCGACCTCGGCATCGGCTCCAACGACGGCCGCTACCAGGCCTTCGCCGACGTGACCAACCTGGTCAAGCCGCTCCCGAACGCCGGCAACGGCACCTACACGGTGGCCGACATCCAGGCCGCCAAGGGCAGCGACCGCTACGCCGGCTGGAGCCTGATCGTCGCCTACAAGAACGACTCCGAGTCCGCCAAGAACATGACCATCTTCGACGGTCTGGTCTCGATCTCCGGCACCACCACCTCGAACATCCCGATCTCCGGCTTCCTCACCCCGCCCGCCGGCCCGATCAACGCCCAGGTCGGCTTCGTGACCTGGGAGGGCGACCTCGGCCTGAACGGCGACCGCGCCCAGCTCAACGGGCAGTACCTCTCCGACGCCCAGCACCCGTCGAACAACTTCTTCGACTCGCGGATCTCGCACAACGGCGCGCTCTTCACCGACCGCAACCCGGCCTACCCGAACTCGCTGGGCATGGACGCGGCCTGGACCACGCCGCCGGCCGGCTCGGTCGGCAACAGCCAGACCTCGGCCACGATCACGGTCCGGAGCACGGGCGACCAGTACCTGCCCGGCGTGATCACCTTCCAGACCGAGATCTTCGCCCCCAAGATCGACCAGGCCAAGACCGTGGTCGACGAGAACGGCGGCGACGTCGAGCAGGGCGACCTGCTCACCTACAAGATCGCCGGCAAGAACAACGGCCAGGACGGGACCAGCAACTTCGTGCTGCGCGACCCGATCCCGGCCAACACGACCTACGTGCCGGGCTCGATCAAGATCAACAAGAACGCCGGCGCCGCCACCGGGTCGCAGACCGACCCGGCCGGTGACGACCGCGCCGAGTACGACTCCGGCAACGACCAGGTCGTGGCCCGGATCGGCCAGGGCTCGAACGCCTCGGTCGGCGGCGACGTCGCCGCGGGCGCCGAGTACGAGGTCACCTTCCAGGTCCGCGTCAACGGCCCGTCCCCGGACGCCGTGCCGAGCCTGACCGAGCTGGAGAACGTGGCCACGGCCAGCTTCCTCTCCAAGACCACTGGAACCCCGCTGACCGCGGTCTCGAAGGTGAAGTCGACGGTCAAGTCGCCCGACCTCAAGATCGTCAAGGCCCGCACCGGCGCCGACTTCGTCGCCGGCGGCACCAGCGAGTACACGCTGAACGTGAACAACCACGGCGACGCCAAGACGCAGGGCCAGGTCACGGTCACCGACCCGCTGCCGGCCGGCCTGACCGCGACCGCGGTCGACGCGCCCGGCTGGACCTGCAACGCGCTGCCGGCCGGCTCGCTCCCCTGCAGCCGCACCGACGCGCTGCCCGCCGGCCAGAGCTACCCGCCGATCGTGGTGACCGTCGCCATCGACGACTCGGTCGCCGATGAGGTCGAGAACACCTCGACCGTCTCCGGCGGCGGCGACGCCAACCTCGGCGACAACACCTCGAGCAGCACCAACCCGGCCTCCCGCAAGGCGGACCTGGCGATCGAGAAGACCGCCTCCGTCGACTCGGTCAAGATCGGGGACACCTTCACCTACGAGCTGAAGGTGACCAACAACGGCCCCTCCAAGGCCACCTCGGTCACCGTCTCGGACGACATCCCGGCCGGCCTGAGCTTCGTCTCGGCCAGCCTCGATCCGGGCTGCGACTTCGAGCCGGTCTCCGGCGTCGTGGTCTGCCAGCTCGGCACGCTGAACAGCGGCGCCAGCGCCACCGTGACCCTGACCGTCAAGGTCGACGGCGACGCCCACGGCACGATCCACAACGTGGCCACGGTCGCCGCCCAGCAGGAGGACCCGGACCCGTCCAACAACACCGACACGGATGACGTCGACGCCAGCGGCGCCGACCTCCAGGTCGAGAAGGACCTGAAGTCGGATCCGACCCCGGCCACCGGCGACACCGTCGAGTACGAGGTCACCGTCAAGAACAACGGCCCCTCGGCCGCGACCGGCGTCGTGCTGAACGACGCCCTGCCGGCCGGCCTGACCAACGTCGCCGTCGATCCCGACGACGACTGCTCGGTGGCCGCGGCGATCACCTGCCTGGTCGGCGACCTCGCGGTCGGCGACAGCTTCACGATCACCGTGACCGGCAAGGTCAAGCCCGGCCAGGTCAAGCTGATCAACCGGGCGTCCGCCACCGGCAACGAGCACGACCCCGACCCCTCGAACAACGAGGACGAGGTCGAGACGCCGGTCTCCAAGGCGGCCGACCTGGCGATCATCAAGCAGGCCGACCCGGCCCACCAGGTGGTCCCGGGCCAGAACCTGCTCTACACGTTCAACGTGACCAACAACGGTCCCGACAACGTCACGGGCATCACGATCGAGGACACCCTGCCGGCCGGCGTGACCTACGTCGACGGGGCCCCCGGCTGCAACGCGGTCGGCCAGGTCGTGACCTGCACGATCAACTTCCTGGCGGCCGGCGGCTCCGGCCAGACCGGGATCACGGTCCAGGTCGAGGCGGACGCGGCCAGCCCGATCGCCAACACGGCGACGGTCGGCAGCGAGCTGCCGGACCCCGACCCGTCGAACAACACCTCGACGGTCGAGACCCCGGTCAAGCAGAACGCCGACGTCGAGATCATCAAGACCGCGGACGACCTCAACCCCCGTCCCGGTGACGTCGTCACCTACACGCTGACCGCCAAGAACAACGGCCTCGGCCCGGCCCACGACGTGGTCGTGACCGACGCCCTGCCGCCCGGCGTGAGCTTCGTCTCCGCCGACGCGCCCTGCGTCGAGGCGGCCGGCACGGTCACCTGCGAGCTCGGCACCCTGGATCCGGGCGAGGAGGTCTCGCTCGAGGTCAAGGTGAAGGTCGAGCCGTGGGGCAGCGTCGACCCGAACGCCACCCACGGGCTGGACGTCCAGAAGGTGGAGGCCCAGATCGACCTCGAGGCCGGTGAGGTCAAGACCGTCCAGGTCGAGTGCCCGAGCGGCTACTTCGCCTCCGACGGCTCGGTCCGCATCGACCACGTCGACCAGGGCACCGGCGACTGGCCGGCCCCGGAGGTCGTCGAGTCGCGCGCCAGCTCGCTCGGCACCTGGCAGGGCACGGTCCACAACACCGCGACCGGTCGCGCCCAGGCGAAGATCTTCGCCGTCTGCATCAAGAAGACGACCGCCGACGGCGGCCACGACCTGATCGTCTCGGCCCCGGTCACCGCGACCGAGGTCCTGGCGCCGGGCCGCAACGAGGCCGTGCTCCAGTGCGGTCCCGGGCAGGTCGCGATCCAGCCCGGCTTCATCGCCTCGACCCCGGGCGACCTGGTCTACTCGCAGCCCGAGGGCAACGGCTGGAAGTTCGTCTACGACATCCAGGAGGGCGGCGACGCCACCTTCTCGATCCGCTGCCTGACCCGCCAGGTCTCCCTGGAGAACGGCCACACCCACGATCTCGCCCTGAAGCGGATCTGGACCGAGCAGACCATCCAGCCCGGCGAGGTCGCCGAGGTTCAGCTGATCTGCCCGGACGGCAGCAAGGGCATCGTCGGCGGCTGGGACCTCGACGACGGCCTGGTCTCCCTGGGCAACGACCCGCGTCCGGTCACCCGGGCCTTCAAGGTCTACAACCCGACCGACCAGCCGCTCAAGGCGCGGTTCAGCCTGCTCTGCCTGGGCGACCGCACCGGGGGCGAGCACCTGCCGCCGAAGGCGATCACCAACACCGCCCAGATCTCGACCTCGAGCGAGGAGACCGACACGAGCAACAACAGCTCCTCGGTCACCTTCGAGGCCGAGGACACGGACAACCACGATCCGATCGACGAGGGCGACGGCAAGAAGCCGGTGAAGAACGGCACCGGCAACGACCGGGGCAACGGCAAGTGCGTCATCGTCAAGAGGTCGGTCAAGTACAAGCGCGGCAAGGTGACCGCCAAGATCAAGTGCAACGGAGCCGCCCGCGGCCTGGCCCGCCTGAACACCGTCAAGCGGATCAAGGTCGGCCACAAGCGGTTCGCCAAGGGCACGACCCTGGCCAGCGGGAGCTACGTCGCCCGCCAGGCCGGCGTGAAGACGATCACGCTGCGGGTCACCCGCGCCGGCAAGAAGATCCTGCGCAAGCGCTCCGTGCGCAAGGGCAAGCTGACGATCACCGGCGGCTCGTCGAAGCTGGTTCGCATCACCCGCTAGCGGGCTGGACGCGACCGCAGGGAGAGACGGCCCCGGCTCGAGCCGGGGCCGTCTCGTTTAAGGGGGCTGCCGGCGGCGGGGCCCCGGGCCCGGCCCGCGGCCCGGCTACCCGACGACCGGGAGGTCGCCGGCGAGCTCGGTCCGGCCGTCCCGCTGGTACTGGACGTCGATCGTCTCGTGCTTCCGGTAGGTGCCGAAGACGGAGAAGAACATCGCCGCCTTGCGGGCGAAGCTGAGCTTCTCCTTGACGATCTCCCGGCTGAACACGATCTCGCCGCCGCTCAGCTCGTAGTCCTCGCCCTCGACCTGGGCCTGGCCGTTGACGAAGACCGTGATCGGCCGCTCGGCCCCCTCGGGCAGGGCTACGCGCCGTCCGGCGGCGTAGGAGCCTTCTGGGATCTCGTGGTGCTCTTCGGCTGGTTCACTCATCCTGCAAAGCTTGCCTGATCCCGGCGAAGATCTGCTTCGTGCCCTCGGCCTTCATCGCCCGGCGGCGGACCGCCCCGACGTAGCCCACCGTCGAGTTGTCGCCGCGGATGTCGATCCCGGCGGTCGGCGGCTTGATCAGGCCCTTGCCGGAGAGCTCGACCCGGGCCTTGGTCAGCTGCGCCGGCTCGTAGTCGCGGATCGCCTTCACCGCCTTCATCGGCGGCGAGGACAGGGCCTCCTCTGCGGCCTCCTGCGCCGCGCTCAGGGCCTCGTCCAGCTGGTGGAAGCTCCGGCGCCGGACGTCCGGCCCGGCGCGCACGGTGAGCTTCCACTTGGCCATCGTCCTCAGCGGGACCGGAGCGCGGGCGACGCCGGCCGCGGCCGCCTCAGGAGGGCCGGGTGCCGGTCGGGCCGGCGATCGTGTCGGGGCCGGTGCGGTCGCCCAGCGCGACGTAGTCGGCCTCGCGGGGACCGGTGTAGATCTGGCGCGGCCGGGAGATCTTCTTCGACGGGTCGTCGATCATCTCCAGCCACTGGGCGACCCAGCCGGCGGTGCGGGCCATCGCGAAGATCACGGTGAACATGCCGGGCGGGATGCTCAGCGCCTCGTACATGATCCCGGAGTAGAAGTCGACGTTCGGGAAGAGCTTGCGCTCGATGAAGAACTCGTCCTCCAGCGCGTGCTTCTCCAGCTCGATCGCGATCTCGACCAGCGGGTTGTACTCGGTCGCCTCGAAGACCTCGTCGGCGTGGTTCTTGATGATCCGGGCCCGCGGGTCGTAGTTCTTGTAGACCCGGTGGCCGAAGCCCATCAGCTTCTCGTCGCGGCTCTTGACCTTCTCCAGGAAGCCGGGCACGTTCTCGACCTTCTCGATGTGCCGGAGCATGGTCAGCACGGCCTCGTTGGCGCCGCCGTGGAGGCGCCCGTAGAGCGCCGCGATCCCGGCCGCGACCGCCGAGTAGGGGTCGACGTCGGAGGAGCCGACGCCGCGGACCGCGCTGGTCGAGCAGTTCTGCTCGTGGTCGGCGTGCAGGATGAACAGGACGTCGAGCGCCTTGGCGACCCGGGGGTCCGGGTCGTACTTGGTCTCGGTCATCTTGAACATCATCGAGAGGAAGTTCTCCGTGTAGGACAGGTCGTTGTCCGGGTACACGTAGGGCAGGCCCATGTTGTGCCGGTAGGAGAAGGCGGCCAGGGTCGGCATCTTGGCCAGCAGGCGGATCGTCGCCAGGTAGCGCTCGACCGGGTCGTGGATCTGGTTGCTGTCCGGGTAGAAGGTGGAGAGCGCGCCGACCGAGGCGAGCAGCATGCCCATCGGGTGGGCGTCGTACCGGAAGCCCGAGAGGAACATCTTGATGTCCTCGTGGACGAAGGTGTGGTGGGTGATGTCGTGGACCCAGGCCTCGAGCTGCGGGCGGGTCGGCAGCTCGCCGTAGACCAGCAGGTAGGAGACCTCCAGGTAGGTCGACTTCTCGCAGAGCTGCTCGATCGGGATGCCGCGGTGCTCCAGGATCCCGGCCTCGCCGTCGATGTAGGTGATCGCCGACCGGCAGGAGGCGGTGTTGGTGAAGGCCGGGTCGAACGACATCATCCCGAAGTCGTCCTCGTGGACCTTGATCTGCCGCAGGTCCAGCGCGTGGATCGTGTCCGCCTCGATCGGCAGCTCGTAGGAGCGGCCGGTGCGGTTGTCGGTGACGGTGAGGGTGTCCTTGCCTTCGCCTACGTCACCTACGTCGCCCACCTCGGGCGCTTCGGTCTGCTGTTCGGTCGCCATGCTTTGCTTCGTCCTCCCGGGAATCGCTGTTCCTCAGATTTCTGTTCGGAGCCAGTATCGCATCTCGGTGCGCTCGCCCGGCCCGATCCGGGGCGGCCCCGGGCTCAGAGCCCGGACGCGTTGAAGTCGGTCATCGAGCGCAGCGCCTCGAGCCGGGCCTCGACCTCGTCGCGGCTCAGGCGGCTGACCCGCTCGGTGCCGAACTCCTCCACGTTGTAGGAGGCCAGCACGGTGCCGTAGCCCATCGCCGTGCGCAGCGCCTGCTCGTCGATCGCGTCGCACTCCCCGTCGAGGTAGCCGAGGAAGCCGCCGGCGAAGCTGTCGCCGGCCCCGGTCGGGTCGCGCACGTCCTCCAGCGGGAAGCCGGGCAGGGCGAAGAAGCCCTGCGGGGTGAAGAGGGCGGCGCCGTACTCGCCCTGCTTGGCGATCACCGCCTTGGGGCCGTGGTCCATGACCGCGTTGGCGGCCCGGGCCAGGTTCGGCTCGCCGGTGAGCTGCCGGATCTCGGCGTCGTTGATCAGCACGCAGTCGACCTCGGAGATCGCGGCCAGCAGCGAGTCCTTGGCGGTGTCTATCCAGAGGTTCATCGAGTCGAGCGCGGCGAACCGGGCGTCGCCGCACTGGGCCCGGACCTGCCGCTGCAGGTCCGGCTGGATGTTCGCCAGGAACAGCATGTCGGCCGCGCGGGAGCCCTCCGAGAGCTTCGGCTCGAAGTCGCCGAAGACGTTGAGCTGGGTGTCGTCGGTGTGGGCCGTGTTCAGGTCGTACTCGTAGTGGCCCTTCCAGAAGAAGGTCTTGGCGCCCGGGATCCGCTCGATGTCCTCGGTGATCACGCCCCGCTTCTCGAGCACGTCGAGCTCGTCCTGGGTGAAGTCGTCCCCGACCGGGCCGACCACCCGGACGTCGGTGAAGAAGGAGGCGGCCAGCGAGAAGTGGACCGCCGAGCCACCCAGCATGCGGGACCGCTCGCCGAACGGGGTGAGCACTGCGTCAAAGGCGATGGATCCGACGACGGTCAGCGACAAGGGGTGGCCTTTCGGTCAGGTATTGCGACCGGAGGGCGGCCCGACGGGCGCCCGGTCCGATCCGGAACCGGGATCCTAGAACAGACCGGGCCGGGTCGAAGTCGGGGCTCCGTGCCAAGATGGACGGGTGAAAGCGATTCAGATAACCGAATTCGGCGGGCCGGAAGTGATGAGCCTCGTCGATCTGCCCGAACCGGTGGCCGGCCCGGGCGAGACCCTGGTCCGGGTCAGCCGCACCGGCGTCAACTACGCCGATACCCACGCCACCCGCAACGACTACCTCGCGGAGCAGGAGCTGCCGCTGATCCCGGGGGCCGAGCTGGTCGGCCGCACCGAGGACGGCCGGCGGGTCGCCGCGATCGTGCCCAACGGCGCCTACGCCGAGGCCGCCGCCGTCCCCGACCAGATGCTGGTCCCGATCCCGGACGAGGTCGAGGACGAGCAGGCGGTCGGCCTGCTGATCCAGGGCCTCACCGCCGACGCCATCCTCCGGATCTCCGGCCGCATGCAGCCCGGCGAGTCCGTCGTGATCGCGGCCGCCGCCGGCGGCACCGGCAGCCTCGCGGTCCAGGTGGCCCGCTCGATGGGCGCCGGCAACGTGATCGCCCTGGCCTCCTCCGAGGAGAAGCGCGAGCTAACCCTCTCGCTCGGCGCCGACGTCGCGCTCGACTCCCGCAGCGAGACCCTGAAGGACGACATCCTCGCCGCCAACGGCGGCCGCCCGGTCGACGTCGTCCTCGAGATGGCGGGCGGGCAGGCCTTCGAGGACTGCCTGCGGGCGCTGGCCCCGTTCGGCCGGCTGGTCACCTTCGGCATCGCCTCCCGCGAGGAGAACACCGTCAAGACCGGCCACCTGATGCGGCACAGCCGCGCGGTGATCGGGTTCTGGATGGTCCATCTGCTGATGCAGCCCGAGCTCGCCAAGGAGGGGCTGGAGCGCGTGCTCGGCGCCGCCGCCCGGGGCGAGCTGAGGACCGTGGTCGGCGGAACCCACCCGCTGGCAGAGGCGCCGCAGGTCCACCGGGACCTGGCCGCACGGCGAACCATGGGCAAAATCCTGTTGGATCCCTCACTGTGACTACCTTCAAGGACCTCGGCCTCTCGCCGGAGATTCAGCAGGCGATCGACGAGATCGGCTTCGACACCCCCAGCCCGATCCAGGAGGAGGCGATCCCGCCGCTCCTCGCCGGGCACGACGTGATCGGGCAGGCCCAGACCGGCACCGGCAAGACCGCCGCCTTCGGGCTGCCCATGCTCCAGTACCTGGACCCGGACAACGACGAGGTCCAGGCGGTCGTCCTGACCCCGACCCGCGAGCTGTGCATCCAGGTGACCCAGGCGATCCGTTCGTACGCCGAGCATCTCGACATCCACGTGGTGGCCGTCTTCGGCGGTGCCCCGATCCGCGGCCAGCAGGCCCAGCTCCGCTCGGGCGCTCACGTGATCGTCGCGACCGTCGGCCGGATGAAGGACCTGATCTCCCGCCGGTCGATCGTCCTCACCGCCGCCCGGTTCGTGGTGCTGGACGAGGCCGACGAGATGCTCGACCTGGGCTTCTTCGAGGACGTCGAGAAGATCCTCCGGATGTGCCCCTCCGGCCGCCAGACCGCGCTCTTCTCGGCGACCATGCCGCCGCCGGTCAAGCGGCTGGCGGAGACCTACATGTACGACCCGGTGATGATCTCGATCACCCCGAAGACGCTGACCGTGGACGCGATCGTCCAGGCCTACGTCGAGGTGCCGGGCCGGCAGAAGGTCGACCGGCTGGTCGAGATCGTCGACGCCGAGGACCCGGAGCAGGCGATCCTCTTCTGCCGCACCAAGCTGGGCGCCGCCCGGCTGGAGCGGGAGCTGAAGAACCGCGGCCTGGACGTGAAGGCGCTGCACGGCGACCTCAGCCAGGGGGTCCGCGACGGGGTGATGCTGGCCTTCAAGGGCCGGCGGGGGAAGCTGCTGGTGGCGACCGACATCGCCGCCCGCGGGCTCGACGTCGACCACGTCACCCACGTGATCAACTACGACATCCCGAACTCCTCCGAGACCTACGTCCACCGGATCGGCCGCACCGGCCGGGCCGGCCGGACCGGACGGGCGATCACCTTCGTCACCCCGGACCAGCGCAAGGACCTCGAGCAGATCAAGTCGGACGTCAAGGCCTCGATCACCGCCTGGGAGAGCCCGGAGGAGCGGATCGAGCACGCCCGGCCGCTGCGCCGCCGGCGCCGCGGCGAGCGCCCGGTGCCGCTGGAGGAGGCCGTCGAGCCGGAGGCGACCGCCGAGCCGGACGCCACCTCCGAGGAGGAGCCCGGGACCGACCGGGAGGCCGCCGCCGACGGCCAGGTCAAGCTCTTCTTCAACCGGGGCCGCCGCTCCGGGATCACCGAGGAGGACCTTCGGTGGGCGCTCCGCGAGGGCGCCCTGCTGAAGGACGACTCGATCGCCGACGTGCGGGTGCTCGACCGGTTCTCCTTCGTCGAGGTCGAGAGCGAGCTGGCCGACCGGACCGTCGAGTACCTCGACGGCACCCGGCTCAAGGACGGCGAGATCCGGGTCGAGATCGCCCGCAGCTAGCCCTCGGCCAGCCCGGAGATCATCGCCAGGAGCCGGTCGAAGTCGATCGGCTTCGGCACCCGGCCCTCGACGTCGGCGACCCCCTCGACCCGGTCGAGGTCGGGCCAGGCGCTGACCAGGATCACCGGCACCCCGGGGGCCAGCCGGCGGATCGCCGGCAGCGCCCCGGCCCCGTCGAGCTGCGGCATGGTCAGGTCGAGCAGGATCAGCTCCGGCCGCTCGGCCGGGGCGGGACGCTCCAGCCGGGCGATCGCCTCGTTCCCGTCCCGGACGGTCTCCACCCGGTGGCCGGCCAGCTCCAGCCGGCGGGTCAGGAGCAGCCGGATCGCGCCCGAGTCCTCGATCGCGAGGATGCGGGTCATGCCGGCCCGGGCTCGCCCGGGGTGAGCGCCGAGGACCGGTCGGCCGGCAGCCAGATCGAGATCCGGGTGCCCTCGCCCGGGGCGGTGTCGACCCGCATCCGGCCGCGGTGGAGCTCGACCAGCCGCTTCGCCACCGCCAGCCCGATCCCGGAGCCGGCCAGGTCCCCCTCGATCGCGGCCGCCCCGCGGGCGAAGCTGTGGAAGGCGTCCTCCGGGTGCTCGAAGCCGATCCCGACCCCGTCGTCGGCGACCGCCAGCTCGATCCCGTCCCCCTCCCGGCGGAGCGTGACCTCGATCGCGGTGCCCTCCGGGTTGTGCACCGAGGCGTTGCCGATCAGGTTCGAGGCCACCTGCCTGATCCGGGCCGGGTCGACCTCGATCGCCGGCAGCCCCGGCTCGCAGTCGGTGGCCAGGGCCTGGCCGCGCTCGACGATCTGCGGCCGGAGCGCCCCGGCCACGGACTCGACGATCCCGTCCAGCTCGGTCGGCTCCAGGGCGAGCCGCAGCTCGCCGAAGCTGTTCTTGGTCAGGTCGAAGATGTCGTCGACCAGGGACCGGAGGTGGCGGCCGGTCTGGTCGATCATCTCGATCGCCTCGAGCTGGCCCGGGGTGAGGCCCTCGGTGTCCATCGCCAGCAGCTCGATGAAGCCGAGCAGCACGGTCAGCGGGGTCCGCAGCTCGTGGGAGGCGGCCATCGTGAAGGCGACCCGGCGGTCGTTGAGCTGGTCGGTCCAGCCGGAGCGCCAGGTCAGCAGCACGAACTCGCCGCCGGGCAGCCGCTCGCGGCAGTTGAGCCACTCCAGGTTCGGGCGGTCGGGGCCGGGGGAGATCGTCACCAGCTCCCGCCGCAGCATCAGCCGGTCGATCTTCTGCTCGTGGGCGAAGGGCGCCAGCGCCTCGTAGACGCCGAGCCCGGGCCGCGCCTCCGGGACCATCAGCTCGGCCGAGCGGTTGCGCCACCGGATCGTGAACCCCTCGTCGACCGTGATCACGCCCGGCGTGAGCGCACCGAGGATCGCGGCGAAGTAGCCGGGCCCGATCTCCTGGTCTGCTGCGGGCGTCACCGGGCCCAACCCTATCGGCCGCCCTCCCGGTCCCCGCCCCGTCGGCCGGGCAGGTCCTAAGCTGCCGGGCATGAGCCAAGAGACCGACGGGATATCGCACGACGCACTCGAGGAGTGGTTCCGGGCGAGGGTGCCCGGGATCGAGCCGCCGCTCGACTACGAGAAGATCCACGGCGGCCTCTCCAACCTCACCTTCCTGGTCACCGACCAGGCCGGCTCCCGCTGGGTGCTCCGCCGGCCCCCGCTCGGGGCCCGGCTCGGCTCCGCCCACGACATGGGCCGCGAGGTCAAGGTGGTGACCGCCCTGGCCGGGACCCCGGTGCCGGTCCCCCCGGTGGTCGGCTACTGCGAGGACGAGGAGGTGACCGGCGCCCCGTTCTACGCGATGGAGTTCGTCGAGGGGCCGGTCGTCAGGTCGCCGGTCGAGGCGGCGCTGTTCCCCTCCCCCGAGCAGCGGGAGAAGCTGGGCGCCGGCCTGATCGAGACCCTGGCCGCGATCCACGCGGTCGATCCCGACGCGGCCGGCCTGGGGGACCTGGGCCCGCGCGAGGGCTACGTCGCCCGGCAGCTCAAGCGGTGGTCCGGGCAGTGGGAGAAGTCGAAGACCCGCGAGCTGCCCCTGATCGAGGAGGTGCACGGCCGGCTGGTCGAGCTGGCCCCGCCGCAGACCGCGACCACGCTGGTGCACGGCGACTACCGGCTCGACAACGTGATCTACAGCCCGACCGGCGAGGTCGCCGCGGTGGTCGACTGGGAGCTGTGCACGCTCGGCGACCCGCTGGCCGACCTCGGCCTGCTGATGGTCTACTGGGTCGACCCCGGCTCGGACTCGGTGCCGGTGCTGAAGCCGGCGACGACCGAGCCCGGCTTCCCGCTCAAGCGGGACCTGGCCGCCCGCTACGCCGAGGTCTCGGGGCGGGACATCTCCCAGCTCGACTACTTCGTCGCCCTCGGCTACTGGAAGCTGGCGATCATCCTCGAGGGCGTGCTGGCCCGCTTCCGCGCCGGGCAGTACGGCAGCGGCGAGAGCGGCGGCGACGAGTTCGAGAGCACCGTGCGGGTGCTGGCCGAGTCGGCCGCCGACGCGATCGGCCGCGTCTCCTAGGCGGGGGCCTCGGCCCGGCGGCGGGCGCGGCCCACCTCGCGGCGGGCGATCACCATCTTGTGGACCTCGTCCGGGCCGTCGGCCAGGCGGAGCATCCGGCTGAAGCGCCACATCATCGCCAGCGGGGTGTCGTCGGTCATGCCGAGCGAGCCGTGCACCTGGATCGCGCGGTCGAGCACGTCCATCACCATGTTGGCGGCGACGACCTTGATCATCGAGATCTCCTGGCGGGCCTCCCGCTTGCCGACCGCGTCCATCTTCCAGGCGGCGTGCAGGGTGAGCAGGCGGGCCTGGTCGATCTCCATGCGGGAGGAGGCGATGAACTCCTGCACGAACTGCTTCTCGGCCAGCGGGCCGCCGAAGGCCTCGCGCTCGGAGGCGCGCAGGCACATCAGCTCGTGGGCCCGCTCGGCGGTGCCGATCGCCCGCATGCAGTGGTGGATCCGGCCCGGGCCGAGCCGGTCCTGGGCGATCAGGAAGCCGGCCCCGCGGGGGCCGAGCAGGTTCTCCTTCGGCACCCGGCAGTCGGTGTACCGGACCTCGCAGTGGCCGGGGCCGGCCGAGTGGCCCATCACCGAGATCGGCCGCACGATCTCGAAGCCGGGCGCGTCGGTCGGGACCAGGATCATCGAGGCCCGCGCGTACGGGTTGCCCTCCGGCTCGGTGATCACCATCGCGATCGCCAGGTCGGCCCCGGTGGCGCCGGTGGTGAACCACTTGAGCCCGTTGATCACCCACTCGTCGCCGTCGAGCTCGGCGGTGGCGGCCAGGTTGGTCGGGTCGGAGCCCGAGGTGGCCGGCTCGGTCATCGAGAAGCAGCTCCGGATCCGGCCCTCGGCCAGCGGGGCCAGCCAACGGTCCTTCTGCTCCTGGGTGCCGTGCTCGAGCAGGATCTCCATGTTGCCGGTGTCGGGGGCGGCGCAGTTGAAGGCCATCGGCGCCACGGCGGGGCTGCGGCCCATCTCCTCGCAGAGCACCGCGTACTCGGCGTTGCTCAGCCCGGCGCCGTGCTCGTCGTCGGGCAGGAACAGGTTCCAGAGGCCCTCCGCCTTGGCCCGTTCCCGGATCTCGACCAGCGCCGCCGGGTAGGGGACCCCGGCCTGGACCTCGTCGTCCAGGGCGGCGAGCAGCTCCCGCTCCCGCGGGTAGACGTGGGTGTCCAAGAAGTCGCGGACACGGTCGCGGAGGGCGGCTGTCGCGGCGCCGGGTTCGAAGTCCATGCGGCTCAGGGTATCCGGCGTCGCCGGTACCTGAGCAGCAGGTCGCCCGCCGACTCGAGCGACCCGGTCAGCTCGAAGTCGCGGATCCCGGAGCCGTCGCCCTCGACGATCCGGGGGGCGGCGCCACCGGTCGTGATCGGGGTGACGGTCAGGAAGAGCTCGTCGACCAGGTCGCCGTCGAGCAGCTGGCCGAGGAGGTGCGGGCCGCCCTCGCAGAGCAGCGCCCGGATGCCGCGCTCCCGGCGCAGGTGGCGCAACACCGCGGCGATCTCGATGCCGCCCGGCATGGCCACCGTGCGCAGCGAGGTCGCGGTCTCCGGCCGGGGGCCTTCGTCCAGGGTGAAGATCAGCACCCGGCCGCCGCCGCTGGTGAAGAGCGGCGCGTCCCAGGGCAGGTCGAGGCTGCCGCTGACGATCACGGCCAGCGGGTCGTGGGGCAGCCCGATCCGCTCCCGCCGGGCGCGGTCCTGCGGGTCGCCGACGATCCGGCCGTACCGCTCCGCCCGCATCGTGCCGGCCCCGATCATCACCCCGTCGAACCGGGTGCGGAGCCGCAGCAGGTGCTCGGTGTCGGCCCGGGTGCCGAGGTCGCGGGAGCGCCCGTCGATCGCGGCCCGGCCGTCCAGCGTGGTGACCATGTTGACCGCGACCCAGGGCCGGTCCTCGTGCGGGTGCTCGAAGGGGGAGTAGCCCTCCAGCTCCCGCTCGATCGTGGTCGGGCCCGGGTTCGGGATCAGCCGGTTGACCGCGGGCGCGTCGCTGTCCCCGGGGCCGTCCACGTCGCCCTCAGGCGGAGTAGTCGTGCCAGCCGTCGAAGCTGCGGCCGGCCCACTCCTGGAGCGCCGCCACGTCGTCCCGGAAGCGGGACTTGAGGGTCGCCATCAGGTCGTCCGGGATCTCCGGCTTCGGCGCCGGCGGCTTGTCCGGGTTGTGGACGACCTTCTCGACCATCCACCGCATCGACTCGGGCAGCCGGTCGAAGTTCCGGTCCAGCGAGCGGAATCCGGGCAGCTTGATCAGCTTCTCCATCACCTGGTACTTGCCCTCGTGCTTGGCGCTGGACTTCTCCCACTGGCGGTCCCACTGCTCCGAGGTGAAGCCCTCCTCGACGCCGAGGAAGGCGAAGGCCTTGCGCATCGTGGCGTCGCGGTCGCTGCCCAGCTCCTCCTGGGTGATGACCTCGATCTGGCCGCGGTCGAACAGCTCCAGGTAGGGCTGGAGCTGCATCCAGTACATCGAGCGGTGGATGTACGAGGTGTCCGGCAGGGCCAGGGTCGGCTCGAACTCGCGGGTCTCGTAGCCGGCGCCGGTGGCGTGCACCCAGTGGGAGAGGATCCGCTTGATCGGGTCGCGGACCATGTAGATCAGCCGGGCGTCCGGCACGTGCTGGTGGATCCGCTCGGCGACCCCGTTGAAGCGCGGCCGGTTCGTGTAGTGCGGCGAGGACTCGCCGTTGATCTTGAAGCGGCTGTCGAAGCGGCCCCGGTACCAGTCGAGCCCGAGGTCCCAGTTCTGCTCGGCGGCGAAGAAGTTCAGCTCCTTCGGCTTCGACATGTGGATCTCGGGGTGCAGGCCGAGGTAGTGGTGGATCGAGGTCGTGCCGCACTTGAGCCCGCCGATGATGATGAAGTTGGGCAGGGTGTCGTGGCTGCCCTTGCGCCGCGGCAGGCGACGGTTGCGGTCCGCCGTGAACCGTTCCCGGGCCCGCGAGCACATCGCGTCGTCGGCGGGGTCGTAGCTGGCGGTCAGGTCGGGCTCGGTTGTCTTGGCGGTCTCGGACACAGCGGAGTAGTGTAGCCGGGAATGGCCGGACCCAAGGGCAAAGCCGACCGGGAGCTCACCCGCCGGTCCTCGGTCTCGTGGCGCGGACCGGGGCCGGGACGGCCCGATCTGCCCCTGCCGCCGGCGGCCCTGCCCCTGCTGCACCGCGGCCTGATGCGCAAGCGCTGGCGCTACGTCGGGTTCTACGGCGAGGACCTGATGCTCTGCCTCGCGACCGTGCTGATCGGCCCCTTCCGCCAGTGCTTCTGGTCGCTCTGGGACCGCGAGTCCGGGGCGGTGCTCGAGCACACCCAGCTCCGGCCGGGCCGGCAGGAGGTGGCGATGGAGGGCGCCTACGTCGAGCTGCGCGCCGACCGCTCGCCGGCCGGGCCGGTGCGGGCCTCCCTGGTGCTCGGCCCGAGCGAGCCGATCGAGGCCGTCTGCCCGAGCGGGCGCGGCTGGGGCTGGACCCGCAAGCGGGCCGGCGTGCCGATCGCCGGCCGAGTCGAGCTCGGCGGGACGGTCCGCCAGATCGACGGCCTCGGCGTCGACGACGAGTCGGCCGGCTTCCAGGCCCGGCACACCGGCCGGGCCTGGGCGGCCGGGGTCGGGGGGGCGAGCGGGGGGGCGGCCCCGGGGGGGGGC
>Ga0182793_1001054_pt1 | contig 18199 bp, 19 predicted proteins | sample Passage237A_FD_130498 | JGI IMG/M metagenome (GOLD analysis project Ga0182793, IMG submission 130498) | Cellulose adapted compost microbial communities from Newby Island Compost Facility, Milpitas, CA, USA - Passage2 37A (version 2) (version 2) ... | reverse complement strand
CATTTCGGCGACGAGATCACCGATTTCTATCCGCGGCGGATCACCTGCCTGACGCAGTACCAGATCCGCCAATCCATCGCCCGGCGCGGCTTTTCCAACATCTATCTCAACGTGCCCAACGACAACCGCATCCAGGTGAGGGCGACGCGGAACGGCTGGGTCCATCTCATCGATTTCGATTTCTGCGCCGACCGCATCCTGGGCGCGCAGAGGCTGCGGCCGGCCGGGTGAGCGCTGTTTCGATACAGTTCCGTCCCAAGATAAGCCGCCCGGTTTACCGCTCGTTTGCTTCTTGAAAGCACTTTCTTAAGCGCGGCCTGATAAACAGGTGCTCATACGGTTTTTGTCTGGAGTTGCCGTATGCGAGCCAAGCAGCCGGGTATTGCGTATCGATCGGCTGCCGCGGGCCCACTCGGACATTGGCCGGAAGCCGGATTCCCCAGTATTGCGTACCGGCTGGCCAATCTCCGCGTGCCGCGCCTCATGGCGCTGCTTTCCGTCAGCATGCTGTTCTATCTCGCCTGAAGCGGGTTGCGCCGCGGCGCCCGCGCGGCTAGGAATGGGCCATCGTCCACACGAGGAACGGGAGGGCTGCATGACTGTGTTCCAGACGCATCGCACGCGCGGACCCGTTCATGCCCTGCGGCAGACGCTGCAGGGCTGACCAGGCCTGGTCCGGACGTTCCCTTTCGTTCCCGTTCCTTCTGGTTTGCCCGTCATGGCGGCCTGGTGACAGCCAGGGCGCCGAACTGATGGCAATGGCGCATGCTTGCGCCGATCCAGCGAGTCGAACCCATGGGCATGATCAGCCTCCGCAATGCCGGCCACCGCGCCGGCGACCTTTTGTTCTGCAATCTCAACCTCGTCATCGGCGACGGCGACCGCGTGGGCCTCGTGGCGCCCAATGGACGCGGGAAATCGACCCTGCTGCGGGCCATGGCGGGCCTGGCCGAGCTTTCGGAAGGCGAGGTGACGCGCTCGCGCGGCCTTTCGGTGGGCTATGTGCCGCAGGACGTGCCGCCCGCCGCGCTGGCGGAGACCGTTGCAGACTTCGTGGGGGATGCGCTCGACCCCGTGGAGCGGGAAGGCGAGGGCTGGCGGATCGAGCTGGCGCTGGAGGAGCTGGCGTTTGCCCGCGAGTTGCGCGAACGCCGGCTGGGCGAGCTCAGCGGCGGCTGGCAGCGCATGGCGCTGCTGGCCCGCTGCTGGGTGACCCAGCCCGACGCGCTGCTGCTGGACGAGCCGACCAACCACCTCGATGTGGGGCGCATCTGCCAGCTCGAGGAATGGCTCGGCCGGGCCACGAGGACCATGCCGGTGGTGATCGCCAGCCACGACCGGGCCTTCCTCGACGCCACCACCAACCGCACGCTGTTCCTGCGGCCCAGCGAGCAGGTCTATCTGCCGCTGGCCTATTCGGCGGCGCGGGCGGAGCTGGAGCAGATCGATGCCGCGGCGGAGGCGCAGCGCGAGCGGGAGCTGAAGGCGGCGGCGCAGCTGCGCCGGCAGGCGGCCAAGCTCACCAATATCGGCATCAACTCGGGCAGCGACCTGTTGACGGTCAAGTCCAAGCAATTGCGCGACCGGGCCGACAAGATCGAGGCGCAGGTGCAATCGGTGCACAAGGACCGCACCGGGCTGGTGAAGCTGGGCAATAGCGGCGCCGAGGCGCGGGTGATGCTGGCCCTCGAGAACGTGGCGGTGACCACGCCGGACGGCACGGAGCTGTTCGGGATCGACAAATTGCACCTGTTCCAGGGCGACCGCGTGGTGCTGCTGGGCCGCAACGGCGCCGGCAAGTCGCAGTTCATGCGGCTGGTGACCGAGGGGCTGGGCGGCGCGCCGGTGGCGGGGCTGCGCATCAGCCCGCAGGTGCAGGCCGGATATCTCGACCAGGCGCTGGCCTGGCTGCCGCTCGATCCGTCGCCGCTCGACTACCTGCTGCACCGGTTCGACGAGGGGGACCGGCGCACGATCGCGCTGCTCGCCGGAGCCGGGTTCGCGCCGGACCGGCAGTCGAAGCCGATCCGCATGCTGTCGCTAGGGCAGCGGGCGCGCCTGGCGCTGCTGGCCCTGCGGCTGGCGCGGCCGAACTTCTACCTGCTGGACGAGCCCACCAACCATCTCGACATACCGGGGCAGGAACAGCTCGAGGCCGACATCAGGGAGCAGGGGGCGACCTGCGTGCTGGTCAGCCACGACCGGGCGTTCATCCGCTCGGCGGGCACGCGGTTCCTGCTGATTGCCGGGCGCAGGCTGCGGGAGGTGGAGGGGCCGGAGGCGTTCCTCTCCGAGGTGGCGGCGGGGTAGGCGCTACGCCCGGGCGGCGCGGATCGGCGTGGTATAGGAGTGGGGCGGCAGGGGCGTGAAGACGGCGCGGTTCTTGCCGTCCCGCTTGGCCCGGTAGAGCGCCTTGTCGGCCCGGGTCATCATCTCGGCCAGGGTTTCGTGGCTCTCCGCCGAATGGACGCCGATGCTGAGCGTCGGGGTGTAGCTGACGGGCAGGCCGGGAATGCTGGCATCGGACAGCCCGAACTGGATGGCCTCCACGCGCTCCTGCAACTGGCGCCGGGTGGCATGGGGGAAGAACAGGGCGAATTCCTCGCCGCCGATGCGGGCGGTCACGGCCGCCTGGCCCTGCTCGGCAAGCACCCGGGCCACACCGGTGATGGCGTCGTCGCCCACCTTGTGGCCGAAGCCGTCGTTGATCTTCTTGAAATCGTCGATGTCGGCGAGCAGAAGCGCCGGATGGCGGCCGAGGGCGGTGTTGGCGAGGCTCGCTGCCGCCGCGGTCTCGAAGCCGCGCCGGTTGAGCAGGCCGGTGAGGTAGTCGTGGTTGGCGTCGGATCTGAGCTGGTTGAAGATGTCCACGGCCACTGCGAGCAGGAAGACGAGCGCGATGACCAGGGTGAGGATGGGCGAGAAGGCCTGCACGGTCGCCCAATAGTCCGAATCCTGGAAATCGCCGGCGGCATTGACGTCGAGAAGGCCGGCCAGCACCAGCACCGGCCGGGCCACGGCGGCGACGAAGCCCAGAAACACGCAGATGGCCAGCGCCCGCGTGACCAGGGTGGCGGGCCGCGCGGCAAGCATCAGCGCGAAGGTGACAAGGGCCAGGACCGCCACGATGGCGGCGACGACGACGATGCGGGGCACCAGCGCCGGATCGACATAGAGATACCACAGGAAGGGCAGGGCGCCGACCAGGCAGATGGCGGCGAACAGGCGCACGGGGGCGGCGATGCCCACGCGCTGCAAGGCGCTGCTGCAGACCAGCGCGATGGAGGCGAGGAACATGGCATTGGCGAGCAGGCGCCCGGTCTGCTCGTGCCAGGGGACGAGGAAATCCTGCCCGACGAAGGAAAGCCCCGAGCAGAGGAAGGCGCAGGTGAGGGGGACGAGATAGGTCTGGCGCGGCCAGCGCCGCCACATCAGCCCGAAGATCGCGGCGAACCCGAAGGCGAAGAGCGGGTTCAGCAATGTAAAGAAGAACTGGCCCGTCATTCGGTCGACCTGCTTGCTCGCGCGCGGGAACGATAGTCGGGCGACCGATAACCGGGGGTTAACTGCCCGACGAATTCGGCGTCCCGGATGGGGATTTCCGGCAGCATGCGCCAAGGATGCGGGCACAAGATGACGCAAGGAAAAGGCCGCCCGAAGGCGGCCTTTGGTGCAACGACCGATGTGGCGGGGGCGGCCTCAGTGATGATGCTCCTCGGGCACCTCGTCCTCGTCGGCCTGGATCAGCTTGGAGAGCTCCTCGCGGGTCATCTTCTTGTCGGTGATGTCGCCCTGCTCGGCGATGAAATCGACCACCTTGTTCTCGAAGACCGGCGCGCGGAGGCTGGCCAGGGCCTGCGGGTTCTTGCGGTAGTAGTCGTAGACCTGCTGCTCCTGGCCGGGGAAGCGGCGGACCTCGGCGATGAGGGCCTGCTGGTGCTCCTCGTCGGTGACGCTGACCTCGTTCTGGTTGCCGATCTCGGCGACCACGAGGCCCAGGCGCACGCGGCGCTCGGCGATGCGGCGATACTGCTCCTTGGCCTCTTCCTCGGTGGTGCCTTCATCCTCGAAGGAGCGGCCGTGGTGCTCGACCTCGTGCACGACGCGCTGCCAGATGGTGTTGAACTCGGCCTCGACCAGCTGGGCCGGGACGTCGAACTTGTGGCCTTCGTCCAAGGCATCGAGGATCTGCCGCTTGAGGTGCTGGCGGCTCATCGAGGCGAGGGCGGCTTCCATCTGGGTCTTCACCGCGCCGCGCAGGGCCTCGACGTTCTCGAGGCCGAGGCGCTTGGCGAAGTCGTCGTCCAGCTCACCCTGGTTGGGGCCGTCGACATGCAGGATGGTGACGTCGAACGTGGCCTTCTTGCCGGCCAGTTCCTCGTTCTGGTAGTCCTTGGGGAAGGTGACCTTGATCTCGCGGGTCTCGCCCTTCTTCATGCCGACCAGCTGCTCCTCGAAGCCGGGGATGAACTCGCCCGAGCCGACGGTGAGGTGCGCGTGGTCGGACTTGCCGCCCTCGAACTCCTTGCCGCCGATCTTGCCGACGAAGGACAGGCCGAGGCGGTCGCCCTCCTCCACGACGGCGTCGTCGCCCTTGTCGGTGTAGCCGCGGTTCTGGTTGAAGACGCGCTTGACCTCGGCGTCCACCTCCTCCTCGGTCACCTCGACCACCGGCCTGGTCAGCTTGATGCCCTTGAGCTCCATCAGCGTGACGGGCGGCAGGATCTCGTACTCGACCTCGAAGGCGAGGTCGGCCTTGCCGTCCAGCACGTCGTTGATGACCGCCTGGTCGGCCGGCAGGTCGACCTTGGGCTGGGCGGCGGCGCGCTCGTCGCGCTTGTCCAGCGTCTCGGAGACGGTGGAGTTGATGGCGTCGGTCATGACCTCCGACATGGCGGAACGGCCATAGACCTTCTTGAGGTGGGCCAGCGGCACCTTGCCCGGACGAAAGCCCTTGATGTTGGCCTGGCCCTTGAGCTCTTCCAGCTTGGCGTCGAGGCGCGTGACCAGATCCTGCGCCGGAATGGTGACGCTGAGCTTGCGCTTGAGGCCTTCGTTGAGGGTTTCGGTTACCTGCATGGGGGTCAATATCCCGTATTGATTGATCTTGGGGGCCAGGACCAAAGTGGTGCGGGTGAGAGGACTCGAACCTCCACGCCTTGCGGCGCTGGAACCTAAATCCAGTGCGTCTACCAGTTCCGCCACACCCGCAAGGGTCCCCGCTGGCCGGGTTGGCGTTGCATCTATATGAAGACGGAAAGCCAGTCAAAGCCGAATTCCGGGCCCATGCGCGCGGAACGGCGGGCCGTGGCGGCGGGACGCGCCACGGCCGTCGGGCAGGGTTTCAGGCCGGGCGATAGAGCAGGGCGGCCACGCCGCCCGGCATCGGCGCCGCCTCGACCAGATGCAGGGGCTTGCGGGCCTGGGGACGGAACAGCAACTGGCCCACTCCCAGGATCACGGGAATGAGGTTGACATAGAGCTCGTCCACTACGCCGGCCGCGAGGCAGGCGTTGACCAGGCTGGGGCTGCCGAAGCTGACCATGTCGCCGCCAGGCTGCCGCTTGAGCGCATCGAGGCGCGCGGCGAAATCGTCGCCCAGGACCAGCGTTCCGGCCCAGGTGGTCTCCTCCTGCCTGAGCGTCCTCGAAACCACCACCTTGGTGACCCGGTCGAGCCATCTGGCATGTCTGACCTCGGCGGGCGAGCTCTGGGGGTTGTCCGGTACGGTCGGCCAGTAGCTCTGCATGCCCTGATAGGTCACGCGGCCGAAGACCACCGTGTCCGCGTCGGCGGTGAGAGCGTGGGACCGGGCTTCCAGCGCCGCGTTGTAGGTGATCCAGTCGAAGCTGCCATCGGCGGCGGCCGCGTAGCCGTCCAGCGACAGGGCAATGTGCATCTTCAGTTTTCTCATGGGAATCCGCTCCTGGTGGGCATTTCTCTCGGGGACTTTATTCTAAAGCAAATGCTTAACTAATGGCGGAGCGAGAGGCTGTCAATGCTAAATTCATCACTTAACTGTCTTTGATTTCAGCACTGCGTCCGTGACTCATCCCGCCAAATGGCTAAGATCGCGGCATCGTGCATATTTTTTGTGCGACTATGTTGAGGGAGCCCGGCGGGCCGCGGGCACGGGAGCGTGCTATGCCCCTGACAAACAAGATGCTTTTGGGAGCGGCGCAGCGTGGCACAGCCCGTGCATACGCCTTGCCGGTAACCGCCCAAAAAGGCCAGTGGAGGCATGAGTTGAAAAAGATCGAGGCTATCGTAAAGCCGTTCAAGCTCGACGAAGTCAAGGAAGCGCTGCAGGAAGTCGGCCTGCAGGGCATCACCGTGACCGAGGCCAAGGGGTTCGGCCGCCAGAAGGGCCATACCGAACTCTATCGCGGCGCCGAATATGTGGTGGATTTCCTGCCCAAGGTGAAGGTCGAGGTGGTGTGCCCCGACGACCTGGCCGAGAAGGCGATCGAGGCGATCCGCACCGCTGCGCAGACCGGGCGCATCGGGGATGGCAAGATCTTCGTCTATTCGATCGAGCAGGCCATCCGCATCCGTACCGGCGAATTCGGCGACGACGCGCTCTAGGGTCCTCCACCCCCCGAAGAGCCGACGCGCCACATCTCCAACAAGCATTCCGAATTAGACAGGGGAAGACCTAATGACCACCGGAAGCGACCTCATCCAGAAGATCAAGGACGAGAACATCAAGTATCTTGACCTGCGCTTCACCGACCTGCGCGGCAAGCTGCAGCACGTCACCATGGACGTTTCGGTGGTGGACGCCGATCTGTTCGAGGAGGGCGTCATGTTCGACGGCTCCTCCATCGCCGGCTGGAAGGCCATCAACGAGTCCGACATGGTGCTGATGCCCGATCCGGATTCGGCCTATGTCGACCCCTTCTTCTCGGCCGCCACCCTCGCGGTGAACTGCGACATCCTCGAGCCCTCCACCTACCAGCCCTACAACCGCGACCCGCGCTCCATCGCCAAGAAGGCCGAGGCCCTGGTGAAGTCGAGCGGCATCGGCGATGCGGTGGTGTTCGGTCCGGAGCCGGAATTCTTCATCTTCGACGACGTGAAGTATTCCAACAGCACCTACAAGGTGGGCTTCTCGGTGGACCATTCCGAGCTGCCGTCCAACAGCGACGCCGATTATGAAGGCGGCAACAACGGCCACCATATCGGCCTCAAGAAGGGCTACTTCCCGGTTCCCCCCCTCGACAGCGCCCAGGACATCCGCAGCGAGATGCTGGAAGCCATGGGCTCGATGGGCGTCATCATCGAGAAGCACCACCACGAGGTGGCCTCGGCCCAGCACGAGCTCGGCATCAAGTTCCAGCCGATGATCAAGTCGGCCGACAGCGTGCTGATCTACAAATACGTCATCCAGCAGGTCGCCAATGCCTATGGCAAGACCGCGACCTTCATGCCCAAGCCCGTCTATGGCGACAACGGCTCGGGCATGCATTGCCACCAGTCGATCTGGAAGGACGGCAAGCCGCTCTTCGCCGGCGACCAGTATGCCGGCCTGTCGATGGAATGCCTCTACTATATCGGCGGCGTCATCAAGCACGCCAAGGCCATCAACGCCTTCACCAACCCGACCACCAACTCCTACAAGCGCCTGGTGCCGGGCTTCGAGGCGCCGGTGCTGCTGGCCTATTCGGCCCGCAACCGTTCGGCCTCCTGCCGCATCCCCTTCGGCCAGTCGCCGAAGTCCAAGCGCGTCGAGGTCCGCTTCCCCGATCCGCTGGCCAACCCCTACCTGGCCTTCACCGCGCTGCTGATGGCCGGTCTCGACGGCATCAAGAACAAGATCCATCCGGGCGATCCGATGGACAAGGACCTCTACGAGCTGCCCAAGGAAGAGCTCAAGGAGATCCCGACCGTCTCCGGCTCGCTGCGCGAGGCCCTCGAAGCCCTCAGTGCCGACCGCGACTTCCTCAAGGAAGGCGGCGTGATGGATGACGACTTCATCGACAGCTATATCGACCTCAAGATGCAGGAAGTGATCAAGTTCGAGCACACCCCGCATCCGGTCGAGTACGAGATGTACTACTCCGCCTGAGCGAAGCGGACGCGAAACGGGAAGGGGCCTTCGAGGCCCCTTTTCTTTTTCGGAACAGCGATGCGGGGTCAGCCGTCGGCGCCGTAGACCTCGGCCGGATCGACGGGGTCCCGGGCGGGGACGGCGCGGCGGGCGGCGCTGCGCCATTCCTCCGGCGCCTCGAGCAGGGATTCGATCTCCTCTGGATCCTGGCGCTCGAAGAAGCGCACGGCGAAGCCGACATCGAAGAGGCGCACCACCTCGGCGGTCACCTGGCCGATGGTGACGACCTCGCCCACGGCGGGCTGGAAGGCGGCCGAGACCGCCGCCCCGGAGGCGGAATAGTCGACGATGAGGCAGGGTTGCGCCCAGCCGTCCGGACGGCCGATGACCGAGCGAGGCTCGCCCGGCATGAAGCGATGGTCCATGCGGCGCTCGCGCGTGCCGGTCCAGGGGCGTTCGCGGAAGCTGGCGATGCGGGCGACCAGCTCGGCGCGGCCATCCCCCGCATGGGCGATGGCGACGGCGAAGCCGTCATCCAGATGGCGGGCGATTTTCCCGGAGAGGCTGCCGAAGGGGCCGAAGCTGGCCCTGACCCGTTCGCCGATGGTGGGGATGACCGGCGCGGTCACCACGAACTCCGCGGCGGATATGGCCCGCAGCCGGCAGGCGAACATGTTGAGGCCCGGATGCATGGGCTGGTCGCCGATGGCGTAGCGCCCCGCCACGGTGCTGATGCCGGCGATCCCCGCGGCCTCGCGTTCCAGAACTTCGGCCAAGGTGCTCCTCCCACAAGAACGGATCCCAGCTTGGCGCAGCGGCATGAAGGCGGCGTTGACGGCAAGGATCGCAGTCTGACGGATCGGGTAATCACATGTTGACCAGTCGGCGGTCACTCGACGGGCGGTAGCAGCAGGCGCTCCAGGTCGTCCAGGGGCTGGATGTGCACGAACTGCAGGGCGAAACCCACATCCAGATAGCGGATCACCCGGCCGACGGCGCGGCCCACCGCCATGGGCGTGCCGATATCGGGCCAGATGGGGGCGGAGACGGCGACGCCGGACCGGGAGATGTCGATGACGAAGCAGGGGATGCGCGCGCCGTCGGCCAGGGTGATCGTGCTGCGCGGATCGCGGGGGATGATGCGCCTGTGCTGGCGCTTGTCGGGCACCTGGGCATGCACGTGCTTCTTCTGCCAGGCGATCCTGGCGCCGAGCTTGTTCCGGTCGGCCTCCGTAAGGGCGAGGCTGACCACGAAGCCGGAGGGCAGGCGCCGCACGATCCGGCCGCGCAGGATGCCGAACTCGTCGAAATGCGCGAGAATGGTCTCGTCCTCATTGCCGACGACCGGCCCCACCACGACCATCATGCGGGTGGATATGGAGCAGAGGCGGCCGGCATAGACCGGAATCTTCTCCTCCGGGCTGGGCCGGCGCTCGGGCAGGGCGTAGCAGCCGGCGATCGCGCCGATGAAGCGCACGTCGTGCCAGCGATAAGGCGACTGTGAGGCCGACAGATCCGCGTCGGCGATTCCCGCCATGGGGTTCCCCCTCCCATACCGATCACCGGGATGGCACTCTACGCGCCAGTTCTTAAGGACTTCTCCCAAGGCGCCCGGCCGGACGCGAGAATTGTTCCTGTTCCGAAGATATCTTTCCGCATGGCGGGCGGGCTTGTGCGCCGACGCCATTTGCGGCAACTGAACGGGGACGATCCGCCGACAGGAACCCTATCGAGCGACAGGCGACCGCCCATGACCAATCTGACCGACGTGCTGCTCACCCCCGAGGAAATGGCCGAGGCCGACCGGCTGGCCGCGGAAGGGGGAGTGCGCTCCCTGCGGCTGATGGAGGCGGCCGGCAAGGCGGTGGTCGAGACGATCGTGGAGCACTATTACCAGCGCTCCGTGCTGGTGCTGTGCGGGCCGGGCAACAATGGCGGGGACGGTTTCGTCGTCGCCCGCCTGCTCAAGCAGCGCGGCTGGCCGGTGCAACTCCGGCTGATCGGCGACCGCGAGGCGCTCAAGGGCGATGCGGCGGCGGTCGCGGCCCAGTGGACGGGCCGGGTCGATGCGCCCTCCGTCGAGGACATAGAGGACGCGGACCTCGTGGTGGATGCGCTGCTCGGCGCCGGGCTGGACCGCGACGTGGAGGGCCCGTTCGCCGAGATCATCGAGGCGGTGAACCGTTCGAGCCTGCCGGTGGTGAGCGTCGACGTGCCCAGCGGCATCGACGGCGCCACCGGGGCGGTGCGCGGCGTCGCCATGATCGCGGACATGACGGTGACCTTCTTCCGCCTGAAGCCGGGCCATCTGCTGCTGCCGGGCCGGCAGCATTGCGGCGAGGTGGTGCTGGCCGAGATCGGCATTCCCGAGAAGGTGCTGGAGCGAATCGGGCTGCGGGCCTGGCAGAACACCTCGGGCCTGTGGAGCGTGCCCAGGGCGCTGGCCGACGGGCACAAGTTCGACCGCGGCCATGTGGTGGTGGTCTCGGGCGGGCCGCTGCAGACCGGCGCGGCGCGGCTGGCGGCGCTGGGCGCGTTCCGCTCGGGGGCGGGGGTGGTGTCGCTGGCCGGCAGCGTCGAGGCGCTGCGGGTGCATGCCGCCCATGTCACCGCCATCATGCTCAAGCCGGCGGAGAACGCCGACGAATTGACCGCGCTGCTGGCGGACCAGCGGATGAACGCCGTGGTGATCGGGCCGGCGGCCGGGATGGGACAGGAAACGCGCCTCAACGTGCTGGCCGTCCTGGCCTCGGGCGCGGCGACGGTGCTCGATGCGGACGGGATCACCAGCTTCGCCGGCCACGAGGACGCGCTGTTCGGCGCCATCCGGGCGCATGACGGTAGGCCGGTGGTGATGACGCCGCATGAGGGCGAATTCCAGCGCCTGTTCGGCGAGGTGCCGGGCGGCAAGCTGGAGAAGGCGCGGGCCGCTGCCCGGCATTCCGGCGCCATCCTGGTGCTCAAGGGCAGCGACACGGTGATCGCCGCGCCCGACGGGCGGGCGGCGATCAACGCCAACGCCCCGGCCTGGCTCGGCACGGCCGGAGCCGGCGACGTGCTCGCCGGCATCGTCGCCGGGCTCCTGGCCCAGGGGATGGACGGCTTCGAGGCGGCCTGCGCGGGCGTATGGCTGCATGCCGAGGCGGCCAACCGCTTCGGCGGGCCGGGGCTGATGAGCGAGGACCTGCCGCCCCTGCTGCCCAACGTCCTCGCCAGCCTTTAGGTCGGGCGGGATCTCTGCTGCCGGATTCTGTCAGCGCCGTCGGTCATGCCGGCGAAGCCGATATCCGGCGCACGGAGCGGGCAGGGCTCTTGTCACGCATCCGCGAGCACACCATATCCCGGTGCCTGTCGATGCGCCCCCGAGCTCGGGGGCCCGTCCGGCGCGGCGCGGAATCTGGAGTCCTTCGATGAACAAGGCGCTAGTCGTCATTCTCGCCGCCGTCATGCTCGATGCCGTGGGCATCGGACTGATCTTTCCCATCCTGCCGGCGCTGCTGCGCGAGGTCGGCCACACCACCGAGATCGCCACCCTGCTGGGGGTGATGCTGGCGCTCTATTCGGCCTGCCAGTTCCTGTTCTCGCCGGTGCTCGGCGTGCTCAGCGACCGGTTCGGGCGGCGGCCGGTGCTGCTGGTGTCGCTGGCGGGCGCGGCCATCGACTATCTGATCATGGCCTTCGCGCCGCATCTGTGGCTGCTGGTGATCGGCCGGGCCATCGCCGGCATCACCAGCGCCAACATGGCGGTGGCGACCGCCTATATCACCGACATCTCCAGCGAGGACGAGCGCGCCCGCCGCTTCGGGCTGTTCCATGCCATGTTCGGCATCGGCTTCATCATCGGGCCGGTGCTGGGCGGAGTGCTGGGCGACCTTTGGGTGCGCGCGCCCTTCCTCGTCGCGGCCGGGCTCAATGCCGTCAATTTCGCGCTCGCCCTGTTCCTGCTGCCCGAATCCCGCCCGGGCCGCCGGGATGCCCGCTTCTCCTGGGATACGCTCAACCCGTTCAAGCCGCTGGCCTGGGCCCTGACCTTCAAGGCCCTGATCCCGCTGATGGCGATCTATCTGATCATGAACCTGGTCGGCACCGTCTACGGCACCACCTGGGCCATCTTCAGCGAGGACACGTTCGGCTGGAACGGGATGATGATCGGCCTGTCGCTCGGCGCCTTCGGCGTGTTCCATGCGCTGGCCCAGGCCTTCCTGACCGGCCTGGCGGTGGCGCGGCTGGGCGAGCGCTGGGCGCTGGTGGTGGGCATGGCGTTCGAGACCGGGGCGATGATGACCCTGGCCTTCGCGACGCAGGGCTGGATCCTGTTCGCCATGGCGCCGATCTTCGCGCTCGGCGGAATCGGCATGCCGGCGCTGCAGTCGCTGACCACCCAGAAGGTGGATGCGGACCGGCAGGGGCAGCTGCAGGGCGTGCTGGCGAGCCTCGTCAGCCTCGCCTCGGTGTTCGGGCCGCTGTTCTTCAGCTTCATCTATTTCGGGGTGCGGGGAAGCTGGCCGGGCGCGATCTGGCTGATCGCCATGGGCATCTACCTGCTGGCCCTGCCGCTGATGCTGGGGCTGCGGCGTTCCGCCCCGCTGGCGCGCGCGGCCGGCGAATAGGGGTCTTGGCCCCATGCAATCCCCGGAAAGCCGGGAAAAACACCCTCGGCAGGGCTTGCCGGGGCGATTTTTCCGGTCCATTAACAGTTTTGCGCCGCCCGGTCGCCGAAAACCCCCGGAATTCCTTGCGTCCTGCGCAGAATCGCAAAAGGTTGTCGGCGTTTGGTTCGCCAGCGAAGGCGGGCATTCACTGTGAGGAAACGCTATGAACAAAAACGATCTGGTTGGCGTCGTTGCCGACAAGGCTACGATCACCAAGGCACAGGCCGCCGAAGCGGTTGACGCAGTGTTCGAAGCCATCACCGCCGCGCTCAAGGGTGGCGACGAGGTTCGTCTGGTCGGTTTCGGCACCTTCGCCGTCTCCAAGCGCAAGGCCTCGACCGGCCGCAATCCTGCTACCGGCGCCGAGATTCAGATCCCGGCTTCGAACCAGGCCAAGTTCAAGCCCGGCAAGGGCCTGAAGGACGCGATCAACTAAGATCGGCCTGTGCCAGAACGGCAATCGGCCCCGCGCGACCAACGCCGGGGCCGTTTCGTTTCGACAATGTCAGTTGACGGGCAGGGGCGGGCACCCTAATCAGGGCGCCGTTCCGGCGTCCGCAGCGGGCCAGGGCGATTAGCTCAGTTGGTAGAGCGCCTCGTTTACACCGAGGATGTCGGCGGTTCGAGTCCGTCATCGCCCACCATTCTTCCACCGTCCGCGCTGTTCCATCCCATGGCGATGGGCCTGGGAAGGTCTGCCGTTCCGTTCCACGTCCCGCCCGCATGCGGGGATGTTGGCAGTCTTTTCTAAAGCGTCACTTCAGGATGAGCGCGTTGAGCCCTGAAAATTCGGGGTTATCCACAGCGCCTATATGCGCGGCATTTTCTGCGCCGAAAGCGGAGAGGGGTGCTTGACTTCCCCCATGGCGGCCGGTACACGGACGCCACGTTGCGCGAACGACACGTTCGCCCGATGCGGGTGTAGCTCAGTTGGTTAGAGCGCCGGCCTGTCACGCCGGAGGTCGCGGGTTCGAGCCCCGTCACTCGCGCCACCTTCCTTCCTCGAAATCACCGGTCTTGCGGGCGTGGCGCCAGACATGGCTTGGCCGTGCTTCCGTCCCTTGCCGCTGCCGAGAAGGATAGCGCCCTTCGGCGCTATCCCGCATGCTTCTAGGCGACGCCCTGGGCCGGCATGGACAGGTTCTGGTTCACGGCGCGATAGACCACGCTGGCGCCGGTGTCGGCGGGCAGCCAGCCATGTTCGAGCAGGCCCGCGCGCCGCGCGGCGTCGACCAGCACCTTCCGGGCGGCCTCGGCCGGCACGAAGCCGTCGACGGCGCTCTGGCACATGGCCTTGGCCCGCCGGAAATGCGCGGTCTTGGGGGCGGACCAGTGCAGGTCCAGATATTCGAGCGCCTCCCAGGCGCTGCGGGCCTGATAGTTGCCGGTGCGGTTCAGGCGCAGGAAGACAGGCTTGTCAAAGGGTCGATGTCCCATCACTTCCTCCAATTCCATTGAAACAAGCGATGCGGCATGGCCGCAGCCATGAGATGGGTGCGTTTCCGTCCGGTTCAAGCGTTCCCCTTGACGAAACGGCCTCCTGTTCCCAGATCGATTTGGCCAGCCGCCTCAAGGGGTTGGCTCACGGGCGGCAACGCCCGCCCCATTTATGTTGCTCAAAGAGGATGTAGATGAGGATGAATGCAGATCTGGATGACGAGCCCATCACCCGCTCGGACCTTCACGGCTATTTCCATCCGCGCGAGATCGTCGCGGACCATTCGGTGCCGACGGCCCGCCGCAGGGCCATGCTGGCCTATTGGCTGTCCGACGCCAATGCGGTCGGCGGCACGCCGGGCCTCCGGAATTCGGGCTGGGTGACCACCACGGTGGGCGAGTTGCGGAGCGCGCTCTCCGCCCTGGACGAGATCGAGGCGATGATGGCGGCACAGGCTGCGGGCACGCCCCGGCAGACGGCCGCCTAGCGCGCCGCGAGGGGACGGGGAGCGAGGGCGCTACACCCGTCCCTGGCCCAGGACGACGGCAATCAGCATCAGCAGGGCGCCGCCGATCCATATGGCCGCCGCCAGCAGCGTAAACCCTTCCATGAATTCGAGCCCGGTCTTTTCACGGTCCTGCATGTTCGCCTCCAGTGAGATGCGGGAGGAACGCCCGTCCCGCGACCGGGTTGCGCCCTGGCTACAGGCGACCGTGCCGGTCGGCCGTTCATATCGATGTGAGGGCAGTGATCCGCGGCGGCTTCCGGCGCATACTCCCCCCAACGCTGGCAGCATGCCAGCCGGAGGTGTCGCGTCATGTCGCTCCAATCCGCCGTTCCCGCCAATCCCGGCCGCCGCCGGGCGGTGATGAGCCTCGTCGGGTTGTCTCTCCTCGGCCTGCTGCCGCGCCCGGTCTCGGGCCAGGAAAAGCCGGTGGTCATTCCGCCGCCGGCCCGCGATCTCGAGGAGAGCGGCGACACGGCCGTAGCCTTGCTGGCGGGCGGGTGCTTCTGGGGCGTGCAGGGGGTGTTCCAGCGGGTCAAGGGCGTCAGGAACGCGGTATCGGGCTATTCCGGCGGTGCCGCCGAAACGGCGACCTATGAGCTGACGACGCGCGGGGACACCGGCCACGCCGAGACGGTGGAGGTGACCTACGATCCCCGCGTGGTCAGCTTCGGGGAGCTGCTGCACATCTTTTTCTCGGTGGCCCACAACCCGACCCAGCTCAACTATCAGGGACCGGATCACGGCACCCAGTATCGCTCGGCCATCTTCCCGATGAACGAGGAACAGGCGGAGATGGCGCGGGCCTATATCGCCCAGCTCGACGCCACGGGCCTGTTCGAGGGGCCGATCGTCACCACCATCGAGCCCTTCGTCGCCTTCTATCCGGCGGAGCAGTATCATCAGGATTTCCTGACCCTGAATCCGACCTGGCCTTATATAGTGGTGCACGACCTGCCCAAGATCGCGGCCCTGGAACGGATATTCCCGGAGCATTTCCGTGCCGAGCCGGTGCTGGTGGGGCTGCTGGAGGAGGGTTGAGCGGCCGGTGTTGCCGGATGGCAACGGTGTCCAGGTGCCGCATTTTGGCCCTCTCAGGGTCCGCTTTTGGCCCGCAAGGGCCAGCAGAACTGGGGTTGCGGCCCGACGGGGCAGGGCGGTTTCGCCGTCCTCACGCCCCGCGGGCCGACCGAAACCTTCGCGGAACCGGCGCCGGGTCGCGGCGTTTTCCGGGCACGCGATGGTCCAGTAGGAAGGAGAACAGCGATGCGCATGTTCAACAGGATTGCCATTGTGGCGCTTGCCACGGTTGCGCCGATCGGCGTCGCGGCGGCTGCCGATCTCATCACCGTGCCCACCTCCACCCCGGCGGAGCTGCCCGTCTATGAGGAGCCGGGCTTCGACTGGAGCGGTTTCTATGCCGGTGTCTTCGGCGGCGTGCAGAACAGCCCGGCGGGCGGCACGCAGTACGGCCTGGGCGCCCAGGCGGGCGTGAACGCCCAGTTCGATTTCTACCTGCTCGGCGCCGAGGTTGCCGTCCAGGGCCTGACCGGCGGGGTGGGCGACACCAGCTATGGCCAGATCCTCGGCCGCGCCGGTCTCGTGGTCACCGACGACGTGCTCGTCTATGCGGCGGGCGGCTACGGCATCGATCTCGGTCCCCCGGCGGAAGAAGACGCCCTGCTTGGTGGCGGCGTCGAGCTGGCGGTCAGCGATTCGATCTCGGTGCGGGCGCAGTACCTGCACGGCTTCCCGACTCAGGGCGGCAATCCGAAGGACCAGTTCACCGTGGGTGCCAACTTCCACTTCTGATTTCCGGCCCCGGACCGACTCAAAAGGCCCCGCCACGGCTGGCGGGGCCTTTGCTTTTGCGGAAATCTGCGGAGGGCGCGTCGGATTCGGGGGTGGAAAACCCAGCGAAAAGGCCGGGGAGTCGCGGGCGTTTGCGGCCGATTGGATCGCAATTGTATCAATTTGAACCAATTGCGGGGCATTCGCGCAACACCTGCCGGCAAATGGTCATCAATTCTTATCCGCACGCAAAAATAGGCCTTTGAAGCTCTTGCAAGCCTCGCGCCTGTGAGGCATCTATCGGCCGACTACGGTTAACTCTATGGGAGTGCAAGATATGTTTGTACGTTCGCTGACCCTCGGCGTTGCTGCCGCGGCTCTCCTGGCCGGTGGCGCTCAGGCTGCCGACCTCATCATCCCGACCACCCCGCAGCCGATCTACGCGCCTGCCGGGTTCGATTGGGAAGGTCTCTATGCCGGTGTCCGTCTGGGCGGTCAGTTTACCGGTGTTGACGCCTATGCCGGTACCACCCCGAGCACCACCTACGGTGTCGTCGGCGGTGCCGTCGGTGTGAACTTCATTCCGGTCGATCCGATCCTGCTCGGCGTCGAAGTCACCGGTGACTACCTCTGGACCAACGCTACCTCGTCCAGCGAGTTCTTCGCCAACCTGCGCGTTGGTGCCGTCGTGACCGATGCTGCCCTGGTCTATGCCATCGGCGGTGTCGGCGTTTCGAGCACCGGCGGCGTCAGCGAAGGCGTCTACCAGCTCGGCGGTGGCGTTGAATTCGCCGTGACCGATGCGATCACCGTCCGCGGCGAGATCGTCGGCCAGGGTGACTTCGCCAACGTGGCTCCCGACTCCTTCTTCGAGTCGACCAAGGCCACCATCGGCGTCTTCTACCACTTCTAAGATCTGCGGCCGCCGGGCTTGCCGGCGGCGCTGCATCTTGCAACCCAACTCGGCGAACCGTGTTCACGGTTCGCCGTTTTGGTTGACAAGGGCTCCGTTGCGGCGGGGCTTTTTTGTTTGGGCCCGTTTCCGCGCAAGTTTCTCGCCGTCGCCGGCCCGAATCCGGCAAGGCATTGGCGCCGATCCGCCAAGCTGTTATATGATTATTTTGCTCATGTTTTCTTTCCCTTGAAACCGGGTAGGGGAAGGTCTAAGCCGTTCGGCATCACCCGGCGCATCGGTTCGCGGCCCCAATTGCCTGCGAACGCCGTGCGCCCTCCGGCTTCCCCGCCGGATCGAACGTTAGGCTGCCGCATGACTGATTTGCTCAGCGATTACCTGCCCATTGTCCTGTTTCTCGGCATTTCCGCCGTTATCGGCATCGCCCTTCTGGTGGCGCCGTTCCTGGTCACCATCAAGCGTCCCGATCCGGAGAAGGTCTCGGCCTTCGAGGCCGGTTTCGAGGCCTTCGACGATGCCCGCATGAAGGTGGATGTCCGATTCTACCTGGTGTCGATCCTGTTCATCATCTTCGACCTGGAAGTGGCGTTCCTGTTCCCCTGGGCCGTGGCCTTCCACGATGTGGGCTGGTTCGGCTTCTGGTCGATGATGATCTTCCTGGGCGTGCTCACGGTGGGCTTCAGCTATGAGTGGCGCAAGGGAGCTCTGGAATGGGATTGAGCCAGGCCAATTCGACGCTGGTGACGCCGCGCCCCACCGGCGCGATCGACCCGGCGACCGGCAAGCCGGTGGGTGCGGACGATCCGTTCTTCGCCGGCGTCAACGACGAGCTGGCCGACAAGGGCTTTCT
>Ga0182793_1001050_pt1 | contig 18218 bp, 13 predicted proteins | sample Passage237A_FD_130498 | JGI IMG/M metagenome (GOLD analysis project Ga0182793, IMG submission 130498) | Cellulose adapted compost microbial communities from Newby Island Compost Facility, Milpitas, CA, USA - Passage2 37A (version 2) (version 2) ... | reverse complement strand
CTGGATGGGGAGAAATACAGAACTTTGTATTACTTGGTCACCCGAAAAAAGGATTGAAATTTAATCTTTGATGTAATTCTTCTGTTTCAAAATCCGGGTAACGATCTTTAAATCGTGATCGGAGTTGAATATGTTATAAGGCAAATACAAGAACTGTCCTCTTGAAATCACCATCACAAACCCATCTTTCTCCTTATATACACTTTTGATCTGCTCCCATTTCATCACCCCACCTTCTTTTTGGTTGATTTTCATTATAATCTGACGGGGATCGATTTCGTATTGATAGCGTTCGAACATGGGTTTGTACTGCTCCAACTGTGTGATTCCCACGAATTGAATTACCCAAAATAAAACGTAAAGCAATACCCCGATCACAATCATTACGTAAATCCAAATGTTGGGGTAGGTTCCTGTTACGTTGAGAATGATATTTCCGATGATTAATGCCACGGGAATTAACGCCCATTTTAATTGTTCCTTCACCAGGTGCTTGAGTGCCAAGCGTGTGTACTTCTTCGTCGGTAATGCGTATTTTTTAGTACGAACTGCCGTTGGATTCGTTGGAATTTGATAAATGGGCTGATGTTTGTTAACTGGTACTTTAGCCATTGTTTCTATAAAAATAATGCAATTTGTCCATCACAATCTTCGATTTATGGGTTAGGTCAGTAACTGAATCGAAGGTTTCCGACAAAGTTAGAAAATAAAGGCCGATTCTTTAGAAAATCGCTTAATTTGTGGTAGCGATTTTAATCTGCCCGACACCTTGACAAGGTTTATTCATTGCTTTTTTTATTTATGAATTTTTTGTTTCCTGCTTTTCTCTGGGGGTTGTTAGCGGTTCTGATACCATTGGCAATTCATTTATTCAATTTTAGAAGGACGAAAAGGGTATTGTTCACCAATGTATCCTTCCTTAAAGAAATTGAAACTGAAAAAAGCTCATTTCGAAAGCTGAAACAGTGGTTAATTCTATTCAGTCGCATGATGGCACTCGCCTGTTTGGCTATAGCATTTGCTCAACCCTATTTGCGTGAGGATGGACAGGTAGGAGGGTATCAGCATGCCATGAGCTTTTATTTAGACAATTCTTTGAGCATGCAGAATGAAGCCAATAGTAAGCGCTTTATTGATAGGGCTAGGTCGACACTCGACGAGCTGATGACATTTTATCCAAATTTGACTTCCCTGCAACTCGTAACTAACGATTTTTCGCCCGGAGAAAGGAATATGCTCACGGCAGGTCAGTTCCAAGATCGATTAGCCAGTACCGATCTCACGCCCAAATTCAGAACCCTGGAGGAAGTTTATCGACGGCAGGTACGGCTGTTGGAGTCGGTGAATACCAATCAGCCCAAAGAATTGTTTTGGATCAGTGATTTTCAAAAAAGTACATCGGGTAATTTATCGTCGTTGGCTATCGATTCTGCATTTCAAGTGAATTTGATACCGATTCAAACTGGATTAGTCCGAAACGTCTACATTGATTCTGTTTGGCTCCATACGCCATTCCTAAGAGAGCAACAAAAAAATGTGCTGTATGTTAAATTGACCAATTCAGGCAACGAGCCTATCGAGAACTTACCCGTACGATTGTTTTTAAATGAAACCCAAGTTTCAGCAACCTCCATTGATATCCCTGCTGCAGGTTCTGAACAGACATCTTTTGATTTCAATATCAATGAGCAGGGTTTTATAAAAGGTATGGTAAGTTTTGACGACTTCCCTGTGACCTTTGACAACCGGTATTTTTTCGTTTTAAATCCATCCCCGTTAATCAGCATTTTACACTTACATGACGGGGGGCTCCTGCCGGGCGATCCGGTTGCCCGCGTTTATCGAAATGATAGTCTGTTCCGAATCGAAAACGTTTCGGTAACCAATATTGATGTTGGGCGCATCGCAACGGCCAATTTGGTGATTCTAAACGAAATACATCGATTAGCGCCTACTCTGATCCAAAATCTTCAAGACTTTGTCCGCCAAGGGGGGAGTTTATTGGTAATTCCACCGACGACTCCCGATCTCGAGGTCTATCGGTCCTTGTTGGAGCCTTTGGGGGTATTGGGGCTTCGGGGCTGGACCGGTGAAGCCATTCCTTTACAAGCTCCCGATGTTTCCATTCCCTTTTTTAGAGATGTTTTCGAAGCTACATTGCATACAGAAGGTCAAATAAATATGCCATCCGCAACCAAGGTTTGGCAATGGTCGCAAGCGGGCAGCACTTTGTTGAATTTACGAAATAATCAGCCCTATTTATCACAGCTCAGGGTGACTGACGGATCACTTTACCTCTTAGGTTCACCTTTGGATGCGGTAGCCGGTAATTTTTCCCAACACGCTTTATTTGTTCCCGTAATGTATAAAATAGCGGCTCTAAGTGTTCGTCCAACGGCGCTTTCCCATTCCTACGAAGATCCGATCGTTGAGCTTACCGTGGACGACCCTAGACCGAATTCTGTGTTTAAATTGAGAAACGGTGAAGTGGAAATTATTCCGATACAGCGGTTGACCGGAAAGCATTTGGTTGTAGAGCTTTCACAAAGTCATGAACGCGTTGGAGAAAGCCTCGAACCCGGTTATTTTGAGTTGTTAAATAATGATAAATTAATAGATTTGCTCGCTTTTAATTCGGGAAAAAAAGAGTCACAAATGACATTTTATACGCCGGTTGAGCTCCGTGAAATTTTCGCAAGTCGAGAAAATGTCAAAATTTTCGATGAAATTGAAGGCAGTGAATTAAGAAGTAAACTTGAACAACAGGCATCAGGAACGCGTCTATGGAAATATTTCTTGTATGCAGCTTTGTTCTTCTTACTGATAGAAATATTGTTAATACGTTTGATGAAGGATTGATAGGTGGGTGTAAGGGAAACAAAATTTCAGGATTAAATCAAATTAGTAAAGCATGTCCGCAAAAAAGGAAAAAAACATCGAATTTTTGTATCGGTATCTAAACAATGCGTCACCCACCGGATTTGAGGTGACCGGTCAACAAATATGGTTGGATTATGTGCGACCCTATGCTGACGACTATATCATAGATACCTACGGTTCGGCCGTTGCTGTCTTGAATCCCGGTAAAGATTATAAAGTCGTCATTGAAGCTCATTCGGACGAGATTTCATGGTTTGTCAATTATATTTCTGACGACGGCTACATTTATGTACGACGAAATGGGGGTTCTGACGCAGCGATTGCTCCTTCTATGCGGGTAAATCTCCATACCCAAAAAGGCCCGGTAATGGGTGTGTTTGGATGGCCTGCCATTCATGTTCGCGACATAAGTAAGGATCAGGTTCCCAAAGTCCATGAACTTTTCATCGATGTGGGTGCCTCTAAAAAAGAGGAGGTATTAGAAATGGGTATTCATGTGGGCACAGTCGTAACGTTTGCTGACGGACTCACCGAACTGAATGATCGTTACTACGTCGGACGGGCTTTGGATAATCGGGTGGGGGGGTACATGATAGCAGAGGTAGCTCGGCGATTAAAGGAAGAAAAAAAGCAGCTTCCTTTTACACTTTATGTAGTAAATGCTGTACAGGAGGAGATAGGTCTACGGGGGGCTGAAATGATCGTTCGTCGTTTAAAACCAGACCTAGCCATCATCACGGACGTAACCCACGATACCCAATCACCGATGTATAATAAGAAGGAGCAAGGTGATCTCAAATGCGGTGGGGGACCGGTGATTTGCTATGGTCCCGCTGTGCAAAATAACGTGCGGGACATGTTGATAGAAGTTGCTGAAAAAAATCAGCTTGCCTATCAACGGCAAGCGGTAAGTCGGTCGACCGGAACCGATACCGACGCATTTGCTTATGCCACGGAGGGAGTTGCATCGGCCCTTATTTCTTTACCGTTAAAATATATGCATACCACGGTAGAAATGGTTCATAAAGAAGATGTAGCCAATGTAATCAATTTGATTTACCATGCGCTCCTTCATTTGAATGGGAATGAAGATTTTAGGTATATAAAGTAAGCGGCTAGTGTCCTGACTCGTTCATTAGCAAATTTTACCCGGTTAATGCGATGGGGCTGTTATCAGATCCAATGGGAAACAAATTTATAAACGGGGAGCCGCCGCAAAGGATCGTTTCCCTGTGCCCTCCGATTACGGAATTACTTTTTGATATCGGATTGAAAGGCCGGGTAGTAGGCGTTTCGAGTCAGTGCCGTTTCCCGGAGGTACGGGTTCGGGAAATCAAATCGATGGGAGCAGTGCGACGTCCTGACATAAAAGCGATTATGGACGCAGCCCCCGATTTTGTCGTGTTAGATACGCGGGAGACAGATGATGCCGTAGTGACTTTGTTAAAAGAAGAGTTTTCGGTTTGGGACTCAAGCCCAAGAACTGTACTTGAGGCTATTGTTGAAATAAAGTCACTTGGGAAACTGATGGATAAAGAGGCGAATGCCAATTGGATAGCCGGTAAGGTAGAAACCCGTTTTGCCGAGTTTCAGGCAAGCTTTGAGAAACCAGTTGAGCCCATAAATACCGTTTTATTGGCCGGTTATAAACCTTGGTCAGCGATTGGAGGAGAAACCATTGCGACGGAACTACTGAGTTATATTGGGGTGGATAATTTGTGGGGAAGCCAAAAGGGAATCTTTTCGATTGAGGCAAAAAAAATACCCGGTGGGCCTTCCACACGTTTACTGTTAGCAGGAGGGCCTCACCATTTCCATAAACGACATATTCCGGTCGTAGAGCGGAAATACCCAGATAGGAATGTCATACTCGTCAGAGAAGATTTACTTACTTGGCACGGAAGCAGGTTATTGAGGACACCTGAATACCTAAGCAATTTATTTTTGGAACTTCAACCCTAAATCATTCGTTTTCTCGTTGCTCACCTTAGAAGCCGGAACCCTGGTTAATGGCATACTATTCCAACGATTTCCATAGGTTCGGGGCATTATTCCAGCAATCGTAAGGGCATTCACGAATTTTTTGTTTTATTGCCATGTTGTAAAGTCTATTAGACGATCATTCGAAAAGTGTGTACGTATACTTTAGATAGAATTTAGTAGTTTAAAAATGAGTAAAAAGGATATAAAAAATGGTGAAGCCATGGACGTTTCTCTGTTAAACGTGGCTAATCCGGAAGATGAACAGCGAATTAGAAGGGCGTTCGCAGATCGAAATTGGAGTGAGATCAAAAGCTCTGATTCCTGGGTTGTATTCCGGGTGATGGCTGAATTTGTTGAGGGATTTGAGAAATTGGCAAAAATAGGGCCTTGTGTGAGCATTTTCGGATCTGCTCGGACAAATCCCGACCATAAATATTATAAAATGGCCGAAGAAATTGCCGCCAAACTCGTACGGCACGGGTATGGTGTCATCACCGGTGGAGGGCCAGGAATCATGGAAGCCGGTAATAAAGGAGCCCATAAAGAGGGAGGAAAGTCGGTGGGTTTAAATATCGAATTACCTTTTGAACAAAATGGTAATCCGTATATTGATCCCGATAAGTCTATCGATTTTGACTTTTTCTTTGTACGTAAAGTTATGTTTGTGAAGTATTCCCAGGGGTTCGTCGTACTCCCTGGAGGGTATGGAACGATGGACGAGCTTTTCGAAGCATTAACCTTGATACAAACTCGTAAAATCGCTCGTTTCCCTATCGTTCTAGTTGGGCGATCTTATTGGCAAGGCCTTATCGACTGGCTGCATCAGGTGATGGAAGTCGAAGAGAAAAACATCAGCCCTGGGGATATTGGTATTATGAATATTGTGGATACGGCGGACGAAGCGGTAGAAGTAATTGATAGGTTCTATTCGAAGTATTTGATGAAACCGAACTTCTAGGTTTTGCCTTTCCGACTCGTCGGAAAACGGCATAGTAATCTTACCCTGTCTCGATAGGCTTTGGAATCCATAAATCCATGCATATGCAAAGTCGAAGCTTTTGGCGATATCGGTATGCAGGTTATATCCTGTTCTTAGGCCTCTGTTTAGCACATTGGCCAGCGTGGGGGCAAGAACGCGTCTTTACCCGTCAAGATACACTTCGAGGCAGTATTACTCCGGAACGAGCTTGGTGGGATCTGCAGTTTTATCATCTCACAGTTAAAGTTATACCCGAGTCCAAACGTTTCGAAGGGCACAACCTTATTCGGTACAAGGTGTTGCATTCGCACCAAGTCATTCAAATCGATCTGCAGGAACCACTTACGCTCACTAAAGTCACGCAGGACCAAAAAGAGCTTCAATATAGGCGCGACGGCAATGCCTGGTTTATTACGTTGGAAAAATCACAGGAGGCCGGTCATACAGAAGAAATCGTGGTTTACTACGAAGGAAGTCCGAGGGAAGCGATGCGTCCACCTTGGGAAGGAGGGGTTCAGTGGGAAAAGGATTCGAATGATAACTGGTTTATTGCCACTTCCTGTCAAGGGATTGGGGCTAGCGTTTGGTGGCCCTGTAAAGATCATATGTATGATGAGCCTGACAGCATGCGTATTAGCGTCAACGTACCAGCTGGGTTGAAGAACGTCTCCAATGGTCTATTGATAGGAACGGAAGAGCAGTCCGACAATACCGTTACGTTTCACTGGAAGGTCAACAACCCCATCAATAATTATGGTGTCAATTTAAATGTTGCGAATTACACGGGTTGGCAGGAAACCTTTCCTGGTGAAGGCGGGGCTTTACAGGTGAGTTATTACGTTTTACCCGAGAGCCTCACTGCCGCAAAAAAGCAGTTTGAACAGGTACCAAAGCTCTTGAAAGCTTTTGAACATTGGTTTGGGCCTTATCCCTTTTACGAAGATGGTTTTAAAATCGTGGAGGTACCATATCTTGGAATGGAGCACCAAAGTTCGATCACTTATGGGAATAAATTTAGCAACGGTTACCTTGGACGTGACCTTTCGGGTACGGGCTGGGGACTCAAATTCGATTTTATCCTGATTCACGAAAGTGCTCACGAGTGGTTTGCCAATAATATTACCTACCGTGATATCGCTGAAATGTGGATCCATGAAAGCTTTACGAGTTACGCCGAAGCACTATACTTAGAATACTATTTTGGCAAAAAAGCAGCCTCGGAATACGTGATAGGTGTCCGGGATATCATTCAAAATCAAGCCCGAATTATGGGGTATTTTGGTGTCAACCACAAGGGCTCAGGGGACATGTATCCGAAAGGCTCGAATATGCTTCATACGATACGGCAAATCATCGATGATGACGAACTTTGGCGTCGAATTCTTCGTGGTTTAAATGAAGAATTTTATCACTCAACCGTTAGTGGGAAACAAGTTATCCACTATATCAACGAAATGGCTGGGCAAGATTTTACCATGGTTTTCAAGCAATATCTAGAGGATATACGAATCCCAGAGTTGGAATATGAAATCAAAAATGGTACACTTCACTACCGCTGGAACAAGGTGATGGATGATTTTGCCATGCCAGTCAAAGTACGTCTAGGTCAGGAGGAGGTCGTATGGTTACACCCGGTAGCGAACCAGTGGAAGAAAAGAGAAATAACAGGAAAAACGTTGGAGGCCGATCCAAATTTTTATATTGTAACCAAAAAAAGGAACGGCCTCAAAAGATAAGGACTAAGCCCAAGCTTTGCGCAGAAAACGCAACCAGTTTCCGTGCATCACTTTGGCGATATCCTCCTGCGAATATCCACGACCGGCTAGTAAATCGGGAAGCCGTTGGAGGTCAGCAATCGTTTCCAAATCATAAGGCGATTGCTCTTTCCCAAACATTCCATCTAAATCGCTACCTATGGCAATATGGTTTGCATTCCCGGCGATTTGACAAATATGGTCGTAATGATTAATAATCGCTTCCAGGGGCGCTCCATCTTTAAATGGATCTGATTTACCTCTCACCCAGTTAGGTACGATCATCCAAACATCGAGTGAACCTCCGATCACCGCATCTCTTTCAATTAAACGACGAATTTGATCATCGGTTAGTTGGCGCTGATGGTCGACGATAGCCCGGCAATTATGATGGCTTGCCCATACGGGTCCTTGGAAAATGGATAATGCTTGATCAAAACTTTCATCGGTCAAATGGGTGACATCCAGGATGATTCCTAAACGATCCATTTCTTTAAGTAATTCGATTCCAGACGCATGTAACGGACCGCTCATACCGGTGCCGTCTGCATATCGGCCTGGTCCATAATGGGCAGGCCCTAGAGCCCTGAGACCTTTTTCATAGGCTTCTTCCAAGTAAGATAGATGCACTAAGGAATCGGCTCCTTCCAGGCTAAGAATAAATCCAACCGGTTTGCTAAAGTCAGGGATCGATTCGTCCTCCCACAAGGCTATGTGGGAATTGAGCTGCTCCAGGTTGGTGATATGCACCATTTGACCTTCTTTTTCCATGGCTTTATACCAGGCAAGCTGCCCTTGTGATTGTGCCCAGGCTTGTTCAGGGGAGTGCCATCCAGGGAGGGTACTGCCTTTGGCTACATAGCGAGCGATTTGAGTAGCAACGACCAAGCCAATTTTCCCTTCTCTAAGTGCTGGTAATGATACAACTCCCTTGGCGCGGTCGAGCTTGTCGGTCATACCTTCCTCCCTACTTCTGATTTCGGTAACGGGTTGGGTGAGGTCACGATTCCATTCCAGCGCATTCATAGCCATGTCGAGATGCGCATCAATTATCAACATACGGTATTTGTTAAAAGGTTCAAGAAAATGTATTTGCTCAAACCTATGAAGAATATAGGGTATTGAACAAATTTTAATTTTAAAAAAAGGTCGATTTTAAATTGAATTCGATTCAGAGGAATCCTTCGGTAGGAACGGGGGCATTGGTGGAAATCAAGCCCTCCCTCTTCAAGGTTCTCCAAAATTCAGCGGGTATTGTTTCCCGGAAGGATTGTGCATTTTCACGTACCTGTTGCTCTGAATGAGCCCCCGGTACGACCGATGAAACGACGCTGGGTGCTGCACTGAATTGCAAAGCTGCCGTTCTTAAATCGACTTTAAACTGATCTGCGATCCGCTGTAAGGAATTAAGTTTTTCTTCTACACCCTCGGGATAATATCCCGCATACAAATATCGGGGACGCCCCGATAGAAAACCAGCGCACAAGGGAGCTCCCACTACAATAGATAAGCCACGTTCCTCGACGAGGGGAAACACCTGTTCCAGAAGATCCTCGTGATGAATGAGGGAATATTGACAGGCAGAAAGGAAAATATCGGGGTCGGAAACTTCCATAGCTTTTAAAATGGGTTCTATACGGTTGACCCCAAAACCCCAAGCCTTGATCAGTCCTTCCTCCCGCATTTTGATCAACTCGGGCATTGCACCCCGAGCCGCTTCATCAAAATAGTTGACCCAGTTGTCTTTCATATCCCCATTATCAGGCGATAAGTCATGGATAAAAACTATGTCGATGGAACTTACGCCCATTCGCTGCAAACTGTCCTCAATGCTTCTTCTAGTACCTTCCGCCGTATAGTCATAGCGATAGGCTGCATTTAATTTTCCTTCCCAAATGCCCTTTAACTGAAAGTTTTCATGGGGTTGTAAAATGCGACCAATTTTGGTCGACAAGGTATATTCCTCTCGATTTTTATCCTGAAGGTACAAACCCATCCTTCGTTCACTAAGGCCTAATCCGTACCAAGGAGAGGTGTCGAAATAGCGGACGCCCTCGTTCCAAGCTGCTTCCATGGCCTGTAAACAATCATGATTCGAATGGATTTGAAAGCCGTTGCCGATGGCGACACCACCCAGCCCTAATAGTGTCTTTGGTCGATATCTCATTTTTGTCGGTTAAATGTATGTTTAATTCGGTGTAGAAACGGAATTTACAAAATTAAAGGGACTTGCGTCAATATGATGGTTCTAAACCATAAGGGTAGAAGCGAAAGTACTTTCAAGTTAGGTCCCCCAAAATACTGCCCTGTATTTCACTATGTTCTTTTTGGGTTTAGAAACGAGCTTTACCTCTCAAACAACATCCAATCGACGTGAAACAGACTCCCTTTTGCCGATTCATTTTCAAAAGTCAAGAAAATATCCTGTAATCCAGGGCTCGCATCTACAGTCATGGAAAATTCTTTCCAGTCTGTTTTTAGATCGGTAACATTTCCTCCAGGAATGGTGAGTTCTCCCAGAATTTTACCCTTACGGGAATTGCTACGCATGACAATTTTTCCACCCGCTCCATGCGTTTGAGCTCGGAATTTGACGGTGTTTATTCCCTGTAGATCAATACCATTAAATCGGACAAATTTTCCATGGGTAATATTGGCGATGTAAGAATTGAATCCGTTGTTTTTGGTAGCGATCACAACCCCAACATTGCCTTCTTCATACTCTTCCAGTTCAATCAACGGATGTTTGAAAACCAAATACTTTTGTGCCGAAATCGGTTCGATCCCATTTGCACCACCATCCCGATAAGAAGCGTATAAAACGTACGCTCCGTTTTTGTTTTTGTCGGAATGTTGATCGAAACGGACCCGTCCACTGATCGGCAAACTGACGACCTCTTTTCCAAATGAAAGGATGTAATCGGCTAACTTCGTCGCTTCTTCTTGGGTCAGGGTAGGGTGGGGTGGCATGGGATAGGTTCCCCAATTGCCCGAACCCCCATCCATGATCTTTTGTGCTAAGAACGACGCAGCTTGGGAGTCATCTCCATAGCGCTTTGCTACATCCACTAGGGAAGGACCTATGGATTGGGAGTCGCGTTGATGACAGGCACTACAGTCGAGCGTGCCGTAGAAATTTTCGATCTGAGAATATTTCAGATTTCCGCTCCCTTTCGATAATACGCTAGCCAGGTCCTTTGAGGATTCTACGTAGTCGAAAGATGTTACTCTACTACGATCATTTAGGGGCTTGTCCTCCTTATCAACCACTTCAATTTGGTAGGTTAGTTCAGCGTCATCCCAATAAAAACTCTTATTATTTTCGGTTAGAATATGGACGACTGGGGGTTCATTACCTACCCTAATGGTCAGCGTTGCGGTACCTGCGCCTCCCTTGTCGTCCGTTACCGTCAGCGTAACTGGATAGGTTCCGGGTTTTTTAAAAGTATATGTTAAGTTTTGCGCTTTGATTTTCTTACCACCTATCGACCATTGATAGGAGAGCCGGTCTTCACGATCAAAATCTTTTGACCCTTCGGAGGTAAAACTCACCTTCAAAGGAGCCGCACCTGCGGTGATATTAGCTTGCGCCATAGCTACGGGGTTGCGATTTCCCTCGCTGTATTCAACGCGTATGATTCCGGCATCGGTATTGGGTGCGAACCAATTGGTTCCATAGGCCAGCAGGTAAATGGCACCGTCATGGGCGATAGTCATGTCAATGGGGGCTACCACTCTTAAATTAGGTAGGAACTGCTCCATTGAAACATAGTCCCCATTTTCATCCATGGTCACGGCCATGATCCATTTTCGCACCCAGTCATAAATAAAAAGTTTGCCGTCATAATAGGCTGGTAGTCGATAAGGTGCGTTGGGGTAGTCATCCTGGTAATATACCGGCCCAGCCATCGCACTTGCCCCTCCTTGACCGACCAAAGGCCACCTCTTGGATGGGCCTTTACCATACCAGATAAACGCTGGTTGTGCGGGTGGTAACTCTTTGATTCCCGTATTATTGGGGGAATTATTAACAGGACGTGCAGGGTCTTGTTTGGGACCTTCTTGCTTGGTTTCGAAGTCATATTTTGGGAATCCTTCATTTGCTCCCAAAAAATAGGGGTAGCCAAAGAAACCAGGTCCGCGGGCTTGATTTATTTCATCGTAGCTCAATTTACCCTCTTCCGCCGGAATCTCGGTATCCGGACCTATATCTCCCCAATACAGGTATCCTGTTTTAGAATCTACCGATATTCGGAAAGGATTGCGGCATCCCATGACATAGATTTCGGGTTTTCCTTGAGAACCGTCTTTAGGGAATAAGTTCCCATCAGGAATGGAGTAGGTTCCGTCGGGCTCTGGTTTTATCCGAATGATTTTTCCGCGGTAGTCGTTTGAGTTGGCCGAAGAAGCTTGTCCGTCGGAAAGGTGTCTGCCAGGCCGTTCATCGGTAGGGTTATGTCCCTCTATTTCCTCTGCATTGGTGTTATCACCGATGGAAAGATAGAGCAAACCGTTTTTGTCAAAGACCAGATGCCCCGCCGAGTGACAACAATAGATTCGTTGGGTCGGTATTTCAAGCAGGACTTTTTTGGAATTTAGGTTAAGCTCCCCATTGATAAGCTCATAGCGGGCGAGTTCACTAACGCTTCTTTCCCCACCAACCGAATTGTAAAAATAAACCCAATTGTTTAGGTTGAAGTTAGGGTCGAGGGCTACTCCTAATAAGCCATCTTCTATCCCGCTAAAAACGTTGAAATGGGCGATTTTACGAACTGTTTTTTCATTGGAGTCGTACAATTTGACCCCACCTTTTCTTTCCACTACTAAGACACTCAAATCCGGTAAAATAGCCATCTGCATAGGTTCGTCAAAACCAGAAGCTAGGGTTGTATAACTGAACCGGGTGCTGTCCGGTTTAGGGGGATCCTGGTTAAAATTAGTTGGATAAGCGTCCCGAAATGACCAAGACAAACCGGCAAGGGTCAGGCTGATCAGACTTAGCAGGATCAGCCCTTTGGTATTACCTCCCTTTTCTTTTTTCATAAATGATGAAGCAGTCGTTTTTTTAATACCCGTACAAAAATTATTGAGGCCAATGAGTTTCGAGTCCTTGGCTGCGGATGGTTTTTTGAAAATCCTCCAAAAGGTTATTATCCGCCCGCACCGCTCGAGCTACTACCTTTTTCATGGATGCGTAGGTTATCAGCATGCCAACTGCCTCTCCGATACTCCATTCTACAGGGTGGAGGCGGTAACAACCGTTGGTAATATGGGTGGTGCCTATATTTTTACAAGCTGGGAAGAGGTTATTTACTCGTTGGGGAAGTAAGGAACCCAAGGGGATTTGAAAGGGTAGGGATGGGAAATCGATGTAATTATCGCCCATGTTACTGGGGTGCAAATCGATATGATAGTATCCAGTTCCGACGCTGTCATAAAATGAAGCTGACTTTATACCTTCGATTTCTCCGGCTACCATTTTTCGGTTTTCCGCACCGACATGTTCTTCGAGTACCGTAAACTCCGCCTTTATACGTCGGGATTCCCGTACATAGGGGTACATTGCCATACCGTCTTCAGTGCCCATAATATCCTTCCTCAGCCTAAGACCACGCCAGCCTTGGCCTCCGTCAGGGCGTGGGGCTTCTGTTTGAAGCCAATAGAGCAAAGATAAATTTAGTTGCCGGGCACCTGCTATTGTTTCGTTAAATTCTTTTTCACTTACATCGATGAGATTTCCCATCATGTAATCGTTCTGCGGCCAGTTTACCAAGGTGACATCGTTAGAAATGGTGCCACGTTTAAAATTATTGCGATGAACGATCCGTCGATATAACCATAGATTTAGCGCTTTGCCGGTTGATAAACCTCGCGGATCGAACCCTAGTTTTTTAGGTTGCAGTGTTTTGGGGTCGGAGTAACTAAGATCTAACAATTTGCCCGACCAGGCAGGTGTTAGGCTAGGAATGTATTGTGACCAATAATCGTATTGCTCCGGCTTATCCTCAACAAAGTCTTTACCTTCTTGATAATCCATTGCAAAACATAGGGTGAATGCTTGGTGGTTATCCGGATTTCCTTTTTCGGGTGCGTGCAGTTCCTTGGTTTGGAGGCGAGATTCGGTACCTTTTACATATTCCGTCTTGGTAAGGGGGAGCAGTTCACCCGTTTCGGTAGCATCAACAAAATAGGGGGCTGTCAATATTATTTTATTGTTTGTATAACGATGTGCAACGGTGATTGCCTTTACTTCATCGCCCGACACATCCCCTTTAACAGGTTTATAGTTAAGAATGATCTGCAATTGTCCGGCCGCTATATAAGGTTGAAGCATTTCATAAAGAACTGCTACGGCTACACGGGGTTCGTGACAGATTCGGGACACACTGCCGTCACCAGGATTAAGATTAGTTCGATTGCGTGCTATTCTTGTCAAAGGGTAATTTCTTTTGTAATAGTCCCGCACACGATTACGATAGTCACGATACGAGGCGGGTGCACCATGGGTTTCGATCCAGGAATGTTCATCAGGTGGTACACCTTGCTGAGAAACTTGACCACCTATCCAATCCGTTTCTTCCGTCATGATTACTTTGAGGCCATTGCGACAAAGTGCGAGCGCACTGGCACAGCCACCCATTCCACCACCTATTACGACTGCATCTACCGAAAATTCGCTATTATCGGGAATTTGAGTTCCGAATGAAGAACATCCAGGAATAGGTAAGAAAACACTTCCGGCGGTTGCGGAAGCAGCGAGGAGAAAATTTCTTCTATTCATATTGACAAAAATAAATACCTTTCCGGTTTCGTCAGAGGGGTTCACGGAACCAGAATTTTAAATTAACAAGGGTTTTGAGTTGTATTAAAATTTTGATCGGTTTCCGCCAGGGTCAGGGGAAGTGATTTTAATTTAATATCCGAAAATCGATAAACCTTTTGCGCCTTCAATTTGCTTATTTCAGCTTCAAAACTACCTGCCTCATCGAAGTACTATTTTTCACTTCCTTTAGCGAAAGGATTCATTTCCAGCTTATTTCTTTATCCCCCCGCTATGATATAGTTAGTGGTATTATGAGGCTGTAGTTATCGGTTATGGGTTGTACAGGTGGGTATAAGAGATTGCACCGTTGTCCCATGTTCTACTACTAATGAATGTATGTCCACTCAATTCTAACTTCAAAATAGGCTATTCGGTATTTGCATAGTATTTCAGGGTTTTAATTCAAACTGGTATATAATGTATATTTGGCTGATGGTAATTTTCTAATCAAATAGGATAGAGGTCAAAATATAAGCAATTATTATTTTAAAGCCTTGAGATTGAACCAAGATCAATATAAAATTATTCGCAAGTTTTGAACTCGATGTGAAAATCATGGTTACTAACAAAAAAAGGCTGTCGCGTCCGACAGCCTTCGTTCAATCTAAATGCTTAATATGTATTACTTAAACAAGTTTCACATTCACGGCATTAAGACCTTTACGTCCCTCTTGCAGATCGAAAGTAACTGCATCGTTTTCACGTATTTCGTCCACAAGACCTGATACGTGTACGAAGTAGTCTTGTCCTGATTCGGTATCCTTAATGAAGCCATATCCTTTGGTGTCATTAAAGAATTTTACTGTTCCTTGATTCATTGGATTTTAAAAAAATGATATATAATGCTACAAAGGTAGAATAAAATATTGATTGACAAATATTTTTTCTATTAACCTTATGATTTTATCATTTCGGGCTTTCTGTCTACTTTTGGGACTTAGTTACAACAACCGATGAAAGAACAGATTTTAATCATTGATTTTGGGTCGCAGTATACCCAGTTGATCGCCCGTAGAATCAGAGAGCTGAACGTCTATTGTGAGATCCATCCATTCAATCATTTACCTGAAATTACTTCGTCAATTAAAGGAGTGATTCTGTCGGGTAGTCCTTGCTCTGTTCGAGATCAGGGATCTCCCCGAGTGGACCTTACCGAAATACGTGGTAAAATACCTTTACTAGGGGTATGTTATGGAGCACAATTACTCGCCCATATTTCCGGTGGTGATGTACTTCCGGCTGCGCATAGAGAATATGGTAGGGCACTTCTACAAGTCGACGACGATGACTCTTCCCTATTTGCTGGGCTACCGGCTAATACTCAGGTTTGGATGTCTCACGGCGATACAATTGTTCGGATTCCAGAAGGTTTCAACGTATTAGCTACCACAGAGTCGGTGGATGTAGCTGCCTTTAAGATCAGCGAAGAATTAACCTACGGTATTCAATTCCATCCCGAGGTGACCCACACCGAACACGGGAAAGATATCCTATTCAACTTTGTCGTAAATATTTGCGGATGTAGCCAAAGTTGGACTTCAGAGTCTTTTGTAGAGGCAACAATTCGTGACTTAAAATTTAAACTCGGAGATGACAAAGTAGTAATGGCTCTCTCGGGTGGGGTGGATTCGACAGTAGCAGCCACTCTAATTCACAGAGCTATAGGTGAGAATCTGTACTGTATTTTCGTTGATAACGGATTGCTTAGGAAGAATGAATTCGAGCAAGTGTTGGCGTCATATGAACACATGGGGCTCAATATAAAAGGGGTGGATGCCAAAGCCCAATTCTACAAAGCATTGGAAGGTATTACGGATCCTGAAGCAAAACGAAAAGCAATTGGGAAAACATTCATCGATGTGTTCGACCAGGAAGCCCATCTGATTTCGGATGTAAAATGGCTAGGCCAGGGTACTATATATCCGGACGTCATCGAATCGGTATCGGTAAAAGGGCCTTCAGCAACCATCAAATCCCACCACAATGTAGGTGGGTTACCAGACTTTATGAAACTAAAGGTGGTTGAACCCCTGAATTCACTTTTCAAAGATGAAGTCCGCGCTGTAGGACGGGTTTTGGGGATTTCTCCAAACATATTACAGCGTCATCCTTTCCCGGGACCCGGCTTGGGAATTCGCATTTTGGGTGAGGTTACTGCCGATAAAGTAGCCATACTGCAAGAGGTGGATCATCTGTTTATCACTGGCCTCAAAAAACATAAGCTTTATGAGGAGGTGTGGCAAGCGGGAGCCATGCTATTACCAGTCCAAAGTGTAGGGGTAATGGGTGATGAACGTACTTACGAAAACGTGGTAGCCTTACGTGCAGTGACCTCCATTGACGGTATGACCGCCGATTGGGCGCACTTACCCTATAGCTTTCTAGCCGAGGTGTCGAATGACATCATCAACAAGGTAAGAGGCGTAAATAGAGTTGTATACGATATTTCTTCCAAACCTCCCGCTACGATCGAATGGGAGTAAAAAAAACGGGAAAAACGACCAACATGTTTTTCCCTTTTTTTTTTAGGGATTGTCGCCGGTTTGCTTAGGGCTAGATTTAGGCGACGGTTTTGGTGTAACCTCCCCGTCTTTTGCAGCAGGTCGCCTTTTTCGATTCGAATAACGCCTTCTCTTTTGGGGCGGACCTGATCTGTCTTTGGTAGGCTCCACCAGCCCTGCTTTACCAAGTTCTTCCTTTAGTTCCTTATCGGGTTCACCCAATAAATATCCATAGGGTTCCAAAGCCGGTGAAGAATCTAAAATTACCTTGATGATAGCCGTAAGCGGTAGTGCCACGATCAAGCCTGCCAAACCCCATAATTTTCCACCCAATAATAGCATGATAATCGCTGCCAGGGGGTTGATACTCACTTTGGAGCCCACCACATTGGGAGTAATGAAATTCCCTTCGAGAAATTGAACCAAGGACATTACCCCGATCACCCCCAAGGAAACCCAGGGAGAATCCATGGTGACTAGACTATAAATCGCCGGTAGAATCGATCCTATAAAAATACCGATATACGGAATAACAATAAGAATGGCAGCTAGAAAGCCAAAAAATACTGCATAATCAACTCCTAAAATCCAAAGGCCAATCGTATTGAGTATACCAACAATAATAATGACGAGCAGAAGGCCCGACATGTAACTCTGTACCACCTCGTAAATACGCGCTAAGATGCGATCGAGCCTTGTATTGGAAACCCCTTTAAATGCTTTATAAATAAAATTTCTGAAAAAATCGCGGTAGAGTAAAAAGAAGAAAACATAGAGCGGGACCAAAAATGCAGTGCCCAAAAGACCGCCCACGGAGACAACAACCTGTGCCATATAATTACGACTCTCCCCAAGCATGCTCAAAAGGTATTTTTTTGCTTCACTGACTTGCTGATTGCGACTAACGTCGAAATTACTTTCAATCCATGCAATGACCGATTCGATGAAAGTTTCTGCTTTGGATACGAAGGGTGGAATGGCGTCTCCAAAAGAGGATACCTGCAAAATGATCAACCAAATAAACCCGGCTAGTACAGCAAAAAACAGAATAATACTGATGACTATCGCCACGATGCGGTGCATACCCCATTTTTCGAGACGTTCGCATATAGGGAGAAGAAGTATAGAAAATAACGCAGCAAAAAGTAGGGATAGAAGGGGGTCGCTTAGTTTGCTTAAGATGTAAACCAGGGCAATCAACCCTACCAAAACGGATGCAAATTTCACATGCGAGGGTGATTCTTTATATTTGCCGGTGCTAGACACGGTTTGATTGGTGCTCATTACGATGAATTTTT
>Ga0182793_1001047_pt1 | contig 18239 bp, 19 predicted proteins | sample Passage237A_FD_130498 | JGI IMG/M metagenome (GOLD analysis project Ga0182793, IMG submission 130498) | Cellulose adapted compost microbial communities from Newby Island Compost Facility, Milpitas, CA, USA - Passage2 37A (version 2) (version 2) ... | reverse complement strand
CGGCCCGGCGGGGGGGCGGACACTCCGGCAGGGGTCGCCCGGATTTCGGCGGTGCTGTCGATGGCGATCTGGCTCGGCGCGCTGACGGCGGGGCGCTTCATCGGCTTCCTGTAGGCCGTGCTCCGCATGCCCGCGGCCGTTGACAGCCGCCGCGCGGCGCGGAATGGTCGCGACGGCGGGGAGGTGCGGGCATGCCGGTCAGCGGAGAGGTCATCTATTTCGACGCGGAGCGCGGCATAGGCTTCGCCAGCGGCGCAGACGGCAACCGCTACGTCTTCGACCGCGACGATCTCGACGGCCTCGCCAGCGTGTCGAAGGGCACCCGCATCACCTTCCGCGCCGACGGGGACCATGCCCGCGACATCGTCGTGCCGTCCGCCAAGTCTGCGGTTCGGGCCGTGCACGCGGTTCCGGTCGCCGGCGCCGACGAACCCGCCGCGGAGGCACAGCCCGCCCGCGGCCTGTTCGGTTATTTCCGCTACTGTGCGAGCAGCGGCTACGCCCGCTTTCGCGGACGCGCGCGGCGCAAGGAATATTGGGGCTTTGCCCTGTTCAGTCTTGTCTCGATGATGGTCGTCGGTGGCGTGGGGCTGGTGATCGACGGCGCGCTGGGCAATCTCGACGAACCGGAGCCGTCCGCGGCGGTCACGGTGCTTTGCGCCGTTCTGCTGACGCTTGCCTTGTTGCTGCCGTCGCTGGCCGTGACGGTGCGGCGACTGCACGACATCGGCCTGTCGGGCTGGTTCCTGCTGTTGTGGCTGATACCCAGCATCGGCCCGCTGATCGTGCTGGTCTTCACGCTGATCCCGTCGCAGAAGCACGACAACAAGTGGGGGCCGGTGCCGGCCGGGATCGCGGTCTCGAGAGCCCGCTAGCCCAGACTAGGCCGACAGCGCCAGGAATTTTTCCGCGATCGCGTCGCCCATGGCGGCGGTGCCGACCTCCGTCATGCCGGCCGACATGATGTCCTTCGTGCGCAGGCCATCCTCGAGCACGCCGGCGATCGCCGCCTCCAGCCGGTCGGCTTCCGCGATCATGCCGAAGGAATAGCGCAGGCACATCGCAAACGACGCGATCATCGCGATCGGGTTGGCGATGCCCTGCCCGGCAATGTCGGGGGCCGAGCCGTGCACCGGCTCGTAGAGCGCCTTGCGCTTGCCGGTCCTGGCATCCGGCGCGCCGAGCGAGGCCGAGGGCAGCATGCCGAGCGAGCCGGTCAGCATCGCCGCGACGTCCGACAGCATATCGCCGAACAGATTGTCGGTAACGATCACGTCGAACTGCTTGGGCCAGCGCACCAGTTGCATGCCGCCGGCATCGGCCAGCATGTGAGAAAGCTCGACGTCGGCGTATTTCGCCTTGTGGGTGTCGGCCACCACCTGCTTCCACAGCACGCCGGATTTCATCACGTTGTGCTTTTCCATCGAGCAGACCTGGTTGCGCCGGGTCCGCGCCAGCTCGAAGGCGACACCCGCGATCCGTTCGATCTCGTATGTGTCGTAGACCTGCGTGTCGATCGCCCGCTTCTGCCCATTGCCGAGGTCGACGATCTCCTTCGGCTCGCCGAAATAGACGCCCCCGGTGAGTTCGCGAACGATCAGGATGTCGAGCCCTTCCACCACCTCCTGCTTCAGGGAGGAAGAGGCGGCGAGTGCCGGATAGCAGATGGCGGGCCGCAGATTGGCGAATAGCTCGAGCTCCTTGCGCAGGCGAAGCAGCCCGGCCTCCGGCCTTACCTCGTAGGGCACGCCGTCCCATTTCGGACCGCCGACGGCGCCGAACAGCACGGCGTCGGCGGCAAGGGCCTTCGCCATGTCGGCTTCCGAGATCGCCTGGCCGTGCGCGTCATAGGCGCAACCGCCGACCAGCCCCTCCTCGGTCTCGAAGCCGGCGCCGAAGCGCTCGTTCATCAGTGCGATCAGCTTGCGCACCTCCGCCATTGCCTCGGGGCCGATGCCGTCGCCGGGGAGAAGCAGGAGCTTGCGCGATGCCATGGTGCGTACCTTCGTGGGAGAAATGCGGAAAAAGACGCGCCTGACTAACCCGCCGTCGATGCCGAGTGCAAGCGTGGCCGCGCCCCGGAAAGGGGTCAGGCGCGGCGCAGCGCCGTGACCTCGATCTCGACCTTCATCTCGGGCCGGATCAGCCCGGCGATGATCATGGTCGCCGCCGGCCGGATTCCCCCGAAAACCTCCCCGGCGACATTGAAGACATCGTCCTGGTAGGCGGCGTCGCTGACGATGTAGCGGGCGCATATCACGTCCGCCATCGCAAAGCCCGCCTCGGCGAGCACATTGCCGATCGTGGCGAGGCAGTTGCGCGCCTGCTGTTCGACCGATTCCGGCATGGTCATGGTCGCGTAATCGTAGCCGGTGGTACCGGAGACGAAGCACCAGTCGCCCTGCACGACGGCGCGCGAATAGCCCGCCGCCTTCTCGAAGGGCGAGCCGGTGGAAATGAGCCGGCGCGTCGTCATATGCGCTCCCTGCCGGGGTCGGCGAGCCGCACCCCTAGGCCCAAGGCCGGCTCTCGACGTACTTCTTCTCGAAGTTATCGATCGCCGGCGCCTTTTCCATCGTCAGGCCGATGTCGTCGAGCCCGTTGAGCAGGCAGTGGCGCTTGAACTCGTCGAGATCGAACTTGACGACGCCGCCGTCCGGGCCGCGGATTTCCTTGGCCTCGAGATCGACGGTCAGCGTCGCATTGGCGCCGCGCGAGGCGTCGTCCATCAGCTTGTCCAGGTCGTCGGGGCTGACAATGACCGGCAAGATGCCGTTCTTGAAGCAGTTGTTGTAGAAAATGTCGGCGAAGCTGGTGGAGATCACGCAGCGGATGCCGAAATCGAGCAGCGCCCAGGGCGCGTGCTCGCGCGAGGAGCCGCAGCCGAAATTGTCGCCCGCCACGAGAATCTGCGCCTTGCGGTAGGCCGGCTTGTTGAGAACGAAGTCGGGGTTTTCCGAACCGTCCTCATTGTAGCGCATCTCCGCGAAGAGGCCCTTGCCGAGCCCGGTGCGCTTGATCGTCTTCAGATAATCCTTGGGGATGATCATGTCCGTGTCGACATTGACAATCGGCATCGGGGCGGCAACCCCGGTCAGCGTGGTGAACTTTTCCATCGGCTTATCCCGTTCCTGCTTGCGCGGTCTTATACCGCCAATCGGCTGCAAGCAAAGGGGCGAGGGCAGGTGGCGCCGCTTTGCGGTTGAACGAGCACGGCGATTTCCTATTTCAGCCGCACAAACTCAGAGACCGACACCACACGCGGCAGGGAGCAAGTCCATGAAATGTCCGATCGACGGCAGCGATCTCGTGATGTCGGAGCGACAGGGAATCGAGATCGACTATTGTCCGAAATGTCGCGGCGTCTGGCTCGACCGGGGCGAACTCGACAAGATCATCGAGCGCGCGGCTGCCGATCAGGCGCCCCCGATGCGCGGCAGCGAGGAGCGCTACCGCGAGGAGTCGCGCTATCGCGACGACCGCGACTATGGCCGCAAGCCGCGCCGCAAGAAATCGCTGCTGGACGACCTGTTCGACTTCTAGCCCAGGCCAGCATGCCCTGCCGCGAACGGCGCTCGCCGCTGCCGCATCAAAGCCGCTCACGCGGCGTTGAAAAATGGTGATCCCGACAGGATTCGAACCTGTGACCCTCAGATTAGGAATCTGATGCTCTATCCAACTGAGCTACGGGACCACTCGGCCGACACATAGCCTCTCGCGGCGGCTTCGCCAAGGCGGTGCGGTCGCGAATGCGCGAAAGTGCTCGTGGCAAAGACGGCTCGCGCCGCCCGGCCGGGCTCAGGCGGCCGTGGCCGTCTCGGCCAACTTCACCCAGTAGCTGACGCCGACGGGGATCGCATCGTCGTTGAAGTCGTAGTTCGGGTTGTGCAGGCCCGCCGTGTCGCCATTGCCGAGGAAGATGAAGGCTCCCGGCCGGGCTTCCAGCATGTAGGAGAAATCCTCGCCGCCCATGACGGGTGCTACGGCGTCGTTGACGTTCGCCTCGCCGGCGATCGCCTGCGCGACGCCGACGGCAAATCCGGTTTCCCTCTCGTGGTTGAAGGTGACCGGGTAGTTGACGTCGATCTTCACGTCGACGCTGGCGCCATGCGCCGCCGCGATGCCCTCGCAGATGGCGCGCATTCGATCGTAGGCCTGCTCGGCCACCTCCTTCTTCAGCGTTCGGATGGTGCCGGCGAACTCCAGCTCCTCGGGAATGATGTTGTAGGCGTCGCCGGCGTGGATCTTGGTGACCGAGACGACGATCTGTTCGATCGGGTCGGCGTTGCGCGAGCGGATCGTCTGCAGCGCCGAGATCATGCTGGCGGCCGTCACGATCGGGTCCACCGTCCGATGCGGCTGTGCGGCGTGCCCGCCCCTGCCCTTGACCGTGATGGTGAACTCCGTGGTCGCGGCCATGATCGGGCCGGGGCGGATCGCGAACTGGCCGACCGGCAGACCCGGCATGTTGTGCATGCCGAACACCTGTTCGATGCCGAAGCGCTCCATCATGCCGTCCTCGACCATCGCCTTGCCGCCGGCGCCGCCCTCCTCGGCCGGCTGGAAGATGACCGCGACGGCGCCCTTGAAGTTGCGCGTTTCGGCGAGGTACTTGGCCGCCCCCAGCAGCATCGCGGTATGGCCGTCATGGCCGCAGGCATGCATGGCGTCGGGATGGGTCGAGGACCACGGCTTGCCGGTCACTTCCTTGAGCGGCAGTGCGTCCATGTCGGCGCGCAGGCCGACCGTTTTGCCCGGCCCCTGGTTGCCGCGGATGATGCCGACGACTCCGGTACGGCCGATGCCCGTCACCACCTCGTCGCAGCCGAACTCGCGCAGCCGCTCGGCGACGAACGCCGCCGTCTTGCGCACCTCGTAGAGAATTTCGGGGATCGTATGCAGATGCCTGCGCCAGCCGGTGATTTCATCCTGCATTTCGGCTACGCGGTTAAGGACGGGCATGGCACTCGCTTTCCTTGTTGGGCATCGTTCGTTTCGACTTATCGAAATCGTATCCGCTTTGCCATTTTGGCGTCACATGCGCTAGATATCGAAGCGTCGGACGGGCCGGTTCCGGAAGGATCGTCCGGGCATTTCTGCGGACATGAAGCCGAAGTCTAGGAAACCCCGCTCCGGAACGGCAAGAGGCGAGTTCAGTTTTCCTATGCAGACGAGACCGGTCTTCAGCGCTCTGGCAGCGGTCGTCATCGCCATTTTCGCGACAGGGGCGGCCTGGGCCGGGCCCTACCTCGTCGTCGATGTCGGCAGCGGCAAGGTGCTGTCGCAGTCTGAAGCCTTCAGGCGCTGGTATCCAGCCTCGCTGACGAAGCTGATGACGGCCTATGTGGTGTTCCGCGCCATCGAGACCGGCGAGATCACGCTCAAGTCGCCCGTGCGCATCTCGGCCAACGCTGCCAACGAGCCGCCGAGCCGCATGGGCTTCAAGGTCGGTACGGTGCTGACCATCGACAACGCGCTGAAAATCCTGATGGTGAAGTCTGCCAACGACGTGGCGACGGCGGTCGCGGAGGCGGTCGGCGGGTCGGAGAAGGGCTTTGCGGCGCGCATGAACCGCGAGGCCAGGCGGCTGGGCATGATCGGCTCGCATTTCGTCAATGCGCATGGCCTGCACGACGACAACCACTATTCGACCGCGCACGACATGGCGCTTCTGGCCGTCGCGCTGCGCAGGCAGTTTCCCCAGTATGCCGGCTATTTCTCGATCGACGCGATCCAGTCGGGCGAAACGGTGATCAACAACCATAACAACCTGATTGGTCACTATGACGGCGCAGACGGCATGAAGACCGGCTACACCTGCCCGGCCGGCTGGAACGTCATCGGTTCGGCCACGCGCAACGGCCGCACGCTGGTGGCCGTGGTGATCGGCGAGGAGACGGTCGATGACCGTGACGTGAAGGCCGCCGCGCTTCTCGAAAAGGGATTCTCCACTTCCGGTTTCGCAGCGCCCCGGCTCGCTTCGATGAAGCCGACGGGCAAGTACCTGACGCAGGCGACCAACATGCGCAGCGCCATCTGCACCAAGGAGGCGCGCAAGCGGCTGGCGGAGAAGCGCAAGGCGGAGGGCAAGAGCGTCGTCCGCTCGCCCTACCTGAATGCGAGAACCCGGCCGCGCCAGGTGGCCGTCATCGAACTGGGCGGCGCGATCGGTCCAGAGCCGACGGTGGTCGACGTGGCCAACGTGCCCGTTCCCACGCCGCGCCCGGACTATCCGCCTCAGGTCGCCGAAGGCGACAAGTGATGGCGCCGGCAACCGGCTTCGAGCCGATCGCCGTCACCGTCCTCACGGGCTTTCTCGGGGCCGGCAAGACCACTCTTCTCAACAGGATGCTGCGCGACGCCGCGCTCGCCAACACGGCGGTCATCGTCAACGAATTCGGCGACGTCGCCATCGATCACCTGCTGATCGAGAAGGCGAGCGACGGTGTCGTCGAGCTGTCCGACGGCTGCCTGTGCTGCACCGTGCGCGGCGACCTCGTCGATACGCTGGCCGACCTGATCGACCGGGTTCAGACCGGCCGCTCGGCGCGGCTCGACCGCGTCGTCATCGAGACCAGCGGGCTCGCCGATCCCGTGCCGGGGCTGCAGTCGCTGATGGGCCACCCGGCGCTCGCGCACATGCTGCGCCTCGACGGGGTGGTGGCCGTCGTCGATGCGGTGAATGGCAGCGCCACGCTGAACGCGCACGCCGAATCGGTGCGACAGATCGCGGTGGCCGACCTGCTGCTGGTTTCCAAGCGCGACGTGGCGGAGCCGCTGGCGTCAACCGAACTCGAAGGCCGGCTGCGGTCGCTCAACCCCGCCGCGGCAATCGTCGACGCTGCCGAAGCGGAGCCTGCACGCCTCGTCGGCCTGGGTCTCTACGATCCGCGCACCAAGAGCGCGGATGTGGCGCGCTGGCTCGGCGAAGCGGCGGGCCACCACAGCCACGACCACGCGCACGATCACCAGGATCACGAACACGACCACCATCACGGCCACGATCACCGCGTGCGCAGCATCTCGCTGGTGCACGACAAGCCGGTGGCGTGGACGACGGTCGAGATGTTCCTCGACCTCCTGCGCTCCAGCCAGGGCGAAAGGCTGCTGCGGATGAAGGGGATCATCGAGCTCGTCGAGGATCCGGGGAGGCCCCTGGTCATCCATGGCGTGCAGAGGCTGATGCATCCGCCTGCGCGGCTGCCGGCCTGGCCCTCGGGGCCGCGCGGCACACGGCTGGTTCTGATCACCTTCGACATGGACGAGGGGTATGTGCGGCGGCTGTTTTCCGCCTTCACCGGCGCGCCGCCGGTCGATATGCCCGATCGAACGGCATTGTCCGACAATCCCCTGGCGATCCCCGGCTTCAGGGGCTGAAGGCGCGGTGCGCGGGCGGGCAATCTCAGCCGCGCTCGATCAGGAAGCGGTGACCGCCTTCCACGGTTTGCGTTTCGACGAGCCGATGTCCGGCCTCGTTGCAGAAGGCGGGGATGTCGATCGCCGCCAGCGGGTCGGTCGTCTCGACCCAGAGACGGTCGCCGGAACGCATGGCCGCGAGCCGCTTGCGGCTGCGCAATACCGGCAGCGGGCAGTTCAGCCCCTTGAGGTCGTAGATCGCGCTCACGGTGGCGAACCCGTCAGCCGCCGCTGAACAGGCCCCAAAGGCGGCGCAGGCCCTTCTTCGAGTTCGGCTGCTCCCCAGCCTTAGATTGGGGACTGGCCGAGGGCACGGCCACCTCGCCCGAGGCCGCCTGGATGGCCACGTTCGCCTGTTCGGCGACGATCTGTTCGGGCGGCGCGGCAGGCTGCTCGGGCCTGGGCTCGGGCGCGGCGGCGATCTGGGGCACCTGCTGTTCCAGCGAGGGCGGCTCGCGCGTCACCTTTTCGCCGCGGGCGCGCCGTCGCGACCAGTCGGCGACCAGCGCCGCTTCCTTGAAGCCGCGGATCGAGGGCGCGGGGGGCTGCTTGCGTGCGGCAGCACGCTCGAGCGCGGCCGAGAAAGCGCTTTCAAACTGCTTCTGATAGCTCTGGTAGGCCGTCTGCAAGCTTTCGGACTGCGTGGTCACCGGGCAGGCGGCTGTGGGCGCAAAACTGCCGCCATTGAGGGGAATCTGGTTGAATACGTAGCGCCTGCCGCACACGTCGACCTTCGGCGGCACCTTGGTGATCTCGAAATGGTCGTAGCCCTCCTTCAGGTTCGACCAGAACGCGAAGTTCGGGTCGTCCTTGTAGCGAGCCATGTTTTCGGCCGTCATCCGGAAGGGGAAGGCCTGAACCTGGAAGGCCTTCTGACCGCCGCGGAAGGCATCGCGCGCGAAGGCGTATATCTGCTCGACCTGTTCGTCGGTCATCGAATAGCAGCCGGCCGAGGAGCAGGCGCCGTGCACCATCAGGTTGGAGCCGGTGCGCCCATGCGCGTGGTCATAGGCATTCGGATAGCCGATATTGAAGGCAAGGTGATAGTTCGACTTCGGATTCATCTGCCAGGGACGAATCTCATAGAAGCCTTCGGGGGCCTGGCGGTCGCCCTCGGTGAACTTGGGGCCGAGCTTGCCCGACCATTTGCAGATGTCGTAGCTCGCCGCCAAACCGTAGCGGCCGTTCTCCTTCTGCTTCCAGATCTCGAGCTCACCCTCCTCCTTGAAGATGCGAATCATGATCGGCGAGGTGCGCGTCATGCCCTTGGCGCGCAGCGCCTGCAGCAGCTTCGGCGGTAGCGGCTTTTCGGCCTTCGGCGCGAAGTCCTCGATGCTGGAATCGGTGCAGCCGGCCAGCATCAAGGCGGCAACGAGCAGACCGGCGCGCACAAAACTGAAGATCATTCGTCCCCGACCTGTCCATGTCCGGCGCATGGGCGCCGCGGCCATCCTCCACACCGCTTGGTAATGCCGTATGCTTGATATTCGATTACCGCAACGGCCTGGTGCGTCGCGCTGCACCCCTCAATCGCCAAGCCGCGCGGCAACAATGTGGCAGGATTGCCGCAAGATTTCGGCGAAGAGCAGGCGAATCAACCGTTATCAGCCACGCGCGACGGCCTCTGCGTTGGCCCGCAGCAGGTCCATCAGGCCCGCGGCTGCTTCGGCCGCGGCGTACTCGTCGCCGGAGCTGACGGCGCGGATGATCTCGACATGATGTTCGGCTGCCGGGGCAAGGCCGGTTTCACGCCGGTAGCGAAACCAGAAGCGGCGGCTGTGCGACTGGAGCGGCGCGGCCACGCGCGCCGCGAACGGATTGTCGGCCGCCCGCGCCATCGCGTCGTCCACCGCCTTGTCCGCCTCCAGGAAGGCAATCACATCGCCGCCGATGACGGCTTGCTGCATGGCGATGGCCGCCGCGTGGAACAGATCGGCGGCCTCCGGTGTCACGAAACGGGCGGCTGAGCGCGCCAGTACGATCTCGACGCCCCGGCGGGCATCGATCACACGCAGCCAGTCGCTCGCGTTGAGGGGCGCAACGGCAAGTCCGGCACGCGGCCGGACCTCGAGCAGTCCCTCCCATGCCAGCCGCTGGATCGCCTCCCGCACCGGCGTGCGGCCCAGGCCGACGCGCTCGACCAGCGCCTGCTCGGTGGTGAGGCTGCCGGGCGCCAGGTCCAGCGTGACGATCATCCGCTCCATAGCCAGGTAGGCGCGGCTGGCGGCGGGGGCTTCCTTGATTTCGGACAAAGGCCTTCTCCTGATATGCGCAAGATGTATCAAGGCGGCCGGGTCGTTGACAGTTCGGCAGCATCGGAGATATATCACACATATATCAGAGGAGCCAAAGCGATGTGGTCAGGCGTTTTTCCCGCGGTCACCACCAAGTTCACGCCCGACGACCGGCTCGACCATGCCGAGATGGAGCGCTGCTTCGGGCTGATGATCGAGGCCGGCTGCGACGGTCTCATCGTCGCCGGCTCGCTCGGCGAGGGGCCGATGCTTTCGCACGACGAGAAGCTCGACGTGCTGACGATCGCACGCAGCGTCGCGCGCGGGCGCCCGGTGTTGCTGACGGTCAACGAAGCCGCGACCCGCGACGGCGTGGCGCTGGCCAAAAAGGCGGCCGCCGCGAAGGCCGACGGGCTCATGGTCGTGCCCTCGCCCATCTACCACACCAATCCTGCCGAGACGGTCGCCACGCTGAAGGCGATCGCTGCCGGGGGCGGCCTGCCGGTGATGATCTACTCCAACCGCGTCGCCTACCGCGTCGACGTGACGGTCGAGATCATGGCCGAACTCGCCGACGATCCGCTTTTCGTCGCCATCAAGGAATCGTCCGACGACATTCGCCGCGCCACCGACATCATCAATGCGTTCGGCGACCGCTTCGACCTGTTCACCGGCGTAGACAATCTGGCGTTCGAAGCCTTTTCGGTTGGCGCGATCGGCTGGGTGGCGGGGCTCGTGACGGCCTTCCCGCGCGAGACGGTTGCCGTCTACCAGCTCGTGAAGCAGGGCCGGCGCGACGAGGCGCTCGCCATCTACCGATGGTTCCGGCCGCTGCTTGACCTCGACGTTTCCACCTATCTCGTCCAGAACATCAAGCTCGCCGAGGTTCTTGCCATCGGTTCCAACGACCGGGTGCGCATGCCGCGCCTGCCGCTTGCAGGCGAGCGGCGCGCGGCGGCGGAGAAGATCGTCAAGGACGCGATCGCTACCCGGCCGGCGTTGCCAAAGTTCTGACGGGCCACGTCCCGTGGCATCGGCGCGCAAAGAGACCGTCATCGTCGGCGCGGGCATCGTCGGCATCTGTTGCGCCGCCTACCTCGCCGAGGCCGGCCACGCCGTCACAGTGATCGACCGGACCGGCATCTGCGAGGAAACCTCGTCCGGCAACGCTGGTGCGCTCGCCTTCACCGACATGCTGCCGCTGGTGCAGAAGGGCATGATCGGGCAGGTGCCGAAATGGCTGGCCGCCCCGCTCGGGCCGCTGGCGATCCCGCCCGCCTACCTGCCGAGACTCATGCCCTGGCTGTGGCGCTTCTTCCGCGCAGCAAGCCCGGCCCGCTACGAGACGAGCCTCACGGCGCAGGCGGCGATGATGAAGCTCGCGGAGGCCGAATGGTTGGCGCTGATGGACCGCTCCGGTACGCGATCCATGCTGCGCGAGGACGGCTCGCTCGAGCTTTACGAGTGCACCGGCAGGTTCGAGGCCTCCAAGCCCGGCTGGGATGCGCGCGCCCGCTTCGGCGTCGCGTTCCGCCACCTTTCCCGCGAAGAGATCGCTGAATACCAGCCGGGCCTGTCGCCGAGCTTCACCCACGCCACCTTCGTACCCGGCTGGAAGACCGTCGCCGACCCGAAACTGCTCGGGCAGGCGCTCTGGGCCTATGCGGAAGGCAAGGGCGCTCGCTTCGAACGCGGCCGGGTCGAGCGCGTGGGGGCGGAAGACGGTCGCCCGGGAGTGCGAATGGCGGGTGGCCGCGCGCTGAGGGCGGATCGGATCGTCATAGCCGCAGGCGCCTGGTCTCACCTGCTCGTGCGCCAACTCGGCGACGCAATCCCGCTCGAAACCGAGCGTGGCTACAACACGACGCTGCCGGGAGACGCGTTCGACCTGAAGCGCCAACTCATCTTCTCCGATCACGGATTCGTGATCACGCCGCTGTCGACCGGCATCAGGGTCGGCGGCGCGGTCGAGCTCGGTGGCCTGGAGCGCAAGCCCAACTTCGCCCGCTCAAGAGCCATGCTCACCAAGGCGGCCCGCTTCCTTCCGGGCCTCAAGACCGAAGGCGGCCGCGAGTGGATGGGTTTCCGGCCGTCGCTGCCGGACTCGTTGCCCGTCATAGGCCCGGCGCGCCGGGCGCCGGGCATCTTCTACGCCTTCGGCCATGGTCACCTCGGCCTCACCCAGGCTGCGGCCACCGGCCGCCTGGTGGCCGATCTCGTCGCCGGCAGGGCACCCGTGCTAGACCTGTCGCCGTTCAGTCCGTCCCGCTTCTGAGTCTCGCATGTCGCGCCATTCCTTCTTCTGCATAGACGGTCATACCTGCGGAAACCCCGTCCGGCTGGTCGCCGGCGGCGGACCGTTGCTCGACGGCTCCACCATGATGGAGCGGCGGCTCCACTTCCTGCGGGACTACGACTGGATCCGCACCGGCCTGATGTTCGAGCCGCGCGGCCACGACATGATGTCGGGCTCGATCCTCTATCCGCCGACCACCGAGGATGGCGACATCGGCATCCTGTTCATCGAAACCTCGGGCTGCCTGCCGATGTGCGGGCACGGCACGATCGGCACCGTCACCTTCGCCATCGAGCATGGGCTGGTGAAGCCAAGGACGCCAGGGCGTCTGAACCTCGACACGCCGGCCGGCCGGGTCGTGGCCGAGTACCGTCAGGAGGGGGCCCATGTCGAGGAGGTGCGCATCACCAACGTCGCCTCGTTCCTGCATTCGGAAGAGCTGGAAGTCGAGTGTCCCGACCTCGGTCCGCTCAAGGTCGACGTCGCCTATGGCGGCAATTTCTATGCGATCGTGGAGCCACAGGCGAACTATCGCGACATGGCCGACTACAGCGCCGCCCAGCTGATTGCCTGGAGCCCGGTGCTGCGCGAGCGGCTCAACGCCGCCTATTCCTTCGTCCACCCGGAGAACCCGGACATCAAGAGCCTGTCGCACATCCTGTGGACCGGCGCGCCGCGCCACCCCGAGGCGCACGCACGCAACGCCGTGTTCTACGGCGACAAGGCGATCGACCGCTCGCCCTGCGGTACGGGCACCTCGGCCCGCATGGCGCAGCTGCATGCGAAGGAAAAGCTGAAGGCCGGCGACGCGTTCGTGCACGAGTCGATCATCGGGTCGCTGTTCCACGGCCGGGTGGAGCGCGAGACGGTGGCGGGAGATCGCAAGGCGATCATTCCGTCGATCGGCGGATGGGCGCGGATGACCGGCCTCAACACGATCTTCATCGACGAGCGGGACCCGTTCGCACACGGTTTCGTGGTGCGCTGACGCAGCTCACCTGCATGCTGGTCGCACGTTCGCGACGCCGGGGAAAGCATTGGCAACGATGCAAGAAATGCGCAGGACATGCGCGACTGGCGCAAATTTCTGCGCGACACGCGCGATGCCAGCGCCTATAAGTCAAGGACATTGCGCGGAGCCGATGCTAGCTTCCGCGCCAATTTCTGGCCCGCCGCGGCCAACGCAATGCGACAGGTCGGGCTCTGATGCCTGGCGCTGGCACCAATATTGACATTGCGCGTCGCGGTCGGAACGCTAGTACGGGGAACAAAAAAGGGGGGCGTCCGGCCCTTCCCGGGGAGCCGCAACACGCATGGAATATTTCGTCCAGCAGCTGATCAACGGGCTGACGCTGGGATCGATCTACGGCCTGATCGCGATCGGCTACACGATGGTCTACGGCATCATCGGAATGATCAACTTCGCCCATGGCGACATCTTCATGATCGGTTCGTTCATCGCGCTGGCGACGTTCCTGATCCTCACATCCGTGCTCGGCTTCGCCTTCCTGCCGGTCATTCTCCTGATCGTCATCATCGTGGCGATGCTGTTCACGTCCGCATGGGGCTGGTCGGTCGAGCGGATCGCCTACCGGCCGTTGCGGGGCTCGTTCAGGCTGGCGCCGCTGATCACCGCGATCGGCATGTCGATCGTGTTGCAGAACTTCGTGCAGATCACCCAGGGCGCCCGGGTCAAGCCGCTGCCGCCTCAGATCCAGGGCGGCATCACACTCATGCATGGCCAGACTGAGGGCGGCGCCGACATCGTCGTCCAGCTTTCCTACATGCAGGCCATCATCATCGTCACGACCGTGGTGCTGATGACCGGGTTCACGCTGCTCATCAACCGCACCGCGCTGGGGCGCGCCCAGCGAGCCTGCGAGCAGGACCGCAAGATGGCCGCGCTGCTCGGGGTGGACGTCGATCGCACCATCTCGCTGACCTTCGTGGTGGGCGCGGCACTCGCCGCGGTCGCGGGCTTCATGTTCCTGCTGCTCTACGGCGTGATCGACTTCTACATCGGCTTCCTGGCCGGCGTGAAAGCATTCACCGCGGCTGTGCTGGGCGGCATCGGCTCGCTGCCGGGCGCGATGCTCGGCGGCCTGCTGATCGGCCTGATCGAGGTGTTCTGGTCCGGCTACTTCACCGTCGAGTACAAGGACGTGGCCGCCTTCTCGATCCTCGCAATCGTGCTGATCTTCCTGCCCTCTGGGCTGCTCGGCAAGCCGGAAGTGGAGAAGGTCTGATGGCCTCGGACAACGTTGCAGCCCCGACGGCAGAGACGACGCCAGTCGGCGCGCAGGCGCTCGCCGAAGGACGGCAGACCGGCTCGAAGCCCCTGAATATCGAGCCGTTCGACTGGACGAAGGCGCTGAAGAGCTCGGGCCAGGCGGCATTCCTCGCCGGCGTGCTCGCGTTCTTCTTCATCGGCATGAACGCCGACATCGCGCCCGGGGGGCTGGTCATCAGCTATCGGTTCCTGGCGCTGCTCTATGCCGTGATGGTCGTGTTCTTCGGGCGGCTGCTGCTGGAGACGTTCATCTTCCACGCGGCGCCCGCCCTGTCGCGCGTGATCGCATCAGTGGTGTTCGTGCTGGTCGTCGTCGGCATGATGGCCTACGACGTGCCGGGCACGCGGCAGCTGGAACGGGTGCTGGTGGGGGCCGGCCTCGGGCTCGCGGTGGTCGCGGTCGTCTACGGTGTCGCCCGGTGGCGCAACAATGCGTCGCGACGGACCAGGGCGACGGATACCACGGAGTCGCGCCTGGCTTGGCTCGGCCGGGCGGCAACCATCGTGATGCTTCTCGTGGCCGCGGCGCTGCCGTTCATCATCACCACCTTCTTCGGCGCGAAGGATCGGCAAATCCTCGACGTGGCGATCCTGATCATGACCTACGTCATGCTCGGATGGGGCCTCAACATCGTGGTCGGCCTCGCCGGCCTGCTCGACCTGGGCTACGTCGCGTTCTACGCGGTCGGCGCCTATTCGTTCGCGCTTCTGTCCACCCATTTCGAGGCGATCGGGTTCTGGACCGCGCTGCCGCTGGCGGGCATGCTCGCCGCAATGTGGGGGCTGGTCCTCGGCTTCCCGGTCCTGAGGCTGCGCGGCGACTACCTCGCCATCGTGACGCTCGCCTTCGGCGAAATCATCCGCATCGTCCTGCTCAACTGGTATGACTTCACTGGCGGCCCGAACGGCATTTCGGGCATTCCGAAGCCGACCCTGTTCGGGCTGGAGTTCACGCGGGGAGAAGGCGGGTTCGCCGACTTCTTCGGCATCCCCTACAATACGATCCACCGCTTCGTGTATCTCTACTACATCATCTTCATCCTCGCCCTGATCACCAATTTCGTGACGATCAGGCTGCGCAAGCTGCCGATCGGGCGCGCCTGGGAAGCGCTGCGCGAGGACGAGATCGCCTGCCGCTCGCTCGGCATCAACACGACCAACACAAAGCTGACGGCCTTCGCGATCGGCGCCATGTTCGGCGGCTTCGCCGGTTCGTTCTTTGCCACCCGCCAGGGCTTCATCTCTCCGGAGAGCTTCACCTTCATCGAATCGGCGATCATCCTGGCCATCGTGGTGCTGGGCGGCCTCGGCTCGCAGATCGGCGTGGTGATCGCCTCGGTTGTGATGATCGGGGGCATCGAGATCCTGCGCAATCTCGACTTCCTGCAGCGCATCTTCCCGGGCGTCGATCCGGTCCAGTACCGCATGCTGATCTTCGGGCTCGCCATGGTTGGGATCATGATCTGGAAGCCGCGCGGACTGGTCACGACACGCGAGCCGTCAGCGGTGTTGAAGGAGAAGAAGCGAATAGGCGCCGATCTGGTCGCACAGGGAGAAGGTCACTGATGTCGGAAGCGGCCATCACCGAAGTCGCCGCGGCGCCGGAAGCGTATCGCTGGGAGGAGGACCCGATCCTCACCGTCGAGCATCTCACCATGCGTTTCGGCGGCCTGGTCGCGGTCGGCGACCTGTCCTTCAACGTCGGGCGGGGCGACATCACGGCGCTGATCGGCCCGAACGGCGCCGGCAAGACGACCGTCTTCAACTGCGTCACCGGTTTCTACAAGCCTACCGAGGGCCGCATCGTGATGCGCCACGGGGCCGGCCGGCAGGCCGACGCGGTGGATGCGGTGACAGCGAGCGGCCTGCGGTTCCGGACATCCGCCAACGGCGCGGTGTTCCTGCTCGAGCGCATGCCCGACTTCGAGATCGCCAAGAAGGCGAAGGTGGCGCGCACTTTCCAGAACATCCGCCTGTTCGGCGGCATGACCGTGCTGGAGAACCTGCTGGTTGCCCAGCACAACCCGCTGATGATCGCTTCCGGTTTCACCGTTGGCGGCATCCTCGGCCTTCCCTCCTATCGCAACGCGCAGCGTCAATCGATCGAGACGGCGACCTACTGGCTGGAGCGCGTGCGCCTGATCGAACGCGCGGACGATCCTGCCGGCGACTTGCCTTACGGTGCGCAGCGGCGGCTGGAGATCGCCCGGGCGATGTGCACCGACCCGCTGCTGCTGTGCCTCGACGAGCCTGCGGCCGGCCTCAACCCGCGCGAGTCGCACGAACTGAACGAGCTGCTGAAATTCATTCGTGACGAGCACGGCACCTCTGTGCTGCTGATCGAGCACGACATGGGCGTGGTGATGGAGATTTCCGACCACATCGTGGTGCTCGATTACGGCGTCAAGATTTCCGACGGCCCGGCCTCCTTCGTGAAGTCCGATCCGAAGGTGATCGCGGCCTATCTCGGCGTGGACGACGAAGCCGAGATCGACATTCCCGAAGTGCGCAAGGAGGTCGCCGCAGTGGAGCGCGAGGCCCAGGAGAAGGGATTGGCCGACACCAGCCTGCGCCTGCCTGAGGGAGGAGCGGAATGAGCGGCCCGCTGCTTTCCGTCAACGGCGTCGAGACCTACTACGGCAAGATCGTTGCGCTGCGCGGCGTCGACGTCGAGGTCAACCCCGGCGAGATCGTGACCCTGATCGGCGCGAACGGCGCGGGCAAGTCGACACTGATGATGACGATCTGCGGCAGTCCGCGGGCGCGCTCCGGCCGCATCATCTATGACGGCGTCGACATCACGACCATGCCGACGCATGAAATCATGCGGCTGGGCATCGCTCAGGCCCCCGAAGGGCGCCGCATCTTCCCGCGCATGACGGTGATGGAGAACCTGCAGATGGGGGCGGCGCTGGTTGCGCCGGAACATTTCGAGGAGGATCTGGCCCGCGTTTACGACCTGTTCCCCCGGCTGAAGGAGCGGGCCTCGCAGCGCGGCGGGACACTTTCGGGCGGCGAGCAGCAGATGCTGGCGATCGCCCGCGCGCTGATGGGCCGGCCGAAGCTGCTGCTTCTGGACGAGCCGTCGCTCGGGCTGGCGCCGCTGGTGGTGCGGCAGATCTTCGAGGTGATCCGCGAGCTCAACCGCAACCAGGGCCTCACTGTCTTCCTGGTGGAACAGAACGCCTTCCATGCGCTGCGCCTCGCGCATCGCGGCTACGTCATGGTCAACGGCCGGATCACGATGAGCGGCACGGGCCCCGAACTGCTGAAACGCGAGGAGGTGCGCGCGGCCTATCTCGAAGGCGGAAGGCACTAGGATGGAAGTCATGCAAAAGGACTTGAGCATCCTTTGGGAGGTCTCGGTCTGGGAGTTCCTGTTCATCACCGTCGCGCTTGCCGGCGGGGCGGCCTATCTGACGGGCCGGACCGCGGCGCGCGCCTGGCAAGGGGACGCGCGGCTCATCGTCTACATACTGCTGCTGACTGCCGCGACGCGGTTCATCCATTTCGCGCTGTTCAACGGCACGCTGCTGTCCGTGCACTATTACATTGTCGACTTCATCGTGCTCACGGTGATCGCGTTCATCGGCAAGCGCGTGACGCGAGCCGGGCAAATGGCGACCCAGTACAACTTCGAATACACACGAAGGAACTTGCTCGCCTGGGACCGCAAGGCCGGGTGAGTTCACGATATCGGCAGGGCAGCCTTTATTTCCAACCGGATTTGGGCTTTCATGCCGGGCAAGCGGGATCTTGTCCCGCATCGCGGTCGCCGGAACGACACCTGTCCGGCCCGCTTCGGGAACAGCAGGGTGTTATGGGGAGTGAACATGAAATATTCTCTTTTGGCGGGTGCCGCGCTCGGCCTCCTGATGTCGGGGCCGGCATGGGCCGACATCAAGATTGGCGTAGGCGGGGCAATGACCCGGCACGACACATACCCTGGCGCGCACAAGGAGGGGGGGGCCCGTGAAGGCGCCGAGGGCATCAAAACCCCGGG
>Ga0182793_1001046_pt1 | contig 18254 bp, 22 predicted proteins | sample Passage237A_FD_130498 | JGI IMG/M metagenome (GOLD analysis project Ga0182793, IMG submission 130498) | Cellulose adapted compost microbial communities from Newby Island Compost Facility, Milpitas, CA, USA - Passage2 37A (version 2) (version 2) ... | reverse complement strand
TTGGCCGGAAGCAATGTTTACAAACTGCTCCTTCCTTCTGCCGGTATTCCTGTAGGCGATACGGTAAATTTTGTTGATACATTCGCTTTCAGCAGCGGTCCTGCTAACGGAACTACTGTAGAGTGGTGTGATACCGTATGGGTAAAGCGTGGAACAAGTGTTCTGGCTGATCCTGTGATCAGTAACAACAAGGTTTGTAAAACATTGAACGTAAAGAACACTACTGTGTCAGTATATGACCTGTTTACAAGAGGTAAAGCAGGTATTGCTAAACTGGACGTTTATCCTAACCCTGCCAACAACGTAATCTACTTCAAACACGAGTTCGATGGCAAAAACGATGCTGTTGTTTATGTGCGTGACATGGTAGGACGCACGGTTCGTGAAGAGCGCCTTGGAAGGCTCTATGGTGATCGTCAGGTAAGTGTTGATATGACATCCGTACCTGCAGGTCTTTATACTGTAGAACTCGTTTCAGGTGATTTCAGAAGCGTAGGACGAATCCTCATTCAGAAATAATTGATTTTTTTAAGTAAATACAAAGCGGGCAGATTTATTGCCCGCTTTTTTCTTTTTATGCCTATGTTCCATTGATCTGTACGTAATTTTACCTTTCGTTTTTGAAGGATAAACATGATTTTTTCGTCGAAGTTGATTGAAGATGCAGTGCAGGAGTTTTCACGACTGCCGGGTATTGGCAGGAAAACTGCATTAAGAATGGTGTTGCAGTTAATGAAAATGGAAAAAGAGGAGGTTGATCGTTTTACCGGCGCTTTGTCGAAGATGAGACATGAACTGCAGTTTTGCCGAGAATGTCATAACGTTTCCGACGGTGAAATCTGTACCATCTGCTCCAATCCCGGACGCAACCGCAGCCAGGTATGTGTGGTCGAAAACATTCGCGATGTAATAGCCATTGAAAGTACCCAGCAGTATAGCGGACTCTATCACGTTTTAGGTGGCATTCTTTCGCCACTCGACGGAATAGGTCCCGAACAACTAAAGATTTCTACATTGCAGGAACGCGTGAAGAATAATGGAGTCGAGGAACTCATCATGGCGCTCAGCCCGACCATTGAAGGCGATACTACGGTTTATTACATTGCCCGCCATCTTGGCGAAACAAAGGTGCGCATCACGACCATTGCACGGGGCATATCATTTGGTGGTGAACTGGAATATGCGGATGAAATGACGCTCGCCAGATCGATAGCGCGGCGTCTGCCCATAGATAATTATGTAAACGTAGATCGATAGCTAGATAGTAATATCACCTTCATAAACAAATACTGCCGGACCTTTCAACCACACTTTCGTTGCTGCATAAGGCTGTGATTTGCTAAAGCTAACCTCCAGGTTTCCGCCCGGCGTTTCCACAGCGACAGTAAAATCGCCAGTTTTATCCCCGGTAGAAGCAATAGCAGCAGCGGTAACACCTGTACCACAACTGAGGGTCTCATCTTCTACACCACGCTCATAGGTTCTTACTTTAAGAATATTTCCAAGCATTTGAATGAAGTTGACATTAATGCCCCCCGGTTCAAATCTTTTTTCATTCCGGATAGAACGCCCCAAAGTTTGTAGGTCTACGAGAGCAACATCATCCACCCACAGTACATAATGAGGAGAACCTGTGTTGAGGATCGCAACGTCTTTCGATAAATCCATTTCCGGAACATCTATCATCTGGAGGCTAACGATTTCATTGGCGTCAATAGTTGCTTTATGAAATCCGTCTACAGCCAGGAATTTTGCCTCGTGTTGAACAAGACCCAGACGCTTTGCAAAAGCCGTGATGCAACGTCCTCCGTTTCCGCACATGGAGCTTTCCTTTCCGTCTGAATTATAATAGACCATCCGAAAGTCACTGTCAATATGCTTTTCCAAAAGCATCAGTCCGTCCGCACCGATTCCAAACCTGCGATTGCACAAAAAAGCAACCTGTTCGGTACTCAGTGTAATATTTTTCTCACGGTTGTCAAGCAGGATGAAATCATTGCCCGTGCCCTGATATTTGAAAAAATGAAGTTGCATACAATTATCTGTTGCCAATATACTGTTCTGCCCGGGAACTGTTGACATCGCTATTGCCGTCGATGTACAGCAGAGAACGCCAGTTTCGGTTGCGAATCTCGCCGTTTACCGTGGAGTGCAGCAGTCTGTAATCATTGGTTACAAGCCCCGGACGATAAAAAAGAAAAAGTGCATTGCTAGTGTTGGGCAGTGAGTTGTACTGCCATATTTCATACGGGAAGGCGTTGCTTTCGTTGTTGATTACAATACGCTCTGTTGGCGCACCATACTTAAGGTAGATAAGCCCGCGCTCCGATTCGTACCCCGGCAATAACGAAGAACCGAAGAGTTTATTGACCTGTTTTACTTTGTCAGCATATTCTTTCCACGCGCTTTCTGGTTTGAGTTTATCGCGTTTCAGCCAGAAGTTGTAAATGAAATAACGGGTGTACATATCATCTGGTTTGTTGAGAAAGCCATTGATAGAGGTGCGTTCATTCGGCTCGGCTATGGGAATAAGCATTTTCAGAATAGCTCTGATTTGTGCCGGAGTATACTTGCCAAGAAAAGTTTTGTTGAGGTTGAGCACTGTGGTCACTTCGACGGGGCCACCTTTTACAGACGTATCGCCATTACTTTCTGCGGAAAGTGCCTCGGGGTTTGGATTCAGCAGCTGAAGGAATGCCGTTTTGGAACTCAGTTGTTCTTGTTTGTCATCATAGATAACGAGATTCAGATAATAGTTGCCTGAAGCCAGGGTATGGAGCTTCATCTTATCTTCGATCACGTGCACTAAGGCTGGTTTCAGGGTGTCTCTTTTCGCCAGCCTGTTAACCGGCGGGTCGAAGGGCTTTTTCGAAATGTGAGAACTCAGGATCAAAAATTCACTGTCGTTGTTTATCCCGGGTTGATACAGCTCTGCATAGTAGTGTAAGGTCAGCCGATGTTCATCGAAAAAATTGGCGCAAAGCGGAATCTGCAGATGTCCGTTTCGCGAGAAAATGTTCTCTTCGTTCGAAATGATGATCGTATCTACAAACTGAATATCGCTGAGTGTGGGCTTTGTGAGCGGCGCTACTGTAAAACTATCGGTAAACAGAAAACTGCTTTCCGGTTTGAATTCGTCCGTGAGTTCAAGCCGAAGTGTATAACGTCCGGCAGCAAGTTCGTAACGTCTCAGGTCGATAATGTTTTGTTGATACAATACTGCTCCGTCTGCTATGGGATTTGTTGTGAGCAGATAGCGTTCTTCTCTTACGGTACCTGTATCGGCAGCGATGGTGATATGTGTATGTATCTTTCCCTGAAATACGCCGCCTTCGCGGGAAAAGAGCAGCGATTGCGGATCTATTTGCCAATAAGCTTCCAGATACGGGCTGAATCCAGAACCGGAAGGAGCATAAAAAACATTCTTCATCACAACAGCCTGGATTCCCTTTGCGTGGGTAAAGAACAGGCAAAACATGCACGACAGCAGAATGGATATTTGAGTGCCTTTGTCTTTGAAACTAAATTGCATGAACTGAAATTGGTTCTTCTGAGGAGATTTGATCAGCTTTGCAAATTACTAAATCAGCTTCGCTCCTATTGTATGGCTTTTGTTATAAGTTCCTTTATGCCCTTTCCTGAAATCGCCTGGTGGTGCAAAGTGTTGCACGCCGATAAAGTGATCTGGGATGCACATGAACGTTTTGAAAAAATGAGCAGTCGCAATCGTTATTGCATCGCTGGTGCGGGAGGAATGTTTAAAATGAGTATTCCGATAGAAGGTGGAAGGGAACGAAAATCTCTAATGTCGGAGACATTCATTGCACAGCAGGATGCATGGCAGAAGCAACATTGGCGCACGATCGTTTCTGCATACAACAATGCACCGTATTTTGAATATTACAAGGATTCTCTGGAAACAATTTTTACCGATATCCATGGTAAACTAAGCGATTTCAACCTGGCAACAGTTCGCTGGCTTAAGGATCAGATCGGAGTATCTTTTGCAGAAGAAATCACACCATCTTATCAGAAAATTTATCCCGATGCCGTTTTTGACCTTCGCCGAAAAGATTCATTGATTGCTGCAGAGAACTTTCCGATATATCATCAGGTGTTTGAAGAGCGCACGGGGTTTATTCCCAATCTCAGTTTGCTTGATTTGCTGTTTGCCGAAGGGCCTTACACCAGAAGATGGCTTTTAGAAAATAAAGAGCGTATCATCAGGTAGAACGCATAACTGCGGGGGCGATACCTTGTAAATGTTGCAACGCTAAGCGGGCTAAAAATTATTTCTGCCGGTCTTTACCGTACTTTTTCATTTTCCACACTCCGTACATCGCTTCTTTTACAATGCCTTTCGTCATTTTCGACTGACCTTCCCTGCGGTCTATGAAAGTTATGGGAACTTCTTTGATCTTAAAACCAAGCTTCCAGGCTCTGTACTTCATTTCTATTTGGAAAGCATAGCCGATAAACTTTACTTCGTCGAGTGGAATGGTTTCCAGCACATGTTTGCGGTAACATACAAATCCGGCAGTTGGGTCTTTTACCGGCATAAAGGTGATGACCTGTGTATACAAGGCACCGCCTTTTGAGATGAAAATGCGATCCCATGGCCAGTTGACAACTTTCCCTCCTTTTACATAGCGCGAGCCGACAGCTACATCGGCACCGTTGCGGCAGGCTTCGAAGAGCCGGAGCAGATCGTCGGGATTGTGAGAGAAATCCGCATCCATCTCGAAAATGTACTCATAGCCGCCGTTTTGCAGCGCCCATTTAAAGCCCAGAATATAGGCAGTACCAAGCCCTTGTTTTCCAGTGCGCTCTTTGATGTGCAACCTTCCGGAAAATTCGCTCTGTAGCCCTTTTACTATAGCAGCCGTACCGTCGGGAGAACCGTCGTCTACAATCAGAACATGAAACTCACCGGGCAGAGACATAACCTTCCGGATGATCTTTTCGATGTTCTCTTTTTCGTTGTAGGTAGGAATAATGACCAGCTTATCCAAGTATGGCAAAAATTAAAGGCTCCAAAATAACGAATATTACCAAACGCAGCGTTAAATGTTTGTATAGCGCGGCAAGAATAACGCAGTTGTGATGGGTCGCAGTGCTAAGCCTGTTTCAGCCCGCTTTTCTGAAGCTTCATCCGATTGAGTATTTCCGAGATCTTTTGCTTGGTATGCAGCGGGAAGTCGGCCTGCATCATCCAGTCATAGTATTGCGGCTCAATATTGAACACTTCTTCTACCTTTCTTCCTTTGTGCTTGCCGAAGTTAAACACCGGATGCCCGTCCTTCATAACAATGCGACGTGCATAATCCACATATTGATCGCCGGAAGTAAATACGTGCAGCGCTTTCACTTCATTTTGCAGATCTTCATAACGGTCGAGTTGCGCTTCCAGCACTTCAATCGTTGCAAGGACATCTGCTTCCGCACTATGTGCATTTTCCAAATGCTTGTTGCAATAAAAATTGTAGGCGGCACTTAGAGAACGGCTTTCCATCTTGAAGAAAATCTGCTGCACATCGATCATGTGTCTTTCAGTAAAGTCTACATTGATACCTGCACGCAAAAATTCTTCTGCAAGAAGGGGAATATCAAACTTGGCGCTGTTGTAACCTCCCAGATCGCAATGTTTCATCCATTCATACAAACCATGCGCTATTTGCTTGAATGTCGGAGCATCCTTTACATCGTGGTCATAAATGCCGTGGATGGCCGAGGACTCTGGAGGAATAGGCATTCCGGGATTCAGACGTTTGACATAACTGTCTCTCGTTCCGTCGTTTTTAAGTTTTACCATTGCTATCTCCACAATCCTGTCTTTCGCATGATCGGTGCCGGTGGTTTCGAGATCGAAGAAAATGATGGGACGGTTGAGCGCGAGCTGGGCCATGAAAATTAATTGTTTTGCGAACTTACGGCTTTCCAGTCAATTCCATCAAAAGTACCCGAGCTCATCAGAAGCAGGCAAACCGGCTGTTTTCTTTCCGACAAAAGTGTTTTGACATGATCTTCCAAGGCTGTTCTTTCATCAAAAACACTCAGATCAGTCCGTTCAAAATACTGAGCTACGACCTCCTGTTTCAATTCCGGAAGTCCTTTCAGAGAAAGGGCGTGATGACTGAAATAAACAATAGCCTTGTCTGCAGAGTTCATACTGCCGGCATATTCCCGTAAGAATTGCTCTGTAAGACTGCTGTAAGTATGCAGTTCAAAGCAGGCAACCAACAAATGCTTCGGATAAGCTTCACGCACCGCATCCAACGTTGCTTGCAGTTTCGATGGCGCATGTGCGAAATCACGGTAAGCAACGATGTTGGTTTCCTCAAATATCTTTTCCAGTCGTTTGGCTGCCCCGGTAAAATCTGCAATGGCATGATAAGCGTCTTGGCGTTCGATACCCATGGCCTCGCAAACAGATACAGCAGCTTCCAGGTTAATGAGATTATGTCTTCCGAAGACTGAAACTTTTAAATCGCCTCCTTCTGTTTGGAGAATGGCTTCGCCGTTTTCGTAACGGAACGATGGCATGCCGTAGGGTTGTGTCTGCAAATGCCCGCCGCAGCTTTCTACAATACGGGTTACTTCGCTGTCTTCGGAATTGAAAAGCAATCGGCTTCCCGGCTTCATGTCGCGGAGGTATTGCTCGAACTGACTGCAATAGTTTTCATAGGTAGGGAAGACGTTGATATGGTCCCAGGCAATACCATTGAGCACACTGATATGCGGTTGATAAAAAAAGATCTTCGGTCTTTTCTCGATTATCGATGCAGGATATTCATCTCCTTCCAGCACAATACTCGGTGCATCGCTGAGTCGTACACTTTCATCGAAGCCCGGTACTCTGGCGCCTACCAGATAATCGAAATCATGTCCATGTTTTTTCAGGATATGCATCACCATGGAGGTGATTGTGGTCTTTCCATGACTTCCTGCAATCACTACCCGTTTTTTCTCCCTGCTTACTTCATAAACATATTCGGGGAAGGAATAAATAGGAATTTTTAGTTCCTGAGCGCGCAATAGTTCCGGATTATCTGCCTTTGCATGCATACCTAGCACTACAGCATCGAGATTTTGGGTGATCTTGTCCGGAAACCAGCCGGTCTTTTCCGGAAGAATGCCGGCTTGCGCCAGATTGGTCCTGGCAGGGTCGTTTATCTCATCATCGCTACCAGTCACGATTGCACCTTGTTTTCGCAGCGACAGAGCCAGTTGGTGCATGATCGCACCTCCTATGGCTATAAAGTGTATATGCTTCATTAAATTTTCTTAGCTTTACAAATCTATTGCAGTGGTTTTATAGTTTGTAAAAAGTCAATCAACAATATGAAAACATTTTCAAGCCTTCGTCGCATTGTGCCTGTTGTAGCAGTAGTGGCACTCGCCCTGCTGGCGTCTTCTTGCGCGTCCAATAAGAAGTATGGATGCCCTAACAAACTGGAAGTATCAAGTCTCCTCAGATAAGGGAGCCCGGGATAAAGTTTGGTAAGGTTGGTAAGCGATTATCAACCTTTTTTGGTGTATAGATGGCTTGGTTGTAAAGATGAGGATGTGAAAACAAGAAAGCGGACTGTTCGTCCGCTCGTTTTATTTTAAAATTTTTCTTCTTTCTGCTATAAAATAGAATACCCGATGTGTAATTGTAGTGTCCGGTGTTTCCATGCATCATCGATTTGTTGACCAGTGCTGCTGTTGGTGCCGTCCGATTTGTTGATGTTCGACAAGCCGATTACATAACGGGCACCGATATTGAGGCGCGCAGGGAGGTTCAGCCATAGACCTATCACCCCGTCGAAGCTGCTTTTAAACAATTCGGATGCGTCTTTTACCAGTTCATCACGATCATTGACAGCCACTACCCCGCTAAACTGGGGCCCCACCTGGATCATAGCGCGTGAAAACAGCCGAATATTCAGCAGGACGGGGATGCTGAGATGGTTTACCTTAAAACTTCCTCCCTTAATGGAATCTTTACCTGTCTGCAAAATGTCGCTGTAGATCTCATTGAAACGATCGCCGGTAACATAGGTCGATTGTGAGAAAATTCCTTCAAGTTGTACGCCAATGCGTTTGGCATTTACACCCAGAAAAGCACCGCCGAGAAGGTTAGCTTTATATCCGTTTTGCCAGTATTTACCATTGATATTCGAAAAATTGGCTCCCAGTTTCAGTCCCAGGTCGAAATCGAGTCGTTGTGCCTGACTGGAGGCAGGAAATAATACAGCGGTCAGCAACAAGGTGAGAAGATGTTTCATGTGAGCGTTTTTACAAAAATATTCCCAAAAACATAAAAATGGTGCCTGCTAATCTTCCTCAGCCACCAGAAACTCATGTTTCAACGGCTCCATGTGATCTTTGAGCATATCGAAAAATATTGGACCGTAAGTGAGGTAATAATGCAAAAAGTTTTCGATTCGTTCCTGCAATCCGTTTCCCGGAAATAAGAAATTTTTGAGTTTCCCGATTTGTTCCACAACTTGTTGCATCTTCCGTTTTTCTGCACGAAGCATTTTCTTTTCCAATACCTCCACCTGATGACGCATTTTGGCAAGCGCAGCTTCCGCCGAAGCCTTCAGCGTAGGATCAAGCCGTATGGCTTTTTGTTTTAGCTGTTGAATTGTCTGGTCTATGTTGTGCATTTCGGTTGTGGTCTGCCAGTCATCCGAACTATTGGTGCGTATGAAATCGTGCACCAGTTCGGTTTCAGGCTTAAAAAGATCGGCTATGCCGAGGTCCAGTTGTCTGCGCATTTTACTTTGCCTGTTTTCGATCCAGAGCGCTGACTGCCTAAGGTGTATCGACGGGTAAAAAACGCCATAATGATCGAATACCGGCATCAATTGCAGCCAGTAGGCCACCTCCGCTCCACCACCGATAAAGGCTATGTTGGGAAGAATAGTTTCCTGAAATACCCCACGAAGGATAACATTAGGGCTGAACCGTTCCGGAAAATCATTGAGTTCCCTGAGCAATTGTTCCTCATTCCAGCGAATATCTGTGTTGACAACCCGCCATGTGCCATCGTGTTCTTCAATACGCTCCCGAAGATCGTCTTTCAGATAAAACAGATTGATGGGTCGGGGTTGCGCCTGAACTTTATATCTTTGCGCCAGTGCATTAATTTGTTGGGAAACAAGATCATGCGCTGTTTGGTGAAGCAGATCGTCTTTGATGACATTCGCAAAAGATGCCTTCAGTCGACGGTCGTCCGGATCAATGACGACCAAACCGTATTTCCCAAACAACTCATTGACCAAAAACTGTGTAGCCTTGCCAATGGTAGGTTGCTGAAGATAGGCCTCGGAAAGAATTTTTTTCAACTCATCACAGTATGCTCCCGGAGGTCCCATGATGTTAAAAAGCTCGTCCAGTAAGGGTTTGAGCGTTTTAGTACTCATTCGTCCCACCGCGCCTTTCTGTCCGCCGCCATCCCATACAAACTTTCGGTTGTTATAACGGAATACACCCAGTTCTTCCAGATCATTGTCCTCACTTCCCATATAATACACGGGGACGAAGTGGTGACCGGGAAACAAAGTGGTAAGCTCTTCCGCAAGCTTTATGGCGTGAATGATCTTGTAAATGAAATAAAGGTAGCCCGTCATCAGATTGGGTTGGTGGGCAGTGCAAATCGTGAAGGTATTCTGCTTTTTGAGCAAGTCGAGATTCACTTTCACACGCTCATGCACAGGCATTTCAGCATACTGGTCGTAAAGAACATCGGACAAAATTTTCCGGTCGGGCTGATGTTTCTTTCTTGCTTCCAGAGCCTGTTCCAGTCCGGCTTTGTCTGTTCCGAATCGATAAAATGATTTCAAATATTCAGATCCCGCAAGGTAGTCGCAGACCAGCGATGAAAATGAATGAGTTTGTCTGTAAGGAATACTTGAAAAACTGATGGTCAACGCGATGCTGATTTTTGAACGCTAAAGTTAGCAGCACCAGATTAAAACCGCACAAATGAAACGATAGTAAAATTTGATTGTTTTTTTTATATTGAGGTTCATTGTTTTATGGAGAGAAATTATCAGAGTATAAAACACTGGGCGGAAGATGAAAGACCACGAGAGAAGATGATGCTCAAGGGGGCGCCATCGCTGAGTGATGCGGAACTACTTGCAATTTTGATCTCTTCCGGTACCCGCGAACGATCGGCAATAGAACTGGCACGCGATATTCTGGCCTTGGCAGAAAACAACCTTCACGAACTGGGACGGCTGAGCATATCTGATTTGAAAAAGGTAAAAGGTATAGGTGAAGCCCGCGCCATTACTATTTCGGCTGCTATGGAACTCGGACGGCGACGCCAATTGAGTGAAGGCTTGCAACGTCCGCTCATACAGAGCAGTAAAGATGCCGCAGATGTGGTTGTTCCTTTATTGCGCGACCTGAACCATGAAGTGTTTTGTGTCTTGTATCTCAATCAGGCAAGCCGCCTGTTGCGCCATGAGATCATTTCTTCAGGAGGACTTACCGGAACGGTGGCAGACATTCGTATGATTTTGAAAAACGCCTTACTTCACAATGCCAATCAATTGATTGTAGCACACAACCATCCTTCGGGCAATCTTAAGCCCAGTACTGCAGATAAAGAACTGACACGCAAATTGCGAGAATCGGCTTCTTATATGGATATCCGCCTGTTGGATCATTTGATTGTAGGAAATGCCAGCTACCTGAGTCTTGCTGATGAAGGACTGGTGTAATTTCAGCATTTACTGCCTGTTGTAAAATCGGCTTACAGATATGGCAGGCTTTTTCTTGTTATCTTGCGTTGTTTTTCAGCTCTCATCAGGTTAATCGAGCGTTTTTGCACATGCTAAAAGTCGGAATATTTGGAGCCGGACATCTCGGCAAGATTCACATACAACAATGGAAAGAAGTCCCCGGCGTAGAACTGGTTGGTTTCTTCGATCCCAGCGATGATAATGCCGCCGGTGCTATTGCGCAATATCAGGTGCCACGTTATACAGATCTCGAGCAATTGGTACATTCGGTAGATATTGTAGACATTGTCTCTACCACCACCACTCACTATGAGATCGCGAAAATATGCCTGCTCAACGGTAAACATTTATTTATAGAAAAGCCATTGGCACATACGCTTGAAGAGGCGCAGGAACTGGTAAAACTGGTAAACGAAGCCAACGTAAAATGTCAGGTGGGTCATGTGGAACGTTACAATCCTGCATTTCTCGCTCTGGACGGTCAGCCTTTGCAGCCGATGTTTATAGAAGCGCATCGCCTTGCGCAGTTTAACCCGCGCGGAACGGATGTTGCGGTAATACTGGATCTGATGATTCATGATATTGACATCGTATTGCATCTGGTAAAATCGCCGGTGCGCAGGATTTCCGCCAGCGGTGTGGCTGTTATCAGTGAAACGGCAGATATAGCCAATGCGCGTATTGAATTTGACAACGGTTGTGTTGCCAATCTTACGGCCAGCAGGATTTCACTGAAGAAGATGCGTAAGATGCGCCTGTTTCAGAGAGATGCCTATATCGGAATCGATTTCCTGGAAAAAAAGACAGAAGTGATTCGGATGAAAGAGCCTGGTATGCAGAACGGCATGCTCGATTTCCCTCTGGATATTGGCGATGGACGCAAAAAGATCATTTCCGTTCAGATGCCTGAAGTTGCCAACTCAAATGCCATTCGGATGGAACTAAGCGATTTCGCAGAAGCCGTTCGCAATGACCGACCTACAACTGTAACTGTCCACGACGGTTTTCAGGCAATGGATGTGGCTCATCAGATCATGAAGAAGATGAGCCTCCACAGCGAATTGCATAATGTTTAACAAATTTACCTGTAGTTTTCAGCGATGAGATTCCTTGCTTTTCTAGTGCCTGTTTTTTGCATTTATTTACTCACAGGTTGTGATATCTCCAATCCGGAAGAAAAGATCCCAACCTACGTTCATATAGATTCTTTTCAGTTCGTTTCTCAGCCTTTTACAGGCACTTCGTCGCACAACATCACCAATGTAATGGTGTATCTGGACTATGAAGCTGTAGGTTTGTTTGATCTGCCGGCAGATGTTCCAATAATCGCTGAGAAAGCAGGTAGTCTGATGCTGGTGCCCGCAGTGCGATTTAGCGGCATGAGCTCTCAGATCATTCCTTATCCTTTTTATGAGGCAGACACCAGCACTTTCACGCCTCAGCCGGGGCAACGTGTAACGGTGACGCCGAAAACCCGCTACTATCAAGATAGTCTGCTTCAGTTTACGACAGAAGATTTCGAATCGGGTAATTCATTTTTAACATTGAGCGGAGCGGAACTGAAACGTACCAATGATCCCCGATATGTTTTTGAAGGAGGATACGGTGGGGTTATTGAAATGGATGATACAACTGTTTCGACGAACGTGATGTCTATGGGTTTTCAAATGCCCAGTACCGGAGCCAACAAAGCAGAAGTTTATCTGGAGATGAATTATAAATGCTCCGTGCCTTTTGTCGTAGGACTCCAGACAACAGATGGCGCCACGGATCCCTATCAGTATTTATATGGCTTTAATCCTCGCGATACCTGGAATAAGGTGTATATCGGACTGGAAGATTTTCTTAACCTATATCCAAATAAAACGTATCGGGTAATTATCAGGGTGGCTAAAGAGAGTGCCGGATACGACTATGTCGCTTTCGACAACTTTAAAGTAGTTTCGCGCAAATAAAATGCAGCTTTCCCCGATCAAAAGAAGAGCTATACAACGACTTGCGTTGCTCGATTATCTGTCGGCAGTGCTGTCGTGGCTTTTGTTTTTTCCGTACCGGCAACAGTTGCTTGGCCACTCGGGGTTTGCACAGGCCTGGAGCCTTATGTCGGTAAAAGACTGGCTGATGGCACTGGTGTTTATCCCCGCCGGATGGCTGTTTCTTTATCTGCTTTCCGGCACCTATTTCGATCTATATCGTAAGTCTCGCCTGAATGAAGTCAACCGCACGCTTATCTCCTGCATCCTTGGAAGTATTCTGATTTCGCTGTTTGCTTTCGCCAACGATGCAAACAACTACAGTTACTTCATAAAGATGACAGGGCGTTATTTGTTAATTCATACGCTTTGTACCGTGATTTTCAGATTGTTGATACTAAACAGTGTGAAAAGACGGATCGTAAAAGGTAAGGTGGGCTTCAATACACTGATCATAGGAGGCAATGACAAAGCTATTGATCTGTACAAACAGCTCTCTTCAAAACCGCTGGGTAATATTTTCAAAGGATTTGTGTATTCAAATCAGGAGCGCTCTAACGGCATGAGTAAACTTTTGCCGCAATTGGGTAATCTGGATCATCTGGAGCGCATCATAGATAAACATGAGATTGAAGAAGTGATCATTGCGGTGGACTCCAGTGAGCATCATATGCTGGAAAATATTCTTACTCGTTTGTGTTATCGCCCGGTGATGGTGAAAGTGCTGCCGGATCTTTATGATATCATCTCCGGTTCGGTAAAGACCAGTAACGTATACGATGCCGTGCTGATCCAGATACCGCCCAACCTGATGCCCGATTGGCAGCGTGTTTGCAAGCGCACAATAGACATAGTCGCATCCTTGTTTGCGATGATTATTCTTTCACCCTTGTATCTGTTTGCTGCCCTTCGTGTAAAACTTTCTTCGACAGGACCTATCATTTACAAACAACGTCGTATCGGCAGGTTTGGACGGGTATTCTATATCTATAAGTTCCGCTCAATGTACGTGAACGCTGAGCAACAGGGACCTGCATTGTCAAGAGACGATGATCCGCGCATCACATCGTGGGGAAGGGTGATGCGGAAATGGCGGATCGACGAACTTCCGCAATTTTACAATATCCTCATCGGCAATATGTCGCTGGTAGGGCCGAGACCTGAACGCAAATATTTTATCGACATCATTAGCCAGACACACCCGCACTATCGTTATCTGCACAAGGTAAAACCCGGACTTACTTCCTGGGGAATGGTGCAGTTTGGTTACGCCGAGAATGTTCAGCAGATGATTGAGCGCATGAAGTATGATCTGCTCTACATCGAGAACTGTTCTTTGGCGCTCGATATTAAGATCATGCTATACACCTTTGTGGTGCTGTTTCAGGGACGAGGAAAATGATCAGCTAAGTGTTACCCAAATTCTATCTGCATCCTGTTTTCTGATGCTGAGATAGTAGCCTGCAATCTGAATAGCCATAGGATCTCCTAAAGGGGCAATCATCTCTACCCACACCGGTTCTCCCGGTACGCAACCCATTTCCATAAGCGTCAGCTGGAAATCGCTTTGCTCGTGCGCTTTGATTACCGCTTTTTTACCCGCAGGCAGCTGCGACAGTCGTACCGTTTTTTCGTCCAACACATTCATTGACGCAAAATTATGTATCAGGGATTGGGATACCTAAAAAAGTAAGACCTTCGCGGAAATTTAACGCAATGGCTGTCAGGTATTATGAGCAGCAGGTACAGTCTCAGCTCAAAGGCAAACGGAAGCTCTCTGCTTTTTTGCAGGAAACGATTCGTTCACACCGTAGCGAGTTGACATCCGCTGACCTTACTTATATTTTTTGTGATGATGACTACCTGCTCGAAATCAACCAACAATTTCTAAATCATGATACGCTTACAGACATCATTACCTTCGACCTGAGTGAAGACGAAAAACATCTTCAGGGAGAAATCTATATTAGCGTAGACAGAATAAGGGAAAACGCAGAAAAGTTTGGTGAGCCTTATGAAAAAGAACTCCATCGGGTAATATTCCACGGAGCTTTGCATCTTTGCGGATTCAAAGACAAAACCCCTGCTGACAAAAAGGAGATGCGACAACAGGAAGATGTATGTCTGAACCGCTACTTTACAACTTAACTATCGGCATTGAGCGCCTTGCGAGAACAAGATGAAGATTGAAACACTTTTTGAAGACGACGATCTGGTGATTGTCAACAAGCCTGCCCGTTTGCTGGTGATACCCGACCGCTTCAATGCAGACCTGCCTTCGCTGAACAAACTGCTGGAAGTCAAGCTGAAGCAGAAGCTTTGGGTCGTGCATCGTCTTGACCGGGATACCAGCGGCGTGATCTGTTTTGCAAAAAACGAACAAACCCATCGGTATCTTTCCATCCTTTTTCAGGAGCACGAAGTTGTGAAGCTTTATGCAGGGCTGCTAACCGGAAGGGTAACACCCACAGAAGGAAGAATTGAAGCTCCGATCGCCGAGCACCCTGTACAAAAAGGGAAAATGATAGTGGCGAAAAGAGGAAAACCGGCGGTGACTGACTATCGTGTTACCGACCAATGGCCGCTGCATGCGCTCGTGCAATTTCAGATTCATACAGGGCGAACGCACCAGATACGCGTACACATGCAATCCATAGGAAATCCTATTGTTTGCGACGAGCTTTACGGCGACGGAAAGCCTTTTATGCTTTCTTCCATAAAAAAGAAATATCGCCTGTCGGATAATGAAGAATCCGAGCGTCCCTTGCTCAGCCGGCTTGCGTTGCACGCATATCGTCTGCAGTTTTTGAAGGAGGACGGCACAGAGATTGTCGCAGAAGCAAATCTTCCGAAAGATATCCTGGCCTGCGTCAACCAGTTAAACAAGTGGAGTAAATAAGAAAACATCATAAACTTTCCGCAGTTTGCGGAACATAAATCAGAAAGAAAATGAAATCAAATATCAATATCCAAATAGAACTTGACGAGGAGAAAATGCCCGAGACTATTGAATGGAACGCTCCCGGAGGTGGGGTGGAAGGTTTCCAACAGGCGAAAGGTATATTGCTCGGACTATGGGACGGGCAGGAGAAATCGGCATTACGCATAGACCTTTGGACAAAGAAAATGATGGTAGATGAAATGAACGATTTCTTTTACCAGACTTTCTTCGGTATGGCAGATACTTATGCCCGCGCTACCCGCAACGGGGAACTGGCAAAGGAGATAAAGGAATTTGCCCAGGGTTTTTATAAAAAGGCTACAGACAGGCTGAATGCTGAAGAACAGCAAAAGCAGTAGCGCTCGTTGGTTGCCGTTTTTACTTATTTTTTTCACCATAAAAACTTCTGAACAATGTCGCTCGAAGCCAAAGTAATGGAAGAGATCAAAACCGCAATGCGTGCAAAAGACGAAGCCGCTTTGCGCACCCTTCGCGCTATCAAAGCTGCTATCCTGCTCGAGAAAACATCAGGAAGCGGAGTTAATATCACGGAAGCCGACGAATTAAAGATGCTGCAGAAGATGGCGAAGCAACGCCGCGACTCGCTCGATATTTTTACACAGCAAAACCGCGAGGATCTGGCAGCGAAAGAACGCGAGGAACTGGCTATTATCGAACGCTTCCTGCCACAACAATTAAATCCGGAAGAACTTCAGGCTGAATTGAAAGCCATAATTGCCGAAATAGGTGCTTCTTCTCCCGCCGATATGGGAAAGGTAATTGGCGTGGCGTCCAAAAAGCTTGCCGGCCGAGCAGATGGCAAAATGATCTCCGAGACGGTAAAGCAGCTTTTGAACAGCTAGTTATTAAACAATAACTTTTCTCCCGCAACCTTTCAGGTTTATGAAACCTGAAAGGTTTATTTAAGTTGGTACTTAATAAAAAGTAAGCCTTCCAGGTCTTGGAAAGAACTGGAAGGTTTATCAAATGCTAACGATGGTTCTGGACTTCATCGGTATTACGATCATCATTATCTTTTTTATTCGTGGCTACATGAAAGGAATCATTGTAGCCATTTTTTCTGTGCTTGCCGTTGTGCTGGGAGTTATCTGCGCACTAAAACTTTCGGGGGCGCTGGGGGCATGGTTGATGGAAAAGGGATGGGTGACAAGTGCGTGGGCTACCATCATCAGTTATGCTATACTATTTGTAGGTGTTTTGGTATTGGTAAGACTGCTTGCAAAGGCACTTGAATCTGTGGCGCAGCTTACCGTGCTTGGCTGGTTTAATGGTTTGGTCGGTGGCTTGCTGTATGGTTTTATCGCGGCTTTGATCTGGAGTTCTTTGCTATGGATTGCCAACCGCGTGCATTTAATTGATCCCGAAACAAAAACTTATTCTAAAACTTATCGTTATCTGGAACCGCTTGCGCCATGGACATTTGAACATACAGGTAAGTTGATTCCCTTTGCGGAAAATGTATTCAGCGATCTGAATGATGTATTGAATCACGCGAATCAAAATCTGCCGGAGCATGTGGGTGCTGATTGATAATTACGATTCTTTCACTTATATTTTACATCATTACTTGCTGCAGACAGGGCATGAATGCCGGGTTTTTCGCAATGATGAACTGACTGTTGATGAGTTGAAACATATAGCCCCGCAACGGATCATCATTTCACCTGGCCCTGAAACTCCTTTGCAGGCAGGCATTTGCATGGATGTAATTGATCATTTTCACCAAACGACTCCCATACTTGGTATCTGTCTTGGACATCAGGCGTTGGGAATGTATTTCGGAGCCCAACTGATTCACGCTCCGTATCCCATGCATGGAAAGACAAGTGAAGTAATGCATACAGGCGACAAATTGTTTGCCGGAGTTTCGTCACCATTTACAGCAATGCGCTATCACTCATTATCCATAGAAAACCTTGCGGGAACCGGGCTTACAGCAATTGCATACTCAAAAGACGATCATCAGATTATGGCGATGCGACACAATCGTTTTCCCTGCGTTGGCATTCAGTTTCATCCGGAATCGGTAGGAACGAGCGAAGGGCTGAGCATACTGAAAAACTGGGTAGCAGAGATATAAATGCTTGAAATGATATAGGTTTCGATGAAAGGTAAACCAGATGCAGCAATTAAAAAAGCTTTGTTGAATCTGAGCTGTTTTTGCAAACCTATCGTGATTCAACAAAGCTTATATGATCGCCCTGTAGTTAGCGGCTATTTTCCTACGGCTTTCGTTTATCTCTCAACTTTTTTATGCCATAAGCGACTGCTGTGCCTGCGAGCAGAGTAACTCCACCATCTATTGGTACTTCCTTGCCGGGATCGCCAGGTAAACCGCCGAGTTGAGCTAATGCAACTATTGGAAAGAAGAGGATGATCATTAAGGTGGTGTGTGCAATGGTTTTGTTCATGTTGTGTTTATTCTTGTTGTTTTACAATGCTTTCGCTTCACAGTTACTGTCTCATCAGTTTTTGTTCTGCTATCTGCTCGCCGGCTTCATTTGTCAGTTGCATGATGTAGATACCCGGAGTGAGATTTTCGATGTTCATTTGTATGGTAGCAGAACCACCTTCAAT
>Ga0182793_1001044_pt1 | contig 18265 bp, 11 predicted proteins | sample Passage237A_FD_130498 | JGI IMG/M metagenome (GOLD analysis project Ga0182793, IMG submission 130498) | Cellulose adapted compost microbial communities from Newby Island Compost Facility, Milpitas, CA, USA - Passage2 37A (version 2) (version 2) ... | reverse complement strand
CCCCCGGGCGGGCGCGCGCCGCGGGGGCGGGGGCGCCCCCCGCCCCGGCGGGGGGCTGATCCAAATAGGGGAATTTCGCGGGGGGGGGGGTCCGAATCGGCCCCCCCGCCACGCGCTTTTCTGAGGAAATCGGTAACTCCTGCCTGGTAAGGGACTCTAAAAATGCGGTAGAACAGAGAACGTGAGGTCGCGACACGGCCACCACGGAGAAGGAGGCGAGGCTGCCCGCACCGCTCCGGCCTATGCCGGCCGCCGTCCGGGCGCCGTTCGCAACGGATGAAGTCCACACGCCCCGTCACAAAGAACCCCGCGACTGCCGCCTCGGCCCTGTGCCGCTGGCTTCTTCCCGCCGCCGCGCCGGTGGCGGGTGTCCTCCTGTGCGCTGCCGCCGTGCCTGCCGCCAAGGCGCCGCCAAAGGGGAAAGCGGTTTCCCGTCCCACGCCACAGCCGCCCTCCGAGGCCGCGCGCTTCAAGCAGGATGTGAACGCTCTGGTAGATAAATACTGCGTCTCCTGCCACAACGGTAAGGCCGCCTCCGCCGACCTCGCCCTGGACGGCGCCTCCCTCAAGAACCCCAACTCCGTGCTCAAGCAGCGCGCTATCTGGGAAAAGGTGTCCATGGCCGTAGGCGCCGGCCATATGCCCCCGCCTGGCCTGCCCGCACCGACCCGCGCGCAGCGTGACCGCCTGGTTGCCTACATCGACGGTGTACTCACCAAGGCCGACTGCGAACTGAATGATCCGGGCCGCGTGACGATGCGCCGCCTGAACCGCGCCGAGTACAACAATACGGTGCGCGACCTGCTCGGCGTCGGCCTGCGTGCCGCGGACGACTTCCCCTCCGACGATGTCGGCTACGGCTTCGACAATATCGGCGATGTGCTGACCATCTCGCCGCTCCTGATGGAGAAGTACCTGGCTGCCGGGGCGAAGATCGCCCGTGCGGCCATTCGCGCCCCCGAAGACCTGCTCGCCCCCGCCGTCTGGGAGGGACCGAAGCTGGCCGACGCGGGCGGTGGCGATGCCCCCTATGGCAGCGAAGGGCGCGCCCTCTTCAGCAACGGCGAGGTGGGGGTAGAGTACACCTTCCCGGTGCCGGGCACCTACATTCTGCGCGCCCGCGCCTGGGCGCAGCAGGCAGGCCCGGACCCCGCGCGGCTGACTCTGCGCCTGGGGGGGCGCGACATTCGCACCTTCGATATCCGCGCCCGCGAGCCGCGCTCCGCTCAGGCGGTCGAGGTCAAGGTGGAGGTTCAGCCCGCACGCACCGAGCGCTTTGCCGCAGCGTTCATCAACGACTACTTCGACGATACCAACCCCGACAAGCGCCTGCGCGGCGATCGGAACCTCTACATCGAGGGGCTGGAGATCGAGGGACCGGTGGATGTCCCGAAGGAGTCGCTCAAGATTACTGCGCCGCCTACCGAGGCGCAGACGCGGCTCTTCGCCCCGGGCGAGGGCATCGCCGACGAGACGCAGCGAGCCCGTAAGATCCTCGCCGCCTTCGCACGCCGCGCCTACCGCCGCGCGGTCACGCCCGCCGAGGTAGACCGTCTGGTGGGGGTGTGGAACGTCGCCCGCAAGCATGGCGAGTCCTTCGAGCGCGGGATGCAGCTCGCCGTTACGGCCGCCCTGGTCTCGCCGAACTTCCTGTTCCGCGTCGAGGCGGAGACCGGTAAGACGCGCGACCTGAACGACTTCGAACTGGCCAGCCGCCTTTCTTACTTCCTCTGGGGAAGCACGCCCGATGACGAACTGCTGCGCACCGCCGAGCAGGGCAAGCTGAAGAACCCCGTGGTGCTCAAGGCGCAGGCGCGCCGAATGCTCAAGGACCCCCGGTCCCGGGCGTTGACCGATAACTTCGCGGGACAGTGGCTCCAACTGCGCAAACTGGAGCGCGTGACCCCGGACACCGGCACCTTCCCCGGCTTCGACGAGAGCCTGCGCGCCGCTATGCGCCAGGAGACGGAGCTGTTCTTCAACGCCGTGGTGCGGGAGGATCGGCCCATCACCGAGTTCCTCGACTCGAACTGGACCTTCCTGAACGAGCGACTGGCGCGCCACTACGGCAACACCACCGTGCGCGGCGACGGCTTCCGTAAGGTGACCCTCTCCGGCGGGCGGCGCGGCGGCGTGCTGACGCATGCCAGCGTGCTGACCCTGACCTCCAACCCCACCCGCACCTCGCCTGTGAAGCGCGGCAAGTGGGTGCTGGACAATCTGCTGAACACGCCGCCGCCGCCCGCGCCGCCGGGAGTAGCCCAGCTCCCGGACGACGAGGAGAAGAAGGAGGCCCTGTCAGGCACCCTGCGCCAGCGTCTGGAGCAGCACCGGAAGGACCCCGCCTGCGCCTCCTGCCATCAGCGCATGGACCCGATCGGCTTCGGCCTGGAGAACTTTGACGCTGTGGGGGCGTGGCGCCTGAAGGACGGCGACAGCCCTGTGGACGCCAGCGGCACGCTTCCCGACGGCCGCTCGTTCCAGGGGCCGGCGGAGCTGCGCAAGACCCTGCTCGGGATGAAGGGGCAGTTCACCAAGGCCTTCACGGAGAAGCTGCTAACCTACGCCCTCGGCCGCGGGATCGAGTCCACCGACCGCTGCAACATCGACGCCATGGCCGCCCACGTGGCGAAGACCCAGTACCGGTTCTCCGCCGTGGTCGAGTCCATCGTCACCAGCGAGCCATTCCGCAAGCGGCGCGGGGAGCCGGCGCCCGCGGCGGCTCCCGCCGGGAAGAAGGTGGCGCAAGCGGCAGCGGAGGGGCCGCGCTGATGTCCGCCCGGCCGGCGCCCGCTGCACTCCTGCGCGTGCGCCTGCGCCGCCGGATCGGAATATTCAGTGTGACGGCGCTGCTGGTTGGGGTGGTGCCCGTGTGGCGGGCGCTGCTCCAGCCGCCGTCTCCCGAGGGCGGCAGCAGGGACCGGTTGCCCGAGAACGCCGCCGTGCTGGTATCTCATCTGCGGCCCGGCGGCGGTGCGGCAACGACAGCGGCAGCGGCGGAGGCAGACGTGCTTCTCCCTCTGGAGGAGATGGCCGAGCGGCAGGACGGAGGGCGCCTCTTCGTGTTCCTGGAGGACGCGCCTACCGAGCGCGCCCTGGCTATGGTGCTGACCGCGGCCGGTATCCGGTTCCGCCTCGATGGTGAGGTCACCGGCACGGTGACGCTGCGCCCGGAGAACGGTCCGGTGAAGGCCGCCGATGTGCTTCGGGAGATATTCCACCGGAGCGTCGGCGGGCCGCCGCTCGGGATCGCCCGCGAAGGAGATACCTTCGTGATCCGCCCCGAGAAGGCGGAGGACAGCGGGGAAAAGTCCGCTGCCGCTGCAGCCGTCAAACCGCTTTCGCGGCCGCCCTTCCGCGAGGGCATCCCGGTGGGGCCGGACAAGGTGGCTCGGCGCACCGCGGGGATCGTGGTAGTGGGACGGACGCCGGTGGTAGCGCTGCTGGAGACTGTGGCGCCGGGTGAAGGCACGCCGGCCTATGAGACGGTGCGCCCCCGGGAAACGGTGGCGGCGGGAGCGGCCGGTGCTCCGGCGCTGGTTGCCGACAGCCTGCAGGGGAACGGGATTGTGCTGCGCGGGGATGACATCGGCCTGATGCTGGTGCCTCTGGTCCCGCGGGAAACTCCCACGGTTCCCTTCCAGACGTTGCAACTGGCCAGCCAGGCGAATATCTCCGAGGCCGTGCCCGCGCACCTACTGGAGCGGCGCAACTTCCGCCGGGACGGACGAAGGCGGGCAGGGGATTTCGGGGGCGCCGGCTACGTGCCCTACGACGACGGACAACTGTAGCGCGCGCAGAGGCGGACCATCCTCTGCAGCACGCTGAAAACGATGACGCACCCTCTAAGGAGAGCGAAAGCAACCATGACACCACCAAAGATCGATAGACGCACGCTGCTCAAAGGGGCCGGGGTGACGCTCGCCCTGCCGTTCCTGGAGGCGATGATGCCGCTCTCCGCGCTCGCACAGTCCGGACCGAAGCCGGGCGCTCCGGGCGGCCCGCCCGTGCGGATGGCCTTCCTGTTTGTCCCGAACGGCATGCACATGCCGGACTGGACCCCGAAGGCGGAGGGCACGGACTTCGACATCCCGTACCTCCTGGAGCCGCTTAAGCCGTTTAAAGACTCGATGCTGGTGCTCACCGGCCTGACGCAGTACAACGCCCAGGCCCTCGGGGACGGCGGTGGCGACCACGCGCGCTCCGCCGCCGCCTGGCTCACCGGCACCCACCCGCGCAAGACCAGTGGCGCGAATATCAAGGCCGGCATCTCCGCCGACCAGGTGGCCGCGCAGTTCATCGGGCAGCACACCCGGTTCCCCTCACTCGAACTCGGCTGCGAGCGCGGCGGCCTCGCGGGCGACTGCGACAGCGGCTATTCGTGCGCCTACTCGAACAGCATCTCCTGGCGCTCCGAATCGACCCCCGTCGCCAAGGAGACCGACCCGCGCCTCGTGTTCGATCGCCTCTTCGGCGTGGACAGCGGCGGCAGCGACATCGGCGACACCGCCGACGAGAAGAACCGCTACAAGCGCAGCGTCCTCGACTTTGTGATGGAGGACGCCAAGGCGCTCAACCGGCAGCTCGGCGCGCGCGACCGCCAGAAGCTCGATGAGTACTTCACCGGGGTACGCGAGATCGAGCGCCGCCTCGGCTTTGCCGAGAAGCAGAGCGCCGCCGAGAAGGCGGGCAAGACCGCCGTCGTCGCGGGCATGCCCACCCGGCCGGCCGGGATGCCCGCGGACTACGGTGAGCACGTCCGCCTGATGGGCGACATGATGGTGCTGGCGTTCCAGGCCGACCTGACGCGCATAAGCACGTTCATGTTCGCCAACGAGGGCTCGAACCGCTCGTACCCCATGATCAACATCGCCGAGGGGCACCACGAGCTTTCGCACCACGGCCGGGCGGCGGAGAAGCAGGCCAAGATCCGGCAGATCAACCGCTTCCATCTGGAGCAGCTTGCCTACATCGTCAACAAGATGCAGAACACCCGCGAGGGCAACGGCACCCTGCTGGACAACACCCTGCTCGTCTACGGCGGCGGCATCTCGGACGGCGACCGGCACAACCACAACGACCTGCCGATCGTCGTGCTGGGCAAGGGCGGCGGCGCCGTAAAGAGCGGCCGCCACATCCGCTACCCGGATGGCACGCCCATGACGAACCTGTTCGTCAGCATGTTCGACCGCGTCGGTGTCCCTGTCGAGAAGATCGGCGACAGCACCGGCAAACTCGCCCAGCTGTTCTGACACAGACAAAAACAACGCCGGCCGGGAGCCTCGCTCCCGGCCGGCGTTTGTCGTTTCGTCGCTACTTTTCGATCAGGTAGTAGAGCACGTTGGGCTTAAGCGTGATCGCCTTCGCCCCCCCGGCGACCTTCTCCTTCGGGTAGCCGTTGGCGTCGAGAGCCGTGACCTTCAGGCTCGCGGCGTCCGGGCGCGTGAGGGAGACGGTGCCCGCCAGGTTCTTCACCAGGATCGGGGCGGCGCCGAGGCTTGTGATGGTCCGCTGGCCCGTGGGCGCGTCGGTCTTCCAGCCCCAGTTCTTGTCTTCGCTCATCACCTGCAGCAGCATCTTCGAGGAGGTCTTGAGCGGCTTGCCGTCCAGCGCCACCACCAGCACCGTGCCGTACTCCAGCGGTGACTGGATAGTGACATCCGGCAGCGCCACCCGCCCCGCCTTGTCCAGGAAGCCGGTAACCCCCTGTGCGGCGGGCGCGGTCACCACCATGCGGCCCTGCGCCCAGTTCCAGGCCAGTTCTCCGGTCGCGCTCTTAACCACGCGCCCCTCGCGGTTGATGTAGGGGGCAAGGTTCGCCATCTTCGTCGGCGCGGCCGTCGGCGCGAAGTCGAGATTTACCTTGCCGACCAGGAACGCCAGCGGGTCGATCGTCGCCTCGCCCTCCACCGGGGCAAGCTGCCCGGGCGGGACATCCTTCGCGCGGAACGCCTCCAGGTTCATCGGGGCCGTGACCGGCGCCCCCTCCAGCGCGTAGAGGTTGGAGATGCCCAGCGTCGCCTGCACCACGGGCGGCCCATCCTTCACCAGTCCCTGCCGGTAGAGCAGGGCGGCCGCCGGGAACTGCCCCATGATGACGGGCGTTTGCAGGCCAAACTTACTGTGGGTCTGCGACCACGTCGGCCCGCCGAGCGCAAAGAAGTACAGGCCATCCGTGCCCTGTAGCGCGCCGTACGCCGCGGCGAGCAGGGGGAAGTCCGCCCGGTAGCGGTTGGGCGTCGTCCAGTTGAACTCGCTGATGACCGAGGGGAGCCCGCCGTAGCGCACATCCATGAGCGGCAGGCTGAAGTTCGGCGGATCGCCCTCCTTGCGGGGGGAGAAGAGCAGGGCGCTCTGGTCGCGGTACTTCTGCCCCTGGCGCAGGGAGTAGGACGCCCCCTCGCCCTCATGCGGTGCGTCGAAGTAACCGTGCCGGTCCAGGAAGTCCAGGCCGGGCGCCACGTTGCTCAGCTTGTCTAGCGGCCCCAGGCGCCGGGCGTCCGCCGTGATCCAGTTCGACCCCTGCACCAGCCCTTTGTACCCCAGGTCGCGCTTCAAGTAGTTCGCATGCTGGGTGTGGAAGGTGCTCTGGCTTTCGGTAAGGAACTGCGCGGTGTCCTGCCCGCGCCGGCTCCGATCATTGAAGATCTGGTAGAGCGGGATAAAGCCCACACGCCCGGCCGCCGGGTCGTCGCCACGCTGCCGCTGGCCGCCCCACGTCGTGAGCGCCTTCTCCACGGAGCCGTACTTCTTCGCTGCCCAGTCCCCGAACTGCTTCTCCAGAATCTCCATCTGCGGGCCGGGGACGTTCTCGTAGGGCGTGAACGTCCAGAAGAAGTACGAATCCTCGTTCACCAACTCGGCAAACGCGACCGCCGGGTCTTCCGCCAGCGACAGGCCCGTTTCCGGGTTCTTCGGCGTCAGGATCGCCTTCCACCAGCCGCGGTAAATCTCCTGAAACTCCGGGTTGAAGTAGAGCAGGGCGAAGGGATGCTTGCCCCCGGTGTAGCCCGCAAAGCCGCTCTTCTCATCGAACGAGAGCCAGAGCGGGAAGTAGATAGAGAGGGAGGTGTAGATCCCCTCCTTCTTGAGCGCGGCCACGAACTGCTGCAGCTTCGCCACCTTATCCGCGTCCGGCTCGCGGAAGTTCTCGTTCTTCCAGAGGCCGCCGTGGACGCGCACCAGGTTGACGCCGTACTTGGCGAGCATACGGGCCATATAGGCCATCTGGGCGGGCGGCAGGTTCAGGATGTCCGTGCCTGTGTTCGCCGCCCAGAAGCGCACAGGCTTGCCGGTCTTCTCGTGGACGAACGCCTCGCCCTTGACCACGATGCGCCCGTTTTCACCGGCAAACTTCTCATTCAGGTGGCGCAGGTCGATGGGGGAGGCGGTGAACCGGTCCAGTTGCGGCTCGAATGCGAACCAACCCGGCTCACTGCGGTTCCAGGACTCGCCCGGCTTGATCTTCCCCCGCGCGACAAACGGCTGCGCGGTCAGCACGAACGCATCGAACGCCGCCGCGCCGTCGTTTTCGGTCAGCTCGATGCGCAGGGTCTGCGGTCCCGGCTTCAGGCCGGCGGCCGTGCCTGCCCAGACCCAGTTCGCCCCCACAAACTGCCGAATGAAGGCATCGTCCAGCAGAGCGACGTCCCGGCTGACCGTCTGCCACGGACCATCGCCGATCTTCCAGCGGAACGGTCCGTGCTTCCAGAACTTCCGGGCGTACAGGTCGTAGGTGCCTGCCGCGGGGACGTTCACGGTGTACTCCAGGAACAGCACCTGGTCACGCTTGCCATCGACCCCGATCCACTTGCCCTCCGAGAGCACGGCTGCCTCCTGCTCGTTCACCGGGGCAAAGGAGTGGGTCGGCGGGAAGTTCGTTTTCGTCGGCTTCTCAGCCTCCCACCACAGCGGCGCTGTGGAGGCGGCGGCGTTGCTCTGTGCCGCCACGGCGACGGCGGGAGCGGTGGTTGTGATCGTGCGTGTGGTCGTCTGAGCCTGAGCGCACCCGGCAGCGATAGTCGCCAGGGCAGCCATGCCTAGAATGCTTCGATGCTTCATAAAACTCCTGTCTCTGAGCGGTTCTGAATCTGTCGGGCGGGAGCCCCGGATTTCGGGACTCCCACCTGGGGGGCTGGCTACTCCAGCCGCGACCGGAACGTATAGCGCCCCGGTTCCAGTTCGTGCACGCCTGCGTCGCCGTCCGCGCCGGGCACATGCGCCACGGCCGTGGTGTTCGGCGGGACGGTGACGTCCCACACCAGTTCCGCCTCGTTCTCGACGCGCCAGGCGCTCTCGACGCGCCCATACGCCGTGTCCAGATAGGCGCTCACGTGGGTCAGGCCGCTGCCCGCGGGCGTCGGCTTCAGCACAAGCCGCTTGTAGCCCGGCGTCGCCTCGTCCGTGTCAATGCCCGCGACGCGCTGGTAGAGCCACTCCCCGATGGCCCCGTAGGCGTAGTGGTTGAACGAGTTCATGCCCACGCTCTGGAAGCCCTTGTCGTGCGTCCAGCCGTCCCAGCGCTCCCAGATGGTGGTGGCGCCCTGCGTCACGGCGTACAGGTAGCTCGGCCAATCCTTCTGGTGGAGCAGGCGGAACGCAACATCCGCGCGCCCGCTCTCCGACAGTACGTGCGGCAGGTAGGGCGACCCCACAAAGCCGGTGGAGAGCTTGTTGCCGCGCCGCTCCACCTCGCGCACCAGATTCTCTGCCGCCGCCGGGCGCAGAGCCTCCGGCAGCAGGTCGAAGTGCAGGGCGAGCACATACGCCGTCTGCGTGCCAGGGAAAACCAGCCCGTCCTCCGTCACGAAGCGCTTCTGGAACGCCGCGCGCACCTCCTCGAAGCGCTTCCGGTAGCGCGTGGCGTCCTCGTCCCGGCCCAGGATCGTCGCGATGCGGGACAGGAGGTTCGCATCGTGGGCGAAGAACGCCGTGCCGATCAGGTCCTTCGGCGTGCCGCCGGTCGTGCGCCCGCTGCCGTCGAGGGCGAGCCAGTCGCCGTAGCAGTGGTAGTTACTGCCCTCCCAGCAGCGGATACCCTCCTTCTGGGTCTCCTCCAGGTAGCCCAGGAACCGACACATACTGTCATACTGCCGCTCCAGAACGGTCGTATCGCCGTAGGCCAGATACAGGGTCCAGGGGCAGATGATCCCGGCGTCGGCCCAGGCCGGGCCGCCGTCCACGCGCCCCCCCAGCACATCCGGGGCGACGCTGGGGTAGCCGCCCTCCGGCCCCTGGGCATCCGCCAGATCCCGCAGCCACTTGGCGAAGAACGGGGCGACGTTGCGGTTGAACGTGGACGTGCGGATAAAGACCTGAGCATCGCCCGTCCAGCCGAGGCGCTCGTCTCGCTGGGGGCAGTCCGTGGGCACATCCACGCTGTTGCCACGCCAGCCCCAGTCGATGTTCTTCTGCAGACGGTTGATGAGCGGGTCGGAGCAGGAGAAGTCGCCCGTGCGCGGGCAGTCCGAGTGCATCACCACGGCCGTGAGCGTTTCCCGCGTCGGCGGCTCGGGCAGGCCCACCGCCTCGACATAGCGGAAGCCGTGGAACGTGAACGCCGGCTCCCACACCTCGCCGTTCGGGTCGCCCTTCAACGTGTACACGTCGGTCTGCTTTGCGGCGCGCAGATTGTCGGTGTAGATGGGACCGTCCGTGGCCGCCGGGCCGTTCTGCAGCACCTCCGCGAAGCGCAGGCGTACGGTCGCGCCCGCCGGGCCCTTCACCTTCAGCCGGGCGCGCCCGACCAGGTTCTGCCCCAGGTCGAAGATCCAGGCGTTGCCGTAGCGTCGGGGCTCCTCGACCGGCGCCACCTCCTCTGTCACCCGGATTGTCGGCCCGTCCTGCCCCACAATCTCCAATCCCTCCGGGTGGTCGAAGAGCGTTGCGGGCACCCACGCGGCGTTGTCCTCGTCGAAGCCCGGTGCGTCCCAGCCCGGCATCTCACGGCGGGCGTCGTACGCCTCACCCATCAGCATGTCGGACTCCAGGATGGGGCCATACGCCACCTTCCATGTCGCGTCGGTTACCAGGGCAGGAGTCTCGCCGCTGGCCTTCAGGCAGGCCAGGAGACGGGGGCGGTCCCCATAGACCTGGCGGTCGCGCGGGCCCACAAAGCCGCAGTACCACCCGTCGCCCAGTCGCGCCGCCAGCACGTTCTCCCCCGGCCGCAGGAGCGCGGTGACATCATACGTCTGGTGCCGCACGTGGGTCCGGTAGTTGGTCCATCCCGGCGTCAACTGGTCCGCGCCCACGCGCTCCCCGTTCAGGAACACGTCGTACACGCCGAGCGCCGTGACATACAGGCGGGCGTTTTCGGGGGGCGCATCCAGCGTGAACACTTTGCGCAGGTAGGGGGCCGGGACCATGGTGCGCGGGCCGCCGACCAGCCCCCCGCCGATCCAGCGGGCGCCCTGCCAGTCGTCCTGGCTCAGCAGGCCGTTCTCCCAGAAGGCCGGGGCCGCAAAGTCGCTCGCCGCGCCGTTCTCGTCCCACGTCCGCACCGTCCAGAAGGCCCGCCGCCCGCTGCCGAGCGTCTCGCCGCCGTAGGGCACATGGACGGACTGATCGGTCTCGACCTTGCCGGAGTTCCAGAGGTCGGCCGTGCCTTCGGAAAGAAGGTCCTCCCGCGTGGCCGCCAGAATCTGGTACGCGGTCTGTCGCAGGCCGCGCCGGTTGGGATCGGCGGGATGGAGTCTCCAGGAGAGACGGGGGCGCTCGACGTCGATGCCGAGCGGATTGTTCAAATACTCGCAGCGCAGGTCAACAGGCTGGTGGTCGCTCATAAAATCATTCGTGGCCCGGAAGGGTGCGTCGTCGCGTCGTCGAAGGCGGCGGCACCGGGCCTTCCTCACTGTTCTGGTAGATTCAGACCGACGCCGGGCGGCAGCGCGCGCGCGCTCTGCTCGCACACCGCCCGGCGTCCGCTCTCCTCTTCAGGATAATCTCCAGGGCGCCCCGAGGTCAAGGCGCGGGCCACACGGGATAGCGCGGGCGCTATCTGGCGGCTTATTTGGGCTTATTCTGCTCGCCGGATGCCTGCGCCTGACGCTTGGCGTTCTCCAGCCCCGCGATCATAGACTGCTTCGCTGCTGGCGGCAGGTTCGGGTTGGCCTGTATCTCGGCGATCTGCTTGTCAATCTGCTGGGTCACTTCCTGCGGCGTGTTTCCCGCCGGGTCCTGTCCGCGTTTGGTCCCGCATCCCGCAGCCATCAAGCCGACAATCAGCAAAAGGGCGGTGGAGGAAAGCCACGCAGGGCGGGCGTCCGGCTGTGACCGTCTCCGATACGGATGAAACGAAAGCACGATATGTGTTCTTCCTTCCGGTTTCGGGCAGTCGGGGCGCACCTCCGCGCGTCGCCCGGCACATACCCGTTCCTTCAGGATAGGCCGACCGGCCCCTATCGTCAAATGCTACGGCGCGCCGCCAGAGCCGGCGGCGCGCCCATTTACCCTCGCCCTCAGCGCGGCTTTCGGCGCTGCGACACCGCGCGGTCGTGATTCGGCTGGGGAGCAGACATAGGAATGTCATTGTCGTCTTTGACCAAGATGCGTACGAATGACTGCTCATCCCGGTTTGCGTATGCCCCTACCCAGCCCGAGATGTTAGCTTGAACCTTGCCGGCATCTACGTCCGCTGCGATGGGCGCTAGACTAATGACTTGATTGGCGATACCTCTTGAGCCCGTAGTTAGAACAGGCTGCTTCCTCGATTGCGTGGCCCTAAGTCCGATGATGTCGGGTAGGGGCCTGACGTGCCGTACGCCACAGTGACGGGCAAGTCGTAACCGGGGGATGGAAACCATCCGGTTAGTCCCGACTCCGCGTCGCCGTTGACAACCAGATTAACTCCGTACATCGTCTGCGCATTCGCGCAGTGTGTAGTTGCCAGTACAAGCATGGACATGAGGGCTATTAGCGTGAGCCACTTCATACTCCGCTTTCCCCGGATGCCAGGCTGACGTGCCTGCCTCATGACAGCCCCGTTAATCTGGAGATTGACTGACCGATGCCATCCCTGAAATGAATCCCGCCTACTTTGGCGCGCTCGGAGTAGGACTGCTACCCTGTGATGCTGCACGCGCGCTAGCAGGGTTGCTATTTCCCCGTAATGCTGCTTCCATTCCCTTTCGGGCTTCCGGTGGCATGCTGTTCCAGTCGAAGTCCTTCTTGTTTTCGAAGGACGCCTTTAGTTGCTTCTCTGTTGCTTGCTCCGATTTGTTACATCCTGTAACCGCAGCAGTGATACCAGCAGAGAGCAGCGCTGCTATAGCTAGGTACGCTGTCTTTTTCATTCCAAATTACACTCCTGTGAACTCAATGGGGTTCCGTTGAGCTGAGGTAGGAGACTGGACCGCCAGTTCCCCACCTCAGCTCAGGCTGTTTCTCAGAGTCGTTTGGAATTCCACTTGTTCTCGCGGGGCCGGTTTGTCGGGTCCGGGTTCGTAGCCTCGGGCTTCATTGCCTTAACGTGGCCGTCGGCAAAGGAGAAGTTGCTCACCCCGCTGTGCTTGGTAGCGCAGGCGCCTGCCCGGTTGAACGGATATGGCTTTACGTTGGGACGAACTCCGTTCGGGATGCCGGCGCCGGCATCGCCATAGAACCAGGTGCTACCTGTATCGTCGTCTGTGTTGCTGTCCCACAGGAACACATGGGATGGCCAGAAGGCTGCCGGGTTGTTGCTCATCCAAGCGTAGGCGGGCACCTTCTGTACTTCGTCCGCATGCTTCTCCGCCAGCATAATCGTATCCGCGGGTTGCGTCACGTCGGCAAGGTTGATGCCTTCATAGTTCTTACAGGGGTACCAGCTATCACAGGCGGGATAGTTGGCCCAGCCATTGTTAGTGATGGCAAATATCCCAGTAGCCAGATTGTCCTGTAACCCGGGGCCTCCCATGAGGGAATTGCTTGCGTAGCTGATGCGGGGGGCACCGAAACAGTCAAAATCGGTGCACCAATCGGAGGTAGAGCCACCATCTGAGGGGCACCAGAATACCTGAACGCTTTTCACATAGGGCTGGATACGATAGGGCCAATGCCAGTCTAGGGCATCCCCGTTGCCGATCTGGTCGAACAGAGCGGTCGTAGGGTAGGTTTCGTCGTAGTCCTGCGTGTACTGGATAACTGCGAGGCTGAGCTGCTTCATGTTGGAGAGGCAGGACGCCTGGCGAGCCTTTTCGCGGGCCTGGGCGAAGACAGGGAACAGGATCGCGGCCAGGATGGCGATAATCGCGATGACGACGAGGAGCTCGATCAGGGTGAAGGCTCTACGGATTCGATGAGAAGAGGCAGAGACAACGGCGGTCATTGCGTCAGCTTTCCTTTCTTTAGGAACGCGCCCCCGTCTTGGCGGCGCTTACGCTTGAGTTCTGGTCGCGTCACCATCGTGGAGATACGCGACTGAGACACACAGTACCGACCTGATACCAAACCGAACAGATACCGAGCTACCGACGAACGCTTAAGACGTACACAAAACAATCCTGTGGCCGATGGCTGGGATCGGCTACGATGCCGGCGGGTGAACGCGCGGCAGCACCTCCATAATCCGCTCCGGTGGCGTTTCTCCTTCCATCAGGCTCTCCAGCGTGTCGAACATCTTCTGTACGATCTCCGCCGGGTCCACCTCCAGCAACGTCAGGCTGTCCTCCCAACCCAGGAGGGCGGGGGAACCCGCGTTGGCGTGCGTCGCGATGCGCACATCCTTGCCCACCCGGATTCCGGCGCGGCCCAGCGCCGTGAGCGCGCCCTGGGTCATCATGTCATCGCTGGAAACGATCCCATCCGGCCACTGCGACGGGTCCGTCTTGGGGCCGAACACCTCCAGGGCGGTCCGGTAGCCCTGCTCCTGGTGCGTCTCCGTGTGGTAGCGCCCGGGCTGTTGCAGGTGCAGGTTTTCGCGCACCAGCGACGGGTCGAAGGGCAGGCCATGCCGGGCCAACTCGTCCGCAAAGGCGGCCCGCACCGCTGTGGGATCGGGCGGCGGCCCGCCCGCCTTGCGGTAGGGGGAGACCACCCCCCACATACCAATGCGGCGGCACCCCTGGCTCACAAGCTGGCGCACCCCCTGGCGCAGAATCTCCGCGCTGTCCAGGCCGACGAAGTAGGGGGCGGGGCCAGCAAACGCCACGAAGGGCACCTGCTGCTCCACAATCCAGTCCGCGATCGACTGCAGCACCCCGACGCCCAGGATGCCGTGAACACGCCCGGCGGCGACATCGGAGGCGAACCCCTCCTGCAAAAGCTCTACGGCCGGGGCGTCCTTCGGCATGTGCAGTGCGTCCGCCGTGAAGTGGAACGAAAACGCCTCGTGGTACTCGTCGGCGCGCTGGCGAATGTGCTCGACCAGCAGACTCCAGAACGGCGATGCGCCCGAAACGCGGAAGAACGACGGATCGCACAGCAGAACCAGGTTGTGCTGCTGGATGCGCGGCGATACGTAGATGCCCACCCCGTGCTTGCGCCGGATCAAGCGCTGCGCCTCCAGTTCGCTCAGGGCAGAGTTCAGGGTGGCCACACTCACGCCAAGGCGGGTCCGAAGCTCCACAACCGTGGGGAGCTTCGCCTCGGGACCGAGTTCCTGCGCCAGTTGCGCCAGTCGCCCGCAGGTCTCCTGCAGCTTCGTCTGACGCCCCATGCGTTTCCGGTAAAGAGTGGTGGAAGTGCGGGTCACCGTCTTCTGCTTCGTCCGCTCTGCGCGCGCGGTGGGGTGCTCGTCGGTCATATACGACAGTATATCCGTACCGCGTCGCCGCGGAGGTGCCTGAACAGAGCCAGGTATACCGGTGTTTTAGAACACTGGTATTATACGCTATGATTTCCGGTCTCATGCACTTTTTTTCGAGGAAGGGGGGCGGCCTCCGCTAAACCGTTCTGTGGCGCACGAAGCGGGCGCCGGAAGCGGAGGCCGCGCTGCGGATGCGGCGGCGACGCTGCTGCTCCAGCACCACCGTCGTGCCCTCGGCGCCCGTGAGCAGGCAGACGCGGTCGCACAGGCACGCCTGCAGGCGGAGGCCCTGCCCCAGCGAGCCCACGGTGGAGCAGCCCTCCTCGGCTGCCACCGCCCGGCGCAGGACATCCGGGGGAATGCCCCGGCCCCGGTCCGTGATCCAGACCTGGACGATCCCCGGGCCGGGCGCAAGACGGACCTCCGCGACGCCGCCATCTCCGTGGACCACGGCATTCATGGCCGCCTCGGAGCTCGCAGCCGCAAGCTCCTCCGCATCATCCGGAGAAAGGCGCGCGAGCGCCGCCGCCTCGCGCACGCGCTGCCGGAGCGACCAGAGCGCGTCCGACACCAGAGGCGCCACCCCGGGGGCTGCGCCGGATGCCGCAGCGGCCTCGTCGCTCCCCGTGAACTGCACGGGCAGGGGAGCGGGTAACTCGTCCCGGCTGGCGCACAGCCGCAGGCGCCCGTCGGTCTGGAAGAGCAACAGGTCGCGTAGGTAGGAGCGGTTCTCGGCGTCGAGGCGCCGATTCTCCTGGAGCAGACGGTGGCATTCGGCCTGAGCGGCGATCTCGGGGGTGATGTCGCGCACGCTCACCGCGAGCCCTTCCGGCATCGGGGCCAGGTCAAAGGCGAACCAGCCCCCCATCGGCGCCAGGTACTCCACGAACTGCCGGGGCTCGCCGGTGCGCAGCGCCTCGCGGTAGTGCCATGGGACGCTGGTGCGGGCTAGAAAAGGGAACTCCTCCCAGCACACACGGCCCAGCACCTCCTCCGGCTGCCGGCGGAGCCGCCCGGCCAGGCAGGCATTCAGGTAGGTCACGCGCCCTTCGGCGTCCACCACGTGGTAGCCCAGGGGAAGGGCATCCAGCGCCGCCGCGGTCTCCGGAGAGGGCGCGGCCGTCTCCGGCAGCGCCGCACCCGCCGTAGCGGCTTTCGTATCGGTGAAGCGTCTACGGCGTCCGTCGCCTGTCGGGCGGTCCGCGCCGGAAGGAGCGGCGTCGGGATGATCTGCGTTTGGTAAATGATGTGCCGGATTGGTCACGTGTCCCTCGGTTCCCTACCCTCATCGGTATCCTGTTGTATTGATTCGGTTGTTGTTCCGGTTGTGCTGCCCACACGCACTCAGGCACTCGGAGCCTGCGCGGGCTTTCCGCTGTTGGACGCCTCTACCGCCCGCTTTGTGCCCGTACCGGACGAATTTCTGCTGTGAAATAGCTCACAATACAGCCGCTGTCCCTCCAGTCAGGCGGTGAATGCGCCATAATACGCCCCGCCTTTACGGGGGCGGGGCGGCCGGGGGAACGCTTCGCGGCGCCGGCCTGTTTAACCAGTGGGAATAATCGGAACACCGGCGAGAAATGCGAAAGGAGCGCGACCATGGCGCATAACGATACGAAGAGGGAAGTGGAGAAGACGGACCAGGAGTGGCGCGAAGCGCTGACCCCCGAGCGGTACTATGTGCTGCGGCAGGCGGGCACCGAGCCCGCGTTTACCGGAGAGTTCTGGAACCACCACGAGGACGGGCGTTACACCTGCGCGGGGTGCGGCCAGGAGCTGTTCGACGCCGCCGCCAAGTTCGACTCCCGCTGCGGCTGGCCCAGCTTCTTTGAGGCGATGGACCCCGAGCGTGTGGAGATGCGCGACGACTACAGCTTCGGGATGCACCGGATAGAGGTGGTGTGCCGCCGCTGCGGTGGACACCTCGGGCACGTCTTCGACGACGCGCCGCAGACCCCCACAGGGCAGCGCTTCTGCATCAACTCCGCCAGCCTGGAGTTTCGCAAGCGGGAGGAGGCGGCGCAGTAGCGGAGAGGGACGTGGCAGGCCCGCTGGAAGAGTCGCCGCGCTACCGGCGGGCCACGCTTGCTGCCTGCGCCGCTCTTGCGGCGCAGGTTTTTTTTCGGCCTCGTGACAAAACTCCGTGACCCCGCGTCCAACACGACGGAGACACGGAATCGACCATGCTTTCTACTTCGGCGATCATTCAAAAACCGTTCGGCCTGCCGGCCGCTTTCGCGAAACGTATGACCACGGGCCCGAAGCCAGGGGACGCGCCGCGCGCCGTCGAGGATGCTAGCGACTCCGCCGGAGAGCAGGCGTGGCTGCCGGCCGCGCGGCGCGGTGAGCGCTGGGCGCTGGCCCACTTCTACGAGACCTACTACCCGATGGTGTGGGGGCTGTGCCGCCGTCTGCTGCGCACCGAGGCGGACGCCGAGGACGTGCTGCAGTCCACGTTCGTGAAGGCGTTCGCCGCGCTCCCTCGCTTCCGGGGCGAGAGCCGCAACGGGCAGGGCGGAGCCACGCTGAAGACCTGGCTCTACCGCATCGCGGTGAACGAGGCGACCTCGCTGCTGCGCCGCCACGCCGCCGCGCCGCTCACGATGTCGCTGGACGACGACCGGGACCAGGGAGGCTATGCGCTCGCCGCCGCGGCCGCCGCGAGCCCCGGCGGGCGCCCCGAAGGCGATGGCGCCCGGGTCGCGGAGCAGGTGGCGGTGCGGGAGCTGGTCTCGCTCCTGAAGCCGGACCACCGCGCGGTCCTGGTCCTGCGCTTCTGGGAGGACCTGGCGTATGAGGAGATCGCTGCGGTGCTGGAACTGCCGCTGGCGACCGTGAAGATGCGCCTGCACCGGGCCAAGGAGGAGTTCCGCCGTCTGTATAGCGGCAGCGGTGACGGAAACGACGCCCTGTTCGCGGGGGAGGAGGTTGCACGATGAGCCCTGACGCACGCAAGCCGTCGCGCCTGCTGAGCGATGCGGACCTGGAAGATATGCTGCGCGGCAGCGCCCGCTCCGCGGCGGAACAGCCCGCCCCCCTGGACCCCGAGCGCGCCCGCGCCATCTTTGAGCGCGCCCTTGCCCTCTCGGGGGTAGAGGAGGCCGAGGCGGGGGCGCCGGTCGCCCCCGCCCCGGGCAACTGGCGGGAGCACCTGCGGGCGGTACTCGCCGGCTGGACCGCCAGTCCGGCATCCGGGCCGCGCCACCGCCCGCAGGCGCCGTCTGCGGTGCGCTGGGGAGCCTTTTCCGCCGCTGCCGTCGCGGGCGTCCTTCTGGTGGCCGTCGCCGTGACGCCGCCCGACCGGAAGGACGGGGGCGCGGACCTCGCCGCCCGCGCGGGCGCCGGTACCGACTTCACGCCGGGTGGCGCGGCGCGCCTGACCGAGGTGGCTGCCGCGGCTGCGGACGGGCAGCCGCAGGCGGCGAAGCCGGTCGCGGCGCGGCTCCCCCCCCCGCCCGGGGGCCCCCCGGGGGGGGGGGAAACCACGGCGCGGCCCGGGCGGGGCCGGCGGGGGGGGCGCAGGCCCCCCGGGGGGGGGGG
>Ga0182793_1001040_pt1 | contig 18309 bp, 16 predicted proteins | sample Passage237A_FD_130498 | JGI IMG/M metagenome (GOLD analysis project Ga0182793, IMG submission 130498) | Cellulose adapted compost microbial communities from Newby Island Compost Facility, Milpitas, CA, USA - Passage2 37A (version 2) (version 2) ... | reverse complement strand
TCCTGGGCACGTGCGGTTCCACCGCCCCTCAGCTCCCCGGGCTGGGCACGGACGGGCTCCATCTCGCCGTCGGCCCCACCGATCTCGTCTCGGTCGTCTCGGACGCGCCACAGCTCGAGGTGTCGCTGACGAACGCGGCCGCGACACGCGTCATCGCCCCGGCCCAGGGCGGGCCAGCGATCCTCGTCCTGGACGACAGCGGCAAGGTCGTAGCCGTCTCCCGCACCACGGAGCGGGTCCCGAGCGAGGATCTCGAGCCGGGAGAGTCCTTCCTATTCACCGAGTTCGAGCCTCTCGAGCACTGCGAGACGGGAGAGCCGCTCCCCGCGGGCCGGTACTCGTACTACGTCGCCCGCCAGCTCAGCGGGCTCACGGTGGACTCGCCTCGCGCGGTCGACCTCTGGACGCGCCCCTCGAGGCTCGTGGTCTCCTTGACGCAGGTCGATCGCCGTGTCACGTCGATGCCGGCGCTCCCGGTGTGCAAGGAGCCCTACGACCCGCAGATCCCCAGCGGTGCCCTGCGCAGCTCGATCGAGTACTTCGACGTCATCGAGAAGGAGCCCTCGGGGGACACGGGCGGCGGCGGCATCGGCCCGGACAACTCGGTCATCGACATCCGCCTCCGCCTCGAGGAGCCGGAGCCCGGCCCGGCGACCCTCCAGCGGCAGTTCTTCGCTCTCCTGCGCGAGGGCGTCGTCGTCGGGACCACGGAGATGGACTACAGCGAGGACCTCGGCGTGGAGCGGTCGCCGTACTCCTTGGACCGCGAGGAGCTGACCCTCCTCTTCAGCGACTGCAACCCCGAGGGAAGCCTTCACGGCAAGCACGTGCTCGACGGCGAGTACACGCTCGTGGGCTACATCGTCTACGACGTCGAGAACCCCGCGGGCGTGCGTGACCAGGCCGTGCTCGTGGTGGGCCCGCACGAGTTCGAGCACCGGCCCGGGGTAGAGGCCGCGAAGCCCACGACCTGGGGCCCGGAGAACCTGCCCACCTTGCCCGCGTGCGGGGAGAGGCTCGAGGCCTTCCACTTCGAGCTGGAGACCCTGCCGGGTGAGGTCACCTTCGCCGGGTACGGGACCTGGACGGAGGAGGGCGTGGTGGCTGGCGGCGAGGAAGCGCGGCCTCTCGTGGAGCTCGCGTTCAGGTTCCCGGGAGAGACCACGCAAAGCGTCTTCACGACCCGGGCGATGGTGCTGATGCGCGACGGCGTCGTGGTCGCCTTCGAGGAGGCGGGCGGCTGGGGCGGTGCCCAGCCCGAGACCTGGGAGTACGCGAGCTGGCACAGCACCACGCTGGGCGCGGGGTACTCGTGCGAGGACCCGGACACGGAGCTCGAGCCCGAGGGCCGTTACACGATGCTGGGCTTCGCGGCCTTCGAGACCGGAGGCCCCGAGTCCCGGCCGACGTACCAGCTCGCGACGCTGGGCCCCGTGGAGGTGGAGTTCGGGAGCCGCCCGTGAGGGAGCGAGGGTGGGCGTCGAGAAGGCTCGACTTCGGCAGTCCGACGTCGGCCGAGGGGTAGCCCCTCCTGGGAGGACGCTCCCCGGGCGCCTCAGAGCCGCGAGGGCTCGTCCGCCGTCGGCTCCGCAAGAACGACGGGCGCGGCGACCTCGACCTCGGACGGGACGACGTCGACCACCGGCTCACGCCGCTCGAGCGCTCGCCGAGCCCGCAGGTACGCGGGGATCAGCACCGTCATCGCCGCGATCCAGGCGAGCGGGTTGCCCCACACCACGCCCTCGAAGCCCCACACCGCCCCGAGCACCACGGCGGCCCCGATGCGGCAGACCAGCTCGAGCATGCCGGTGACCGTGGGCACGGCGGTGTAGCCGAGGCCCTGGAGCGCTCCGCGCAGCACGAAGAGCCCACCGAGGACCACGTAGAGCGCGCCGTTGACCATGAGGAAGTAGGAGGCCATCGACACGACCTCTTCCTCGCCCTGCCCCACGAAGAGCCGCACGAGGCTCGGGCCGGAGAGGGCGACGACGGCGCCGACGACGGCGGACCCTGCGACGGCCATCCACAGCGCCTGGCGGACGCCGGTGCGGATGCGGTCGGGGAGGCGAGCGCCGAGGTTCTGCGCCGCGTACATCGAGGTCGCGATGCCGAGCGAGTTGAGCAGCGCCATCGCGAAGTGGTCCACGCGCACTGCGGTGGTGTACGCGGCCACGGCGTCCGCGCCCAGGGAGTTGAGGCGCACCTGCACCGCGATCATGCCGAGCGCGATGATCGAGGCCTGGAAGCCCATGGGCACGCCCAGCCGCAGGTGGTGGCGCAGCTCGGCGGAGCTGACGGCCCAGTCCTCGCGGCGCACGCGCAGCTCCGGCACGCGGCGGCGGATGTGCCACAGGCACAGCGCGACCGAGCTCGCCTGCGCCAGGACCGTCGCGAGGGCCGCGCCGCCCACACCGAGGCCCGCGACAACCACGGCGATCAGCACGAGGGCGATGTTGAGCACGCAGGCCACGATCAGGAAGATCAGCGGCGTGCGGGAGTCGCCGATGGCGCGCAGCACCGCGGCGAGGTAATTGAAGAACATCGTGGTGACCGCACCGAGGAAGGTCACGACGGCAAAGGTGGTGGCCTGCGGCACGAGCTCGGCCGGGGTGCGCAGCAGTCGCAGCGCGGGCTCGGCGAGCAGGGGTGCGACTACGGTGACGAGCAGGCTGACCGCCGCAGTGAGGATCGAGCCGGCGGCGACCGAGCGGCGCACGGCGAGCGCGTCTCCCGCGCCGAAGGCCTGCGCCGTGGGGATGGCGAAGCCGGAGGTCATGCCCCAGGCGAAGCCCATGAGAAGGAAGATGAAGCTGCTCGTCGCGCCGACGGCGGCCAGGGCGTCGACCCCGAGCACCCGGCCCACGACCACGGCGTCGGCCAGCTGGTAGAGCTGCTGGATCACGTTGCCCACGAAGAGGGGAACGAGGAAGACGAGCAGCACGCGCCACGGGGCGCCGGTGGTCAAGGCCTTGGACATCACAGTTCTTCGCACGAGGAGGGAGGGGCGCCGTGGGACCCGACGGTGCCGCCGGCGAAGATCGTACTCGAATCGATTCGGGTTGGGCGACGCCGACGCGAGAGATCACCTGTTCAGCGCACTAGCGCGCCACCCTCCTGGCCGCCCACGGCGGCTCCGGCCCCCCGACGTGGAGATCGCGGAGGGTTCGTGACGCTATGCGTGACAAGGCCTCCTCGATCGCGCGCGGACCGAGCACGCCCGATGCAGCGGTCAGCGAGTCGGGACCGAGCGACGTGCTGCGGCGAGCGCGGCCGCGTACTCAGGTCGAGTCCCCTCGGCGCGGACGGTCTGGAGCACGAGCTCGTGGACGCCGTACGCCGCGAGCTCGGTACGGATCTGCTCGACGTCGGCGTCCGTGAGGACCGTCGGGTCCACCGTGGTGCGCGCCTGCAGCTCGACCCCCGCCTCGAGGACGATCTCGAGGGACTCGAAGGCTTTCGCCTCGCTCGCCTCGACACCCGTGATCGCCGAGTACCGCGAGCGCGGCGCCTTGATGTCGAGGCCCACCCAGTCGACGAGCCCGATCACCTCGCGCAGCCGCGCGGGGTAGGACCCGCCCGTGTGGAGGCCGACGCCGAAACCCAGCTCGCGCACCTCCCGCATGGCGGCCCCGAGCGCCCGCTGGCGCGTGGGCTCACCACCGGAGAACACCACCCCGTCGAGCAGGCCGCGCCGCTTGGCGAGCAGCTCGCGCACGCGCTCGAAGGGGACCTGGCCCGGGGTGCGCGGGGAGATGAGGTCGGGGTTGTGACAGTAGGTGCACTGCCACGGGCAGCCCTGCAGGAACACCGTCGCGACGAGCTTGCCGGGCCAGTCGCAGGTCGACAGGGGCACGAGCCCCGCGATCGCCAGAGAGTCCGCGCCGGGGAGATCGCAGGGCCGTGCCGCCGTCGTCGTCGTCATGCGAGAGCCGCCGCCTTCTCGGTGAAGTGGACGCGCTCGGCGTGCTCGCCCTTCTTGCCGATGTTGAAGGAGCTCACGGGCCGGTGGTAGCCCATGACGCGCGTCCAGACCTCGCACTCGACCGGCTCGGCGTCCGGGTTCGCCTCGCCGCACGTGGGGCAGGTGTGGTGCTCGCCCGCGAGGTAGCCGTGGTTGGGGCAGATCGAGAAGGTCGGCGTGACCGTGATGTACGGCAGGCGGAAGCTCGACAGCGCGCGCTTGACGAGCTCTCGGCACGCCGCGGCCGTCGAGAGCTTCTCGGACATGTACAGGTGCAGCACGGTGCCGCCGGTGTACTTCTTCTGGAACTCGTCCTGCAGCTCGAGGGCCTCGAAGGGGTCCTCGGTGTACCCCACGGGCAGCTGGGAGGAGTTCGTGTAGTACGGGTGCTCGGGGGTGCCGGCCTGGAGGATGCCCTCGAAGCGCTTGCGGTCCTCCTTGGCGAAGCGGTACGTGGTCCCCTCGGCGGGGGTGGCCTCGAGGTTGTAGAGGTGTCCCGTGGCCTCCTGGAACTCGACCATGCGCTCGCGCACGCGGTCGAGCATGCGCAGGCTCAGCTCGCGGCCGTACGGCGTCGTGATGTCGTCCGCGTCGTCGGTGAAGTTGCGGACCATCTCGTTGAGGCCGTTGACCCCGATGGTCGAGAAGTGGTTGTCGAGGGTGCCCAGGTAGCGGCGCGTGTACGGGTACAGGCCCTCGTCGATGAGGCGCTGGATGACCTTGCGCTTGAGCTCGAGGGACTCCTTGGCGAGGTCGAGCAGGTGGTCGAGCTCGGCGAAGAGGCCCTCCTCGTCGCGCTTGAAGCGGAAGCCCAGCCGCGCGCAGTTGATCGTCACGACGCCGAGCGAGCCCGTCTGCTCGGCCGAGCCGAACAGGCCGTTGCCGCGCTTGAGCAACTCGCGCAGGTCGAGCTGGAGGCGGCAGCACATCGAGCGGATCTGGCCGGGCTCGAGCTCGGAGTTGATGAAGTTCTGGAAGTACGGCAGGCCGTAGCGCGCCGTCATCTCGAAGAGCCGCTCGGCGTTCTCCGACTCCCACGGGAAGTCCGCGGTGATGTTGTAGGTGGGGATCGGGAAGGTGAACACGCGGCCCGAGGCGTCGCCCGCGGTCATGACCTCGATGTAGGCGCGGTTGATGAGGTCCATCTCCTCCTGGAGGTCCCCGTACATGAAGTCCACGGGCTCCCCGCCGATGAACGGCGTCTGGAAGCGCAGGTCCTCGGGGCAGGTCCAGTCGAAGGTGAGGTTGGTGAAGGGCGTCTGGGTGCCCCAGCGCGAGGGGACGTTGAGGTTGTAGATGAGCTCTTGGATGCCCTGGCGGACCTCCTCGTAGGAGAGCTGGTCGAGGCGCACGAAGGGCGCCATGTAGGTGTCGAAAGAGCTGAAGGCCTGCGCGCCGGCCCACTCGTTCTGCATGGTGCCCAGGAAGTTCACGATCTGACCGATCGCGCTCGAGAAGTGCTTGGGCGGCGTGGCCTCGACCTTGCCGGGCACGCCGTTGAGGCCCTGCTCGAGCAGGGTGCGCAGGGACCAGCCCGCGCAGTAGCCGGCGAGCATGTCGAGGTCGTGGATGTGCAGGTCGCCCTCGCGGTGCGCGCGGCCGATCGCGGGCGGGTAGACGTGGCTGAGCCAGTAGTTCGCCGTGACCTTGCCGGCCGTGTTCAGGATGAGGCCGCCGAGGGAGTAGCCCTGGTTCGCGTTCGCGTTGACGCGCCAGTCGGAGCGGTCGAGGTACTCGTTGATGCTCGAGCCCACCTCGACCACGGTGCGGGTGTCCTCGCGCAGGCGGGCGTGCTGCTCGCGGTAGGAGATGTAGGCGCGGGCGACGGCGGTGTGCCCGGCCTCGAGGAGCGCGGCCTCGACGAGGTCCTGGACGTGCTCGACGTGGGGGTAGCCCACGCCCTCGTCCGCGAGGCGAGCCAGGACGGTGCCGGTCACGCGGGCCAGCTCCTCGGGGTCCAGGCCGCCCGCGGCGATCCCCGCGCGGGCGATCGCGGAACGGATCCTGTCCGCGTCGAAGGGAGCCGTGGCTCCGGACCTCTTGATGACTCCTCGCACCTGCGACATCGGGCGCCTCCTCCGGCTGCAACTCTGGTTCCGGCGACCACTACATATTGTGGTCGATTTCTGTCAGGACTACTAGGTGTGGCATTTCTATCCCTGGGTCCGAGGGCGAATGGGGACCTTGGTCCCTCCCGGCCCGCGGGTGGGACACTGGGCGCGTGACCGAGCTCCTCTCCGCCCTGCTCTCCGGGAGCGGCAGGGACGAGCGGCTCACGCATGTCGAGCGCATTCCTGCGCGTGAGGGCGAGCACGGCGAGTGGCCCGCGTGGGCCGACCCGGCCCTCGTGAACGGATATCGATCTCTCGGCGTGTCGCTCCCGTGGCGTCACCAGGTGCAGGCCGCCGACGCCGCGTGGGCGGGCCGGCACACCGTGCTCGCGACCTCGACTGGCTCGGGCAAGTCCCTCGCCTACTGGCTGCCCTCCCTCACCGCGGTGCGCGCCGACGCCGCAGCCGGGCTGCTCGACCCCGGGCGCATCGAGTCCACGGTGCGCCGCGGCGCGGTCCTCTACCTCAGCCCCACCAAGGCCCTCGCGGCCGACCAGCGCGCCTCGCTCGACGAGCTGCTCGCCGCCTCGGGCGCGGGCGACATCCGGGTGGCGACCTGCGACGGGGACACGCCCTTCGCCGAGCGGCGCTGGGTGCGCGACTACGCCGACGTCGTGCTCACCAATCCCGACTACCTGCACTTCTCGCTGCTCCCCCAGCACCGGAGGTGGACGCGTCTGCTCGCCAACCTGCGCTACGTGATCGTCGACGAGTGCCACGCCTACCGCGGCGTCTTCGGGGCGCACGTGGCCCTCGTGCTGCGGCGCCTCGGGCGCCTCGCCGAGTACTACGCGGGGGCAGCGCGCGTGCGCCCGCCGGGGTCGCCGGGGGTCACCTTCGTCCTGGCCTCGGCGACGACGGCGGACCCTGCGGCCTCTGCTGCGCGCCTCGTCGGCGTGGCTCCCGAGGAGCTCGTGGCCGTCACCGAGGACACCTCGCTCTCGGGGCGCAAGACCTTCGCGCTGTGGCAGCCGCCCGAGCTGCCCGGTCGCTCGCCGCTCGACGCCGCAGCGGCGCTGCGCTCCCTCGACGAGCGCACGCCCGGGCACTCCGACGCGGCGGAGGGCCGGCCCGAGGTCGAGGAGCTCGAGCCCGTGCGCCGGACGGCGACGGCAGAGGCCTCGGACCTGCTCGCCGACCTCGTCGCGGCAGGCGGACGGGCGCTCGCCTTCACGCGCTCTCGTCACGCGGCCGAGTCCGTGGCCGAGCGCACGCGAGAGCACCTCGAGGAGGTCGCACCGGGGCTGGGCTCACGGGTGGCCGCCTACCGCGGCGGCTACCTGCCCGAGGAGCGCCGCGAGCTCGAGAAGTCGATCCGCGAGGGGACGCTGCGCGCTCTCGCCACCACCAACGCCCTCGAGCTGGGCATGGACATCTCCGGCCTGGACGCCGTCGTCGTCGCCGGGTGGCCTGGCACGCGCGTGTCCTTGTGGCAGCAGGCCGGGCGCGCGGGGCGGCGCGGGGCGGACGGGCTCGTCGTCTTCGTCGCGCGCGAGGACCCGCTCGACCAGTACGTCGTGCACCACCCCGAGACGATCTTCTCCACGCCCGTCGAGGCGACCGTCTTCGACCCCGGCAACCCCTACGTGCTCGCGCCCCACCTGTGCGCCGCCGCGGCCGAGCTGCCGATCCGCTCGGCCGAGCTCGGGCTGTTCGGGGAGCACACGCGCGAGCTGCTCGACGTGATCGTCGCGCGAGGGGCCCTGCGCCAACGCCCGAGCGGCTGGTACTGGACCCCCGAGGAGTCCGCCGCGCACCTCACCGACCTGCGAGGCACGGGCGGCTCACCGGTCCAGGTGGTCGAGTCCGCCACCGGGCGCCTGCTCGGCACGGTCGACGCCGGGAACGCGGACCAGACCGTCCACCCCGGAGCCGTCTACATCCACCAGGGCGTGCGCTTCCTCGTCGAGGAGCTCGTGCTCGAGGAGGGCGTGGCCTTCGTGGCGCGCGAGGAGGTGCCCTACGGCACCTGGGCACGGTGGATGACCTCGATCGCGATCCAGCAGGTCGACGAGTCCGTCGCGTGGGGCCCGCTCGAGCTCTTCTTCGGCTCGGTCGAGGTCTCCACCCAGGTGGTGGGCTACGACAAGCGGCGCATCCCCGACCTCGAGCTCATGGGCTCCGAGACCCTCGACCTTCCCGCGCGCACGCTCTCGACCAAGGCCGTGTGGTGGACCGCCCCGCCCGAGATCATCGAGGCGGCAGGCGTGACCGTGGAGCAGCTGCCCGGCGCCCTGCACGCCGCCGAGCACGCCTCGATCGGCCTGCTGCCCCTGCTCGCGACCTGCGACCGCTGGGACCTGGGCGGGGTGTCGACGGCGGTGCACGCGGACACCGAGCGCGCGACCGTCTTCGTGCACGACGCCTTCCCGGGCGGGGCGGGCTTCGCCGAGCGCGGCTTCCACCTCGGCCAGACCTGGCTGCGAGCCACGCGCGACGCGATCGCCGAGTGCGGCTGCACGGACGGCTGCCCCGCGTGCGTGCAGTCGCCCAAGTGCGGCAACGCGAACAGCCCGCTCGACAAGGCTGCCGCCGTGCGGATCCTCGACGCGGTGCTCGCTCACGCCCCCGCCCAGGAGGCGTGAGCCGGACCGCAGCCCGCTGGGCCGCCACCACCGCCGGCTCCGGGCGCGCGCGGCCTACGCTGGCGGCGTGAAGCTCGACTCGCTGCGGGACCGCGGCGTCCAGGCGGCCCTCGCCGCCGCGCTGCTCTTCGGCGCGGGCACGCCCTTCGCGAAGCTCCTCCTCGGCGAGGTCTCGCCCTGGTTGCTCGCGGGTCTCCTCTACACGGGCTCGGGCCTCGGCCTCGGCGCCTACCGCCTCGTGCGGCGCATGCCGCGCGTGCACCTGCAGCCGGGTGAGCGCTGGCCCCTCGCGGGCGCGGTGGTGCTCGGTGGCATGCTCGCGCCGGTGCTGCTCATGGTGGGGCTTGCAGGCATGCCGGCCTCGGGTGCCTCGCTCCTGCTCAACGCCGAGGGCGCGCTCACGGCGCTCGTCGCATGGTTCGCGTTCCGCGAGAACGTCGATGCGCGCGTCGCGCTCGGGATGCTCGCGATCGTCGCGGGCGCCGTCGTGCTCTCCGTGCCCTGGGGCGCAGTCGAGCTGGGCGAGAGCGGCGCGGTGTGGCCCCAGCTCGCGATCCTCGGCGCGTGCCTGTGCTGGGCGGTCGACAACAACCTCACGCGCAAGGTCGCGCTCAACGACGCGATCTGGCTCGCCGCGGTCAAAGGCGGCGTCGCGGGCCCCGTGAACCTCGCGCTCGCCCTCGCGCTCGGCGCGACGCTCCCGGGGATCCTCCCGACGGCCGGGGCGCTCGTCGTCGGGCTCCTCGCCTACGGCGTGAGCCTCGCTCTGTTCATCGTCGCCCTGCGCCACGTGGGCACGGCTCGTGCAGGCGCGTACTTCTCGGTGGCGCCCTTCTTCGGGGCGGTCGTCGCGGTGCTGCTCGGTGACCTCGTGACCACCCCGCTCGTCCTCGCGGCCGTGCTCATGGCCCTCGGCGTCTGGCTGCACCTGACGGAACGTCACGAGCACGAGCACTCGCACGAGGCGATCACCCACACGCACGGCCACCGCCACGACGACGGCCATCACGAGCACGAGCACGACGAGCCCGTCGACCCCCGCACCTGGCACGTCCACGAGCACACGCACGAGGCCGTGACCCACTCCCATCCGCACTTCCCTGACGCCCACCACCGGCACCGTCACTAGCGCGCGGGGCCCGCGCGCGCGGCGGCGCGTGCCGGACCGAGCACCGTGTCGACGGAGGTCTTCACGACGACGACGGACCCCGGCTCGGTCGCGCAGGACTCGAGCTCGGCCCCGTTGCGAGCCGTCACGCGGCGAGCGCGATCACAGGCCTCGGACGATCCCGGCGACACTCCCGCGAGGAGGGTCTCGATCGCGAGGAGGTCCCCTGCCGCGAGCGCAGCGAGGTCGGCAGCGCTCTGGGCCCGGGCACGCGCGACGACCCCCGTGCCCACGCCGCCGAGCACGAGCCCGATCAGCCCGACGACCGCGAGGAGCGCAAGGGCGAGCACGGAACCCGCACCCTCGTCGTCGGCGCGCCTCGACGAGGAAGCATCGCCCAGGCCGCCAGCGCGCCGCGAGGCCCGCAGAGCGGCCCCCTGACCGGCCCGACTCACGGCTCGGTCCACGCGCTCGCGCTCGCCGCGATCTCGATCCCGGCCAGCACCCGGGCCCGCACGCTCACGGTGACCCACGGCGGCTCCCGCGAGACGCTCACCACCGAGCTCTCTCCCGCGAGCCGCCGTGCCGCCTGCTCGACCTCGGCGTCGGGCTCCCCGAGGGCCGCGAGCCGCGCGGCCGTGCGCGCGGCGTCGACCGCCCTCACCTGGGCCGCCGAGGCCGCGCCCACCCCGAGCACGAGCAGGAGCGCGACGACGACGACGGGCAGCGCGACCGCGAGCTCAGCCGTGACGCTGCCCTCCTCGTGAGTCATCCCGAGAGGGCGCTGCGGATGATCGCCGTGATCGCCTCCCGGACCTCCGGGCTGCGCAGGATGATCGCGAGCAGCCCCGCGAACCCGGCAGCCGCGAGCGTCACGATCGCGTACTCGGCCGTGGCCATGCCCTCGTCGCCCTCGAGCGCCTCGGTGAGCCTCTGTTCTCCAGCCATGGTTCTCCCCTTTCCTCGTGGGCGACCACGGTCGCGCGCACCGGGCGAGGCTCGCGGTCACGGCCCGGCGAGCTGTGGAAGCCCGAGCGCCGTCACGGAGCCCCGAGCAGCTCCGCCCCGAGGGAGAGCACGAGCGGCACGATCCCGAGCAGCGCGAAGGAGGGCAGCAGGCACAGCCCGAGCGGCACCACGAGGCGCACGCCAAGACGGCCGGCTGCCTCGGTCGCCGCCTCGCGACGCTCTCGGCGAGCTCGACTCGCGAGCTGGCGGAGCACCGGGACCGGAGCCGCCCCCGATCGCCAGGCCTCAGCGAGAGCGCGCTCGAGCGCTTCGAGCCGCCCGGGCACCCCGGCCCAGGCCACCTGCCACTCCAGTCCGCTCTCGAGGGCCGCCCCGGTCGAGGCGAGCGCCCGCCCCTCGCCCCCGCCCACCGCCGCCCCGACAGCGCGCAGCGCACCAGGCACCGAGGACCCCGCGCCCACCGCCGCGACGAGCAGGTCGGCGAACCCCGCGACCCCGAGCCCCGCCTCGACCTCTTGCTCGACCAGGCGATCGCCCCGCCTGCCTCGCCAGAGCCCGGAGGCAGCCCACGCGAGGAGTGCGATCGCGAGGATCGGGACCGTCACCGTTCCGGGCCCGTCTGCACCTCGATGCTCATGCGCGCCTCGCCGCCCGCACAAGCAGCCGCGTCCACACTCGCCCCGCCAGGAGCAGGGCCACGCCGCCGACGACGCTCGCCGAGCCGAGTCCCCCGTCGAGAGCGACCCCGACGAGGTCGGCACCGAGCGCGAAGCCCAGGAGGACGCCTCCCGCGGGAAGCCACACGAGCACGCGAGCCGTCGTCGCCGGGCCCGCGAGGGCGGCCCGACGCTCGGCCTCGGCGGACTCGTCGTCGGCCACTCCGGCCGCGACCTCGTCGAGCACCTCGGCGAGCGGGGCCCCGAGCTCGAGCGCGAGCCGCTCGGCGGCGCGCACGGTCGCGGCGGCCGCACCGGCCTCGGCCACGTGGATCCCCCGCCATGCTCGGGCCGGGTCCGCCCCCGCTCGCAAGCGCGCAGCGGCCAGCGCGAGTGCCTCGCCGGCAGCGAGCTCTGGGGAGGGTGCTTCGCGGAGCAGCCCTCGCGCTCGGCGCGCCGTCACCAGAATCCCTCCGAGTGCGCTCGACGCGACTCCGCAGCGGGCGCCGCCCCCGCCCCGGCAGCCACGCCTTCCCTTCCGCTCGAGCCCATGCCCTGCACACCCCCTCGCTCGTGCCCAGGCTCGAGCCCAACCAGAGCGAGCCTCTCCGCGAGCGACGGCCACCCGGGGCCCCGGAGCACTCTTCCCCGGCCGTCGACGAGCAGCGCGTCGACCACCTCGAGCTCACCACCGAGGTCGCGTCGCACGACGGCCACCTCGTCGAGCCGTCGCCCACCTTCGTCCCGCCGCAGGTGCAGCACCGCGTCGAAGGCGGCCGCGGCCTGCGCAGCGACCGCGGCCCGGTCGAGCCCCGCGAGCGCCCCGAGCGCCTCGAGCCGCGCGGGCACGAGCGCGGCCGAGCCCGCGTGCAGGGTCGCGCAGCCCCCCTCGTGCCCCGTGGTCAGCGCGGACAGCACCTCCCGCAGCTCCCGCCCTCTAGCCTCCCCGAGCACGATGCGGTCGGGCCGCATCCGCAGCGCCGCCCGCACGAGCTGGTCGAGCCCCACCGCCCCGACCCCCTCGACGTTCGCTCGCCGCGCGGCCAGGTGGACGACGTGCGGGTGCGAGGGCTCGAGCTCCGTGGCCTCCTCGACGACGACGATCCGCTCGCGCGGGTCCACGAGCGAGAGCAGCGCGGCGAGCAGCGTCGTCTTCCCGGTGCCCGTGGCTCCGGTGACGAGCAGGTTCGCGCGCCGCGCCACGAGCGCCCGGAGCACCGGCTCGAGCGGAGGCGGGACCGTGCCCGCGGCGACGAGCTCGGGCAGGGAGAACCCCGCTGCGCGCGGGACGCGCAGGCTGAGCGCGGTGCACCCCCGCGCGAGGGGAGGGAGCACCGCGTGCAGGCGCACCCCGCCCGGCAGCCGCGCGTCGGCGACGGGGCTCGCGTCGTCCAGCCGCGCCCCGCCCGCCGCGGCGAGCCGCACCGCGAGCGCCCGCACCCGCGACTCGTCCCCGAGGTCCACCTCGGCCTGCTCGAGACCTGCTCCTCGATCGAGCCACACCTCGCGCGGACCGTTCACGAGCACGTCCGTCACGCCGACGACGGCGAGCAGCGGGGCCAGTGGTCCCGCGAGCATTGGGTCGAGCGGCATCGACGACGCCGAAGGCGCCGTGGACGCCGAGGGCACCATTGACGCCAACGGCACCGTGGCCGCTGAAGACGCAGCGCCCCCCGGCCCATCACCGGTACCGGGTGCGGCGCCTCCCGACGCCCGCCCCGCAAGGCCGAAGCCCCCGCTCACAGCTCCTCCACCACCCGCGCAGCGAGCCGGGCCAGCGGCCCGCGCGGCGGCGGCCCGAGCCCGTGCTCGAGCGCCGAGTCGAGCCGTCGGTCCGCCCGGCCGCTCGCCGCGACAGGCAGGTCCACGACGTGCGCGAGCTCGAGCGCGCCGAGGCCACCCGGCGCGGGCCCTCGCACCACGAGCCGCACGTCCCCGTGCGTGCCCTCGAGAGCAGGCCGACGCCTCAGCACCCCGGCGGCCGAGCGCACGTCCCGCGCCGCGACCATCAGGACGGTGTCCGCCATGCCCAGCAGCCCGGCCTCGTCCTCGACCGCCCCGAGGTCGAGCACCACCGAGCTCCCCGAGCCCGCGAGCGCCGCCACCACCTCGCGGCGCACCGCAGCCCCGGGCGCGGGCCCTGAGCGATCGCGAGCGAGGACCCGCACGCCGGCCCACTCCGGCAGCCCCGTCGCGGCAGCCCCCTCCACCACCTCCGCCCAGCGCGGCCCCGGAGCGTGCTCGAGCCCGAGCAGCACGTCGATGCTCGGGCCCGAGGCAAGGTCGAGGAGCACCACGGGCGCGCGCCGTCGTCGGCCCGTCCTGACGAGGGCCCGCGCGAGCGCCGCGGCGAAGCTCGAGGCTCCCGCCCCGCCGCGCGCGCCCACCACCGCGATCGTCCGCCCGTTCACCCCGCGATCCTCACCGCGAGGACCTCTCCCGTGCGCTGTCCCAGCCTTCACCTGTGGAACTCCACCGCGTCAGCGGTGGCCGTTAAGGTGGCACCATGCGAGCGGAGGGCCCGGAGGAGGAGCGCCTGGAGGCGCCCGAGCCGCCCGCCCCTGTCCCGGACGGGCTGCGGGCCGCGGCCTTCTTCGACCTCGACAAGACGATCATCGCGACGACCTCCGCGACGGCCTTCTCTCGTCCCTTCCTCGCGGGCGGGCTCATCACGCGCGGGGACATGATCCGCACCGCCTACGCGCAGTTCCTCTACCTCGTGGGCGGGGCCGACGCCGAGCAGACCGAGCGACTGCGCGCGCGGCTGTCCGCGGTCTCGGCCGGCTGGGACGTGGACCAGGTCAAGGCGATCGTCTCCGAGACGCTCCACGAGCACATCGACCCCTTCGTCTACGCCGAGGCCGTCGAGCTCATCTCCGAGCACCACGCCGCGGGTCGCGAGGTCGTGGTGGTCTCCGCCTCTGGCACCGAGGTGGTCGAGCCGATCGCCGCGCTCATCGGCGCGGACCACGTCGTGGCCACGCGACTGACGGTCGAGGACGGTCGTTACACCGGCGGCATCGACTTCTACTGCTACGGCGAGAACAAGGCCCTCGCGATGCGCGAGCTCGCTGAGCGAGAGGGCTACGACCTCGCCACGAGCTACGCCTACTCCGACTCGATCACCGACGTGCCGATGCTCGAGGCCGTGGGGCACGCCGTCGTCGTGAACCCCGACCGCACGCTGCGACGGCTCGCGGTCGAGCGCGGCTGGGAGGTCGCGCGCTTCTCGCACCCCCAGCCGCTGTCCGAGCGGCTGCGCCCCGTGGCCCCGGCCGCCGCCGTCGGCGGAGCTGCCCTCGCGATCGGCGTCGGCGCCCTCGTGTGGCGAGCGGTGCGCAAGCGGCGCGGGGCGTGACCAGGGCGACCTGAAGCGCCCGGAGGGACCTTCGACCCTCGGAACTCCGCGGATCCTGGGCCCTCACCAGGTATTTTCGAAACTTGTCCGCGAGGTCGCGCTCCCACCACTTGCACGGTCCGTACGGGCGGGTAACACTGGCTCTACAACAGCACAGAGGAGCGGGAACCCACGCGCGATCGGTCCACGCATAGGACTTGCCGACGGGACCAACGCAGTCCCCCACCGGCGCAAACCCCAGTGCACGCTTGATACCCCGCAACCCTGACTGTTGTTGACGGCGCCCCCTCCCCCTGGGGCGCCGTCCCCCTGTGTCCGGGCCCTCGCGTCCGGGCCCCACCGCGAGGGCTCAGGCGGCGCGCTCGAGGAACATCCAGCGGTGCCCCTCGAGGTCCTCGACGCGGTACAGCCGCCCGAAGGGCGAGCTCTCGACCTCTCCGAGCACCTCGGCCCCGTGCTCGCGCGCGCGGGCGACGTGGGCCTCGACGTCGGGCACCTCGACGAGCACGCCGTCGACGACGTAGGGCCAACCCTCGTGCCAGGAGGCCGCCGCCTCGCAGTGCTCGCGGTGCGCTCGCGGCCCCTCGTAGCGCGGGTTCGTGCCGGAGAGCATGATGCGCCCCCCGAAGGCCTCCATCTCGCCGTGGTCGAGGCGACCCGCCTCGTCGAGCCAGCGCTCTCGCTCGACGAAGCCGAAGGCCGCGACGAGCCAGTCGAGAGCCGCGGGACCGTCGGCGTAGGTGAGCATGGGGACGACGCCGTTCGCGTTCATGAGGACCTCCTCGTCCACAGGCATCGTCCCACCCGTCCCGGTCGGAGGACAGGGCGAGCGAGCACGTTCCTGGGGAGCGAGGCAGCACGGCGGGGCATCATGGACCCATGAGCTCAGCGCCGAGTGTCTCCTCCTCGATCACCGTCCGTATGGAGGTCCAGGCCCGCCCCACGGCGGTCTCGGAGCTCACCACAGCGATCGAGCAGGTGGGCGGGATCGTCACGGCGCTCGACGTGCGCACCTCGAGCCACGGGCGCATCGGCGTGGACGTCACCTGCGCGACGCGCGGCGAGGCGCACGCGGACCAGATCGTCGAGGTCCTGCGCTCCCTCGCCGGCGTGGCCGTCGAGCGCGTCTCGGACCGCACCTTCCTCATGCACCTGGGCGGCAAGCTCAAGATCGAGTCCAAGGTGCCGCTGCGCAACCGCGACGACCTCTCGATGGCCTACACCCCCGGCGTCGCTCGCGTGTGCGAGGCGATCGCCGCTCGGCCCGACGACGCGCGCCGCCTGACCATCAAGCGCAACACGATCGCCGTCGTCACCGACGGCACGGCCGTGCTGGGCCTGGGCGACATCGGCCCGCTCGCCTCGCTGCCCGTGATGGAGGGCAAGGCGGTGCTGTTCAAGCGTTTCGCGGACATCGACGCCTTCCCCATCGCCCTCGACACGCAGGACGTGGAGGAGATCGTGCGCACCGTCGTGGCGATCGCCCCGGTGTTCGCGGGCATCAACCTCGAGGACATCTCCGCACCGCGCTGCTTCGAGATCGAGCGCCGCCTGCGCGACGCCCTGGACATCCCCGTCTTCCACGACGACCAGCACGGCACCGCGATCGTCGCGCTCGCCGCGCTCACCAACGCGCTGCGCGTGGTGGGCAAGAAGATCGGCGAGGTGCGCATTGTCATGTCCGGCGCGGGCGCCGCGGGCACGGCCGTGCTCAAGCTGCTCATGGCCGCAGGCGCGCGCGACGTCGTGGTCGCGGACATCGAAGGCGTGGTGCACCCCGATCGGCCCGGGCTCTCCGAGTCGCTCCAGTGGACCGCGACGCACACCAACCCGCGCGGGGTGCGCGGCTCGCTGCGCGAGGCGCTCGCAGGCGCGGACGTGTTCATCGGTCTCTCGGCCCCCGACCTGCTCACGGGCCAGGACATCTCGACCATGGCCAAGGACTCGATCGTCTTCGCGATGGCCAACCCGCGGCCCGAGGTGGACCCCGACGACGCCGCGCAGTACGCCGCCGTGGTGGGCACCGGCCGCAGCGACTTCGCGAACCAGATCAACAACGTGCTCGCGTTCCCCGGCGTCTTCCGCGGGCTCATCGACGCGCAGTCCACGCGAGTCACGGACACGCTGCTGCTCGCCGCCGCGAACGCCCTCGCTTCCGTCGTCACCGAGGAAGAGCTCAACGCGACCTACATCATCCCGAGCGTCTTCCACCCCGAGGTCACCTCGCGAGTGGCCGCCGCGGTGGCCGAGGCCGCCCGGACGGACCCCGCGCAGACGGGCGAGCTGCGCACCGTCTCCCCCGACGCGCTCTCCTTCGACCCGGTGATCTGAGGCGCAGCCCTCAGGAGCGGGCGCGCAGGTACTGGGGTTGCCAGTGCACCCGCTCGTCCCCGAGCTCGCGCGCCGCGCGCAGGGCCCAGCGCGGCTCGCGCAGGGCCTGGCGGGCGATCATCACGGCGTCGGCGGAGCCCTCGACGAGGATCTGCTCGGCCTGGACCGGCTCGGTGACGAGCCCGACGGCGCTCACCGGCACCCCGGCCCCCTCGCGCACGGCGCGCGCGGCGGGCACCTGGTAGCCGGGCCCCACCGGGATGTCGACGAGCACGTTGCCGCCCGTCGAGACGTCCACGAGGTCCGCCCCGGCGACGGCGAGCTCCTTGGAGACCTGGACGCTCTCGGCGACCGTGAGCCCACCCTCGGCCCAGTCGGTCGCCGAGATGCGCACGAGCAGCGCGCGCTCCTCGGGCCAGACCTCGCGCACCGCGCGCGTGACCTCGAGGGGCAGGCGCATGCGGTTCTCGAGCGAGCCGCCGTACTCGTCGGAGCGCTCGTTCGACAGCGGGGAGAGGAACTCGTGCAGCAGGTAGCCGTGCGCGGCGTGCACCTCGACCACGTCGAAGCCGGCCTCGAGCGCCCGGCGGGCGCCGTCCGCGAAGAGCTCGGGGATCGCGGCGACCTGCGCGGCCGTCAGCTCGGCGGGGGCGGGCAGTCCCGGGAAGGGCACGGGCGAGGGACCCACGGTCTCCCAGCCCTGCGCCGTCGGCGGCTCGTACCCGCGCTCCTCCGCCCAGGGCCACCACGTGGAGGCCTTGCGCCCCGCGTGCGCGAGCTGGACGCCGATGAGCGTGCCGCGCTCGTGCGCGAAGTCCGTGATGCGTCGCCACGCGGCGACGTGCTCCTCGGTGTAGAGCCCCGCGTCGCGGCTCGTGATGCGCCCTTCGGCCACCACGGCGGTCGCCTCGGCGACCACGAGACCGAAGCCGCCCGTCGCGAGGGAGCCGAGGTGCTGGAGGTGCCAGTCGTTCACGAGGCCGTCTGTGGCCGAGTACTGGCACATGGGGGCGACCCACGCGCGGTTGGGCAGGACGGTGTCCCTCAAGGTCAGGGGCTCGAAGAGCAGGCTCATGTCGCGAGCAACCTCCCCAGGTACCTGTCTTGTTCCGTGCACCTCGTCACATGACGAGGGCGGCCCGCCGCGGACCCCCATCCACCCCTGGGGGAGGTTCCGCGGCCGGGCCGCCTGCCTGGCGGCGCGCCTCTCACGAGAACAGCGCGGCCGCC
>Ga0182793_1001039_pt1 | contig 18312 bp, 16 predicted proteins | sample Passage237A_FD_130498 | JGI IMG/M metagenome (GOLD analysis project Ga0182793, IMG submission 130498) | Cellulose adapted compost microbial communities from Newby Island Compost Facility, Milpitas, CA, USA - Passage2 37A (version 2) (version 2) ... | reverse complement strand
TGCGGATCTGGTGATGGTCGGTGTCGAAGTGCTCGGCGATGATGTCGGAGTAGGTGAACTCGTCACCGGCCACGCCGTTGACCGACTCAAAGCCGATCGAGAACGTCTGCAAGCCGTGCTGGCCGGCCTCGGCGAGCAGTCCGACGATCAAACTGGAGTCGACCCCGCCCGACAGCAGGCAGCCCACCGGCACGTCGGCGACCAGCCTGCGGTCCACCGCGACGCGCAGGGCGTCGAGCACGGCGTCCTCCCAGTCGCGTTCGGACCAGTCGGCGCGGTCGTCGCGGCGGCAGAACTCGGGCTGCCAGTAGGTGGTGGTCACCCGACGCCCGTCGGGTTCGATGCTGACCAGCGACGCGGGCGGCACCTTGGTCACGCCCCGCAGGATGGTGCGCGGCGGGGGCACCACCGAGTGGAACGTCAGGTAGTGGTGCAGGCCGATCGGGTCGATGCGGGTGTCGACGTCACCGCCGGCCAGCAGCGCGGGCAGCGACGACGCGAACCGCACCCGCGACGCGTTCTCGGTGAGGTACAGCGGCTTGATGCCCAACCGGTCGCGGCCCAGCAGCACGCGGCCGCTGTCGCGCTCGACGATCGCGAACGCGAACATGCCCATCAGCCGCTCGACGAACCGGTCGCCCCAGTGGTGGTAGGCCTTGAGCAGCACCTCGGTGTCGCTGTGGGAGAAGAACTGGTAGCCGACGTCGGACAGTTCGCGGCGCAGTTGCTTGTAGTTGTAGATGCAGCCGTTCCAGGCGACCGCCAGGCCCAGGTTCGAGTCGATCATGGGCTGGGCGCCCGCCTCGGTGAGGTCGATGATCTTCAGGCGGCGGTGCCCCAGGGCCACCCTGCCCTGCGACCACACCCCGGCCCCGTCGGGCCCCCGCGGCGCCATGGCCTGGGCCATTGCCGCGACTGCACCGATATCGGGGGTCGAGCCGTCAAGACATACTTCACCCGCGGCACCGCACACAGCATCCATCTACCCATGCCGAGCACGGGGAAAACAAATCAGCGGTGTGACCTGTGCTACTCCGTGTGTCCCTTGAGGATCTCGTCCTCGATGGTGCCGCCGAGGCCCTCGGCCTCCGGGTCGAACCCGTGCAGACCGCCGGTGACCGCGTATTCCTCCTCCGGCGACAGCACCAGCCGGTGCCGGGTGTACAGGCCGAACACCAGCAGGCCGAGGATGTAGAACACCACGATCGCGACGATCGCCGGCCGGTACGTCGGGTTCAGCAGCACGCCGACGAACGTGACCGCGGCGATGACCAGCGCCACGATCGCGCCGAAGTTGCCGGTGGGGCTCACCCATGGCCGGCGGGCGTTGGGGAACTTGCGGCGCAACAGCACGAACGACACCATCTGCAGGCCGTAGGCCAGCACCGCGCCCCACACCGCGATGTTGAGCACCACGTCGCCGGCGCCCTCGTTGTAGCTCACGATGACCAGCGCGACGAAGCCGATGATGGCCCCGGTGATCAGCGCGACGTACGGAGTCTGGCGAGTTCCGGTGAGCGACAACGGTTTCGGGTAGTAGCCCGCCCGGCTCAGCGAGTACATGTTGCGGGCGTAGGCGTACATGATGCCCTGCAGGCTGGCCAGCAGGCCGATCAGCGCGAACCCGGACAGCACCGCGGCCCAGCCCGCGGGCAAGAACGCGCGGAACCCGTCGAGCAGCGGTTCGTCGGAGGCGCCCAGCGCCTGTGACCCGGTGACCGCGGGGTTGAGGAAGAACACGATCGACCCGGTGACGATCAGCGTGATCAGGCCCCAGATGCCGGCCCGCGGGATGTCTTTGGTCGGGTTGTGGGACTCCTCGGCGGCCAGCGGCAGTTCCTCGATGCCCAGGAAGAACCAGATCGCGAACGGCAGCGCGAAGAGGATGCTGACGAAACCGAACGGCAGGAAGGTGCTGGCGCCCAGCGCGTCGGTGGCGGGGATGTCGAACAGCTTGCCGAAGTCGATGGCGCCGTTGGCGACGGCCATGATCGCGAACAGCACCAGGATGCCGATCGAGATCACCGAGACGATGATCGCGAACTTGAACGACACCTCCGCGCCCCAGGCGTTGAGCGTGATGAAGATGGCGTACAGGATGACCCACCACACCCAGCCGGGCAGCGACACGTCGAACAGTTCGGCGGTGACCGCGTCGGCGTAAGACGACGAGAAGTACACGATCACCGCGGTGGTGAAGACGTACTCGATGGTCTCGGCGAACCCGGTGATGAAGCCGCCCCACGGGCCCATCGCGGCGCGGGCGAACGAGTAGGCCCCGCCGGTGTGCGGCATGGCCGCCGCCATCTCGCCGATGGAGAAGAGCATGCCGAAGTACATGACCACGATGACCAGCGATGCGATCAGCAGCCCGCCCCAGCCGGCCTCGCCGATGCCGAAGTTCCAGCCGGAGAAGTCGCCGGAGATGACCGCCGCGACGCCGATGCCCCACAGCCCCCAGAAGCCCGCGGCCCGCTTGAGCTTGCGCTTGTCGAAGTACTCCTCGCCCGCGTGCTGATAGGTCACGCCCCCGGAGGACTTCATCGTCTCGTCGGCCATGCTCCACTCCTTCGTGAGATGTGCGGCATACGGAGAATAGACTGGCCAAAGGTCTGGCGTCCTACCTTTGGGAGTGACAATCTTGCTAGAGAGCCTGGCGGAAACCCGGCAACGCGGCGGCCAGCGGTATTCAATGGTTGACTCATCGTCATCTCCCGTCACACAAGAAGGGCAGGTTCGCCACAAGTGGCTGATAATCCGGGCATGCTGACGCGCGCTGAACTCGAGCAACTGGTGGCCGCGGGCGATATCGACACGGTGATCGTGGCGTTCTGCGACATGCAGGGCCGGCTCACCGGTAAGCGGGTCTCGGGCCGGTTGTTCGTCGAGGAGGTTGCCGAGCACGGCGCCGAGTGCTGCAACTACCTGCTGGCCGTCGACGTCGATATGAACACGGTCGACGGATACACGATCTCCAGCTGGAACACCGGCTACGGCGACATGGTGATGACGCCGGACTGGTCCACGCTGCGGCGGGTGCCGTGGCTGCCCGGCACCGCGCTGGTGATCGCCGACCTGTCGTGGATCGGCGGCGGGCCCGTCGAGCAGGCACCGCGCAGCATCCTCAACCGCCAGATCGACCGGCTCGCCGAGCGCGGCCTGGTGCCCTACGTCGGCACCGAACTGGAGTTCATGGTGTTCGAGGACACCTACCGCGACGCCTGGGCGAAGGGCTACCGCGGGCTGACGGCCGCGACCGACTACAACGTCGACTACGCGATGCACGCCTCGACGCGGATGGAGCCGCTGCTGCGCGACATCCGGCTCGGCATGACGGGTGCCGGGATGTACTGCGAGGGCGTCAAGGGCGAGTGCAACCTGGGCCAGCAGGAGATCGCGTTCCGGTACGACCACGCCAGGGTCACCTGCGACAACCACACCATCTACAAGAACGGCGCCAAGGAGATCGCCGACCAGCACGGCAAGAGCCTGACGTTCATGGCGAAATTCGATGAGCGCGAAGGCAACAGCTGCCATATCCACATCTCGTTGCGCGGCACCGACGGGGCGGCGGTGTTCGCCGACTCCGACGATCCGCTCGGGATGTCGTCGCTGTTCCGCAGCTTCATCGCCGGGCAGTTGGCGACGCTGCGCGAGCTCACCCTGTTCTATGCGCCGAACGTCAACTCCTACAAGCGGTATGCCAACGGCAGCTTCGCGCCCACCGCGATCGCGTGGGGGCTGGACAACCGGACCTGCGCGCTGCGGGTGGTGGGCCACGGGCACAGCCTGCGGGTGGAGAACCGCGCGCCGGGCGGCGACGTCAACCAGTACCTCGCGGTGTCCGCGCTGATCGCCGGCGGGTTGTACGGCATCGAACGTGAACTGGAGCTGCCCGAGCCGTTCGAGGGCAACGCGTATGAGAGCGGCGCGGAGCGCCTGCCGACCACACTGGCCGAGGCCGCGGAGCTGTTCGGCAAGTCCGAGGTGGCCCGCGCGGCCTTCGGTGACGCCGTGGTCGAGCACTACCTCAACAACGCCCGCGTCGAGTTGGAGGCGTACAACTCGGCGGTGACCGACTGGGAACGGATCCGTGGTTTTGAGCGTCTCTAACTGCAGCACGCGCGAAACACCCGCTCGCGCAGCAGAATCACGGCCGGTGCTCGGGTTGACCACCTATCTGCAGCAGGCCCAGACCAGCGTGTGGGACGTGCGGGCCAGCTTCTTGCCCGCGATCTATTTCGAGGGCGTCGCGCTGGCCGGCGGGATCGCCACGCTGCTCCCGCCGCAGTCGGCCGAGCCCGACATCGTGGAGCGGGTGCTCGACGGGCTGGACGGGCTGATCATCACCGGTGGGCGCGACGTGGATCCGGCGGCCTACGGCCAGGAGCGGCATCCGGCCACCGACGAGCCGGTCGACGACAACCGGCTGCGCGACAACTGGGAGTTCGCGCTGTTCAAAGCGGCGTGCGAGCGCGACATGCCGGTGCTGGGCATCTGCCGCGGCGCGCAGGTGATCAACGTCGCGCTGGGCGGCACTCTGCATCAGCACCTGCCTGACGTCGTCGGCCACAGCGGCCACCAGAAGGGCAACGCGGTGTTCTCGACGTCGACGGTGCGCACGGTGCCCGGCACCCGGCTGGCGTCGCTGATCGGCGAATCGTCGGATGCCCAGTGCTATCACCACCAGGCGATCGACCGGCCCGGTGCCGGGTTGATCGTCAGCGCCCGCGATGTCGACGGTGTCATCGAGGCGGTCGAACTGCCCGACAAGTGGGTGCTGGCGGTGCAGTGGCACCCGGAGGAGCGCCTCGACGACCTGCGACTGTTCGCGGCGGTCGTGGAGGCGGCCAGGGACTACGCGAAAGGGAAGGTCAAGGCGTGAGCACAAGCGACGTGATCAACCCGGCCACCGAGGAACTGCTGCGCACCGTGGAGCTGACCGACGAGGCCGGTGTCGACGACGCCGTTGCCAGGGCCAAGGTGGCGCAGCAGAAGTGGGCCGCCCTGCCGCCGGCCGAGCGCGCCGCGGCGCTGCGGGCGTTCGCGGCCGTGGTGGACGCCCACATCGACGAGCTCGCCGCACTTGAGGTCGCCAACTCCGGGCACCCCATCAGTGGCGCCGAGTGGGAGGCCGGTCACGTCCGCGACGTGCTGAACTACTATTCCGCGGCGCCGGAACGATTGTCCGGCAAGCAGATTCCGGTGGCCGGCGGTCTGGACGTCACCTTCAACGAACCGCTCGGGGTGGTCGGCGTCATCACGCCGTGGAACTTCCCGATGACGATCGCGGCGTGGGGGTTCGCGCCGGCGCTGGCGGCGGGCAACGCGGTGCTGCTCAAACCCGCCGAGTGGACGCCGCTGACCACGATCCGGATCGGCGAGTTGGCGCTGGAGGCGGGCCTGCCCGCCGACCTGTTCCAGGTGCTGCCGGGCAAAGGTTCGGTGGTGGGGGAGCGGTTCGTGAGCCACCCCGACATCCGCAAGATCGTGTTCACCGGCTCGACCGAGGTGGGCACCCGGGTGATGGCGGGTGCCGCCGCGCATGTCAAGCGGGTGACGCTGGAGCTCGGCGGCAAGAGCGCCAACATCGTCTTCGACGACTGCGATCTGGAACGCGCCGCGGCCACCGCACCCTACGGGGTGTTCGACAACGCGGGTCAGGACTGCTGTGCGCGCAGTCGAATCCTGGTGCAGCGCAATGTCTATGACCGATTCATGGAACTGCTCGAGCCCGCGGTGAAAGGGGTGAAGGTCGGCGATCCGGCCAGTAGGGACACCGAGATGGGCCCGCTGGTGTCCAAGGCGCACTGGAACTCGGTCGCGTCGTTCGTGCCCGACGACGCGCCGGTGGCGTTCCGCGGTGACGCACCGTCCGGGCCGGGCTACTGGTTCCCGCCGACGGTGCTGACCCCGCAGCGCACCGACCGCGCCGTGCGCGAGGAGATCTTCGGCCCGGTGGTCGCCGTGCTGCCCTTCGACGACGAGGCCGACGCCATCGCGCTGGCCAACGACACCCCCTACGGGCTGTCCGGATCCATCTGGACCGACAACCTGTCGCGCGCGGTGCGCGTGGCACGGGCGGTGGAATCCGGCAATCTGTCGGTCAATTCGCATTCTTCGGTGCGCTACAACACTCCGTTCGGCGGCTTCAAACAGTCCGGCCTCGGCCGAGAACTGGGCCCCGACGCGCCGCTGTCGTTCACCGAGACCAAGAACGTGTTCTTCGCAGTGCAGGAGGCTTGATGGATCTGACTCAGCGGCTCGCGGGCAAGGTCGCCGTGATCACCGGCGGCGGCAGCGGCATCGGACTGGCCAGCGCGCGCCGGATGCGCGCCGAGGGCGCCACCGTCGTGATCGGCGACATCGATCCGGGTGCGGGCAAGGAGGCGGCCGATGAAGTCGGCGGAACCTTTGTGCCCGTGGATGTCTCGGATGAGGTGGCGGTCGACACACTGTTCGACACCGCCGCCAAGACGTACGGATCCGTCGACATCGCCTTCAACAACGCCGGCATCTCGCCACCCGAGGACGACCTGATCGAGCACACCGGGCTCGAGGCATGGCAGCGGGTGCAGGACATCAACCTCAAGTCGGTGTTTCTGTGCTGCAAAGCCGCGCTGCGCCACATGGTTCCGCAGCAGAAGGGCTCGATCATCAACACCGCGTCGTTCGTGGCGGTGATGGGGTCGGCTACCTCGCAGATCAGCTACACCGCGTCCAAGGGCGGGGTGCTGGCGATGTCGCGGGAACTCGGCGTGCAGTACGCCCGGCAGGGCATCCGGGTCAACGCGCTGTGCCCGGGGCCGGTGAACACGCCGCTGTTGCAGGAGTTGTTCGCCAAGGATCCCGAACGCGCGGCGCGGCGGCTGGTGCATGTGCCGGTCGGCCGGTTCGCCGAGCCCGAGGAACTCGCGGCCGCGGTGGCGTTTCTGGCCAGCGACGACGCCTCGTTCATCACCGCCTCGACCTTCCTGGTCGACGGCGGCATCAGCGGTCACTACGTCACCCCGTTGTAGCCATGTCGGTCGATCCGGACGCACCGCGGGCCGAGCTCACCGAGGCGACGGCCGAGGCGCTGTTGCGTCCGGTGCGCACCGGAAACCCGTTCGAGGACACCGTCGCGCGGCTGCTGCAGACGATCCGGCTGGGGGTGCTGCACCCCGGTGACTCGCTGCCGCCCGAACGGGAACTGGCCGCCCGGCTCGGTGTCAGCCGCGACACCGTGCGCGAGGCGATTAAGTCGCTGTCCGACGCCGGCTACCTGGTGTCGCGGCGCGGCCGCTACGGCGGCACGTTCCTGGCCGACGAACTGCCCCCGCACACCGGCGATGCGGAGCGCGTCACCCGCGCCGAGATCGACGACGCGCTGCGGCTGCGGGAGATCCTCGAGGTCGGCGCGGCGCGGATGGCGGCCACCCGCACCCTGACCGCCGCCGAGCGCGAAGGGCTGTGGACCCGGCTGGCCGACGTGCGCAACGCCACCGCCGACGACTACCGGCGGCTGGATTCGCGGCTGCATCTGGCGATCGCCGAGGCGGCCGGTTCGCCGTCGCTGGTGCCGCTGGTGGCCGAGAACCGGATGCGGCTCAACGCCCTGCTCGACCAGATCCCGCTGCTGCCGCGCAACATCGCGCACTCCGACGAACAGCACGAGGCGGTGGTACTGGCGATCCTGGCCGGCGACTGCGAGGGTGCCGCGGCGGCGATGCGCGCCCACGTCGAGGGGTCGGCCGCCCTGCTGCACGGCTTCCTGGATTAACGCGCGGCTCGACCCGTTCGGCCTGCCCATCGACTAGATTCGAGGCATGCCGTCGTCCACCCGCACGTCGCACGCCGAGCGCGTCACGTCGGCGCTGGCCGACGTCGACACCCCGGGCTGGACACAGCGTTTCGACCTGCTGTCCGATCCACACCGGCTGCAGATCCTGCTTGCCCTGCACAAGGCGCCGGGCATCTGCGTGGGTGACCTGGCCGACGCGCTGGGCCGCTCGGAGAACGCGGTTTCACAAGCGCTTCGGGTGTTGCGCCAGCAGGGCTGGGTGTCGTCGACGCGGGTCGGCCGCACGGTCAGCTATCGGCTCGAGGACGAGATCGTCCACGATCTGCTGCACTGGATCGGCGCCCGGCACGGCTGACGGCAGGATTCGCCGTCGGCGCGCCGTCGTCATGCCCCTGACGTGGACCCTCGGTATCAGGACCTCGGCCAGTGGGGAGCCTCAGGTGGACTTCGCCCGGTTTTGTCCGAACCGGCTGTCCTGACGGTCGAGGCGCCGATAATCGGTTTTGACCAGGCGATTTCGTTGCCGTCCAGCAACCGCCGAACCGCCGCGGGTCATCGTCGGTTCCACCGATAGCGAGGAGAACGACATGGCATCGGCGCAACGCGCTGACCGCGAACTGAAGGCCAGGCACCGCGCGCTGTGGGCCTCCGGCGACTACGCCGCGGTGGCGGCTCAACTGATCCCCGAGCTCGGGCCGGAACTGGTCCGCGCCTGCGGGGTACGGCCCGGACAGCAGGTGCTCGACGTCGCCGCCGGATCGGGCAACGCGGCCGTGCCCGCCGCCGTCGCCGGCGCACACGTCACGGCCGGCGACCTGACCCCCGAACTGTTCGTCGCCGGCCGTGCCGCCGCCGCGCAGCGCGGGGTGGAACTGGAGTGGGTGGAGGCCGACGCCGAGGCGATGCCGTTCGCCGACGACCGCTTCGATGTCGTGATGTCCTGCGTCGGCGTGATGTTCGCGCCACATCACCAGGCGGCGGCCGACGAGCTGATTCGGGTGACCCGGCCCGGCGGCACCATCGGTCTGATCAACTGGACGCCCGAGGGGTTCATCGGCCGCCTGCTGGCCACGATGCAGCCCTACGCGCCGCCGCCGCCACCCGGCGCGCAGCCACCGCCGTTGTGGGGCAACGAGACCCACGTGCGTGAGCTGTTCGGTGACCGGGTGACCGACCTGACGATGCGGCGCCGGACTGTCACCATGGACCACTGCCGCGACGCGTTGGAGTTCCGCGAGTACTGGAAGCGCAACTACGGACCGACCATCGCGGCCTATGAGTTCAACGCCGACTCACCCGACCGCGTCGCGGGCCTCGACCGCGACTTCCTCGACTTCCTCACCAGCTGGCCGCACCAGCGGGGCTGGCAGGCCGAGTACCTGTTGGTGACGGCCACCAAGCGCTAGTGACAGCGCACTCCTTCTTATCTGAACAGCTGGACAGATATCGCGGCGGGCAATAGCCTGTAAGTCGTGTTCTCGGTCCGGCCGTAGGGAAGGTGCGTGTCCACTTGGGGTCTGCAGCGGTTCTCGATCTGCCCGCGTCGCCCGTGCAGTACACGGCGATGCACATGAGCGACGGCATCGTCGATGCGCCGACCTCGGTCGGGTTCGCGGTGCTGGCGGTAGTCGGGTTGGCGTTGTGTGCCTGGCGGGCCCGCAGCGAACTCGATGACCGCACGGTGCCGCTGGCCGGATTGGTCGCGGCGTTCATCTTCGCGGTGCAGATGGTGAACTTCCCGATCCTGCCCGGGGTGAGCGGTCATCTGCTCGGCGGTGCGCTGGCGGCGATCCTGGTCGGGCCGTTCACCGGTGCGTTGTGCATCGCCGTCGTCCTCATCGTGCAGTCACTGATGTTCGCCGACGGCGGCGTGACCGCGCTCGGAACGAATATCACCAACATGGCCCTGGTCGGGGTCGCCGCCGGCTACGGCGTGGCGGCTTCGTTGTACACGCTGTTGAAACGGCATCGTGACCGGGTGTCGGTGCCGACCGTCGGCGTCGTCGCCTTCACCGCGGCCGCTGTCGGAACCGTCTGTGCAGCATTGGGCTTCGTGGTCCAGTACGCGCTCGGGGGTGCCGGATCGACCTCGCTCGGCACGGTGACGGCGTACATGCTGGGCACCCACGTACTGATCGGCATCGGCGAAGGCGTGATCACCGCCCTGACGGTCATGGCCGTGTGCCGCACCCGGCCGGATCTGGTGTACCTGCTCAGGACGTCCGAGAAGAAGCCCGCGGAGGTGGTGCCCGCATGACCGCGGAATCGCGACGGCGCGCGTCGTTCTGGATCGTGTTCGGCGTCGCGACCCTGTTGATCGCCGGCGTCGTGTCGTACCTCGCCAGCTCGAATCCCGACGGGCTGGACTCGACGACGCTGCGAGGCTGCGAGGTCGTCGAGATCGACGGCGTCGAGGAACTGCGCGGCGAATGCATCGCCCAGCATGCAGAGGAACATCCCCTGGCCGCCTCGCCGCTGGCCGACTATGCCCTCGAAGGCAGGGACGGCACGGGTGGGCTCGCCGGGGTGATCGGGGTCGTCGTCACGGTGCTGGTCGCAGGAGGCCTCTTCTGGACCATCGCCCGCTTCCGGACGACGTCCGGCCAGGCTCACGGCGACTGACCGTGGGCGCCGGTCACGCGCATCCGCTGTACCGCGACGGCGACTCGCCGGTTCATCGCGCACCGGCCGAGGTCAAGATCGTCTGCCTGGTGGTCTTCGTGCTCGCCGTGGTGGCCACGCCGCGAGAAGTCTTCTGGCCGTTCGGCATCTACGCGGCGATTGTCGTGGCGACCTGGTGCTACGCCCGGATTCCGCTGCTCTGGATCCTGCCCAGGATGCTGATCGAGGCCCCGTTCCTGGTGCTTGCCGTGTTGTTGCCGTTCGCCGAAGGCGGTCCGCGCGTCGAAGTCGCGGGCGTGCAGTTGTCGGTGAGCGGTCTGTATGCGGCGTGGGGGATCGTCATCAAAGGCACGCTCGGTGTGGCGGCATCGCTCACGGTCGCTGCCACCACGACGGCCCGGGAGCTGCCGATTGCGTTGAGCCGCCTGGGTGTCCCGGGGGTCGTGACTTCGGTGCTGACCCTGATGATCCGGTACATCGACGTGTTGTCCGCGGAGGCGAACAGGATGCGGATGGCGCGACTGTCGCGCGGAGACGACCCGCGCACGCTGCATCAGGCGGGGGCGCTCGCAAGGAGCATCGGCACCCTGTTCCTTCGGTCCTACGAGCGCGGCGAACGGGTTTATCTGGCCATGCTGTCACGCGGATTCGACGGCAGGGTGCCACAGCTGGCGATCGGCGGTGGCAGCCCAGCAGCGGCGAGTGTGCGGCACTGGCTGGCCGCCGCGCTGCCCGCCGCCGCTGCCGTGACGGTGGCGGTATCCGCTTGGGTGACACGATGACCGGCACCATCCGCATGGCGGGACTGCATTACCACTATCCCGACGGGCAGGTCGCGCTCGACGGCGTCGACCTCGAGGTCGCCGCGGGGGAGCGGGTCGCCATCCTCGGTCCCAACGGCGCGGGCAAGACGACGCTGATGCTTCACCTCAACGGCGTGCTCACACCGGCCGCGGGCAGTGTCGAGATCGCCGGAATCACGGTGAACCGTAAGAATCTCCGGGAGATCCGCCGGCGGGTCGGGTTGGTGTTTCAGGATCCCGACGATCAGCTGTTCATGCCGACGGTCGCCCAGGATGTGGCATTCGGCCCGGCGAACTTCGGTGTGCGCGGGGAGGAATTGGCCGAACGAGTCCGCGCGGCACTCGAGATCGTGTCGCTGACCGATCAGGCGGATCGCAGCCCGGCGCACCTGTCCGGCGGCCAGCGTCGGCGCGCCGCACTGGCCACCGTGCTGGCGTGCAAGCCGGAGATCCTGGTGTTCGACGAGCCGTCGGCGAACCTCGACCCGGTGGCCCGCCGAGAGCTCGCCGAGACGCTGCTCAAGATCGACGCCACCATGCTCATCGTGACCCACGATCTGCCGTACGCGGCGCAATTGTGCGATCGCGCGGTGATCATGGACCACGGCCGCATCGTCGCGGACGCCGACGTCGCGACGATCCTCTCGGATGACCAACTACTCGCGACGCATCGCCTCGAATTGCCTTGGGGCTTCCGGCTGCCCGTCGAGACCTAATTATCTGTCCATCTGTTCAGATATTGTGATAATGTGAGCACGCGGACCGGCCGTGCGCGAAGTCGATGCAGCACATCTGCGAGCGTTTGACGTTTCCGAATCGGGCGATGTCAGGGCCGGTCCGCATCATCCTCAGTGCTGCCGCCGGGGTGGCCACTGCGGCTCGCCGCACAACCCCAGCAGCGCGTTCTCGATCACCTCGGGCAGTGCCGGGTGGATCCAGTACTGGCCGCGCGCCATCTCCTGGACCGGCAGCCCGAACGTCATCGCCTGGATCAGCGGCTGGATCAGCGACGACGCCTGATGGCCCATGAGGTGTGCGCCCAGCAGCAGGCCGGTGTCCGCGTCGGCGATGAGCTTGGCGATGCCCGTGGTGTCCTCCATGGCCCAGCCGTAGGCCACGTCGGCGTAGTCCTGCACCTTGGTCACGATCTTGTAACCCTTTGCGCGGGCATTATTTTCGGTGAGCCCGACGCTGGCGATCTGCGGGTCGGTGAACACCGCCGACGGCACGTAGCGATGATCGGACGGCATCAACGCATCGGTGTCGTCCCAGTCCTGCAGCAGGTTGTGCTGCACCCGTCGCGCCTCGTGGTTGGCCACGTGCTTGAGCTGGTAGTCCGACGACACGTCGCCGAGCGCGTACACCCCGCGCGCGGTGGTGCGCTGATACCGGTCGACGACCACCTGGCCGCGGTCGGTCACCTTGATCCCGGCCTGCTCGGCGTCGAGCAGATCGCCGTTGGGCCGCCGGCCGGTGGCCACCAGCAGCGCGTCGCCGCGCAGCCGCGAGCCGTCGTGGCAGCGCAGCTCGACGCCGTCGCCGTCGCGGCGCAACCCGGCGACCTCGTGGTGGCTCAACAGCTCCCACTTCTTGGCGGCCAGGTCGGTGAATCGCTCGCAGATGGTGTCGTCGTGGCCGCGCAGCAGGGTGCTGCCGCGGATCATCAACGTCACGCGGCTACCCAATGCCGAGAACACGTGCGCGAACTCGCACGCGACGAACCCGCCGCCGACGATGATCAGGTGCTCGGGCACGTCGCGGATCCGCATGATGGTGTCGCTGGTGTGGTACGGCACACCGGAATTGGCGATCTCGTCGGGAACCATCACCCGCGATCCGGCGGCGATGACCACCTGGTCGGCGGTGAACTCGTTGCCGTCGTCGGTGTGCAACACGTGGCGCCCATCGGGCAGCGGTGGCCGGAACCTGGCGTGGCTGGCGAACACTTCGACGTTGGGAGAGGAGCGGCGGTAGTTCTCGCCGCCGACGGCGATCGGGTCGATCCGGCCGAACACCCGCGACACGATGTCGCCCCACCGCACCCGGTCGATGTGCGCGTCGACCCCGAAACGGGCTGCCTCGCGCACGGTTTGGGCCACCTCCGCGGCATAGACGAACATCTTGGTCGGGATGCAGCCGACGTTGAGGCAGGGGCCGCCGAAGGGGCCCTGCTCGCAGATCGCCACCCGCTTGTCGGCGTAGCGTTCGTCGAGGATCGTGTTGCCCGAACCGGTGCCGATAATCGCGATGTCGAAATGGCTCATGACTCAGCCCCGTTCGGATTGTGTTGTGGTGCCGGCGGTTTCGGTGGTGGTGAGGTACCAGTTCAGCCAGCTGTCGAGTTCCCGGAAGGCCGTTCGGCGGACCTCGGGCACCGACAGGAAGACGTCGTGCTTGGCGTCGACGATGGGCACGACGGTGGTGCGGTTGCCAATGCAGCCCGCCCAGCGGGCGATCTGCGCGACGTCGAGCACCGCGTCGCCGCGCTGGATCAGATCGGGGTCGCGCGCCTCGCGCACGCTGCGGTCCGAGCGCAGGATCAGGTTCGGCACCCCGACGTCCAGCCCACGCTGCAGGGCGGCCTGCCCGCGGCGGATCGCGTGGATCCACCCGGACCGCACCGGGAAACCGCCGACCGGTTTCCACCTCAGGTCGTACTCGAACTCGCCGGCGTAGTCGCGGTGCAGCGTCGTGCCGTAGCCGCCCTGGGTCGGCGGACGGATCACCGCGCGCTTGCGCACCCGCGACAGCGCCGCGATCGCGACCGCGGCCGGCGGGGTGCGCAGGATCGCCGGGCCCTGCAGATCCAGCCACGGGCTGTTGAGCACCAGCCCGGCGACGCCCTTGCGCGCGGTGAGCCCGCGCCTGCGCAGCCGGTCCAGCCACAACGTCACGATCAGCCCGCCCGCCGAATGCCCGTAGACCAGCACCCGGGGTGTGGTGCCCGCCTCGTCGGCGATGACATCGAGGGCCAGTTCGAGTTCGCGGTCGTAGCGGGCCAGGTCGGTGGTGAAGTGCGGGGTCTGCCCGTCGCGCCAGGATCGGCCGCACTTGTGCAGGTCCAGCGCGTAGAAGGCGAAGCCGCGCTCGGCGAAGTGGTCGGCGACCTCGGTGTGGAAGAAGTAGTCGGTGTAGCCGTGCACCACCAGCACGGCGCGGGCGGTGCTGTGGTCGGGTTCGCCCCGGCGCACCAGGGTGGCGACCAGGTCGCCCTCGCCGTCGGGATCGGGCCCCAGGTGGAATGTCTGCTGCCAGTAACCGGCCAGCACATCTGGCGTCCACGCGGTCACGCCCCTCACGATAGCCGCGCACGGCCGCCGACCTGGGCCAATGACCCCCAGGCGGCCCGGCTAGCCTAAAGATCCGCCGGGACGGTCCCGTGCTCCGCGACCGAAGAAGGGCATCGGGTGTCTGACTCGCACCGCAACACCACCGACGTCGTGCTGATCGGCGCCGGCATCATGAGCGCCACGCTGGGCGCTTTGCTCGCCAAGGTGGCTCCCGACTGGTCGATCACCCTGGTGGAGCGCCTCGACGCGGCGGCCGCCGAGAGCAGCAACCCGTGGCACAACGCGGGCACCGGCCACGCCGGCTACTGCGAGTTGAACTACACCCCGCGCCGCGACGACGGGTCGATCGACATCGAACGGGCGGTCCGGGTCAACGAGCAGTTCCAGATCACCCGCCAGTTCTGGGCGTACGCGGTGGAGAACGGCTGGCTGCCCGACCCCCGCAGCTTCCTGCACCCGGTGCCGCACGCCAGCTTCGTGCAGGGCGAGGCCGACGTCGACTTCCTGCGGCGCCGCCACGAGGCGCTGGTGGGTAACCCGCTGTTCGCGACGATGGAGTTCGTCGACGACCCCGACGAGTTCGCCCGGCGGCTGCCGTTGATGGCGGCCGGGCGCGACTTCACCGAACCCGTCGCGTTGTGCTGGGCGCCCGGCGGCACCGACGTCGACTTCGGCGCGCTGACGCGTCACCTCATCGGCCACACCGCCCAGCGCGGGATGACCACGCTGTTCGGCCACGAGGTGCGCGGCCTGCTGCGGCGCCGCGACGGCACCTGGTCGTTGTCGGTCGTCAACCGGCGCACCGGCGAGCGGCGCACGCTGGACGCCAGGTTCGTGTTCATCGGCGCCGGCGGCGGCGCCGTGCCGCTGCTGCAGGCCTCCGGCATCCCGCAGGCCCGGGGGCTGGGCGGGTTCCCGATCGGCGGCGCGTTCCTGCGCTCGCGCGCCACCGAGTTGACCGCCGCGCACCGCGCCAAGGTGTACTCGATGCCCGCGGCGGGCGCGCCGCCGCTGGCGGGCACGCACCTGGACCTGCGGGTGGTCAACGGCAGGCAGTGGCTGGTGTTCGGTCCGTTCGCGACCTGGTCGCCGAAGTTCCTGCGGCACGGCCGGATGACCGACCTGCCCGCGTCGGTGCGGCCGAACAACCTGGCCGCGCTGGTCAAGATCGGGTGCACCGAATCGCCGTTGCTGCGCTACCTGGCCGGCCAGCTGCTGGCATCCGAATCGGACCGGATACAGGCGCTGCGTGAATTCGCGCCCACCGCAGCGGATTCCGAGTGGGAGGTGCGGGTGGCCGGGCAGCGGGTGAACGTGATCCGCCGCGGCGGAGTGCTCGAGTTCGGCACCAGCCTGCTGATGTCGGCCGACGGGTCGCTCGCGGCGCTGCTGGGTGCCTCGCCGGGGGCGTCGACCGCGGTGCCTGTCATGCTCGAGGTGATGCAACGCTGTTTTCCCGACCGCTACCCGTGGTGGCTGCCCGAGTTGGTGGAGATGGTGCCGTCGCTGGGGGTGCGGCTGTCCGAGGAGCCGGGGCTGTTCGACGAGGTGTGGTCCTGGACGTCGCGGGTGCTCAAGCTCGATACCGCGGTGGAGGCCGAGGTGGCGGTGTCATGACGATCGCACTGCGCCGCAGCTGGGCCACCGACCTGGACGCCGCCACGCTCTACGAGCTGCTCAAGCTGCGCGTCGAGGTGTTCGTCGTCGAACAGGCGTGTCCGTACCCCGAACTCGACGGCCGCGACCTGCTGCGCGAGACGCGGCACTTCTGGCTCGAGGATCCCAGCGGGGAGGTGATCAGCACGCTGCGGCTGATGGAGGAGCATCCCGGCGGGCACAAGGGATTCCGGATCGGCCGGGTGTGCACCAAACGCGAGGCCCGCGGCCACGGGCACAGCACCCGGCTGCTGCAGGCCGCGCTGGCCGAGGTCGGCGACTATCCCTGTCGCATCGACGCGCAGACCTACCTGATCGACATGTACGCCCGGCTCGGCTTCGTCGTCGACGGTGCGGAGTTCCTCGAGGACGGCATCCCGCATGTGCCGATGGTGAAGCCGTGACCTATCCGTTCAGCGCGATCGTCGGCCACGACCGGCTGCGGCTGGCGTTGTTGTTGTGCGCCGTGCATCCGGAGATCGGCGGGGTGCTGATCCGCGGGGAGAAGGGCACCGCGAAGTCGACCGCGGTGCGCGGGCTGGCCAAGGTGCTCTCCGCGGCCTCCGACGACGGGGAGGCGCGGCTGGTCGAACTGCCGATCGGCGCGACCGAGGACCGCATCGTCGGCTCGCTGGACCTGCAGAAGGTGCTGCGCGACGGTGAGCACGCGTTCTCGCCGGGCCTGCTGGCGCGCGCCCACAACGGCGTGCTGTACGTCGACGAGGTCAACCTGCTGCACGATCATCTGGTCGACGTGCTGCTCGACGCCGCCGCGATGGGCCGGGTGCACGTCGAGCGCGACGGCATCTCGCACAGCCACGAGGCCCGGTTCGTGTTGATCGGCACCATGAATCCCGAGGAGGGCGAGCTGCGCCCGCAGCTGCTGGACCGGTTCGGGCTGACCGTCGACGTCCACGCCTCGCGCGACGTCGACGTGCGGGTCGACGTGATCCGCCAGCGGATGGCCTACGAGGCCGACCCCGAGGGCTTCGCCGCGCGCTACGCCGACGCCGACGCCGAGTTGGCGCGGCGGATCAGGTCGGCACGCGCGGCGGTCGGGTCGATTCGGCTGCCCGACAGCGAACTACGTCGCATCGCGGCGCTGTGCGCGGCCTTCGACGTCGACGGTATGCGGGCCGACCTCGTCATCGCCCGCACCGCGGTCGCGCACGCGGCGTGGCGGGGTGCGGACGCGGTGGCCGAGGAGGACGTTCGGGTGGCCGCCGAACTCGCGCTGCCGCACCGGCGGCGCCGCGACCCGTTCGACGATCCGGGGCTGGACCCCGAGCAGCTCGACGAGGCGATGTCGCAGGCCGCCGATGCCGCCGACGGCGAGCCCGAACCCGATCCCGACCCGCCCGGCGGTGGTGGATCCGGTGATATGCCAGGAAGCGCTGTGCCGCAGGGAAGTTCGAACTCATCGAGTCGGCCCAGCGCCGCGCCGTCGGGACTGTTCCGGACGCGGACGCTGGTGGTGCCCGGGGTGGGCGAGGGGGCGCCCGGCCGGCGGTCGCGGGCCCGCAACCGAACCGGGACGGTGATCTCGTCGAGTCCCGACGAGGGGCACGGGTTGCACGTGTTCGGCACGCTGCTGGCCACGGCGGGACGGCAACGCGAAAGTGGGCCGCCCCGACCGCGACCCGACGACGTGCGTCGCGCGGTACGGGAGGGCCGCGAGGGCAACCTGGTGATCTTCGTGGTGGACGCGTCGGGGTCGATGGCCGCGCGGGACCGGATGGCGGCGGTCAGCGGCGCCACCCTGTCGCTGCTGCGCGACGCGTATCAGCGCCGCGACAAGGTCGCGGTCATCACCTTCCGTCAGCACGGCGCGCGGGTGCTGCTGCCGCCGACGTCGTCGGTGCACATCGCCCGGCGGCGGCTGACCCGCTTCGACACCGGTGGCAAAACACCGCTGGCGCAGGGCCTGTTGGCCGCGCGCGACGTCGTGGTCCGCGAGAAGGTGCGTGACCCGGCGCGACGCGCCCTGGTGGTGGTGCTGACCGACGGCCGCGCGACCGGCGGGCCCGAGCCGCTGGGGCGGGGGCGGCCGGGGGGGGGGGGGCTGGGCGCCCGGGGGGGGGGGCGGGGGGGGGGGGGGGGGGGGACGGCGTTTGTGCGGGTGGGGGTGGGGGGGGGGGGGGGGGGGGGGCGGGGGGGG
>Ga0182793_1001034_pt1 | contig 18385 bp, 18 predicted proteins | sample Passage237A_FD_130498 | JGI IMG/M metagenome (GOLD analysis project Ga0182793, IMG submission 130498) | Cellulose adapted compost microbial communities from Newby Island Compost Facility, Milpitas, CA, USA - Passage2 37A (version 2) (version 2) ... | reverse complement strand
CGATGACCTGGCGGACCGCACCGACCTGCTGGCGGGCGACGACGATGCGCCGGTTATCCGTCTGATCAACGCCATTCTCTCCCAGGCGGTGCGCGAAGGCGCCTCGGATATCCACCTGGAGCCCTTCGAGGACCGGGTATCTGTGCGCTTCCGTATCGACGGCGTGCTCAACGAGGTACTCTCGCCCAAGGCCGCGCTGGCACCGGTGCTGGTATCCCGCCTCAAAGTAATGGCCCGTCTGGATATCGCCGAAAAACGCCTGCCCCAGGACGGCCGCATCACCGTGCGTCTGGCGGGCCATGCGGTGGATATCCGCGTCTCCACCATTCCCTCGGCCTTCGGTGAGCGCATAGTGCTGCGTCTGCTGGATCAGGCCGCCGGCCAGCTCAAGCTGGAACAGCTGGATATGCCGCGCCAGGTGTACGACAAGCTGTCCCGCGCGCTGCTCAAGCCCCACGGCATCATTCTGGTTACAGGCCCCACAGGCTCGGGTAAAACCACCACCCTCTACGCCAGCCTCAGCCACATCAACACCCGCAGCCGCAATATCCTCACCATCGAGGACCCGGTGGAATATCTGCTGCCGGGCATAGGCCAGACCCAGGTGAATACCAAGGTGGACATGACCTTTGCCCGCGGCCTGCGCGCCATACTGCGCCAGGACCCGGACGTGGTAATGGTGGGCGAGATTCGCGACGGCGAAACCGCCGAGATCGCCATACAGGCGTCCCTCACCGGTCACCTTGTGCTCTCTACCCTGCACACCAACACCGCCATAGGTGCGGTGCTGCGTTTGAAAGACATGGGTGTCGAGCCCTTCCTGCTGGCTTCCAGTCTGGAGGTGGTGATGGCCCAGCGACTGGTGCGGGTGCTCTGCAACCAGTGCAAGGAGTCCTATCTGCCCAGCGATGCCGAGCGCGACATGCTCAAGCTGCCGGAAAACACGCCCATCTACCGGCCGGTGGGCTGCAAGCACTGCAATCATCAGGGCTACCGCGGCCGCCGCGGTATCTACGAGCTGATCGAAATCAACGAGCGGCTGCGCCACCTGATTCACGAGCAGGCGGGCGAGCAGGAGCTGCTGGCCGAGGCGCGCAAACACAGCGCCTCCATCAGCGATGATGGCCGCCAGTGTGTCCTCAACGGCCTCACCAGCATCGAAGAAGTGCTGCGTGTTACCACCCAGCTGTAGGAACTGAGCCATGGGGGCCTTCAGTTATCGCGCGCTCAACGAAGCCGGCAAATCCGTCAAAGGGGTGATGGAGGGCGACTCGGAACGTCAGGTGCGCAGCCTGTTGCGCGCCAAAAAGCTCAAGCCGCTGGAAGTCACCAGTATCGGCAGCAAGGACGAAGCCACTGACACCGGCGGTTTTCATCTGCTGCCCAGACGCAGGGCCAAACTCAACACCCGCGACCTGAGTCTGGTGACGCGGCAGTTGGCCTCGCTGGTGAAATCCGGCCTGCCACTGGATGAGGCGCTGCACGCCACCGCGCGGCAAAACACCAAGCAGCAGGTCAAACAGATACTGCTGCAGGTGCGCACCAAGGTGCTGGAAGGCTTTAGTCTGGCGCAGGCCATGGGCGAGCTGCCCGGCGCCTTCAACGAGATGTACCGGGCGCTGGTGCGGGCGGGGGAGAGCTCGGGTTATCTGGGGCCGGTACTGGAACGGCTGGCGGACTACACCCAGAACAGCCAGGCCATGCAACAGCGCATCAAGCTGGCCATGATCTACCCCACGGTACTCTTTATCGTGAGCATTTCGGTTATTGTTCTGCTGATGGCCTTTGTGGTCCCGGATCTGGTGAAGATCTTCGATCAGAACAAGCGCCAGCTGCCACTGATTACCGAAATGCTGATTGCCACCAGCAACTTTATTATCAACTGGGGTATCTATTGTTTCTTCGCGCTGGTGGCGTTGGTGATAGGTATTCGCCGCCTGCTGCGGATAGATGCCTGGCAGCTGCGCTGGCATCGCCTGCAGCTGAGGCTGCCGGTGATAGGCAATCTGGTGCGTCAGGTCAACTCGGCCCGCTTTGCCGCCACCCTCAGTCTGCTGTCCTCCAGCGGTGTGCCATTGCTGCAGGCGCTGACCATCGCGGGGCAAGTGATGAGCAACCGCATACTGCAAGCTTCCTGCGAACAGGTCACCAACGCAGTGCGCGAAGGCTCCAGTCTCTATCGCGCCATGGAAAATGTGGGAACCTTTCCGCCGCTGCTGGTGCAGCTGGTGGCCAGTGGTGAAACCAACGGCACCCTGCCGCAACAGCTCGATAACGCCGCCAGAGACCAGGAGCGGGAGCTGGAGGATGTACTGGGCGTGACCATGGGTCTGCTGGAGCCGCTGACAATTGTGTTTATGGGGGTATCTGTATGCCTGATAGTGCTGGCCATCCTGCTGCCCATTCTGGATTTGAACAAACTGGTTTAGGCCCTAGCGCCTGTCTTTAGTCCCGGAGATATTCTTATGATCAAGTCATCAACCTTGCGCCAATCGGGTTTCAGTCTTATCGAAATCATGGTGGTCATTGTGATCATCGGCCTGCTGATCGGCATTGTGGCCCCCAATGTCATAGGCCGTGCTGACGAGGCGCGGGTGCAAAAGGTGCAGGCAGATTTCAAAGCCATTCAAACCGCGCTGAAAATGTACCGCCTCGACAATTTTGTTTACCCCACCACCGAGCAGGGATTGCAGGCGCTGGTCACCAGACCCTCGTCAGCTCCGGTGCCGCGCAACTGGAAAAGCTATCTCGAAAGCCTGCCGATGGACCCCTGGGGCAAACCCTATCTCTACGTCAGCCCCGGTGAGTCCCACGACTATGACATCTACACCCTCGGCGCCGATGGGATTTCCGGCGGTGAAGGCGTAAACGCCGATATCGGTGTGTGGGATGCGGCCCTCGGCGGCGAATAGGTAGTCAGCATGTCCCGGCAGTCCGGCTTCACCCTGATTGAGCTGATGATGGTGATTCTGGTCATGGGACTTGCCGTGACTCTGGTGGCACTGAGTATGAACCGGGACAGCCAGTCCCTGGCGAAAGAAGAGGCAGAGGAATTTATCCGCCAGGCCGAATTTGTCGCCGAACAGTCACTGCTCACAACCCAGCTGCTCGGGCTCTTTGTGGAGCCCCGCCGCCAGGACAACTCGCTGCGCGACCGCTGGTGCTACAGCTGGCGCCGCTGGCGCAATTTCGCCTGGGAGCCGATGGAGGCGCTGGCAGACAAGTGTCTGCCCGATTCGCTGCAACTGCAGCTGGTGGTGGAGGCTGAGCCCTGGACCTATGACGCCAAGCGCAGCCCCCAGCCGCCGGTACTGGTGTTCCAGCCCTCGGGTGAATCCACCCGACTGGAGCTGGCCATCAGCGAAGCCAACCCGCTGGCTGGCTCGGATCCGGATCAGGTGCAGCGGGTGGAAATCGACATGCTGGGGCAGATTCGCTGGCTCAACCTTGAGGCCGAGCTGGTCCAAAGCCAGAGGAATCCCTAAATCATGAAGTCCCGGAACAAAAGCGGCGCACAGTGGGGCTTTACCCTGATTGAGGTAATGGTGGCCCTGACAGTGGTGGCGGTAGCCCTGCCCGCGCTGCTGTTGCTGGTGATGGCGCAGCTGGATGGCGCCGGACAGATTCGCGAAAAAACCTACGCCCACTGGGTGGCGGAGAACGAGCTAACCCGTATACGCATGCGCCAGGCCTACTTCCCCCAGGAGCGACTGCCGGAGCGGGAAACCGGGCAGGTGGAACTGGGCGGCACCCTCTGGTACTGGGAGGCCCTGAGCGAAACCACGGATGTGGAAAATTTTTATCGCCTGGATCTCAGTGTCCGGCTGGGTCAGGATGCGGACAGCCAGCGGCTGGCGCTGATCTCGGGGTTTGTCCGTGAATAGACGCAGTGCCTCCGGCTTTACCCTGGTAGAGGTTCTGCTGGTAATCGCCATTTCCGCCGTCATTCTGCTGGCAGCCTACCAGGCCATGAGCGCGGCCAGTGAAGGCGCCCAGAGAACCCGGCAGGCACTTCAGGAAATCAACCGGCTGGACCGCACCTGGCAAATCATCGCCATGGATCTGCGCCAGGCGCTGCCGCCAGAGGCGGGGCCGAGAGGATTGAGATTTGAGTTTGCCGCCGGCAGCCTGCGCACCAGCGGTACAGATGCGGACCAGATGCTGATGATTTTTTCGCGCCGGGGCTGGATCAATCCCCTGGAACGGCTGCGCAGCGACATGCAGAGAGTCAGTTACGACATACGCGATGGAGTACTCTGGCGCAGCTATCTGCCAGAGCTGAACCTGGGGCCGGATGATGTGGACTTTGCCTACCAGGCCCAGCGGAAGAAGCTGCTGGAGGGGGTAGTGGATGTGCAGTTCCGCTTTCTATCGGTGGAGTTATTGCGCAGCCGCGGACGCAGCATGCTGGATGGTCGCGGCTACTCCCAGGACTGGGAGCCTGTGTGGCCCGGCCCGGATCAGAATCCGGCCTCGCCTCTGCCGCTGGCGGTGGAAATCACCATAGAAATCGAGGGGGTAGGGCCCAGTGTGCGCCTCTTTGAAATCGGCCGCTAGACAAAAGGGCACAGTGCTGGTGGCGGCGATTCTCATAGTCGCCGTGGTAGTGGGCCTGAGCGTCAAGTTTGCCAGCGACTATCAACTGTCACTGGCGCGGGCTGAAAGTCGCTGGCACGGTTTGCAGGCGCGGGCCTATCTGCAGGGGGCGGAGACGCTCGCGATCCACTGGTTGAAGGAGGACGATCCGAGCGTGGACTATATCGGCGAGGGCTGGGATGCACCCATGAGTTTTCCGATCGAGGGTGGCTATATTGCCGGAGTGTTACTGGATGCCAGCTCACAGCTGAATCTCAACAGCCTGAACACGCCGCTGGCGAAGGACAAGCCCGCCAACGCCCACGATCGCTATTCGGAAAATCAGAGGCGCTTCCTGCGTCTGCTGCAGATCAAGCAGCCCAATCCGCTGACGCTGGAAGAGGCGGTGGCGCTGCTGGAGGCCCTGGTAGACTGGATGGACGACAATGATGAAGAATCGGGTTTTGGCGGAGCCGAATCCTATTTTTATCAATCCGGTGACATGCCTTATCAGGCAGCCAATGGCCCCTTCAAGAGTCTCGATGAGCTGCGGCTGGTGCGTTACATGACACCGGAACTCATGACCTGGCTGCGTCAGTATCTGACCGTACTGCCTGGCACTGAGCCGATGAACATCAACACCATGCCTCCGGCGCTGCTGCGCACGCTGAATGCGCCCGAACAACTGGAGCCACTGGGTGAGGCAGAGGTGCGCCTGTTGGCGGAGTCCCTGCCCGAAAGCGGTTTTTATGGCAATCTCGAAGACTTTGCCAGCACCTGGGAGCTGAGTGTGGGAACAGGCAAGCTGGACACCAGTGGTCTGGCGGTTGCCACCCGCTACTTCTGGCTGCGCGCCGAGGTGTCTCTGGTGGACCAGCGCCTGATCCAGCGCAGTCTGATCCAGCGGGATGGCGATGCCAGCCAGGTATTGATGCGAGTTGACGACTACCAATAAGCATGAGCAACCAGAACAACAACCTATAGCCGACGACCAATTCCATTTATGTCAGATCAACTCCTGCTCTACATCAACCGCGCCGCCGACAGCTACCACTGGTGCTGGCTGGACGCTCACCAGCAGCCCCTGCCCGGGAGCGAGGCCAGAGGCAGCCTGGAACAGCTGGCAGACGCGCTGCCGCCCGGCAATCACCAGGCCTGGCTGATACTGCCCGGCACCAAGGTGGTTGTGCGCCCGCTGGAATACGGCGAAAAGGAAAAGCGCCACCTGCGCAAGCTGCTGCCCTTTCAGCTGGAGGAAACCGTTGTCGGCGATGTGGAGAGATTTCACTTTGCCCTGGGCCCGCTGCAAGGGGGCAAAACCTCTGTGGCCTATATCGAAAAGGCCTGGTTGCAGGAGGTTTTCCAATCGCTGAAGGGCATTGGCATTGAAGTTGTCCGCTGCTGGTCCGCGCCCCTGACCCTGCCGCTGGCTACAGATCCGCAGGATGCGGACACACCCTGCTGGACTCTCCAGGCCCAGGATGGCGTACTGCTGGTGCGCCAGGCACCGCTGCTGGGTTTCAGTGTGGATCTGCGCCACGCCCGACTGGCGCTGGAGCTGCTGCTCAACCATCAAGGCCAGACGCAGCCGCGCATCTGGCTCAGAGCCACCAGCGAGGAGGAGCTGCAGCAGGCGCTGGACAGTCTTCCCCCCGGCCTTGAGTCGCAGATAGACCGTCAGGAGCTGGTGGGCCCCTGGGATCGCGCCTATGCCCAGGCGGCGCTGGATCTCTGTCAGGGAGAATTCTCCCAGCGGCTGCCCATCGACCGCTGGTGGAGCGACTGGCGCAAGGTGGCACTGGTGGCCGCCGCCTGTCTGGCGGCACACCTGGGCACCCAGATGTACCAGATCCGCGAATTTCGCCAGGAGAACCTGACCATTCGCCAGCAGATAGAACAGGTTTACCGGCAGGTGGTGCCCACGGGCCCGGTGCTGGACGCCGAGCGGCAACTGAGCGGTCTGGTGCGCCAGCTGGAACCGGCGGGGCAGAGCACCAGCCTGGTGAAGCTGCTGTCGCAGGTGTTTCCGCCGCTGGCTGAGAGCGGTGTGAGCCTGCGCAGCGTCCAGTACTCGGGGGAATCGGGCGAGATCAACCTGCAGCTGCAGGCAGACGAGTTCAACGCTATTCAAAATCTTGCCCGTCAGATCGAACAACAGGGACTGCGCGCCGAGCTGCTGGGCGCCAGCGCCCAGGGCAACAGCCACAGCGCCCGCCTGAAAATCAGCGCCAACCGCTAGGGTTTCACCATGGACAAATTCTTTACGCTGCTGAGCCGCTACAACCGCCGCGAACAAATCGCCCTGCTGGTGTGCCTGCTGGCGGTGGTCATCTTTCTGCTCTGGTCGCTGCTGCTCAATCCGCTGGCCAACAAGCGGGAAGCCCAGCTGCAGGCCAACACCAACGCCACCCAGAGTCTGGGTCGGGTAAAAATTCTCGCCGCGCGGCTTGAGCAGGCCCGCAATCAGGGCGCCAGTCCCAATCAGGGTGGCGAAAATCTCAGCCAGCTGGTCTACACCAGCCTGCAGGCCAACGGCATCAGCATCAGCCAGTTTCAGCCGGGCACTGCCGGTGAGGCCAGAGTGCGCCTCGACAAGGTGGCCTACGAGCCGCTGATGCAATGGCTTTACGATCTGGAATCCCGGCATCAGGTGGTGATACGGGAGTTTTCACTGGTAACCACCAATGATCCGGGACTGGTGAGCGTCAGTGTTCGCCTGTTCAAAAACTGATTTCGGTTAACCAACACCAACGCGATACAACAAGAGCAACTTATGGCAAAGGCGAGTGACACCTCCAGACGCAAATTTTCCGGAGTCTTGGTCTGGATCATCATCGGCCTGGTCCTGTGGCTGTTTTTTGTGATTAAACAGATACCCGCGGTCTGGGCCGCCAGTTTGCTGACCCAGAGCGGGCAGCTGTCGATGAGCGGCGTCACCGGCACCCTCTGGCGCGGCCACGCCAGCCTCGCCAGTTTCCGCGTGGAAGACAGGGACTACTCCCTCGGCCAGCTGCAATGGCAGCTCGACCCCTTGTCGCTGTTCAGCCTCTCGCCCTGCGCCCGTCTGCAAACCAGACTGGAGCGGCAGGAAATCGAAGGTCGCGCCTGTGCCGGTCTGGGCAACAGCCTGGAGCTGCAGGAAACCACCATCAGCGCCCCCGCCAGCCTGCTGCAGGCCAGCCTGCCCCTCGCCCTTGATGGCCAGCTGTTTGCGCGCATCGACCGCATGCGCGTCAAAGGCGATTTTCTGCAGCAGCTGAGCGGCAACATGAGCTGGACCAACGCCCGCATTCACAACGGCAAAACCTGGATGAATCTGGGCAGCCACGCCGCCAGACTCAGCGATGACAGCCGCGGCGGCGTTCAGCTGGAAGCCTTTCATCTGGACGGCCCGCTGCAGCTGGACATGAACATAGTGCTGGCCGCAGGTGGCGGCGGCTCCCTCAAGGGCAACCTCACCATGAGCCCGGAATTTATCCGCGAATCCCAGGCCGACACCTGGATCATGATGGTGAGCAGTGGCAGCGAATCCGATGATCAGGGCAACACCCGCTATCAAGTGGAGCTGGAGTTCTGACATGGGCCTGCGTAGGCTGGTGTCTCTCGCCCTTCTGGTGCTGGCGCCAAGCCTCGCCGCTGACTGGCACAGCCAGCAGCAGGACATCATGGGCACCCGCATCAGCATCAACTTCTGGCTGGAGGATGGCGACAAGGCCAAAGCCGCCATGGAAGCCGCGCTGGCGGAAATGCGCCGGGTGGATGAGGAATACAGCCCCTTCAAGGGATCCAGCCAGCTGTCGCGCCTCAACCGTCTGGCGCCTCTGGCCAGCGCCGAACAGCCGCTGGCTATCTCCCCCGAACTCAACCTGCTGCTGGACCGCTCCCTTCACTATGGCCGACTGACCCAGGGCGCCTTCGATATCACCTTTGCCTCCCTCGGCCGCTACTACGACTACCGCAAGGGCAAGGCTCCGGATGCGGCCACGCGGAAGGAAAACCTGCCCGCCATCAACTACCAGTGGGTCAGGCTGGATGCGGAAAAACACCAGGTCTACTTTGCCCATCCGAAGGTCTACGTGGACCTGGGGGGCATAGCCAAGGGCTATGCAGTGGACAGGGTGATTGACCTGCTGCAGCGGGACTATGGCGTCACCCAGGCCAGTGTCAGTGCCGGCGGCGACAGCCGGGTACTGGGCAACAAGCAAGGCCGCCCCTGGCTGGTGGGTATCAAAAATCCGCGCGACCAGAAGGCCATTGCCATCACCCTGCCGCTGGAGGACACCGCCATCTCCACCTCCGGCGACTATGAGCGCTACTTTGTGGACGATCAGGGCCAGCGGGTGCACCACATACTCAACCCGCGCACCGGCGAATCCGCCCAGGGCATTGCCAGTGTCACCATTCTCGGCCCCCACACCTTTGATACAGACGCCCTTTCCACCAGTGTTTTCGTGCTGGGAGTGGCAAAGGGGCTGGCGCTGATAGATTCACTGCCCGGTTTTGATGCCATTATCATCACCAGCAGTGGCCAGGTGCATTACAGCCAGGGGCTGACACCACCCTAAAAATAATCGTCACTGGCGGGGCAAGTGTGCAGGTAGTCACATCGCCCGGAGAATCTGACTTCTAGAATGGCCAACCGGCCATGTGTGGAAATAAGCGAGGCCTCTTTTAGGCCAGGTGATTGTTAGCCTTTTCCGACCGACATATTGATAACGCCCATAGGGCACCCTTTTTGGAGACCGCGCCATGTTGAGCAGACTGGGGAAATATCTGGTCAGCAGCCTTCTGCTGATCTTTGTGCTGGTACCGGCCAGCCAGGCCCAGGAGACCAGCCAGCCGGTATCCGAACTGGAGAGTCTCAAGGAGGCAGTGCTCACCCTCAACCGGGATCTGCTGATTCTGGAAGAAGAGCTGCTCTATCCCGCCAGCACTCAGATAGCCGTCTACCTGTCGATGGATGTGGGCGAATACTTTGATCTGGATGGGGTGCGGTTGGAAATCGACAACCAGCTGGTGAGCGCCGAGCTCTACAGCGACAAACAGGTCAACGCCCTGTTTCGCGGCGGTGTGCAGCGGCTCTATCTCGGCAATCTCAAGTCCGGCCAGCACGAGATCACCGCCTTCTTCACCGGCAAAGGTCCCTTTCGCGACTATAAGCGCGGCGCCAGCATCACCGTCACCAAGAGACAACAGCCGCTGGTGCTGGAGCTGAGAATTGTTGACTCCACCGCCAAGCTGCAACCGGTATTCGACATCAAAGAATGGCCGCTCTGAAACCCGCCTTCAGCCATCCCGGGCGCCGGAGCTGGCTCTGGCCGGCCTGCCTTTTTCTGGGTCTGGGACTGGCCGGGCCTCTGGGCGCCCAGCCGGTAGAGAAACCCTCCAGCAAACCCAAAACCACAGTGGCGGACCTGCGTTACGGCGTCAGCCTCTATCACTACTACCAGCAGGATTATCTCAGCGCCCTTACGGAGCTGATGGTTGCCGACACCCGCGACGGCATTCAGGGCCACGGCCAGCACCCGGAGCTGATCGCCGGGGGTATCAGCCTCGCCTTCGGTATGGAAAATCACGCCGAGCGACTTTTCTACACACTGCTGCAGGATGATAGCCGGCCGCTGGAGCAGAGAGACGCCGCCTGGTTTTATCTTGGCAAGCTGCACTACACCCGCGGCAACTGGGACGATGCCGAACTGAGTTTTGCGCGGGTGAGCGATCGTCTGTCGCCGCGCCTCAAGGCAGAGATGGAGAGCCTGCGCATCAATCTGCAGATACGCCGCCAGCAGCTGGTGCCCATTCCTTTGCGCCAGCTGGGTGAAAAACAATTGCGGGACTGGAGCCCATTCGCCCTCTACAACCTGGCCGCCGCCTTTGCGCGTCAGGGCAACTATGCCCAGGCGAGGGACTATTACCGCGCCCTGCTCAAGAGCGATCTGCCACAAAGCCCCAGAGCGAGACGCGAATTTCTGGCGCTGCGGGACCTGACCTACACCGCCCTGGGCTACACCTTCCTCAACGAAAAAAGCTACAGCGCTGCCATCACCGAGTTCACCCAGGTGCGTCAGGGAGAGCCTGGCGCCAACCGCGCACTTCTGGGCTACGGCTGGGCTGCGCTGCAACAGGAAGACTACACTCTGGCCCTGCGCCCCTGGCAGCTGCTGGCGCAGGGCAGCCTTATCTACCCGGAAGTGCAGGAAGCCCAGCTGGCGCTGGCCTACAGCTACGAAAAACTGGGTGCTGACGGCGAGGCCCTGCTGGCCTATCAGGAGGCAGAAGCCCGCTTCAGCGAAGAGATACAACGGCTGAGGGACATGCGCGTCAGTCTCACCCAGGGAGAGCTGCTCACCCTGATCGGCAGTCCGGCAGAACCCAATGCGCGCCTGCAGGAGGAGAGCGACGGCGAGATGCTCACTGCGGCCATCACCGACGATGGCAACAACTGGCTCAAGCTGAGCCAAACCAGCATTATCAAGACCCGCTCCGCCTATCTGCGCCAGCTGTTCGCCCGCACCGACTTCCAGGCCCAGGTACTGGATCTGCGCGACCTGCTGCGCCTGCGCGACCTGCTGGCAGACTGGCAGTACAAGCTGGTGCTCTATCTGGAAATGATTGAGGAAAAGCAGGCGCTGCGACACAGAAGCGAAGAGCAGCTGGCGCGCGAACAACTGCTCAACAGCGAACAGCAACTGCAGGCTCAAAAGCAGCAGCTTGAAAGTCGAATCGAGGCACTGCTGGCCAGCGAGAGTCCCATTGTTCTGGCGGACGCCGACACCCGCGCCCTGGCCGAACGTATCCGCAGGGCGGAAAACACCCTGGCGCGGATGCGTCAGCAGGGTGAAGACACCCGCGAGCAGGAAGAGCGCTTGCGGCTCTACAAGGGCATAGTCTATTGGCGCGCTGCCCAGCAGTACCCGGATGCGGTCTGGCAGATTGAAAAACAGCGCCGGGCGCTGGACGAAGGCCTGACCCAGCTGGCGGAAGTGCGCCAGCGCATTCACCAGCTGACCCTCGAAGACCCGGATATCCAGGACCAGCAGGCGCGGCTGAGGCAGCTGCAGCTGGATACAGATATCCATCTGGGCGCTGCCGAAACCCTGATCGACCAGCGCAGCCTGCAACTCAAGCACGCAGTGGAAAAAGAACTGGAAGAGCAAGAGTCCCGGTTGCGCGCCTACCTGACCCAGGCTCAGCTGTCGGTGGCCAGACTCTATGACACAGCCCTGCGGAGACAAGAGCCATGAAGACTCTGCCAACCCGTCTGGGCGCCCTGATTCTCACCGGCCTGCTGGCTCCCGGCTTGCTGAGCGGCTGCGGCTTTCTCGGCGTGGGCGGCAGCGAGGAAAAAACCCTGGCCCAGCTGCCGCCGGCGCGCCTGCCCAATCGCGATATTCCCGTGGCAGTGGTGGACATAGACAGAATCGAAGCCAGTTATCAGCGCGCCCTGGCGGCGGCGGACAATCCCGCTCTGCAACAGCAAATCCGCCTGCGCATCGCCGAACTGGAAATGACCCGCAGCGAACAGTTGCAACATCTGGCGGAGGATGCGGGCACCTTCTTTGAAAAACCCATTGCCCTCTACCGTCAGCTGATCGAACTGGAAAAGGCCAATCCCACGCCCGGCATAGCCCAGGACCAGCTGCACTATCAGCTGGCCAAGGCCTATGCCCTGGACGGCCGCACCGATGAATCCGCCCAGGTGCTGGACCAACTGGCGGAAACCCATCCCGATTCCCCTTATATGGCGGAAACCCAGTTCCGCCGGGCTGATCGCGCCTTTGCCGCCGGCAGCTACAGGGAAGCGGAGCAGTTTTTTCAGAGCGTGGTGGAAGGGGACAACGCCACGCTCAGGCAGAACGCCCTCTACATGCGCGGCTGGGCCCAGTTCAAACGGGGCGACCATGAACTGGCGCTGGAGTCTTTTGTAGGTGTGATGGATCAGCTGCTGGCCCAGGCCAGTCAGCCCGATCAGGTGCCCGGTGCTCTGGAAAACCTTAGCCGCGCCAGCCGCAATCTGGTGGATGACACCCTCAGGGTCATGGCGCTGGCCCTGTCCAATCTGGATGGCGCCGCCAGTATTGTCAGTCTGCAACAGCAGCTGGGACCGCGCCCCTATCAGCACCTGCTGTACGACCAGCTGGGCCAGCTGTATCTGGAGCAGGAGCGCTACACCGACTCGGCTGCCACCTACCAGCAGTTTGTGACCAGCAACCCCCATTCCGACTTTGCTCCCGACTTCAGCCTGCGCACCATTCAGGTCTACGAAAAGGGCAATTTCCCCAGCCTGATACTGCCGGCCAAGAAGGCCTTTGTAGACAGCTACGGCATTCGCAGCAGCTTCTGGACCCAGCGCCAGGGCGCCATCAGCAGCAGTGCCCGGGCCTATCTGCACGCGTCGCTGCAGGAGCTGGCCAAATACGAACACGCCGAGGCCCAGAGACTCAAGTCCGAGGCGGGTGCGAAACCCGGTCGCAGCCAGGCGCGGGAAATCAGCGCCGCCTATGCCAGAGCCTCCCTCTGGTACCGGGAATTTGTGCAGACCTTCCCGCGCGATCCCCAGGCACCGGCCATGACCTTCCTGCTGGCGGAGGCCCTCTACGAAGCTGAGGATCTGCCCCAGGCGCTGGAAGCCTACGAAAAGGTGGCCTACGAATACCAGGACCCGATAAACGGCGCCGAAGCCGGCTACGCTGCACTGCTGATCACCCAGCAGCTGATTCAGGGCGTTCAGCCCAGCATGGGCGAGACGCGCAACCAGTGGCAAGAGCGCAAGATTCTCAATGCCCTGCGCTTTGCCAACCACTTCCCCGGAGATGCGCGGGCGGTGGAAGTGCTGGCCCAGGCGGCGCCGGAACTGTTACAGCAACAGCGCCCGGAGGAAGCGGCCCAAGTGGCGGAAAGGGTACTGGGCTGGCAACCATCGGCTCCGGGAGAACTTATCTACTCCAGCTGGCTGGTGCTGGGCCATACGCGCTTTGATCTGGGTCAGTACCAGCAGGCGGAAGCCGCCTACCGGCAGGTGCTGCAGCTGCAACCCGGCTACAGCCAGCTGCCGGGCGGACCCAGCCGCGCCGAGGTGGAAGAGCGGTTGGCCGCCAGCATCTACCGTCAGGCAGAGGCGGCGCTGGCGGCAGGCAATACCGCCGAAGCCGTGGACGAACTGCTGCGCGTCACCCAGGCGGCGCCCAATACCGAAATCGCGCTCAAGGCACTTTACGACGCCGGTCACTACCAGCTGGAGCTGGGGCAGTGGGCGGCGGCAGAAGCCAGTCTGCTGAGTTTTCGCCAGCGCTATCCCGACCACCCCCTGAGCGCCAGCCTGCCGGCCAAGCTGGTGGTGATCCACCAGAATCGCGGCAACTGGCAGTCGGCAGCGGAGGAGCTGGTGTTTCTGGAGCGTAACGCCAAGGACCCGGAAGAGAAACGCCAGGCCCTGATCCTCAGCGCCGAACTCTACGAGAAATCCGGCCAACGCAATCAGGCCTTAGCCCAGTACCGGCGCTACGCGGAAACCTATACCCGCCCACTGGATGAATATCTGGAAGCCCAGTACAAGCTGACCCAGCTGCTGAACGAAGTGGGCAACAGCCGCGAGCGTCAGGTCTGGCTGCAGCGGCTGGTGGAAACCGACAGACGCGCAGGCAATGCCCGCAGCGACCGCTCCCGCTATCTGGCGGCCAGCGCCGCCACCGAACTGGCCCAGACCTCCTATCAGGAATTTGTGCGTCTGCCCCTGAATCTGCCGCTGCGCAACAGTCTGCAGCGCAAGCGCGCCGCGCTGGAAAAGGCACTCAAGGAACAGGAGCAGATAGCCGCCTACGGCATCGCCGAATTCACCACCCAGGCCAGCTATCGCATGGCGGAAATCTACGCCCAGCTGAGCCGCGACCTTATGGCTTCGCAGAGGCCGAAAGAGCTGGATGAACTGGAACTGGAGCAGTACGACATGCTGCTGGAAGAGCAGGCCTATCCCTTCGAGGAAAAGGCCATAGAAATTCACCAGGTCAACGCCCGCCGCACCCGCGAAGGTCTCTACGACCAGTGGGTCAAGCAGAGCTTTGAGGCACTGAGCAAGCTACTGCCGGCGCGCTACGCCAAACAGGAAAAACGTCTGGAGGTGAGCCGTGAGATTCACTAACACCAGACTGCTCTGCCTGTGCCTGCTGCTGGTTCTGGGGGCCTGCAGCTCCACCCCCAAACAGGGCAAGACCGGCGACCGGCCGCCAACCGCCGATGGCGCGCCTGCTTCCAGCCTGCTGCCGCAAGGGCCGGTCACCCCCAATCCCTATCGCCAGTCAGTACCGCGACTGAGCAACGCCCTGCAGCAGGAATTCAATCAGGCGGTGAGCGCCATGGAGCGCAGGAACTGGGATGAAGCGGAACAGCGTCTGCTCACACTCGCCCGCGACCACAGCAGCTATTCGGGGCTGTCTCTCAATCTGGGACTGGTATATCTGGCCAAAGGCGACAAGACCAAAGCCGAGGAAGCCTTTGCCGAGGCGATCAAACGCAACGACAAGAATCTGGATGCCTACAACCAGCTGGCCATTCTCAAGCGCGAAGCGGGGGACTTTGCCGCTGCCGAACAGCTCTACAAACGCGCTTTGACCGTCTGGCCCTATCACCCGGAGTCCCACCGCAATCTGGGGATTCTCTACGACCTCTATCTGGGGCGCGAAGCCGAGGCTCTGGCCCACTATCAGGCCTATCGCCAACTACTGGATGAAGAGGATCGCCAGCTGGACAGCTGGATTGCAGATCTGGAGCGCCGTCTCGGCGTCCAGTCTTCAGGAGATTAAACATGGCAACAACAACCAGGCCCGGCCAACGCATGTCCACCCTGCTGCTCTGGAGCTGGCTGATAAGCTGCGCCGGTGTTGTTGCGGCCCAGCCGCAGGACGACCTGCAGGAAGATATACCCGAAGCTCAGGTCACCCAGTCAGAGGAAAAAGCGGAAGCGCCGGCAGCCAGACAGACGCGCAACCCGGTTATTTCCCTGCAAACAAAAGTGACGGGCAATCAGGAACAACCACGCGTACTATACCTTATTCCCTGGCAATCGCCGCGCGCTTCCCGGACAGATTTCGAACATTTTGAAGGACTGCGCACACCTGTGTTCGGGCATCTGGAAAGGGATGAGTTTCGCCGCGAGCTGGAAGCCAGAGGTGAATTTGATTGAGTTTCTGTCGCAAACAGCGCCCGGGTTGATCCGATGAACTTTGCTCAGACAATCACAGCAGCCGTCGCGGCACCCCGGCATAATGGCGCCACTTCTATCTGTATTGGCGTCCGAACACAAGGACTGCGCCAGCCCCCTGGCCAGCCGCAAAACCAATCTATCGATAAATAAAAAGGTCGTTTTTATGAATACCCTCTTCCGTTTCTTTCAGGATGGCGGCCCCTTCATGATCCCCATCGCCATAGTGCTGGTGGCGGGACTGGTGGTGACGGTCGAACGCTGGATGGTGCTCTCCCAGGCCAAGTACGCCAATCGCCGCGCCTTTGATCGCATACTGCCGCTGTTGCAGAAGCGCGATTACAACGGTGTACTGAATCTGGCCCGCGCCGTCGACGCCGCGCCCATTGCCAAGATCATCGCCGCTGGCCTCGCGCGCATGGCCCAGTCACCGCGCCGCGAGGACATAGAACTGGCGATGGAAGAGGGTGTGCTTGAAGCCATGCCCCGTCTCGAAAGACGCACGCCTTACCTCGCCACTCTCGCCAATATTTCAACCCTGCTCGGCCTGCTGGGCACCATCATAGGTCTGATCGCCGCCTTTACTGCGGTGGCCAACGCCGACCCGGCGGAGAAGGCGGCGCTGCTGTCCAAAAGTATTGCGGTAGCCATGAACACCACCGCCTTTGGTCTGGTGGCCGCCATTCCGCTGCTGTTCTTCCACGCCATGCTGCAAACCCGTACCACCGAGCTGATCGACAGCCTGGAAATGGCCGGGGTCAAATGCCTGAACATTCTGGCCCAGTCACAGGAAACGAGTCGCAGCCGTCCGGGTGACGCTGCCAGCCCGACGGCACCCGTCACCCCAAGACCCAAGGTCTGAGCGGCGGATACTGCCCATGCGCTTTATCAAACGGCGACATCAGAAGGAGGAGGCTGATCTCGATATCACCTCCTTCATGAACCTGATGATCATATTGGTACCTGTACTGCTGATCAGCATGGTGCTGGCGCGCACTGCGGTGCTGGACCTCAGGCTGCCGGATCTGGCTGATCCCAACAGCACACCCGATCAGGAACCTCCCAAGCAGCTGGAGGTGGTGGTGCGCGCCGATTTTCTGGATGTAAATTATCCCGCCGGCGTGCATCTCAAACGCCTGGAAAAAACGCCCGAAGGCCAGCACGACTACCAGCTGCTGTCCCGCGTCCTGCAGGAAGTCAAACGCCAGCTGGAAGATCAGGGCATTGAAAAAGACGACATCTTTGTGCTGGCAGAACCGGATACCGACTACCAGACCCTGGTCACGGTGATGGATACAGTGCGCTCCTTCAAGGCGGTGGTTGTCGCCTCTGTAGTAGACGCTGCTCTCTTTCCGGTGATCTCCCTGGGCGACGCCCCGGTTGAAGCGGAGGCCCAGCCATGAAGCAATCCCTGCGCGCCAAACGCATGGCCAAGCACCACCGCCGGCTCAACGCTGTGCCCAAGCTTAATCTGGTGTCGCTGATGGACATCTTCACCATCCTGGTGTTTTTCCTGCTGGTGAACTCCTCCGATGTGGAAGTGCTGCAAACCGACAAGAGCATTCGCCTGCCCGCCTCTGTGGCGGACAAGCTGCCCGAAGCCAATCTGGTGGTGATGGTGAGCAACACGGATCTGCTGGTCGGCGGCCAGCGCGTCGCCAGTGTGGCCGACGTGATGGCCAGCGAGGGCGATGGCTTTGCGCCCCTCGAGACTGAACTCAAATACCAGGCCAGCAAGGCCCGTCCGCTGACGGAGGAAGAACAGCAGACCGGACGCGCCATCACCATCATGGGCGACCAAAAAATTCCCTATGCGCTGCTCAAGAAAATCATGACCAGCTGCGCCGCCACCGATTACCGCAATATCTCCCTCGCGGTGGATCAGCAATCCGGCGAACAGGCCCCGGCGGTGAACTAGATGACTGTTTATCTGGCCCCCAACACTCAGCTACCCTGGAGCAGCTCCCAGGAGGACGACAGTCGCTTCAACCGCTGGCTGGGCATAGCTCTGGGTATTCTGCTGGTACTGGTAATTGTGGTGAGCCTGATCAATGTGCCGGAAATTCCGCGCGAGGAAAAAGAACGAATTCCCCCCCAACTGGCGCGGGTGATGCTCGAAAAACAGGAGCTGCCGCCGCCCAAACCTGTGGAACCGCCCAAGGAGGAAAAGCCAGCCAAGCCCAAGCCGGAGGAACCCAAACCGGAACCCGCGCCTGAGCCAAAACCGGAACCCAAACCCATAGAGATGGCGCCGCCGCCCAAGACCCTGGAACAGGCGCGGGAAAAGGCCCAGCAGAGCGGTCTGCTGCAGCATCAGGACGAACTCATGGCCATGCGCGAGCTGCTGGACACCGGCAGCCTGGCGAGCCAGCCCCTGAGCGAAGGTGGCACCCAAGCCGCCGCTACCGAGCGCTCCATGCCCAACTCCGGCCGAACCACTACCAGCGGAGGCATCAATGCAGGAGAGCTGAGCACCAACACCGGAACCCGCGGTCTGGCGGGCCGGGACACCACCCAGGTGACCAGTGAACTGGCAGAAGCAACCCAGGCGGCGGCCGGTTCAGGCAATGCCGCCAGTGGCGACGCGGGACGCAGCCGCAGCGAGAAGGAGAT
>Ga0182793_1001033_pt1 | contig 18395 bp, 20 predicted proteins | sample Passage237A_FD_130498 | JGI IMG/M metagenome (GOLD analysis project Ga0182793, IMG submission 130498) | Cellulose adapted compost microbial communities from Newby Island Compost Facility, Milpitas, CA, USA - Passage2 37A (version 2) (version 2) ... | reverse complement strand
GCTCTGTCGAGGCAACATGGAAACGCATCGGCTCACTTCTCGACGCCTTCCCACCAAACGAATGCGCAGCATACCTCCGAAACAGCGGGTACGCTTCAATATAGATGGATCAGACTCTAGCCGCAGCGCAGCCGCAGCCGCGCCAGATCGGGCACGGTCACCTGCCGGTAGTTGACGATCTCGATGACGTTGTCGGCCTTGAGCTTGGTGATCTGCCGGCTCACCGTCTCGATGGTCAGGCCGAGGAAATCGGCGATGTCCGCCCGGCTGAGCGGCAGCTCGAAGCTGGTGGCGGGCTGGCTGTCGGTGGGGTCGATATGGCTGGCGATCAGGAAGAGGAAGCTCGCGACCTTTTCCGAGGCGGTCTTGCGGCCCAGGGTCACCATCCAGTCGCGCGCCTCGTCCAGCTCGCGCAGCGCCTGCATCATCACCCGGTGCTCGAGCGGGGCGCTTTCCTTCATCAGCGCTTCCAGCGCCGGCTTGGGGATGAGGCAGACCTCCACCTCCGAGGCGGCCTCGGCGCTCACCCGGCTCTCGGCGGCGAAGGGGCGGCCGAGCAGGTCGGGCGCGAATTGCAGCCCCACCACCTGCTGGCGGCCGTCCTCCAGCACCTTGGACAGCTTGATGACGCCCCGCAGCACGTTGGCATAGCTGGAGATCGGCATGGCGTCGCCGATCAGCTCCTCGCCCGCATCGCGCCGCGACCTCTTGGTGCTGCGCGACAGGGCCGCCAGCTGCTGCTCGGTCAGCGCGCCGCAGATGCCCTGGTGTCGTGCCTGGCAGCTCTGGCACAGAACCGGTATCTCCGAGTTGTGGATATCCTTGCGTACCGCCTGCATGGGTCGAGCTCCTGTCGGGCCTCATTTAAGGCGCTGCCCGCCCCCATATAAGCTGATGCAATGTCGCTGTGCCAAGACGCCGCACTTGATCGGGACGATTTTTAGCCGATTGCCGCCGGCGAAACCGGATGCGGCACGGCTCCGCGTGTCATGCGGCAACAGAATATTCGATCCCCGACCCCTCTTGACCTTACCATGATGGGAAGGTCCATATAGGTCCGGACGAGGTGAAACCATGAACCAGCACGTCCATCACGATCACGGCCACCCTCATGCCGCCGAGCCGGTGACCCTGAACATCGAGGGCATGACCTGCGCGTCCTGCGTGTCGCGGGTCGAAAAGGCCCTGCTCAAGGTGCCAGGCGTCGAAAGCGCGTCCGTCAACCTGGCCACCGAGCGCGCCACCGTGGCTCTCGGCGCCGGCGGCAGCGTCGACGCCCTGATCCAGGCCGTGGGCAAGGCCGGCTACAAGGGCACGCACCGGCAGCCCGACGCTCCGGCCCACGATCACGGCCACCATCACGACGAGGACGCGGCCATTCTCCGCCGCGACGTCATTCTCGCCGCGATCCCGACCGTTCCCCTGTTCCTGGTGGAGATGATCGGGCATCTGCACATGCCCTTCCATCTGTGGGTGATGTCCATCGTGTCGATGGACGTCCTCTATGTGGGCTATTTCCTGCTCTCCAGCTTCGTGCTCTTCGTTCCCGGCTTCCGCTTCTTCCGCGTCGGCTTCCCTGCCCTGTTCCGGGGCGCGCCGGAGATGAACTCGCTGGTGGCGCTGGGTGCGGGCGCGGCCTGGCTCTATTCGACCATCGTCACCTTCGCGCCGCAGCTGGTGCCGGCCGAGACCCGCTATGTCTATTTCGAGGCGGCGGCGGTGATCGTCACGCTGATCCTTGTCGGGCGCTGGCTCGAGGCGCTCGCCAAGGGCCGCACCGGCGAGGCCATCCGCCAGCTGATGCAGCAGCAGGCGCGGACCGCCCGCATCGAGCGCGACGGGCAGGCCATCGAGGTCCCCATCGAGCAGGTGCGCGTCGGCGACATCGTCCTCGTGCGCCCCGGCGAGAAGATCGCGGTGGATGGCGAGATCGTCGAGGGCGCAAGCCATGTCGACGAATCGATGATCTCCGGCGAGCCGCTGCCCGTCTCCAAGGGCGTGGGCGCCGGCGTGGTCGGCGGCACGCTCAACACCTCGGGCAGCTTCCGTTTCCGCGCCACCAAGGTGGGCGCGGATACCATGCTCGCCCACATCATCCGCATGGTCGAGGACGCGCAGGCCGGCAAGCTGCCGATCCAGGCCGTGGTGGACCGCATCACCGGCTGGTTCGTGCCCGCGGTCATCGGCTTTGCCATCCTCACCTTCGCCGCCTGGATGGTGTGGGGGCCGGAGCCCAGGCTTACCTATGCGCTGGTCAACGCCGTCGCGGTGCTGATCATCGCCTGCCCCTGCGCCATGGGCCTCGCGACCCCGATGTCCATCATGGTGGGCACCGGGCGGGGCGCGCAGCTCGGCGTGCTCTTCCGCAAGGCCGATGCGCTGCAGCAATTGCGCGACGCCAAGGTGATCGCCTTCGACAAGACCGGCACGCTGACCGAGGGCAAGCCGGTGCTGACCGATCTCATCCCCGCCGAAGGTTTTGGGCACGACGAGGTGCTGGCGCTGGTCGCCGCCGCCGAATCGCGGTCCGAGCACCCGATCGCCGCCGCCATCGTGGCGGCGGCGGCACGGGCCGGGCTCGCCCTGCCGGAGGTCGAGGCCTTCGATTCCGATCCCGGCCACGGCGTCACCGCCACCATTGGCGGCCGCAGGGTCGAGGTCGGTTCCGCCAGGCTCATGGAGGGGCTCGACCTGTCGGCCTTCGGCGCCGCGGTGGAGCGGCTGTCGTCCGAAGGCAAGACCCCGGTCTTCGCCGCCGTGGACGGCAGGGTCGCGGCCGCCGTGGTGGTGGCCGACGTCATCAAGCCGACCAGCCGGGCCGTCATCGACGCGCTGCACGGGGTGGGGCTCGGGACGGCGATGATCTCGGGGGACGACCGGCGCACGGCCGAGGCCATCGCCGCCCAGCTCGGCATCGACGAGGTGCAGGCGGAGGTGCTGCCGGCCGACAAGGTCCGGGCGCTCAAGGCGCTGCGCGGCGACGGCCGGGTGGTGGCCTATGTCGGGGACGGCATCAACGACGCGCCGGCCCTGGCCGAGGCCGATATCGGCATCGCGGTGGGCAGCGGCACCGACGCGGCCATCGAAAGCGCCGACGTGGTGCTGCTCGGCGGCGACCTCAAGGGCGTGCTCAACGCCATCGCCGTCAGCCGCGCCACGCTGCGCAACATCTGGGAGAACCTGTTCTGGGCCTTCGGCTACAATGTCGTGCTCATCCCGGTGGCGGCGGGCGTGCTCTATCCGGCCTTCGGCATCCTCCTGTCCCCGGTGATCGCGGCGGCCGCCATGGCGCTGTCCTCGGTCTTCGTGGTCGGCAATGCGCAGCGCCTGCGCGCGGTGAAGGGGGTGAGCCTGTGAACATCGGACAAGCCGCGGAGAAATCCGGCGTCTCCGCCAAGATGATCCGCTATTACGAGCAGATCGGCCTCATCCGCCCGCCGCACCGCACCGACAGCAACTACCGGGTCTATGGGGAAGACGAGGTGCATGTGCTCCGCTTCATCCGGCGGGCCCGCAATCTGGGCTTCTCGGTGGAGGAGACTTCCCTGCTGCTCGGCCTCTGGCAGGACAAGTCGCGCGCCAGCGCCGAGGTCAAGGAGATCGCCACCGGCCACATCGCCGCCCTCGAGACCAAGATCGCCGAGCTCGAGGGCATGGTGAAGACGCTCAGGCACCTGGTGCATTGCTGCCACGGCGACAACCGGCCCGACTGCCCCATTCTCGACGACCTCGCCGGCACGCCGGCGAAGAAAGGACACTGACATGACCGACAAGACCACGCTGATCGTCAGCGACATGACCTGCAGCCATTGCGTCGGCACTGTCCGCGGTGCGCTGGAACAGGCCCTGCCCGGCGAGCGGATCGAGGTGGACCTCGCCACCCACCGCGTCAGCTTCACCGGCGACCGGGCCAGGGGCGAGCAAGCCATCCGCGAAGCCGGCTACACGCCGGAAGCGGCCTAGCAGCTCCCTTCGCGGGCAGGCAAAAGGGGCGCCATGCGGCGCCCCTTTCCCGTCCGTTCCGCGGAGGCGTCAGAACGGGCTGTCGGGGAAGTAGAACTGCTCGGCGTTCTCCTGGGTCACCAGCGGGGCGCCGAGGATGTATTCGCCCTGCACCGGGCCGTTGGAGGTGAAGTGGGAAACCGTCACGTCCATGGCGGTGGCGATCATGGCGGGCGGGTAGAGCACGTCCACCGGGATCAGCGTGTCGCCGTCGATGATGCCCTTGATCACGTCCTTCATGCCGGCGCCGCCGACGATGAACATCTCGTCCTCGCGGCCGGCCTGGCGCACCGCTTCCACCACGCCCATGGCGATGTCGTCGTCCTGCGCCCAGACGCCGTCGATGTCGGGGAAGCGGGACAGGAAGTCCTGCATCACCTCGAAGCCGTCGTCGCGGTTCCAGTTGGCGAACTGGTGGTCGAGCACGTTGATGCCCGATCCCTCGATGCCGGCCATGAAGGCGTCGAAGCGCTCGGTGTCGATGACGGTGGGAATGCCGCGCAGGATGACGATGTTGTCGCCCTCGCCCAGCCGCGACTTGAAGTATTCGGCCGAGACGGCGCCCAGCTCGGTGTTGTTGCCGGCCACGTACACGTCCTGGATGGAGGTGTCGGGCAGGCCGCGATCCACCACGGTGATGAAGGCGCCGGAGGCCTTGGCCTGGCGCACCGGCTCCACCAGCGGGTCGGATTCGAAGGGCAGCACCACCAGGGCGTCGATCTGCTGCACCGAGACCAGGTCCTCGATGTCGCCGGCCTGGTCGGCCGGGCTGTCGGCGGTGACCAGGATGATGTCGATGTTGGAGTGCAGCGCCTCGATGCGCTTCTCGGCTTCCTGGGCATGCCAGTTGAGCCCGCCGGTCCAGCCATGGGTGGCGGCCGGAATGGAAACGCCGATCTTGATCTGGTCCTGGGCCAGCGCCGTGCCGGCCAGGGCGGTGGTCGCCGCCAGGGCCAGGGTCAATGCCTTGATAGACATGGGTTCAGTCCTCCCTTGGGTTTGGCGCCTTGGGCGCCGGTTTCGCCTGCCGCCAGGCGGCAGGAATTTCTGCTATTCGGCCTTCCTGGCCCGGCGGCCGGCGCGGAAGGAACCGCGCTGGAGATAGACGGCCGCGACGATGATGACGCCCTGCACCGCGCCGTTGAGATAGTTGGAGATGATGTCGGTGAGGTTGAGGATGTTGCCGATGGCGGTCAGGATCAGCGCGCCGACGACCGTGCCGCCGATGCGCCCGAAGCCGCCCTTGAGCATGGTGCCGCCGATGATCACCGCGGCGATGGCTTCCAGCTCCCACAAGACGCCGGTGGCCGAGGAGGCCGAGCCCAGGCGCGGCACGTAGATGATGGTGGCCAGCGACACGCACAGGCCCTGCAGGATGTAGGTGACGGTGCGCACCCGGTCGACCTTGATGGCCGAATAGCGCGCCACCTGCTCGTTGGAGCCGATGGCCATGCAGTAGCGGCCGAAGGCGGTGCGGTTCATCAGCACCCAGCCGATGATGGCGACGATGATGAACACCCAGACCGGATAGGGGATGCGCAGGAAGCTGTCGTAATAGACCGGCCGGTAGATCTCCCGCGCCGCATTGTTGAGCGAGAGCGTGCCGCCATCGGCGAAATAGGTGATGAGCGAGCGGTAGATGCCCATGGTGCCGAGGGTGACGATGAAGGCCTCGATCTTGGCCTTGGTGGTCAGGAAGCCGTTGATGAAGCCGGCGCCCACGCCCAGGATCACCGAGCAGCCGACGCCCAGCAGCACCGTCCAGATCGAGGCGCCCATGCTGCCCACCGCCCAGTTCATGACGATGATCATCATGCCGGCGATGAAGGCGGCCATGGAGCCCACCGACAGGTCGATCCCCCCGGCGGTGATGACGAAGGTGGCGCCCACGGCGATGATGCCGATGAAGGCCGAGCGGGTGAGCAGGTTGGTGACGTTGCCTTCGTTGAGGAAGGCGGGGTTGAGGCTGTAGCCGAGGATCACCAGCAGCAGCAGCGCCAGCAGCGGGCCCGCCGTCTTGAGGTCGAGGCGGAAGCCCTTCTGCGGCTTGCCGCCCGTGGTTTCAGGCACTGAGACGCTCATCTTCCCCACCCTGCTTGATGCCGGCCGCATAGCGCATGATTTCGGCTTCCGTGATTTCCGAGCCCTCCAGCACGCCGGCCATGCGCCCCTGGCGCATCACGACCACGCGGTGGGAAAGGCCGATGACTTCCTGCATTTCCGAGGAGATGACGATGATCGCCTTGCCCTCGGCGGCCAGCGCCGCGATGATGTGGTAGATCTGCTGCTTGGTGCCCACGTCGATGCCGCGGGTCGGCTCGTCCATGATGACGATGTCCGGCTCGCTCTCCATGGTCTTGCCCAGCATCAGCTTCTGCTGGTTGCCGCCGGAGAGCTTGCCCACCTGCACCGAGGGGTCGCGGGCGCGGATGTCGAAGCGGCGCACGGCGCGCTCCAGCGCCCGCTGCTCGCTGGCCCCGTCGAGGAAGCCCCAGCGCAGGTGCCGCTTCAGCGTCAGCAGGGTCAGGTTGGGCTGCAGCCCGGCATTGAGCAGCAGCCCCCGCCCCTTGCGATCCTTGGTCATGTAGGCGAGGCCCGCCGCGACCGATTTGGAGACCTCGGTGAAGTCGACGGGCGCGCCCTTGAGGGTCACCGTGCCGCCGGTTTTCTTGGCCAGGCCCACGATGGCCTCGGCCCCCGCCGTGCGGCCCGAGCCGATCAGGCCGGCGAAGCCCAGGATCTCGCCGCGCCTGAGGTCGAAGGAGATGCCCGAGATGCCCGGCGCCGCCAGGTCGCGCACCGACAGCACGATCTCGGCGTCCACGTCCGGCTCGTGCTTGGGCGGGTAGAGATTGGAGAGTTCGCGCCCCACCATCATCTGGGCGATGGAATCGGGGGTGAGGTTCCCGGTGCCGACCGTGGCGATCAGTTGGCCGTCGCGCAGCACCGTCACCCGGTCGGCCAGCTCCATCACCTCGTTCAGCTTGTGGGAGATGAAGATGACGGCCACGCCCTTGGCGGTCAGGCGGCGGATCTGCTCGAAGAGGGTCTGCGTCTCGGCCACCGACAGCACGGCGGTCGGCTCGTCCATGATGATGACGCGGGCGTCGCGGCTGATCGCCTTGGCGATCTCCACCATCTGCTTGTCGGCCACCGAGAGCGTGTTGATGCGCGCGTCCGGATCGATGCCGACATGCAGCGTGTCGAGGATGGCGCGGGTCTGCTCGCGCATCTCGCGCAGCCTGAGGAAGGGGCCGGAGCGCAATTCGCGCCCCAGGAAGATGGAGTCGGTGACCGTCAGGTGCTCGGCCAGCATCAACTCCTGGTGGATGACCACGATGCCCAGCGACGCCGCCTCGCCATTGGGCGGCAGCACCACGGTGCGCCCGTCATAGGCGATCGAGCCGGAGGTGGGCTGCTCGATGCCGGACAGGATCTTGATGAGGGTGGACTTGCCGGCCCCGTTCTCGCCGATGATCGCGTGGACCTCGCCGGGGCGGATGTCGAAATCGATGCTGAACAGCACCGGGATCTCGCCGAAGGACTTGGAGATGCGGTGCGCCGACAGAATCGGCGGCACGGTCGCAACCTGCCCGTCAGTCATGGCGCCCCTCCCTCGCGTGAGCCCGGCGGATTCGCGGCCCGCTCTCCTGCTCCGGTTTCGATGTAAAGGTTTTCATGGATGATGTAAAGGTTTACACTCCGCAAAACCTGTATAAGCCTAGCGCGATCGCCATGGCGCCCGTCATGGCATCTGCTAAAGGCAGGAAGCGCCGATCCCCGGGAAGGACGGCGCGCTGGGGCGGAGCGCCGAGTGCAGCAGCAGAAACTGGCCACCATCGAGGATGTCGCCGCCATGGCCGGGGTCTCCATCGCCACGGTCAGCCGCGCCATCAACGAGCCGACCAAGGTGGCCGACGCCACCCGCCGCCGCATCACCGACGCCATCGCCCGCACCGGCTACACCACCAATGCCATGGCCCGCTCGCTGCGCATGCGGCGCAGCAACATGATCCTCATCCTGGCGCCGGATGTGGGCGATCCGAACTTCTCCAACATCCTGGTCGGCCTCGAGACCGAGGCCAGCAAGCGCGGCTACGGCGTGCTCATCGGCAATACGCAGAACGACCCGAACCGGGAAACCGACTATCTGCGCTTCATCAGCTCCAACCAGGCCGACGGGCTGATCCTGTTCACCGGCCACCTGCCCTACGGCTTCGGGCAGGATCGCGGGGAGGCCCGCCTGCCCCCCATGGTGGCGGTCAACGAGCCGGTGCCCGGCGGCGAGGTGCCTTTCGTCGGCGTCGACAATTTCGAGGGCGCGCGCGTCGCGGCCGAGCATCTGATCTCGCAGGGCCACCGCCGCATCGCCTTCATCGGCCGCTCCAGCGGCCGCGAGGTGAACCGGCTGCGCGAGGAAGGCTATCGGGCGGCGCTGGCCGGCTCGGGCATCGCGGTGGACCCCCGGCTGATCCTCGACGGCGACGGCACCACCGAAAGCGGGCGGGCCGCGGCCGAGCTCATGTTCGTGCGCGACGCCCTGCCCACCGCCTTTCTCTGCGTCAACGACGCCACCGCCCTCGGCGTCATCATCGCCCTCAATGCCCGCCGCTACGACCTGCCCCGGCAGTTCTCGGTCATGGGGTTCGACGACATCTCCTTTGCCAGCTTCGTCAGCCCTTCGCTGACCACCATGAAGCAGCCCCGCCACCAGATCGGCGAAGCCGCCATGGACCTGCTGCTGGCCCTGCTGGCCGGCGAGAAGCCGCGCAGCGACACCGTGCTGCTGCGCTCCGAGCTGATCGTGCGCAACTCGGTGGCGCGCCCGCGCAGCTAGGGCGGCCGACGCCGCCGGAAACTCCGCGCTGCCCATGGGCCCGACCCGAGGCCTGCTGCGGCGAGCACGCTCGGCGGACAACCCACCCGGTCATTCCCGCGACAGCGGGAACCTCCGTCTACACGGTCGGTATCGCCAACGGGAGTTTCCGCTTGCGCGGGAATGATCCGGTGTGGACAGCTGCCCGACGCTGCCGCTCCTCCCCCTTCAGGAGAGAGGGCACCAGGGCACGACCTAGTATCCCTTCCCCACCAGCCATTCCCGCATCCAGGCGATCTCCTCTTCCTGGGCGGCGATGACGGCCTCGGCCAGCGCCCGCACCTCCGGGTCGCTGCCGTATTCGAGCACGATGCGGGCCATGTCCACCGCGCCCTGGTGGTGCGGGATCATGCCGCGGATGAAATCGACGTCGGCATCGCCGGAATAGTCGATCGCCATTTCGGCATGCATGCGGGCATTGGCCTCGCGATAGGCCGCGGTGGCGGCGCTCTCGGCGGCGGCGGCGCCATGGGCACCGTGGCCGGAATGGTCCTGCGCCAGCACGGGCTGGACGGCGAGGGCGAAGGCAAGGGCGGCGAAAAGCGGCTTCATCACAATCCTCCTGGTTCCACCCGAGCCTTGTGCACCCTTCCCAGATGGCAAGGTCAAGCGGCCGGCCGCCGCATTGACAGCCGGGGCAAGCGATTGTTACTTAAATTCATGCTTAACCAAAATCCCGATCTCGATCTGATGTTCCAGGCGCTGGCGGATCCCACCCGCCGGGCGATGATCGACCGGCTGAGCCGCGGTCCGGCCTCGGTCAGCGAGCTGGCGAAACCCTTCGACATGTCGCTGCCCGCCGTGGTGCAGCACCTGCAGACCCTGGAGGCCAGCGGGCTGGTCAGCTCGCAGAAGGTGGGCCGGGTGCGCACCTGCCGCATCGAGCCGGAGGCGCTCAGCCGCGCCGAGCAATGGCTCAACGAGCGCCGCACCCTGTGGATGCAGCGGCTGGACCGGCTGGGCCGGTTCCTGGAAGCGACAACCGACGAGGACGAGGCGTGAAGACGAACCGCAGCATCAGCCACGCCACCTTCACCCTGGAGCGCCGCTACAGGGCCCGGGTCGCCCGCGTCTACAGGGCGCTGTCCGATCCCGCCGCCAAGCTCATGTGGTTCAACCCGCCCGAGGCCTGGGGCCGGGACGAGCACAGCATGGATTTCCGCGTCGGCGGCGTCGAGACCAGCATCGGCGGACCGCCGGGCGGCCCCGTCCATGCCTTCCGCGCCATCTATCAGGACATCGTGCCGAATGAACGGATCGTCTACAGCTACGACATGATGCTGGACGATGTGCGCATCTCGGTCTCGGTGGCCAGCTTCGAGCTCGCCGCCAATGGCGACCATACCGTCCTGCGGCTCACCGAGATGGGCGCCTATCTCGACGGCTTCGACGAGGGCGGGCGCCTGCGCGAGGCAGGCACCGCCGTGCTGCTCGACAATCTCGGCCGGTATGTGGAGAGCGACGCCCCGTAGGGCCGGGAGCGCCGCTCCATGCCGCCGCGTCACGCCTGCTTCAGCCGCTCCAGGAGCTCGTCGAACTTGACCATGGAGACATTGGCGCCCCATTCCATGCCGGTATCCACCGTGGCGTTGCGCATCTCGAGATCGGGATAGTTGGAGATCGAGCGGTAATGGGTCTTGCCGTCGCGCTCCTCGAAATGGTGCTCCTCGTAGTAGCGCTCGTCCTCCTCGAACATGCCCTCCACCACGAAGGTGTTGCGGATCATCCGCCGGGGCTCGACGGCGAGATAGGTGCCGAAGAACACGACCTCCGACCCATCGGGCATGGTCGAGACGATCCGCCACTTGCCGCCGGTGCGCACATCGTACTCGGCCACGCGGTTGGCCGCGTGCGGGCCCCACCAATAGGCGACGTGCTCGGCTTCGGTCCACACCTTCCAGACCAGCTCCAGCGGCGCATCGAAGGTGCGCGACATGATGATGAGCGGCTGGTCGGCGGGCAGTTCGGTCTTGAAGGGATTGGGAAAGGCTTGGGTGTTCATGGCAAAGGTCCTCAGTTCTTCGTGTCGGTTCCGGGGGTCTGCAGCTTCTGCAGGTAGGCGTCGAGCTGATCGAGGTTCTGCTCCCAGAACTTGCGATAGAACTCGAGATAGGAGGCCACTTCGCGCATCGGGCCCGCTTCCAGCCGGCAGGGGCGGTACTGCGCCTGCCGGCCCCGGCGGACGAGGCCGGCATGCTCCAGCACCTTGATGTGCTTGGAGACGGCGGCCAGCGTCATGTCGAAGGGGTCGGCCAGTTCGTTCACGCTCGCCTCCCCCAGCGCGAGGCGGGCGAGAATGGCCCGCCGCGTCGGGTCGGCCAGGGCGGCCAGCGTGGTGCTCAGGGGATCGGTCATGTTCATAAACCAGTTCATTTAATACTGATTAGTTGAATACCAATCGGTTGAATGCTTGTCAACGCCCTTTCGCAATGTCATTGCCTCGCCCATGAAAACCATTCTCGTCGTCGGCATCGGCACCGGCAGTCCCGAGCACCTGACCGTGGCGGCCATCGCGGCGCTCAACCGCGCGGACGTGCTGTTCGTGCCCGACAAGGGCGCGGCCAAGGCCGATCTGGCCGATCTGCGCCGGGCCATCATCGCGCGCTTCGTCACCCGGCCGGACAGCCGCCAGGTCGGCTATGCCGTGCCCCGGCGCGACGCCGCCAATCCGGATTACGGCCAGGGCGTGGACGACTGGCACGAATCGCTGGCCGAGATCTTCGCCGGCCTCGTCGCCCAGGTGCCCGAGGGCGGCGCGGGCGCCTTCCTGGTCTGGGGCGATCCCAGCCTCTACGATTCCACCCTGCGCATCCTCGCGCGCCTCGACGTCCCCGTCGCCGTCGAGGTGGTCCCCGGCATCACCGCCATCCAGGCGCTGACGGCGGCCCATGGCATCCCCCTCAACCGCATCGGCGAGCCGGTGCTCATCACCCCCGGCCGGCAGCTGGGCGCCATCGCCACCGACACCGTGGTCATGCTGGACGGCCGCCTCGCCTTCCGCGAGGCCGATCCGGACCTCCACATCTTCTGGGGCGCCTATCTCGGCACCCCCGACCAGATCCTGATCGCCGGGCGGCTGGGCGACGTCGCCGAACAGATCGTCGCCGCCCGCCAGGCCGCCCGCGCCCGGCATGGCTGGATCATGGACACCTATCTGCTCCGCAAGGCGCAGTAGTGCTCCCGCCGCAGGGCTGGTAAACCTTCGCCCATGGATCCGGGAACGCAGGACAGGCGCTGATGCCAGCCCCGATGTCGAAGGTCATTGTCGAGCCCGGGCGCCGCGGCGCCTGCCCGACGCTGGCGGTGCCGATGCGCACCGGCGACGGCCTGCTGGCGCGCGTCCGTCTCGCCGGCAACCGCCTGGCCCCGGCGCAGTTGCGCGGCCTCGCCGATCTCGCGCTCGCCCACGGCAACGGCATGGCGGAGATCACCGCGCGGGGCAATCTGCAGATACGCGGCCTCACGCCGGCCAGCGCCCCGCCTTTCGCGGCGGCCGTCGCCGCCCTCGTGCCGATCGAAACCGGCCTCGTCATCGACACATCGCCCATCGCCGGCGAGGATCCGGCGGAAAAGGCCGATCCGCGCGCGCCGGCCGCCCGCATCCGCTCCGGCGCCGCCGCCCTCGGCGGCCGGCTCGGCCCCAAGGTCAGCGTCGTGGTCGACGGCGCCGGCCAGTTCTCCCTCGCCGCGCTCAAGGCCGACATCCGGCTCCTCGCCCTCGACGGCGCCCGATGGGCCGTTCGCCTCGGCGGCGGCAGGCCGCAGGTCATGGACGCCGATGGCGCCGTGGCCGCGGCGCTCGCCGTGCTCAACGCCCTGGCCGCCCTCGGCCCCGATGCCCGCGCCACCGACCTTTTCCCGGCCTCCGCGCCGCCGGCGCCCGCCGATGCCGCGCTGCCTCCCCTGTCCTCCCTCCGTCTCCATGACGGCCACAGCCGTCCCGTCGCCCTGCCCTTCGGCCAGATGGAGGCCAAAACCCTGGGCGATCTCGCCGACCTCGCCGGGGCCGCCGGCGTCGCCACGATCCGCCTCGCCCCCGGCCACCTGCTGTTGCTCGACAAGGCTCCGGCGGCGCTCGTCGCCCGCGCCGCCGGGCTCGGCTTCATCACCGATGCGGCCGATCCGCGCCTCGGCATCAGCGCCTGTGTCGGCAGCGAGGGCTGCGCGGCGGGCCATGTCGCGGCGCGCCGGCTCGCCGCCGAGCTCGCCCCGCACCTGCCCGCCCATCGCCGCCTGCACGTGTCCGGCTGCGCCAAGGGCTGCGCCCATCCGCGCGCCGCCGATCTGACGCTGGTGGGCCGCGCCGACGGGATTGGTCTTGTCAGAAACGGCCGCGCGGGCGATACGCCTGAGCAGATTGTCGAGGCGGCCGGACTCGGTGCCGTCCTCGCCCGCCGGGAAGGCCGATGACCGATTACGACTACATCAAGGATGGCGAGGCCATCTACCGCCAGTCCTTCGCCATCATCCGCGCCGAGGCGGACCTGTCCCGCTTTTCGGCGGAGGAGGCGGAGCTGGCGGTGCGCATGATCCATGCCGCCGGCCTGGTGCGGGCGGCCGAGGATTTCGTGTTCGGCCCCGGCTTCGTCGCCGCGGCGCGCGCGGCGCTCGCCGCCGGCCGGCCCATCCTCTGCGATGCCGAGATGGTGGCCCGCGGCGTCACCGCCGCCCGCCTGCCGGCCGGCAATCCCGTCATCTGCACGCTGCGTGACGAGCGCACGCCGGTCCTTGCGGCCAGCATCGGCAACACCCGCTCGGCGGCGGCGCTGCATCTGTGGGACGATCATCTCGAAGGCGCGGTGGTGGCCATCGGCAATGCCCCCACCGCCCTGTTCCACCTGCTGGAGATGCTGCGCGACGGCGCCCCCAGGCCCGCCGCCATTCTCGGCATGCCGGTGGGCTTCGTCGGCGCCGCCGAATCCAAGCAGGCGCTGGCCGAGAACAGCTATGGCGTGCCCTGGGCCATCGTGTGCGGCCGGCTCGGCGGCAGCGCCATCACCGCCGCCTGCCTCAACGCGCTGGCGAGGCCCGGCCTGTGACGGGAAAGCTCATCGGCGTCGGCACCGGGCCGGGCGATCCGGACCTGCTCACCCTCAAGGCGATCCGCGCCATCGCCGGGGCGGACGTGGTGGCCTATTTCGCCAAGCGCGGCAATGCCAGCAATGCCCGTGCCATCGCCGCCGGCCATTTCCGGCCGGGCCAGATCGAGGAGGCGCTGGACTATCCGGTGACCACCGAGATCGACCGGCACGAGGCCGCCTACCGGGACACGCTCCAATCCTTCTATGCCGCGGCGGCCGGGCGGCTGGCCGGCCATCTCGATGCCGGCCGCAGCGTGGCCGTGCTCAGCGAGGGCGACCCGCTGTTCTACGGCAGCTACATGCATCTGCATGTCCGGCTGGCGCCGCACTACCCCGCCGAGGTCGTCCCCGGGGTCACCGCCATGTCGGGCTGCTGGTCGGCCGCCGGCCTGCCGCTGGTGCAGGGCGACGACGTGCTGACCGTCCTGCCCGGCACGCTGGAGCGCGGCGAGCTGGCCCGGCGCCTGCGCGACACCCAGGGCGCGGTCATCATGAAGCTGGGCCGCAACCTGCCCAAGGTGCGGCTGGCGCTGGCCGATGCCGGGCGGCTGGAGGAAGCCGTCTATGTCGAGCGCGGCACCATGGCCGATGGCGCGACGGCGCGGCTCTCGGACAAGGCCGACGACGACGCCCCCTATTTCTCCATCGTGCTGGTGCCCGGCTGGAGCGCGCGGCCATGAGCGGCAGGCTGGCCATCGTCGGCACCGGACCGGGCAATCCCGGCCAGACCACGCCCGAAGCGCTGGCGGCGGTCGAGGCGTCCGAGCTGTTCTTCGGCTACGGTCCCTATCTCGACCGGCTGTCGCTGCGGCCGGACCAGCGGCGCGTCGCCTCCGACAACCGCCAGGAGATCGGCCGGGCCCGGGCGGCGCTGGATGCGGCGGCGCGCGGCGCCAGGGTCTGCGTGGTGTCGGGCGGCGATCCCGGCGTCTTCGCCATGGCCGCCGCCATCTGCGAGGCGATCGAGACCGGGCCGCAGACCTGGCGCGAGCTCGACATCGTCGTCCTGCCGGGCATCACCGCCATGCTCGCCGTGGCGGCGCGGGCCGGCGCGCCCCTGGGGCACGATTTCTGCGCCCTGTCGCTCTCCGACAACCTCAAGCCCTGGCCGCTGATCGAGCAGCGCCTGCGCGCCGTGGCCGGGGCCGGGCTGGTCATGGCGCTCTACAACCCCATCTCCAAGGCCCGGCCCTGGCAGCTCGGCGCCGCCTTCGCCATCCTGCGCGAGCTGCTGCCCTGGACCACGCCGGTCATCTTCGGCCGCGCCATCGGCCGCCCCGAGGAGGATTTTTCCGTGGTGTCGCTGGCCGAGGCCGACCGGCAGCCCGCCGACATGGCCACCTGCGTCATCGTCGGCTCGCCCGAGACCCGCATCATCGAGCGCCCCGGACGCGATCCCCTGGTCTACACGCCCCGGGGAGCCTCCGCATGAGCGCCCCTCCTGTCCGGCACATCATGGCAAGGATGCCGCCCGGACCGCCGGCCCCTCACCCGCCCCCTTGCGGGGTGGGTCGGGGAGGGGGTCCCCGCCCGCCCGTCCTCCCGCGGCACCGCCATGGCTGATCCCTGGCTCACCATTGTCGGCATCGGCGAGGACGGGCCGGACGGCCTCGGCGCCGCCGCCCGGACCGCCCTGGCCGAAGCCGAGATCGTCTTCGGCGGGGCGCGGCATCTGGCGCTCGCCGCCGCCCTCTGCGCCGGCGAGCCCCGGGCCTGGCCCTCCCCCTTCGCCGCCGCCGTCGAGGCCGTGCTCGCCGCCCGGGGCCGCCGGGTCTGCGTGCTCGCCTCGGGCGATCCCTTCCACTACGGCGTGGGCGCCCCCCTGGCCCGCCATGTCGATCCGGCGCAGATGCGGGTCATCCCCCATCCCTCGGCGTTCAGCCTCGCCGCCGCGCGGCTGGGCTGGCCGCTGGCCGACATCGCCTGCCTGTCGCTGCATGGCCGGCCGCTCGACCTCGTCCGCCCGCATCTGCACCCCGCCGCCCGCATCCTCGCCCTCACCTCGGACGAGCACGGCCCCGCCGCGCTGGCGCGGCTGCTCGACGAAACCGGCTTCGGCCGCTCCATCGTCACCGTCCTCGAGGCGCTGGGCGGCCCGCGCGAGCGGGTGCGCTCGCAGATGGCCGCCCAGTTCGCCCTTGCCGACATCGACCCGCTCAACATCTGCGCCGTCACCGTCGTGCCCCTGCCCGGCGCCCGCATCCTGCCACTGACGCCGGGGCGCGACGACGGCCTCTTCGAGCATGACGGGCAGATCACCAAGCGCGAGGTCCGCGCCCTGACCCTGGCGGCGCTGGCGCCCCTGCGCCACGAGCTGCTCTGGGACATCGGCGCCGGCTCCGGCGCCATCGGCATAGAATGGATGCTGGCCGATCCCAGCCTGCGCGCCATCGCCATCGAGCCCGATCCCGAGCGCGCCGCCCGCATCCGCCGCAATGCCGACAGCTTCGGCGTGCCCGGCCTCGACGTGGTGGAAGGCGCCGCCCCCGGCGCGCTCGGCGGCCTCGCGGCGCCCCATGCCGTGTTCGTCGGCGGCGGCGGCAGCGATCCGGTCGTCATGGAGGCGGCCATGGCGGCCCTGCGCCCCGGCGGCCGGCTGGTCGCCAATGCGGTGACGCTGGAGATGGAACGGCTCCTGCTAGCGCTCCAGGCCGAGCGGGGCGGCGCGCTCGTCCAGTTCGCGGTGTCCCGCGCCGCCCCCCTCGGCACCATGACCGGCTGGCATCCCGCGAGGCCGATCGTCCAGTGGCGATGGGTGAAGCCATGACCGTCCATTTCATCGGCGCCGGCCCCGGCGCGGCGGACCTCATCACCCTGCGCGGGCGCGACCTTTTGGCCCGCTGCCCCGTCTGCCTCTATGCCGGCTCCATCGTGCCGCGGGAGATGCTGGCCTGGTGCCCTCCCGGCGCCCGCCTCGTCGATACCGCGCCGCTGTCGCTGGACGAGATCGAGGCCGAATATGTCCGCGCCCATGCGGCGGGGGAGGACGTGGCCCGGCTCCATTCCGGCGACCTCGCTTTGTGGAGCGCGGTGGCCGAGCAGATGCGCCGGCTCGACCGCCTCGGCATCCCCTATACGCTCACTCCCGGCGTGCCGGCCTTCGCCGCCGCGGCCGCCGCCATCGGCCGCGAGCTCACCATTCCCGCCGTGGCGCAGAGCCTCGTGCTCACCCGCGTGTCCGGCCGCGCCTCGCCCATGCCGGCGGGCGAGACCCTGGCCGGCTTCGGCGCCACCGGCGCCACGCTCGCCATCCACCTCGCCATCCACGCGCTGGAGCGGGTGGTCGGCGAGCTGACCCCGCTCTACGGCGCCGATTGCCCCGTGGTCGTCGTCGCCCGCGCCAGCTGGCCCGACGAGGTGGTGCTGCGCGGCACGCTGGGCGACATCCTCGACCGCTTCGTCTTGCACCCGTTGGAGCGCACGGCCATCATCCTCGTCGGTCCCGGCCTCGCCGCCGGGGATTTCCGCGACAGCGCGCTCTACGACCCCGACTACCAGCGCCGATTCCGCGGCCGCGACGGCATCTGAGCACAGGAGACGAACCATGACCCCCATCCTTCCCGACCTCAAAGGCAAGGCCGTGCTGGTCACCGGCGCCTCGACGGGCATCGGGGCGGCCGTGGCGCGGGCGCTCGGCGCCCAGGGCGCGCTGGTGGGCGTCCACTACCATTCCAGCCAGGGTCCGGCCGAGGCGGTGGCCGCCGACATCGAAGCGGCCGGCGGCCGGTCGGTGCTGGTGCGCGCCGATGCGGCGAAATCGGGCGAGATGGCCCGGGCGGTGGCCGAGACCGCCGCCGCCTTCGGCCGGCTCGACGGGCTCGTCAACAATGCCGGCGGCATGGTGGCCCGCGTGCCCTATGCCGAGATGACCGACGCCCACTACGATGCGGTGATGGATCTCAACGCCCGTTCGGTGCTGGCCGCCACCACGGCCGCCATCCCGCATCTCAAGGCGGCCGGCGGCGGCTTCGTCATCAACACCACCTCGATCGCGGCGCGCAACGGGGCCAGCAACGGCGCGGGCATCTACGGCTCCTCCAAGGCTTTCGTCGCCAACGTCACGCGCGGCATGGCCAAGGAGCTGATCGCCTTCGGCATCCGCGTCAACGCGGTGGCGCCGGGCGTCATCGCCACGCCCTTCCACGAGCGCTACTCCACCGAGGCCCAGCTCCAGGCGCAGCTCGCCACCATTCCCCAGGGCCGCCTCGGCGTGGCCGAGGATTGCGTCGGCGCCTACCTCTTCCTCGCCTCCGCCGCCCTGTCCGGCTACATCGTCGGCCAGACCATCGAGGTCAATGGCGGCATGCTGATGCCGTAGGGCATCGCGGCCGCCTCCCAGTCGCGCCCTCAGGCCCGCAGCGGCCGTTCCAGCAGGTCGTCCCAGTCGATGCGGCCGGGGCGGCCGAGCAGGAAGCCCTGCGCCTCGCTGCAGCCCT
>Ga0182793_1001032_pt1 | contig 18395 bp, 13 predicted proteins | sample Passage237A_FD_130498 | JGI IMG/M metagenome (GOLD analysis project Ga0182793, IMG submission 130498) | Cellulose adapted compost microbial communities from Newby Island Compost Facility, Milpitas, CA, USA - Passage2 37A (version 2) (version 2) ... | reverse complement strand
TGGCTGATGAAGACATGGCCCTGGCCGTCGAAGGCGATGCGCGAGCCGTAGTGGTTCTCGGTGTTGACCTTGGGTTCCTGGCGGTAGATCACCTTCAGGTCCTCCAGCCCGGCCTCGCCCAGGGTGGCGTAGGCGGCGGCAGTGCCGGACAGGCCGTCCGCACCGGGCTCGGCATAGCTGAGGTAGATGCGCCGGCTGTCGGCGAAGTCCGGGGCCAGGACCACGTCGAGCAGGCCGCCCTGGCCGCGGGCCGAAACCTCCGGCACCCCGGCCAGCGGTTCGGAGACCTGGCCGTCGGCCGAGATCCGGCGCAGCTTGCCCACGCGCTCGGTCACCAGGAAGCCGCCGTCGGGCAGCGGGGCCACCGCCCAGGGATGGGCCAGGCCGCGGGCGACGACTTCCAGGCGCGCCTGGCCCTGCTCGCTGGCCACCACCTGGCCCTGCGGAGTGGCGGGGGCGGGCGCAGGGGGGGCGGCGCTGCCGCCGGCCTCGCCGGTGGGGGAGCAGGCGGCCAGCGCGGCGGCCAGGGCCAGGCCGAGCGCGGTGCGGGCGTATCCGGTCGGGTGCATGGTCGGGTCTCTGTGCAAGGGAAAGGACATCAACGATACCCGGCGGCCTGCAACTCGAACAGTTCAGCGTAGCGGCCCCCGGCGGCCATCAGTTCCTCGTGGGTGCCACTGGCCTCGACCTTGCCGGCGGCCAGCACCAGGATCCGGTCGGCCATGCGCACGCTGGAGAAGCGGTGCGAGATCAGGACCGCGGTACGGCCGCGGGACAGTTCCTTGAAGCGCTGGAACACCTCGAACTCGCTGCGCGCGTCCAGCGCCGCGGTCGGCTCGTCCAGGATCACCACCTGGGCGTCGCGCATGTAGGCCCGGGCGATGGCCAGCTTCTGCCACTGCCCGCCGGACAGGTCCACACCGGTCTTGAAGCGGCGGCCGATCAGCTGCTCATAGCCCTGCGGCAGGCTGGCGATGACCTCGTCGGCCATGCCGCGGTGGGCGGCCTCGCGGATCCGGGCGAAATCGTCCATGGCCTCGACCCGGCCCACGCCGATGTTTTCCCCGGCCGACAGGTGGTAGCGCACGAAGTCCTGGAAGATCACCCCGGTATTGGCCCGCAGGTCGTCCAGGTCGTAGTCGCGCAGGTCGCGGCCGTCGAGCAGGATCCGGCCCTCGTCCGGGTCGTAGAGCCGGGCCAGCAGCTTGACCAGAGTGGTCTTGCCGGCGCCGTTCTCGCCCACCAGGGCCAGGACCTCGCCGGCGCGCAGCTCGAATTCCAGCCCGCGCAGGGTCCAGTGCTCGTTGCCGGGGTAGCGGAAGCCCACGTTCTCGAACACGAAGCCGCGGCTGATCGGCTGCGGCACCGGCAGCGCATCCGGGCGCGAGGCGATCTCCGGCTCGATCTCGAAGAAGGAGAACAGGTCGTCCAGGTACAGGGCCTGGCCGGCGACCTGGGAAAAGCCCACCAGCAGCCCTTCCAGCAGCTGGCGCAGGCGCAGGAAGCTGCCGGACAGGAAGGTCAGGTCGCCGATGCTGAAGTCCCCGCGCACCGTGCGCCAGGCGATGTAGCCGTAGGCCACGTAGTAGCCCAGGGTACCCAGCGCCGCCAGCAGGGTGCCCCACAGCGCCCGGCGCCGGGCCAGGGCGCGGTTGGCCAGGTAGAACTTCTCGGCCAGGTGGCGGTAGCGCTCGATCAGGAAGCGGTGGAGGTTGAAGATCTTCACCTCCTTGGCCGTTTCCACGCTGGCGCCGGTCTGGCGCAGGTATTCGAGCTGGCGCCGCTCCGGGGTCCAGTGGAAGTTGAGGGTGTAGCCCTGGGCGTTGAAGTGGGCCTCGCCAATGAAGGCCGGGACCAGGGCCAGGGCCAGTAGCACGATCAGCCAGGGCGCGTACACCACCAGGCCCACGGCCAGGCTGCCGACCGTGACCATGTCCTGGACCTGGCCGAACAGCTGGCTCATCAGGTTCTGCCGGCTCATGGTCTGGCGCCGGGCGCGCTCGAGCTTGTCCTGCAGGTCCGGGTCCTCGAAGTCCTCCAGGTCCAGGGTGGCCGCGTGTTCCATCAGGCGCACGCTGCTGGCATTGGTGAACAGCTCCGAGAGCAGGCTGTCGGCGTAGTTGACCAGCCGCCCCAGCAGGTCCGAGCCCACCGCCAGGCCCAGCTCCAGGGCCAGCAGCGCGGCCAGGGTGTCCAGCTGGCCGCTGCGCCAGGCCTCGCCCAGGGTGTCCAGGCCCAGGTCCAGCCCGACCAGGCGGATGGCCTCGTCGATGATCAGTTTGCCGATGTAGAGGCTGACCACCGGCAGCAGCGAGCGCACCAGGCGCAGGCCGAGGCTGGCCAGGGTCAGGCCCGGGCTGGTGCGCCAGATCTGGCGCAGGAACGGCGGCACGTTGCGCATGGCGTGGAAGCGCTCGCGCAGGCTGGGGCCGGAGCGCTCACGGCGCGGCTTGGTCGGGGCGGGATTGGGGTCCATGGCCCCATTGTGCAGGCAATGGGGTGGAGCCGGCGCCAGCGCGGACCGGAAACGGCAAGGCCCGCTTGCGCGGGCCTTGCCGGGATACCGCAGGCGGATGGCTTACTGCACGCCGTGCAGGTCGCGCAGCTGCGAGGGCCGGGAGGCGAAGTAGGCGGCCAGGTCGGCGATGTCCTGGTCACCCAGCGAGGTGGCCTGCGGGGTCATCAGCGCATGCTGGCGCTCGCCGTTGCGGTAGCTCTGGAGGGCATGGGCCAGGTAATCGGCGTACTGGCCGCCGAGCTTGGGATAGCTGGCATCGATGGGGGCATTGCCCTCCGGGCCATGGCAGTCCACGCAGCTCTGGCCGGTGGCCTGGCCCTTGGCGTTGGCCAGCTGCTCGCCCACGGCGATGCGGCCATCGGGCAGGCCGGCCGAGGAACTGGCCTGGGCCGGGTGGCCCCCGGCGGTGGAGTCGGACTGCCCGGAGCAGGCCGCCAGGGCCAGGGCGGTGGTCAGGGCGATGGCGAGACGCTGGGCGTACACGGCTGTCGACATTGGCGGGCTGCTTACTTGAGGGTGGACAGGAAGGCGGCGATATCGGCGATGTCCTGGGCCGAGAAGCTCTCGGCCTGGGCCCGCATCGTCGGATGCTTGCGCTTGCCCTGCTGGTACTCGTGCAGCGCCTGGCTCAGGTACTCGGCCGACTGGCCGCCGATCTTGGGCACCTTGTAGCTGGGGTAGGCATTCTTGTAACCGGTGATGCCGTGGCAGCCCTGGCAGGTGTAGGCCAGCAGGCGGCCCGCCTCGGCATTGCCGGTAGCCGGGGCCTGGGCGGCAGGGGCTTCCGCAGCCGGGGCCGGGGTGGCCTCCTCCTGGGCGGAGGCGGCGAAGGGAAGGGCGGTGAGCAGGGCAAGGCAGGCGGCTAGCGGCAGCGGGCGGCGCATCATTCTGTGGTCCGGATCTGTCGGTAGGGATACGGTGGTGTCCAGTCAACCCCTGCGGACACGCACTCGCCGGAGTATAGCCATGCCTGAACGGAACCGGAAACGGCCGGCGGCGGTCCCATCCGGACCGGGCAGGGACGGGAACCATGACCTCTGGCGCATGGCGGGCCCCCATCCGGGGTGCTCTACTTGTCTACAACACCGCAGCACGTCCGCTGCACCCTGCCACGCACATGGACCCGCTCATGGATCGCAACGCCTTCCGTTCCCCGTCCCCCAGCCTTGGCCGGCTGGCGGCCACGCTGCTGATGACCGCCACGCTGGCTGCCTGCTCCGGTGGCGCCAAGCCGCCGGCCGCGGCCGGGGAGGAAAAGAAGAATGCCCAGGCCGACGCGATCCCGGTGGAGGTGATCGCGGCCAGCACCCGCCCGATCGCCGCCAGCTACACCGGCACCGCGGCGCTGGAGCCGCGCGCCGAGTCGCAGGTGGTGGCCAAGACCTCGGGCGTGGCCCTGGAGGTGCTGGTCGAGGAAGGCCAGGTGGTCAAGGCTGGGCAGCCGCTGGTGCGCCTGGACCCGGACCGCGCCCGCCTGGCCGTGGCCCAGACCAAGGCCCAGCTGCAGAAGCTGGAGAACAACTACCGCCGCGCCCAGCAGCTGGTGGCCCAGCAGCTGATCAGCGCCGGCGAGGTCGACCAGATGCGCTACGACCTGGAGAACGCCCGCGCCCAGTACAACCTGACCGCGCTGGAGCTGTCCTATACCACGGTGGTGGCGCCGATCTCCGGCGTGGTCGCCTCGCGCGACATCAAGCCGGGCAACTTCGTCCAGATCAACTCGCCGATCTTCCGCATCGTCGACAGCAGCCGCCTGGAGGCCACCCTCAACGTGCCCGAGCGCGAGCTGTCCAAGCTGCGCCCGGGGCAGTCGGTGAAGCTGGTGGCCGACGCGCTGCCGGGCCGTACCTTCGAGGGCGTGGTCGACCGCGTCTCGCCGGTGGTGGACAACGGCAGCGGCACCTTCCGCGTGGTCGCCGCCTTCGCTGGCAACGGCGAGCTGCAGGCGGGGATGTTCTCGCGCCTGAGCATCAACTACGACCAGCGCGAGAACGCCCTGGTGGTGCCGCGTGCGGCGCTGCTGGAGGACGGCGGCGAGCCGGCCGTGTTCGTGGTGCGCGACGGCAAGGCCGAGCGTGCCGCGCTGAAGCTGGGTTATGACGATGCCGGTTGGATCGAGGTCCGCGATGGCCTGAAGCCGGGCGACCAGGTGGTGGTGGCCGGCAAGGCCGCGCTGCGCGAAGGCACCGCGGTGCAGGTGCTGCAACCCGACCGTCCGCAGGCCCCGGCCCCGGCGCAGCAGGCACAGGCGGACAAGTGATGAGCGAGCCTTCCCACATCCCAGCTTCCGGCGGCTTCGACCTGGTCGAATTCTCGACCCGGCGCCGGGTCACCATCGCGATGATGACCCTGACCCTGGTGCTGTTCGGCCTGATCTCGCTGTCCAGCCTCAAGGTCGAGCTGCTGCCCGACCTGAGCTACCCGACCCTGACCGTGCGCACCGACTACGAGGGCGCCGCGCCCTCGGAAGTGGAGACCCTGATCACGCGCCCGGCCGAGGAGGCGCTGGGCATCGTCAAGGGCCTGCGCAAGCTCAAGTCGATCTCGCGCACCGGCCAGAGCGACGTGGTCCTGGAGTTCGCCTGGGGCACGGACATGCAGCAGGCCGGGCTGGAAGTGCGCGACAAGATGGAGACCCTGCAGCTGCCGCTGGAGGCCGATCCGCCGGTGCTGCTGCGCTTCAACCCCTCGACCCAGCCGATCATGCGCCTGGCCCTGTCCAGCAAGCAGGATGGCGGCAGCGAGGAGGACGCGATCCGGCGCCTGATGGAGCTGCGCCGCTACGCCGACGAGGACCTCAAGCGCAAGCTCGAGCCGGTCCCGGGCGTTGCCGCGGTCAAGGTCGGCGGTGGCCTGGAGGACGAGATCCAGGTCGACATCGACCAGCGCAAGCTGGCCCAGCTGGGGCTGTCGCTGGACAACGTGGTCCAGCGCCTGCAGCAGGAGAACGTGAACCTGTCCGGCGGCCGCCTGGAGGAGGGCACCCAGCGCTACCTGGTGCGCACCGTCAACCAGTTCACCACGGTCGAGCAGATGCGCGAGATGCTGCTGACCACCGCCGGCGGTTCCGGCGGCTCCGGCGCCAGCTCGGCCACCGGCGAGAACCGCCAGCTGATGCTGGCCATCCTCGGCAGCCGCGATCCCAACGTGATCGCCGCCCTGCGCGGCGGCAACAACGGCAGCGGCGGCTCCCAGCCGCTGCGCCTGAAGGACGTGGCCGAGGTCCGCCAGGGCTACAAGGAGCGCGAGGCGGTGATCCGCAGCGCCGGCCACGAGGCGGTGGAGCTGGCTGTCTACAAGGAAGGCGACGCCAACACCGTGGCCACCGCCGATGCCCTGGAGCAGCGCCTGAAGCAGATCCGCGAGCAGATGCCCAAGGACATCGAGCTGACCGTGGTCGAGGACCAGTCGGTGTTCATCCGCCACGCCATCAGCGACCTGAAGGTGGACGCGGTGATCGGCGGCCTGCTGTCGGTGCTGATCATCTTCCTGTTCCTGCGCGATGGCTGGAGCACCTTCGTCATCTCGCTGTCGCTGCCGATCTCGATCATCACCACCTTCTTCTTCATGGGCCAGCTGGGGCTGAGCCTGAACGTGATGTCGCTGGGCGGCCTGGCCCTGGCCACCGGCCTGGTGGTGGACGACTCGATCGTGGTCCTGGAGTCGATCGCCAAGGCGCGCGAGCGCGGCCTGGGCATCCTCGAGGCCGCCATCGCCGGCACCCGCGAGGTGTTCATGGCGGTGGTCGCCTCGACCCTGACCACCATCGCGGTGTTCCTGCCGCTGGTGTTCGTGGATGGCATCGCCGGCCAGCTGTTCCGCGACCAGGCACTGACCGTGGCCATCGCCATCGCCGTGTCGCTGGTGGTGTCCATGACCCTGATCCCGATGCTGAGCGCGCTCAAGGGGCGGCCGCCGATGGCCTTCCCGGCCGAGCCGGCGCCGGGCCCGGACCGCGTGCTGACCGTGCTGCGGGTGCTGCTGACCCTGGTCCTGGCCCTGGGCGTGTTCCTCGCCGCCCGTGGCGCCATCGGCTGGCTGGCCCTGGTCCCGGCCCTGCTGGTGGGCGCCGGCTTCTGGTTCCTGCGCCAGCTGTCCTTCGCCGCGGCCTGGCTGCTGGTGCGCGCCGCGCGCGTGCTGGTGCGGGTGGTCGGCCCGGTGATGCGCAAGGCCAGCGACCTGGCCATGGCCCCCTACAACGGCGCCGAGCGCGGCTACCTGCGGCTGCTGCCGGCGGCGCTGTCGCGCCCGGTGCCGGTGCTGGCCAGCGCGGCGGCGGCCTTCGCCCTGGCGATGGCGGCGCTGCCGATGCTGGGCGTGGACCTGATCCCGCAGCTGGCCCAGGACCGCTTCGAGATGACCGCCAAGCTGCCCCCGGGCACGCCGCTGGCCCAGACCGACGCCCTGGTCAAGGAAGTGCAGCGCCTGCACGGCTCCGACTCCGGCGTGCGCCTGCTGTACGGCGTGTCCGGCACCGGCACCCGGCTGGATGCCAGTCCCACCGAGAGCGGCGAGAACATCGGCAAGCTGTCGGTGGTGATGGACGACACCTCGCGCGAGGGCGAGCTGATCGAGCGCCTGCGCCAGACCATGCGCGCCTGGCCCTCGGCCCAGGTCGACTTCGCCCGCCCGGAGCTGTTCGCGCTGTCGGCGCCGCTGGAGATCGAGATCGAGGGTGACAACCTGGAGGACATCCGGGTGGCCGGCAACCGCATGGCGGCGATGCTGCGCGACAACCCGCACTACGCCGACGTGAAGTCGACCGTGGAGCAGGGCTTCCCCGAGATCCAGATCATTTTCGACCCGGACCGCGCCGCGGCCCTGGGCCTGACCACGCGCCAGGTCGCCGACGCGGTGGTCAACAAGGTGCGCGGCAACGTCGCCACCCGCTACAGCTTCCGCGACCGCAAGATCGACGTGCTGGTGCGGGTCCAGGAATCCGAGCGCGCCTCGGTGGAGGACATCCGCCGCCTGATCGTCAATCCCTCCGGCAGCGCCCCGGTGGAGCTGGGCTCGGTGGCCGAGGTCGTGGCCACCACCGGCCCCAGCGAGATCCACCGCGCCGACCAGCGCCGGGTGGCCATCGTCTCGGCCAACCTGCGCGGCATCGACCTGGGCAAGGCCATCACCGAGGTCCAGCAGATGGTGGCCGGCAATCCGCTGGGCGTGGGCGTGGACATGCGCATCGGCGGCCAGGGCCAGGAACTGGGCGATTCGATCCGCTCGCTGCTGTTCGCCTTCGGCCTGGCCGTGTTCCTGGTCTACCTGGTCATGGCCTCGCAGTTCGAGTCGCTGCTGCACCCGTTCGTGATCCTGTTCACCATCCCCCTGGCCCTGGTCGGCGCGGTGGGTGCCCTGGTCCTGGTCGGCTCGCCGATCTCGGTGGTGGTGTTCATCGGCCTGATCCTGCTGGTCGGCCTGGTGGTGAAGAACGCGATCATCCTGATCGACAAGGTCAACCAGCTGCGCGAGGCCGGGGTGGCCAAGCGCGAGGCCCTGGTCGAGGGTGCGCGCTCGCGCCTGCGCCCGATCATGATGACCACCCTGTGCGCGGTGTTCGGCTTCCTGCCGCTGGCCCTGGCCATGGGCGAGGGCTCGGAGGTGCGCTCGCCGATGGCGATCACCGTGATCGGCGGCCTGCTGGTGTCCACCCTGCTGACCCTGGTGGTGATCCCGGTGGTGTACGACCTGCTGGACCGCAAGCCCGACGAGTACTACGCCGAGCGTGGCCGCCGCGCCCGCCACGAGGCCGCGCGCGCCGCCGAGGTGCTGGCCCACGAGCACGATCCGCTGGCCGGGCAGGCGGGGAGCTGAGCGGATGAACATCACCGAGCTGTCCATCCGCCGCCCGGTCACCACCATCATGCTGTTCGTGTCGATGGTGGTGATCGGCCTGATCGCCGCCTTCCGCCTGCCGCTGGAGGCCGAGCCGGAGGCCACGATCCCGTTCTTCTTCGTGTCCCTGCCGTATGCCGGCTCCACCCCCGAGGAGGTGGAGCGCAACCTGCTGCGGCCGGTGGAGGAAGCCCTGGCGACCATGCCGGGGATCCGCTCGATGAACTCGCGCGCCAATGCCGATGGCGCCCAGATCCAGGTCGAGTTCAGTGACTGGAACCGGGACATCGCCATCGCCGCGTCGGAGGCGCGCGAGCGCATCGACGCCATCCGCGACGAGCTGCCCGACGACTTCCGCCGCTACTACGTGCAGCGCTGGTCCACCTCCGACCGCGAGGCCATCAGCCTGCGCCTGAGCAGCCAGAACGACCTGACCGCGCGCTCGGACCTGATCGAGCGCAACCTCAAGCAGCGCCTGGAGCGGCTGCCGGGCGTGGCCCGGGTCGAGGTCGAGGGCGTGGCCTGGCAGGAGGTGCTGGTGGCCCTGGACAAGGACCGCCTCAGCGCCCACGGCGTGGCCCTGAACGAGCTGGTGGAGCGGCTGAAGGCCGCCAACTTCTCGGTTTCGGCCGGGCAGATCACCGAGGCCGGGCGCCGCCTGCGGATCCAGCCCAGGGGCGAACTGACCGACCTGCAGGACCTGCGCGACATGCCGGTCAACAACCGCGGCGTGCGCCTGTCGGACATCGCCGAGGTGGGCCTGCGCCCGCAGCGCATGGACTACGTGCGGCAGATGGACGGCAAGCCCAGCGTGGGCGTGGACATCTACAAGGAACGCGCGGCCAACCTGGTGGACCTCTCGCGCGCGGTGCGCCGCGAGGTCGAGGAGCTGCGCAAGGACCCGGCGCTGGGCGGGATCGACATCGAGATCACCGACGACCAGGGCCAGGCGGTGACCGGCTCGCTGCTGGCCCTGGCCGAGGCCGGCGCCATCGGCCTGGTGCTGTCGGTGATCGTGCTCTACGCCTTCCTGCGGCACTGGCCCTCGACCCTGATGGTCACCCTGGCGATCCCGGTCTGCTTCATCATGACCCTGGGGTTCATGTACTTCGCCGGGATCACCCTGAACATCATCTCGATGATGGGCCTGCTGCTGGCCGTGGGCATGCTGGTGGACAACGCCGTGGTGGTGGTGGAGAGCATCTACCAGGAGCGGGAGAAGTACCCCAACAGCCCGACCCTGGCCTCGATCGTGGGCACCCGCCACGTGGCCATCGCCCTGTCGGCCGGCACCCTGTGCCACTGCGTGGTGTTCCTGCCGATGCTGTTCGGCGAGAAGAACATCATCAACGTCTACCTGAGCCAGCTGGCGGTGACCATCTCGGTGTCGCTGCTGGCCTCCTGGCTGGTGGCGGTGAGCCTGATCCCGATGCTGTCGACGCGGATGAAGACCCCGCCGGCGGTGAAGTCGCCGCTGATCGGTCGGCTGCAGGCGCGCTACGCCCGCACCCTGCGCTGGACCCTGGAGCACCGCGGCTGGAGCGTGGCCGGCATCGTCCTGATCAGCCTGCTGAGCGTGGTCCCGATCGTGGGCAGCAAGGGCAGCGGCGAGGACAACGACCCGACCGAGATCAATATCTACTACCAGTGGCGCGGCGCCTACTCCAAGGAGGAAATGGGCCGGGAAGTGGCCAAGGTGGAGGAATACATCAACGCCAACCGCGAGGAGTTCAAGGTCGGGCGGATCTACAGCCGCTACAGCGAGCAGGGCTGGGCCTTTACCCGCCTGTTCCTGGACACCGAGGACCTGGAGCTGGCTCGCGACATCCAGGAGAAGGTGCGCAAGGGCCTGCCGCAGTCGGCCCGGGCCAAGCTCGGCATCGGCTGGCCGGGCGGCCTGGGCAGCGAAGGCCAGGGCATCCGTTTCAGCCTGATCGGCGATTCCTCGCAGACCCTCAAGGAACTGGCCGAGGACATCGTCCCGATCCTGGCCCGTGACCCAAAGCTGCGCGACGTGCGGGTGGATACCGGCGATGCCAACACCGAGCTGTCGGTGCGGGTGGACCGCGAGCGCGCGGCCGCCTACGGCTTCAGCGCCGACATGGTCGCCCAGTACGTGAGCATGGCCCTGCGCGGCACCTCGCTGCGCGACTTCAGCCGCGGTGATTCCCAGACCCCGGTCAACGTGCGCTTCGCCAACGCCGAGTCCTACAACATCCAGGACCTGGCCTCGTTCATGGTGCGATCGCCCAATGGCACCGAGGTGCCGCTGCTGGCGATGGTGGAGGTGGGCTTCAACCCCTCCGCCACCTCGATCCAGCGCCTGAACCGGCAGACCATGCTGCGGGTGGAGGCGGGCCTGGCCAAGGACGTGTCCATGGACGACGCGCGCAAGTCGATCGAAGCCTCGCTCAAGCAGATCCAGTTCCCGCCCGGTTACGGCTACACCTTCAATTCCGGCAGCTTCAACATCAACTTCGACGGCATGCAGCAGATGCTCAACGCGATCCTGATCGCGCTGGTGCTGATGCTGGTGATCATGGCCGCGGTGTTCGAGTCGATGCTGTTCCCGACGGCGATCATGTCCTGCGTGCTGTTCTCGATCTTCGGCGTGTACTGGCTGTTCTGGATCACGGGCACCGAGATGAACATCATGGCGGTGATCGGCATCCTGGTGCTGATGGGCGTGGTGGTGAACAACGGCATCGTGATGATCGAGCACATCAACAACCTGCGCCGGCGCGGCATGTCGCGCACCGATGCCCTGGTGGAGGGCAGCCGCGAACGCCTGCGCCCGATCATGATGACCATGGGCACGGCGATCCTGGCCATGATCCCGATCGCGCTCAACACCAAGACCGTGGACGGGATGCCGCCCTACCACCCGATGGCGCGCGCGATCGCCGGCGGCCTGGCTTTCTCCACCGTGGTCAGCCTGCTGTTCCTGCCAACCATCTACGCGATCCTGGACGACCTGCGCAGCGGCACCCGGCGCCTGCTGCGCCGGGCCCGCGGCCTGGCCCCGGAGGAGGCCGTGGCGCCGGCCGCCGTGGCCGCCGATTGAGTCCGGCCGCGGCCTGGGCCTAGAATCCGGCTTTCGCAGGAAGCGGGAGCCGGTCAGGATGCACTGGAAGAATTTCGTCGCGCGCGAGGCGTCGTTGGCGGTCGTTGACCTCAACGAGGCCTTGAACGACGCGCCCTGGTCGTACCGCTTCGGTCGTTTCGAATGGGTCGCCCAGCGGTTCCGGCTGCTGGCCGGCGCCGAGCTGTTGCTGGACGAGACGGTGGAAGGTTTCCACTGTTACCTGCATCTGGCGGTCCAGGCGACCGTGGAGTTCCTGGAGCACGCCCCGCTGGGCGAGGCGGTGGCCTCGCGCACCCCGGCCTTCTTCGACGCGGCGGTGGTGGACGACACCGCTGCGATGCAGGTCATCGCCGCGCTCGCCCCGCGCGAGCGCCATCCCTGGCGCGAGTACGAGGAGGACTTCCTCTACACACGCATCACCATGGACCTGCTGGGCCAGGACTGGACGGCCGGCGAGGTGGAGCCGATGCGCGCGCGGCTGGCGCAGGTCGATCCGGATTCGCCGCGCCTGGCCCTGGTGGATGCCTTCCTGGCCCGCGATGCGGGGGCCCTGGCCGGGGCGCTGGAACGGATATGCCAGCGGCATGCGAAGAAGAACGAGTTCGAACAGGGCTTCGGCATGACCGCCAGCTCCTCGGCCCAGATCCTGGGCCGGCTGCCGCCGCTGGAGGTGGTGGCCTGGTTCAAGCGCGCGCAGGCCGCGGGGATCGCCCTGCCCGGGATCTGCGGGATCGAGGGGGCGGTGCGGTTGCCGTGCACCCAGCCGCCGCCCGCGCCCGGCGCCTGGCGCGAGTTCGAGAAACCCGAACGCCCGCGTCCGCCCCGCCGTCCGGCCGACCAGCCGGCGCTGCCGGAAGTGATTGTCTGCGGGATCTGTTCCAGCCGGTGCGAGGAAGAGCCGGCCGAGGCGGAAAGCTGGTCGTACTGGTGCCCGCACGGGCAATGCCGGATCGACCACGCGGTGGGGGGCTTCCCGCGCGATCTGCCAGACGAGCTGGAGGAGGCGCTGGAGGAGGGCAGGCCGGTGGCGGCGGAGTGGACCGGCGAGGTCAGCTTCCGCTTCTCCTCCAGCTTCCGCGGCCTGCAGCCCACTTCGGTGCTGGGCAACTCCGGCGGCTATCTGCTGTGTGATCCGCAGGTGCGCGCCATCGTCCAGGCCCATTGCGGCGATGCCTGCGAGTACCTGCCGGTGAACGTGCTCGACCACAAGGGGCGGCGGGTGCCGGCGGACTATGTCCTGGTCCATCCCCTGGGCGTGCACCGCTGTCCCTGGGTGCCCGATGATGACGACGACGATGACGCTGGCGATGACGCCGAGCTGGTCGAATCCGATTCCCCGCAGGCGCAGGCCTGGCTGGATGGGCTGCCGGCGCTGAGCCGGGTCAAGCAGCTGCACCAGCGCTACTTCGTCGCGCCGGCGCTGGCCCGGGCGCTGCGGCAGGCGCCGGGGATCAGCAACCTGTTCCTGCAGCGCGCCCGGTTCTGAGCCGCGCAGCGGGGTTTCAGCCCACCAGCCTGCCGAGCATGCGCAGGCCGCCGGTCCACACGCCGACGGCCGTGCCCAGGCTGGTCAGGAAGAAGTTCAGCAGCACCCGCGCCACCCGGTTGCGCCACCAGCCCCTGAGCGTCTGCACATCGTCGCGCAGGGCCATGAAGTCGGCATAGGTGGGCTTGCGCAGGGTGGCCTCGACGAAGGCACTGACCGTGCCCGAGGCCAGGGCCGGATGCAGCGGGGTCAGCGGGGAGGCGATGAAGGCGGCGAGGATGCTCAGCGGATGGCCGCCGGCCAGCAGGCAGCCCAGCGCGCCGAGCAGACCGGTGGCCAGTACCCACTGCAGCAGCAGGTCGGCACCCACGTCGATGCCGCCCTGCCAGAAGCCCCAGGCGAAGCCGCCCAGCAGGAAGGTGCCGATGACCACTTCCATCCACGGGAAGCTGGACTTCTTCTTCACCGCTTCCAGTGCGGCCAGGACCTCGGCCGGCGCGGCGGTATCACCGGCCAGGTGCCGGGCCAGGCCGGGCAGGTGGCCGGCGCCGACCACCGCCAGCACGTTGCGCGGGGCGCCGGCTTCCTGGCGCAGGCGCGCGGCCATGTAGCGGTCGCGCTCGCCGATCACCGCCTCGTACAGCGCCGGGCTGGAGCTGGCGAACTCGCCGAAGCTGGCCTCGAGCATGTCGCCCTGCTTGAGCTTCTCGATCTCCTCGTCGGCCACTTCCTCGTCGCCGAACATGGCCATCAGGATGCCGGCGCCGGTCCTGGCCCGGCCCCACCAGCCCAGCCGTTCCATCGCCCGGCGGAAGGTCAGGCCGACCTCGCGGTCGATCAGCTGCACCGGCAGGCCGCGCTCGCGCGCGTCCAGCACCGCGGCCTTGAGCTCGGCGCCGGGCTCGATGTCCAGCTGCTCGGCCAGGCGCCGCTGGTAGGCCGACAGCGCCAGGTTGGCGGCGAACAGGTGGGTCTTGCCCTCGCGGATCACCCGCACGATGTCCATCCTCGCCAGCACGTCCGGGTCGGTCATGGACTGCAGGCGGCCGGCGTCCAGCTCCACCGCCACCGCGTCGTAGGCGCCGCTGGCGATGGCCGCGCGCACCGCCTCCACGCTGGCGCGGGAGACGTGCGCGGTGCCGAGCAGGGTGTAGCGCACGCCGTCACGCTCGACGACCTGGTGCGGCTGGCCGGCCAGCGGGTCCTGGCGGGCGGCGTCCGCGGCGGGTTGGGTGAGCTCGTTCATGGGTTTCCTGGGCGCGGCGGCGGGGCGTGGCGCCCCGCACGCGGGTCAATCAATGTAGCGCTTGAGCAGGTCGCCGTAGGCGTCGATCCGGCGGTCGCGCAGGAACGGCCAGATCCGGCGCACGTGCTCGCTGCGCTGCAGGTCCACCTCGCACACCAGCACGGTGGGCTCGGTGCCGGCTTCGGCGATGAATTCGCCCTGCGGCCCCAGCACGTGGCTGTTGCCCCAGAAGTCGATACCCGAGGCGCCCAGCGGCGAAGGCTCGTGGCCGACCCGGTTGCAGGACAGCACCGGCAGGCCGTTGGCCACGGCGTGGCCACGGTGGCTGAGCACCCAGGCGTCGCGCTGGCGGTTCTTCTCGTCCTGGGCGTCGTCCGGGTCCCAGCCGATGGCGGTGGGGTAGAGCAGCAGCTCGGCGCCGGCCAGGGCCATCAGCCGCGCCGCTTCCGGGTACCACTGGTCCCAGCACACCAGCACGCCCAGGCGGCCCACCGAGGTGTCGATCGGCCGGAAGCCGATGTCGCCCGGGGTGAAGTAGAACTTCTCGTAGAAGCCCGGGTCGTCGGGGATGTGCATCTTGCGGTACTTGCCCAGCAGGCTGCCGTCCTTCTCCAGGACCACGGCGGTGTTGTGGTACAGGCCAGCGGCGCGGCGCTCGAACAGCGAGCCGACGATGACCACGCCGTGCTTCTTCGCCAGCGCGCCCAGGCGCTCGGTGCTGGGGCCGGGAATGGGCTCGGCCAGGTCGAACTCGCCCACCGATTCGTGCTGGCAGAAATAGGCGCCGTTGTGCAGCTCCTGCAGCAGGACCAGGCGCGCGCCGGCGGCGGCGGCCTCGGCCACGCGGGATTCGATCACCGACAGGTTGGCGTCGGCGTCACCGTGGTTGCGCTCCTGGATCAGGGCGACGGTCAGGGTCTTCTGGCTCATTGGGGGATTGTAGGGGGGGGGTGGCGGGGGCGTGTCAGCCGGCCAGGGCGGCGGGCAGCTGCATGGTGATGCAGTGCAGGCTGCCGTTCTGCCAGATCAGCGGGCGGCAGGGCACCTGCACGATTTCGCGGCCGGGGAAGGCTTGGGCCAGCACGGCCGCGGCCTGGGCATCGGCCGGATCGCCATAGGCGGGCATCAGCACCGCGCCGTTGATGATCAGGAAGTTGGCGTAGGAGGCGGCCAGGCGCCGACCCTCGTCGATCACCGGCGCCGCCCACGGCAGCGGGAACAGGCGGTAGGGGCGGCCGTCGGCGGTGCGCAGCGCGGCGATCTCGCCGGCCATGGCCTTGAGCTCGGCGTAGTGGCTGTCGGCCCCGTCGTCGCAGGCCTGGAACACGATGGCATCGTCCGGGGCGAAGCGGGCCAGGGTGTCGACGTGGGCGTCGGTGTCGTCGCCCTCCAGGTAGCCGTGGTCCAGCCACAGCACCCGGTCCTGGGCCAGCCAGCCGGCCAGCTTCGCCGACAGCTCCTCGCGGCTGGCCTGGGGGTGGCGCTCGTGCAGGCAGCGCCAGGTGGTCAGCAGGGTGCCGGCGCCGTCGGTCTCGATGCCGCCGCCTTCCAGGGCGAAGTCGATCCGCTGCCGCGGCGCGTCGCCAAACACGCCCTGCGCGGCCAGGCTCTCCACCAGGCGGTCGTCGCGCCCGGCCTCGAACTTGCCGCCCCAGGCGGTGAAGTGGAAGTCCAGCACGCGGAAGCCGTCGCCCTGGCGCAGGGTGATCGGGCCGGAATCGCGCAGCCAGGTGTCGTCGTAGTCGAAGGGGATGAAGCGGACCCGGTCCATGTCCACCCGCGCCGAACGCAGGCGCGCCTCGGCATAGGTCTGCAGGTCGTCATCGGCCACGCAGATCCAGGCCGGCTGGAAGCGGGTGATGGCGGCAACCAGGGCGATATAGGTTTCCTCGACCTGGTCCAGGCGCTCGGCCCAGTCGGTGCCCGGGTGTGGCCAGGCGATCAGGACGGCGGACTGGGGCTCCCATTCGGCGGGAAAACGCGGGGCTTGGGACATTCCGGGGGACTGCTCTCGTGACGGGGCCGGGAGGCCCGGCCGGGAAGGTGGGGAAGGCAAAGCCAAGCCCGCGGCACGGCGCAGCCATGCCGCGGGCTGGGAGGAGCGGGGCGGGCCTGGCGGCGCCGGCTCAGCGGATGGCCGGCTTGGGCCCGACCTCGTTGGGCGAGGCCTTGTGCACGACCACGTCGATGACCTTGTCGCGCTCGAAATAGACCACGTAGTCCGGGTAGACCCAGCGGTTGATGGTCGGCCACTGGCGCTTCTGCCCGCCACGCGGCTGCAGCTTCTCCTGCGGCGGCCCGAAGCGGGCCTCGACCTGGCTCATGCTCAGGCCGCGGGTGGGCTGCGCGCCGGCCGGCTGCTGGACGCGCTCGATCAGCAGGGTGTCGGCCTGGGCGGCGGCGGACAGGCCGGCCAGGGCCAGGAGGGGCAGGATGCTGAGGCGGTGCTTCATCGCGGTATCTCCCCGTTGGGTCGGCCGCCTGGGGCGGACGGTGGTGCCGTGATCGGCTGGCAGCGATTGTAAGCAGAACGGCGCGGCGCGGGGGCGCGCGGGAACGGCCGGGCCCAGGAATGCGAAAGGCCGCATCGCTGCGGCCTTTGCCTTGAATCCGCGGCCCCGTCGCCGGGGCACCGCCGGCTTAGCGCTGGCGGGCCTTGAAACGCGGGTTCGACTTGCAGATCACGAAGACCTTGCCGCGGCGGCGGACCACCTTGCAGTCGCGGTGACGGGCCTTCGCCGACTTCAGGGAGGACAGGACTTTCATGACACACCTCGGAGGACGACGGATTGGGATGCCATGGCCGTCTGGCCAGGGCGCGAAAACAAGCCCGTCATTCTAGCCGGGTTTCTTTTGTCCTTTCAAGTGTTTGCCCGGCAGGGGCGGGCGGGGGCGGGGGCTCGGCTAGACTGTAGGGCCCCACGTTGCACGGAAACGCCCCATGAACCAGCCCGCCCCGGTCCTCACCATCGATGGTCCCTCCGGGGCAGGAAAAGGCACCATCAGCCGCATCGTGGCCGCCCGCCTGGGCTGGCACTACCTGGACTCGGGGGCACTGTACCGGGCCGTAGGGGTGGCCGCCAGCCGCGCCGGGCTGGACCTGGAAGACCCGGCCGCGCTGGTCCGCTGCACCCTGGAGACGGCCATCGAGTTCCGCGAGGGCGCGGAGGGCCTGCGGGTCCTGGTCAACGGCGCGGACGCCACCGCCGAGCTGCGCCTGGAGACCACCGGGGCCCTGGCCTCGGCCGTGGCCGCCATCCCCGAGGTCCGCGCCGCCCTGGCCGAGCGCCAGCGCGCCTTCCGCCAGCCGCCGGGCCTGGTCGCCGACGGCCGCGACATGGGCACGGTCATCTTCCCGGACGCCCCGGTGAAGGTGTTCCTGACCGCCAGCGCCGAGGAGCGCGCCCGCCGGCGGCATAAGCAGTTGAGTGAAAAAGGGGTTTCGGTTACATTTGATGGTCTGCTGCGGGAGATCCTGGCCCGCGATGCCCGCGATGCCCAGCGCACCGTGGCGCCGCTGAAGCCGGCCGAAGACGCCGTCCTCATCGACACCACCGGCCTGTCCATCGACGAGGTGGTCGACCGCGTCCTGGCCCTGGTGCCCGGCGCGCGCGGTTGATCCGCGCTTTCCCGGACAGGCGTTCCGGGGTGGCTCGCGGCAGGGGATGCATGCATCCCGCAAGCCGCCGGCGCGAAGGACGCGCCGGTTCCATCCATCCAACCACACAGGCCCGTTCGCGGGTCGTAACAGGGGGACGTGGCGCGTCCATCACCGTTTGGCGCCCCGTCCGTGTGTTCAACCGAGTAATCAACAATGACCGAATCTTTTGCCGAGCTGTTCGAACAGAGCCAGACCAACCTGGCCAAGCTGAAGCCGGGCGCCATCGTCGTCGGCACCGTCGTGGAAGTCCGCGGCGATGTCGTGGTGATCAACGCCGGCCTGAAGTCCGAAGGCATCGTGCCGATCGAGCAGTTCCGTAACGAGAACGGCGAGATCGACGTTGGCGTGGGCGACCAGGTCAAGGTCGCGCTCGACTCGATCGAGAACGGCTTCGGCGAGACTGTGCTGTCGCGCGAGAAGGCCAAGCGCGCGATGGTGTGGGACGAGCTGGAAGAGGCGCTGGAGAAGAACGAGACCATCACCGGCCGCATCAGCGGCAAGGTCAAGGGTGGTTTCACCGTCGACATCAAGGACGTCCGCGCGTTCCTGCCGGGCTCGCTGGTC
>Ga0182793_1001029_pt1 | contig 18427 bp, 15 predicted proteins | sample Passage237A_FD_130498 | JGI IMG/M metagenome (GOLD analysis project Ga0182793, IMG submission 130498) | Cellulose adapted compost microbial communities from Newby Island Compost Facility, Milpitas, CA, USA - Passage2 37A (version 2) (version 2) ... | reverse complement strand
GGTTCGGTAAGGAAGGAATATCCGATTTCGGTAACTGCCCTGGCAATTTTGGCTGCCATCCGGTTGGCATGATCCGCGAGTTCAAAGTAGAGGTTATCCCGGAAGAGCTCGAGAAACTGAACCCCCAGAATCCGCCCCTTGGCCATGAGCGCCCCTTTCTGCTTGAGTACGTAATCGAATTCGGGCGCGGTATCCCAATGCGTGAAAACGATGGCCTCACCCAGCAGCGCCCCGTTTTTGGTGCCGCCGATATAGAAAACATCGGTGAGCTGAGCAATCTCTTCAAGGGTCAGATCATTGGATGCTGCGGTGAGCGCATGACCCAGTCGCGCCCCGTCCATAAACAGCAGCAGGCCGTTTGCCCGGCAGAAAGCCGATAGTTCCCGGAGTTCCGATTTTCTGTAAACGGTACCCAGTTCGGTGGAATTGGAAATGTAAACCAGACGGGGTTTGACTACATGTGGCCGCAGGGTATGGGTCTTAAGCACGGAATTGACGGCATCGGCATTCAGTTTTCCGTCCCTGCATACCACGGGTATCACCCGGTGACCGGCTGCCTCGATGGCTCCGGTTTCATGGGAATATATATGGCCGCTGTCGGCACTGACAACGGCTTCATGAACCTTCAGCAGGGAAGAAATGACCAGCAGGTTGGCCTGTGTTCCGCCGGAAACGAAATAAACCGAAGCCTCCGGAAGCCCTATTTTCTTTCGGATAAGTTTTTTAGCAGCCAGGGAATATTCATCCTCCCCGTAGCCCGACTGCTGCACCCGATTGGTTTCCACTAGTTTCTGAAGGATGGCCGGATGAGCCCCTTCCGAATAGTCGTTTCTAAAGCTGTACATTTTTTTCTTCCCGTTTTTTCTCAAACCGGATCCAGACAGGATATAGTAGTACGGAAATTACAATTACGAGCGTCCCCAGGTAAAACCCGGTGGTCATTCTTTCCTTATCCCCGAAAATCCAGATAGCGAGGGCAATTCCGTATATGGGCTCCAGATTAACCGTCAGGTTCATCATGAAGGGGGTAAACTGCTTCATCAGGGAAGCGGCCAGGGAGTAGCCGTAAACCGTACACACCAGCGTCAGAACCGCCAGCCAGGGCCAGTCGGAACCAGCCGGAATAAAGGGTGTGCCCTGACCCCAGGGGGAAAGTTGATAGCCGATCAGGACCAGTGCGGAAAACATCGACGCGCCCAGCATTTCGTAACCCGTAATCACCACCGAATCATACTGGCGTACCAGCCGGCTGTTGGCAACCACGAAAAGGGAGGCCACCACGGCTGCCAGCAGGGAAGTGACCAGTCCTGCGAAATGATTGAATTCGAATTTGAAAATGATATATAACCCGACCATAGCCAGTAATCCGAACATCACGTCGCGCATTCGGATTTTCCGTCCGTTAATTAGTGGCTCAATGATACTGGTACAGAGGGAAGCCGTTGACATACCTGCCAGGGATACGCTCACCGTCGAAATTCGGGCGGATGCGAAGAACAAAATCCAGTGAAACGCCAGCAGGGCTCCGGTACCAAACAGGATGAGCATAGGCTTCCGGTCCAGTTTTACGAGCTTTTTCCGCAGGTATAAAAACAGGAACAGGAAAATGGCCGAGAAGAGGGTCCGGTAAAATACGAGGGCGATCGGCGAGACAGTAATGGCCGCCCCCAGTATGGCGGTCAGACTCCATATGGCCACCAGAAAATGCAGTTTTAAATAGGATATGGCCGTGGGAGACCCTTTCATCGGGGAAGTGTTTTATAAAGTACGACGCCAATTATCGAGAAGATAATGTTCGGCAGCCAGACCGCCAAAAGCGTGTTGATACTTCCGGCTTCGGCAATACCCTTCGATAACAGGTAAAACAGGATATAAGTAAAGGCCAGGAAGAACCCCAGCGCGATCTGAAGCCCGATTCCCCTTCGGCTTTTGCGCGCGGAAACAATGACCCCTATGGCCGTCAGGATCATGATCGCAAAGGGCTGGGTAAAGCGGGTGTATTTCTCGATCTGGTATACTTCGAGACCGTCGGAGCCGCGGCTGATCAGCAGGTCAATGTGCTGGTTCAGCTCAGGCAGGGTGAAAGTTTCGAAGAGTTTATAGGTGTTTTCAAAATCCCTCGGCGTGATGTTGAGGGTTGTGTCCACTTCCGTGCCGTAAGTAAGGGTTTCGCCCATATCCGACAAGGTGCGGACACGGTAGTTTTTCAGTGTCCACTTTTCCGTTTCAGGATTCCAGACAATTTTGTCCGCCGAGAGTTTCTGTACGAGCTCATTGCCCTTTACGGTTTCCAGGGTAAACTTGTTGCCGGTGCGACTCAGGTTATTGTAGCTTTCCATGTAGGCGTACACGTCATCCGCCATGTTGAGATGGATATTCCGGTCGGAGAAGTAGAACTGGTCTTTCAGGTAGGTAATGGCAAACTGGTTTTTAACGGTGTTAGCCTTGGGTAATACCCATCCGACCATGTAAAAGGACAACAAACTCAGGAAAAATGCGCCTACCAGGTAGGGGACGATGATCCGTCCGAAACTGATGCCGGTACTGAGCATGGCAATCACTTCAGTCCGGGCGGCAATCCGCGAAGTGAAGAACACCGTCGCGATGAATACCATCAGCGGACTCAGGAAGTTGATCCAGTAGGGGATGAGGTTGAGGTAGTAATCAAATACGATCGCGTTGGCTGGAGCCTTCCGTTTGATGAAGTCGTCGAGGTTTTCCGTATAGTCGATCATACAGATGATCAGGGTGATCAACAGGGAAACAAAAACGTATGTAATCAGGAAATTCTTAAGCAGGTACTTGTCCAGTATTTTCAATTTCATAGAGCAGACAAGTTAGGGAAGAACCAATAGATGACGGGCGACCTGTTGGGAAACGAAGATCTCCCTGCGCCCTCCGATTTTCAGAATCAGCGATTGGTCGTATTCGTTGGTTTCCTTGATTTTGATTTCCATACCCAGGGCAAGTCCGGCCCGGTCGAGGTATTGCAGGAACGACTGGGAATGGTCGAGCACACCCATCAGGACGGCTTTCTGACCGGCACCCAGCTCGGAAAGTTTGAGATATTCCGGATCGGGCATTTTTCCCTGGGCATCGGGGATAGGGTCTCCATGCGGATCAAAACGCGGATAATCCAGAAACTCGTCGAGTCTTTCCACCAGCAGTTCGGAGGAAACATGTTCGAGTTCTTCCGCTATGTCGTGCACTTCATCCCAGCCAAATCCAAGTTTTTCGACCAGAAAGGCTTCCCAGAGGCGATGTTTCCGGATGACCTTTAGGGCCAGGTCCTCACCCCGTTCGGTCAGGGTAACTCCCTGGTATTTCCGGTAATTGATCAGGCCTTTGTCGGCCAGTTTCTTGAGCATGTCTGTCACGGAGGCAGCCCGGGTTGCGGTGCTTTCCGCAATCGCGCTGGTACTCACCTCCATGCCCGATTTCCCGGAGAGCGCATGGATGATTTTCAAGTAATTTTCCTCAGTGAAAGAATGCTGCATTTAAAAACCAGGTGTTTACCGGCCTCAAAATTAAGTTTAGTTTGCAACATTACGAAATCGGCGGGCTTCAGTTGACCGAATCCCCCGAATTGAACGGAAATGTCCGGAAATATTACAACATGCGGACTTTTATCCGGATTTCGTGAGGTGCCAGTTCATCCCCGCCGAAATAGGGAAACAGCCGGTAAGAGGGAAGGGGTACTACCGGATTGGATTCACATTTCCGGGGGACATATTCTACATGGTCATCAAAGGTGAACTTGTATTGCTCTCCCTGGATTTCAATTTTGTAGCGGTGAATTTTCCCAATTTCAGCGACGCCCATCAGGATCTCCGGAATCCTTACCCCATTGGAATACACATAGGTATAGATGCGCACTTCGCCTTCCATATAGTTCCAGCCAAACCGGGCACTGGCACCGTGGTGATGCAGGCCGCAGTCGCTGAAGCCCATCAGTTTGTTAATATCATATATATTACCGGGGTTGGCGGTCGTATATTGGGCCGATTCGTCGAATATGGCCTGAAAATCCAGTGTATGGGATGTCTGCAGCTGAAGGGAAGCCGTGGTATTTTCTGCTTCGTGATTCCCCGTTTTAATTACATAGGTAATGAAGTCATCCTCAAAGTCTGGCGGATTGCTGAACAGGTCACATCCTGCCAGGGAAAATGACAGTAATAAAATCGATAATACTCTGATACTCAATGTGCGAAAGTGCATAACTCAGTAATTACTCTTCTCCAAACCGGTCCTCCACTTAACGGATATAGGTGGGGCTGAATTGTAAATACTACCTAAAATTAGTGTTTTTGTGGCAAGCATTCCTAAATTTCGCCACTATTTCAGCCTATCCATGGAACGCAAAGACTTCGATCGGGTATCTCTGGCCGGGATGCTGGTGGCAATCGGCATTATTTTCGGCGATATCGGCACTTCACCCCTGTATGTGATGACTGCTATTTTCGGCAAGGGACCGATCGTGGCTAAGCAGGTATACGGTGTGCTTTCCTGTATTTTCTGGACGCTGACCTTACTTACTACCACCAAATATGTACTGTTCGTCATAAGGGCCGACAACAAGGGTGAGGGAGGAATTCTCGCCCTGTTTGCCCTGATCCGCCGGAGAGCCAAATGGTTGACCGTTCCGGCTATCATAGGAGCCTGTGCCATGCTGGCCGACGGGGTAATCACACCGCCCATTTCGGTAGCTTCTGCGGTCGAAGGACTTAAAATCGTGTTTCCCAATATCAATACCCTGCCCATCATCATCGGCATTCTGACGTTCCTTTTTCTCCTGCAGGCCTTCGGAACAGGTGTCGTGGGAAAAGCATTCGGACCGGTCATGCTGCTGTGGTTTACACTGCTGGGGGTGCTGGGTGGAATCCAGATTGCCAAACACCCGGAAGTACTCAAGTCTTTCAACCCGCTCTACGCCTATCATTTTCTGCGGGATACTCCCGGCGGGTTCTGGCTGCTGAGTGCCATTTTCCTTTGTACCACAGGCGCAGAAGCCCTCTATTCCGATCTGGGACATTGCGGTCGGGGAAATATCAGGGCTAGCTGGGTCTATATCAAGATTACCCTGGTCCTGAACTATTTCGGACAGGGCGCCTGGCTGATAGCCCATGCAGGGCACCGGCTTGCCGGGAGAAAACCTATTTTTGAAATCATGCCCGAATGGTTTCTGCTGCCGGGGATCGCCATTGCTACCATGGCCGCCGTCATTGCCAGTCAGGCCATGATTACCGGTTCCTATACGCTTATCTCGGAAGCTATTCGACTGAATTTCTGGCCTAAGGTACGTCTGTTGTATCCCAGTACCGAGAAGGGCCAGCTTTATGTACCCAGTATCAACTGGCTTTTGTATACAGGTTGTGTGATCGTAGTCATTTATTTTCAGGAATCGGCCAATATGGAGGCAGCCTACGGACTTGCCATTATCCTGACCATGCTGATGAATACCCTGATGTTTACCTGCTATATGGTGATCTATCACGTTAACAAATGGCTGGTAAGCCTCTTTTTCCTTACCTATATCAGCATCGAGGGCAGCTTCCTGCTGGCAAACCTGACCAAATTTACCCACGGTGGGTGGTTTACCCTGCTGCTGGCAACCGGATTAGCGTTACTGATGCTGACCTGGCTGAAAGCGCACCATATCAAGCTCCGCCTGACCGAATTTACCGACCTGAAAGAGCATATCCCCAATCTCAAGGAACTGAGTAACGACATCAGCATTCCTAAATACACCACCCACCTGGTCTTCATGACCGGCGCCTCCAAAACCAACCAGATCGAAAACAAAATCATTTTCTCGATATTTCAGAAGCGGCCGAAAAGAGCGGATATCTACTGGTTTGTGCATGTTGACACCACCGACGACCCCTATACCATGGAATACAAGGTGGATACCATCGTGCCGAATGATGTCATCAAGGTGACCTTCCGCCTGGGTTTCCGGGTCGAGCAGCGGATCAACCTTTATTTCAGGAAAGTGGTGGAAGACATGGTGAAGAACAAGGAGGTCGATATCACCAGCCGCTACGAATCACTGAACCGGCAGAATCTTACGGGAGATTTCCGTTTTGTCGTACTGGAACGATTCCTTTCCTATGACAATGACTTGCCTTTCCTGGAGCAGATTGTGATGAATACCTATTTTGCCATCAAGTCCATCACCACCCCGGAAGATAAGTGGTTTGGTCTCGACAGCAGCTCGGTGAAAATCGAAAAGGTGCCACTCGTGATTCGACCGGTTAAGAAAATTGAGTTAAAAAGGATATAAAGGCCGACTACCGGAAGTCGGTGCACATCACAATTGTTTGTTACCTTTGTTTCATCCAATACCGAATTAACTAAAGCAATACAGAAAACATGGACATACTCATTACGGGAGGAGCAGGATTTGTGGGGTCTTCAATTGCCATTTCACTCAAGGAAAAATATCCGGCATACCGCGTCTACGTCCTGGACAACCTGAAACGCCGGGGATCGGAGCTTAACCTGAAGAGGCTTAAGGAAGCCGGGGTAGAATTTCACCACGGTGACATCCGCAGCAAGGAAGATTTCGATGCCCTTCCCGCAGTGGATGTAGTCATTGAAGCATCGGCCGAACCCTCCGTACTGGCAGGACTGAACGGCACCCCGGATTATCTGATCAATACCAATCTGGTCGGTACCATCAACTGTCTGAATTACGCCCTCAGGCATAAGGCCAACTTCATCTTCCTCTCCACCAGCAGGGTATATCCCATCAAAACCATCGAAACCCTTAACTTTCTGGAAGAAGAAACCCGATTCATTCTTGCCGATAATCAGCCGGTCCCGGGAGTTTCAGCCCGTGGAATCGCGGAGGATTTCCCGCTCAACGGAGCCCGGTCCCTGTACGGCACCACCAAACTGGCTTCCGAACTGATCATCCAGGAGTACAACGAGTTTTACGGGCTAAAGACGGTCATCAACCGTTTTGGCGTAATCACAGGACCCTGGCAGATGGGTAAAGTTGATCAGGGTGTAATGGTACTTTGGATAGCCAAGCACTTTTTCAAACAGGAGCTGGGGTATTTTGGATACGGGGGCACCGGAAAGCAGATCCGTGACATGCTGCATGTAGCCGATCTGTTCCGCCTGGTGGACTGGCAGCTGCATCATCTGGATCAGGTGAATGGAGAAATTTTCAACGCCGGAGGAGGCTGGGAAAGCAGTGCTTCCCTGCAGGAGCTCACCCGTTACTGTCAGGAAGTCACCGGTAACACCATACCCATTAAGTCAGTTCCGGAAACAAGGACTGCCGATATCCGCCTATATGTTACCGACAACGCTAAGGTTACAGCCCAAACAGGCTGGAAGCCTGAAATCGGTATACGTCAGATCGTGGAAGAAATTACGGCGTGGCTGGCGGCCAACGAAAAAGAACTGGCACCCATCCTGAAATAGGCTACAATTAGCTATTCAAGTATCCGTTTGACCGGTTCAGAATCGCTCAAAACAGGCAGATTTTGCCTGATCCGGTGTATATTGTCATTATTTTTCTACCATCTGTTTCATTTATTCGCTAAAACCGATAGCTTTAACAACTTATTAATCCAACTATTTATCAGAATTATGAAAACAAGGAATTTTTTGTTTGCCGCTGCACTAGTGCTCTCTGGAGCGGCCGTAAATTCTCAGTCACTCGAAAAACTATGGGAAACCGAGGCGGCACTACCTACACCTGAATCGGTCCTGTTCGATGCCGATAACAAGGTTTTATATGTTTCACTCATCGATGGGAAAGCATCGGAAAAAGATGGCAAGGGAGGTATCGCTCTCGTCAACCCTGACGGGACCATCAAGAACGGCAACTGGATTACCGGGCTCAATGCTCCCAAGGGTCTGGGAAAATACAAAGGCAAACTCTACATCGCCGATATCGATGAAGTAGTAGTGGCAGACTTGAAGACGGGTAAGGTGGAAAACAAGATCAGTGTTCCCGGCTCGAAATTCCTTAACGATGTGACGGTCGATAAATCAGGTAATGTATATGTTTCTGATTCCCAGACCAAGGGCATCTATCTTATTGCCAACAACACCCCATCCCTCTATTTTGAAAGTCCGGAGCGTCCCAATGGAGTACTTGCCCTGGGCAAAGACCTGATGATCCTTGATAGCGGCAACCTTTATAAGCTCGACAAGGACAAAAAACTCACCAAACTGGCAGAAGGTATGGAAAAGAGTACGGACGGAATTGAGGAGGTGAAATCGGGTGAGTATATAGTATCCTGCTGGGCAGGCGTAGTTTACTATGTGACCGACAAGGGTAAGGTCCAAACCCTGATCGATACCCGTGAGAGCAGCACCAATTCGGCCGACATTGGCTATGATGCCAAAAAGAAAATTGTTTATGTGCCTACATTTATGAAAAACAGTGTGGCAGCATATCAGTTGAAATAGACGACGGCTAACCCACCTTTATTTCACCAAAATCCACAACCAACAAACCAAACCAGCTTATGGCAGAGAATAACAACACCCAGCCTGACGAGAATGAAGCCCGGGAAGAAGCAAATGTTACCCCGGAAAATACTGCATCTGCAGAAGAATTAGCCGCGGAGGCAAAGGAGAAACTGGCCGAAATCAAATCGGAAGTCGAAGAAAAGGCGGCCGAAGTGATTGAGACTGCTGAGGAAAAACTGGAGCCCCTGGTGGAAGAGACCAAAGAAAGTATTGCCGCTTCGGTTGAAAAGGCCGAAGAAGCGGTTGCTGAAAAAGCAGAAGAGGTCGCTGATGCAGTGCATGCAGAGGCAGACAAAGCGGGAGACCGTGTGGCAGATCTGAAGGAGAAAGCAGCGGAAAAACTCGAGGATACCAAAGCAAAAGCTGCGGCTTTGTCGGCCACAGCAGCGGATAAACTGGGGGATCTGAAGGAAGAGGCTAAAGATAAATTTGCCGATCTGAAGGAGGATGCCCAGGAAAAACTGGCTGGCCTCAAGGAAGAGGCTTCAGACAAACTGGGCGTTGCTAAGGCCAAAGCAGGCGAACTCGTGGATAAGGGGGCCGATAAACTGGATGATTTGAAGGAAGAAGCAGCTGAAAGGCTCGAAGTGGCAAAGGAAAAATTCAGTGAGCTGAAAGCCAAAGCATCGGATGAACTGCAGGAACTCAAAGAAGAAACTGCGGAAAAACTGGAAGAGGCTAAGGAGAAGATCAGCGAACTGAAAGCCAAAGCTTCGGAGGAACTTCAGGAGTTCAGGGAGGAAACCGCTGAGAAACTGGAGGACCTCAGGGAAGATGCCGCTGAGGTTGCCGGTGAAGTAAAGAAAAAAGCCAAAAGTTTCTGGGCGAGGTTATTCGGCCGTTAGACAACTTTCATACATGCAAAAAATGCTGTCCCCATACGGAGGCAGCATTTTTTGTTGACAGGGGAGTCGGCGCCTTTTCAGGCGATTATTTTTTCTGGTAATGCATCAGGTTCTCAATGATAGCCGTCACCTGCTCAACCGGCATTTTTTCCACCAGGTAGGCATGTGGTCCGTTCGGATCATCTTCCCAGCCATTGTTACCACCCCGGGTGATAAATCGGCCCCTTTTCAGGCTGTAATAGGGATCCGTACCCTTGATAGCTACCAGTACGGCTGTCTGATCCCAGCTGTTCCGCCCCAGGCTGTCTGATTTCCAGTAAGGTAATGCCTTTACATAGGCGGTTTTGATCGGACTGTCTATATCCTCAGCCTGTGACAGGGGATAGCCGGTAATCACTTTTTGCCCAATTTCAAAACCGCTGAAGATGATTTCCGTGGGCCAGTTGTTGAACACGATTTCGGACGCGGTAGAGTCGATCAGAACATTGAATTCCCGCCCTTCAGGGAATTTTCCCGCCATGGATACCAGTCTTTTCACTTTCCTGTTCACCAGTTCCCGTCCATCGAGCGGGCTGATCTCATCGCCCTCCGAATTTAGCAGTCCGGCGAGGTTGGTCAGAAAACCGACTGTGACGATAGTTACGCTGGTGTCGGGCTGACTGGCCAATACTTTACGGTAGGTGGTAACTGCATCCGGTGCATCAGCCGCAGAATTAAGCGTGTGCGGATATTTCTCCACGAGTAATTCAGGCCATTTCTGCGGGGCGTTCATACGCGGGGCATTTTCCCCTTTGGGCGCTCCGGTGGGAAGATCTTTCCGTCCGTAATAGGTATTGATGACTTCAATGACGGGTACGGTCAGTTCAAAGGCGTTGGAAGAAACCACCGCCAGGGGTTCGGCGTAGCCGCTGTCAGCCAGTGCATGAAGGACGGCCATGGCCCCTACGTCGTCATAGTCCGGACTAATATCCGTATCCAGAATAATCTTCACAGGTTCTTGTTCCCGGGGTTTTTCGGAACATCCGTACAGAAATGTGATGCCCAACAGGGCAGATGCGAGGTAGTAAGTAAACTTCATTTCAAAATCGATATGTAAAAAGTAAGGTTATTCTCCGGCTATAATAATGAGACCCAGACCGCTCAGAAAGGCAATAAACATCCACACGATCAGTCGGTTGACTGCTGCTCCGCCGCCCTTGAATTCTTTCCAGATAACCACACCCCACAAGGCCGCTACGAGGGTTGCGCCCTGACCTAGTCCGTAGGAAATGGCTGGTCCCGCTTTTCCGGCTGCTATCAGGTTAAAGAGATTGCCAAGCCCCCAGATGGCTCCGCCCAGTATACCCACCCAGTGGATCTTAAGGGCGCCGCTGAAATACTCCCGGTAAGAAATCGGTTCTCCTTCCAGCGGTTTGGCCATCAGGTAACTGTTAAACAGCAGATTGCTCACCAGAATACCGGCCGCGAATACCACAAAAGCCGTATAGGGCGTCATTTTACCGGCCATGGGAGCGACAAAATTTTCCAGATCCATCCCCGCCGCCACAAACGGATAGAAGGTGGACATCAGTACTCCTGCGATGATGGAGATGACAATCCACTTGGTGACCGACTGTTTCTCATCGCCGCTTTTAAGTTTTCCATAGGCCAGTGCATTGAGAATAATGGCCAGCGTGACGAGTCCGACCCCCGAGAACAGCAATACCGGATCCCCCTTGGCAAGGAGAATGTAATTGATCAGCACCCCGATGACCAGGGCAAGTCCGATCCCAATGGGAAAGGCCACCGCCATACCGGCACTGGCTATGGCCGCTGTCAGCAGAATATTGGCCAGATTGAAAACAATTCCGCCCAGAAAGGCACTTCCGATGTTGCGGCTGTCGGCCTGGGCCAGATCCGTGAGGAAGGAACGACCGCCATCTCCGAAACTACCCAGGGTAAAGGCGCCCAGCAGGGAGAACAGAAAAATGCCGATGACATAGTCCCAGTAAAACAGTTCGAACCGCCAGTTGTCTTTTACCAGCTTCTGGGTGTTCGCCCAGGAGCCCCAGCAGAGCATGGTGATCATACAGAAAACAATGGCAAGGGTATAGCTTTCAACAATAAACATAAGGGCTGGAAATTAAGGGTTCAGGATTCGGTCAGTAAAATGGATTCCACCGTTTTACGGGTAGGTAGGGAACTTTGGGCGCCCATCTGAGTCGTACTGATAGCCGCCGCCCTGCAGGCAAACTGGACTGCTGTTCGCAGGTCTTTTCCCTCGGCCAGCGCAACGACCAGAGCGCCGTTAAAGCAGTCTCCGGCAGCCGTTGTATCGACGGCCGTTACCGGTACGGTAGGTATGATTTCCGATATCTCACCTGAGCTCAGATAGGCCCCCCTGGCGCCAAGCGTAATAATGACGTTTTCACATCCCGTTTCCCGAAGTACTTCTGCGGCCTGTCGGGCAGACTCGGGATCAGTGACCCTTATGCCGGTCAGGAGTTCGGCCTCACTCTCATTGGGGGTGATCAGAAATAACCTGGCCAGGGTATCGGGCGACAGTTTTTGAGCAGGAGCCGGATTCAGTATCACCCGGGCACCTGCTTCCGCACTCTGGTGTATGACATAGGTCACTACATCGACCGGAATTTCAAGCTGAATCAGGACCAGTTCCTCTGCTGTCAGGCGCGATAAGGCGGGAGCTACGTCCCCGGTCGTGAGCGCCGCATTGGCTCCCGGAGCTACGGCGATCGAGTTTTCGCCCTTTTCATCGACATTGATCAGGGCGACACCCGAAGGAAGTCTGCTGTCGGTTGCCACGAATTCGGTCCGGATGTTTTCCCGCCGGAACTGCTGCACGGCCTGCTTGCCAAAAAGATCATTCCCCGTTTTTCCGACGAAGAAAACATTCCCACCCAGTCTGGCTGCGGCTACCGCCTGATTGGCTCCCTTACCACCCGGATTCATTAGGAATTCACCGCCGATAACCGTTTCTCCCGGAGCCGGAAGCTTCGGAGATTTGACCACCATATCGGTGTTCGAACTGCCAAATACGTATATATGTTTCTGCTGAGACATAAGGCTCCTGTTTAATCCGTCCAAATCTATCCTTTAGAAAAGAAATTTTATAACCAATATTTGTGGATATAGCTATTTCTAAGCAAAAAATTAAACAAGATAAATAGAAATATTTAGTGAAAACTAATATTATTTGCTGTTATTACTTAACATTTCTCATTCAAGAATAGCTAATTGAATGTTACCCATTTCCACCCTTTTTGACCTGATTAAAACGCTTAATAAATCGGAAAAGCGCTATTTCCGTGTAGCAGTAGGTGACAGGGAGCCTAAATCCTACCTTGAACTGTACCACATTCTATGTGAATGGACTGTACTGGGAAAGGAAGAACTACGCCGGTTGCGGGCAAAATTCGGTCATCATCAGCTGGAAATCGCCCGAAAGCATCTCAGCAGGGTCCTCCTCAGTGCACTCAGCCGTTATCATGCATCGGAGGATGCAGAGGCACTGTTATGGGAAAGATACACAGGTGCTCGTCTGATGTACAGAAAAGGTTTTTACGACGCCGCAGCCCGACTGGCGGAACAGGGGATGGATGCCTCCGAAAAAACGGCGAATACACATTTTTTTGCCCTCTTCTCGTATTTGCACCTGGAAATAGGAGCCAGCCAGAAGTTCGTGGGATGGGATGAGGAAGCATTGGTGAAGGCACATGCCGTTCTGCGTCAAAATGAAGAAGTCGAAGAAACCCGTCGAATGCACGCTTCCCTGTATGAAATTCTTCTGTACCGGTACTGGAGAAACGGTACGGTAAGAAGCCAGCTGCAAAAGGCACAGCTGAATGACATCATGCTGGAAGAGCATCAGATACTCAGGAATTATTCCCGGGAGTCCTTTCGGTCTACGCAGCTACACCTGCATTTTCAGTCTATATATTTCAGAATGACAGGAGATTGGGAGGGAAGCCTGCGGGTTTTTTATGCGCTGGATGAATTGTTTCAGAAGCATCCCGGCGAGTGGAAAGGTAGTCCGGGGGACTATATCCAGTTTCTGCAGGACGTACTGCTCACCCTGCGTTCGTTTGAAGCGTACGACGAAATGCAGTACTTTCTCACCCGGCTGAAATCGATTCCCGCATCCTCCCAGGCAGAGAAATCGCGTATGGAATTCATGCTGGCTGAGCATGATCTGCATATAGCACTCGCCATGGGGAGTGCCGATTATCCAAGGGTCATCCCCGTTTTCAACGACCGCCTGCAGTGGCACGACCTGATTCAGTGGAAGTTTACCCTGGCCCGCTTTCATTACTTTCGAAAAGACTATCCTGCCGCCCTTCAGTTGGTCAATGAATTACTGTTATCGCCCGAAACCGCTCTGGGGAAGCAGAACTATTCCAAAATCCGGATCCTGTTGCTTATGATTCACCAGGCCATGGACAACCGCGACTATCTCTTTTATGAATTGCGTTCCTTTGAACGCAAAATGAAAAAGGGGGAAGACTGGCATACAACGGAAGAACTTGTTACCGATTACTTCCGCCACTGGCTTTCCTTCCGCCCCATGGACAGACTGTACGACCGTCTGACGCAGGTTCTGGAAAATCCCTATGAACGGGTGATGGTGTCTGAACTGGGTTTAAAACAATGGTTTAAAATGGATTAGGAGCAAGCCGTCCGGTTTGGCTTTTGAACGATTTGGGAAGCACCGATACTTCCGCTAAATTGCCCCTTGACTTGACTTGGAAATCCTATGAATACTGCTGTCGGAGTAACCCCGCTTGCCGAACGCCTCAGGCCGAAATCGCTGGACGATTATGTCGGACAAAGTCATTTGCTGGGGCCGGACGGACCACTGCGCCGGGCCATCGAAAATAACCTGATCCCTTCGATGATTCTGTGGGGGCCTCCCGGTACAGGCAAAACGACCTTGGCTCTAATGATTGCCGAACTGGTTAAACGCCCGTTCTACAATCTAAGCGCGATCAGTTCGGGGGTTAAGGAATTACGGGAAGTACTATCCCGTCCCAGCGGACTTTTCCCGCCTATCCTGTTTATCGATGAAATTCACCGTTACAATAAATCGCAGCAGGATGCGCTGCTGGGCGCGGTCGAGAAAGGACAGGTAACCCTGATAGGAGCTACCACCGAAAATCCGTCCTTTGAAGTAAACTCCGCCTTGCTGTCGCGTTGTCAGGTTTATGTACTGGAAGCCTTCGGCAAGGATGAGTTAATAGCCCTTTTACACCGGGCTGTCGAAAAGGACGAATGGCTGAAGGGCAAAAACGTTACCTTCGAATCTTACGACGCCCTGATGCGTGTTTCGGGCGGAGACGGCCGAAAACTGCTGAATCTGCTCGAACTGGTAGTTCTCAATCAGGGGGAAAGAGAATCTGTTGTGATTACCGACGAACTGGTTATGCAGGTCGCCCAGAAACAGCTGGCGCGATATGACAAGTCGGGAGAACAGCATTATGATATCATTTCAGCTTTCATCAAATCGCTTCGGGGGAGTGACCCCAACGGAGCGTTATACTGGATGGCCCGCATGCTGGTAGCAGGGGAGGACCCAGAGTTCATCGCCCGCCGTATGCTGATCATGGCTTCCGAAGATATTGGAAATGCCAATCCAACCGCGGTGATCATGGCCAGTGAGTGCATGCAGGCCGTGCGTGTCATAGGTTTTCCCGAATGCCGGATCATTCTGTCTCAGGTCGCCATATATCTCGCTACCTCCCCCAAAAGCAATGCCTCCTACGAAGCCATAGGCCGGGCGATGGAACTAGCCGAGAAAACAGCCCATCTGCCCGTTCCCCTGCATCTGCGCAATGCTCCGACCAAACTGATGAAGCAGATCGGGTACGGAAAAGGTTACAAGTATGCCCACAGTTATGAGGGTAATTTTGTTCAGGAAAGTTTTTTGCCCGATGAAATAAAGGGAACCCGTCTGTACGAACCGGGAAAAAATGCGAAGGAAGAAGAGATCCGCAAAAAGCTGAAGCATCTCTGGAGCGGTTGGTACGATTATTGAGCCGTCATTCTTCCCATTTTACCCGCACAATTTTACTGGATACCCCATTTTCCCGGAAAAAATGCTGCCAATTGAGCTGCCGTGCCGACAGGTGGTCAGTAGGAGATTTGATTTCGACGAAGTTATATTCCCGACCCCGCCATACCAGCAGGTCGGGAAAGCCACGGGTTTTATCCCGCAGGTCGGTTGCCATTTCCAGCAGGATGCGGTTGAGCTGTTCTACTTTAATCAGGTCGGCAATGGTCAGAATCTGTGGCAGTAATGCTTCATGCCAGCCTACCAGCACGTTGGCGGTGCCATATTTTTCTTCATAAGTCTGCGAAAGAATATCTTTAATCTGCTCCTGAGACTTCAGTTCGCTGATACGCTGACGCAGCAGATGTTCTCGCTTGACATAAAAATCCGGGAGAAAGAAATCGGACGGCACCCGTTGCAGCGGATGATGGATTGCCTGTACATTCGTGTCGTATATAATCTCCCAGAACAGCAGGCCGAAAATGGACCTCCAGGGAATGTTCTCGCTGAAAAAGGCGTCATAACCCTGGCCGATGAAATAGTGAACGGCTCCCTCTTCCACATGATGGCGATAGTCAGCGGGCAGAACAATGGTATCCGCTTCATTCAGGGCGAGAGTCGTTTGTCGTATGACTCTTTTTTTCGACTTGGAAATTCGTTCCAGAAAATCCTGCCCGAAATACAGCTCATCGGCGTTCTGGGGGTAAGCAGCCATTTCCTGGCAAAGGTTAACCGCTTCCGAGACGAATCCCAGCTTATAAAGTAATCTTGCCTTCCGTTCCCGGGCAGGGGGATCGGTGGTAAGCTGGTATAGTTCGAGAGCCTGTTCAAACATTTTATGGCGCTCCAGCCAGCCGGCAACCCGCAGGGTCAGACGGTTCAGCGAAGGAATGGCGATTTCAGATAGGGAAGGAGAAATTTCCGAATGATTCAGAATGAACCAGTCATACAGCTCGTCCGGCGGCATGGTATTGACGAGTTCATAGAAATTTTCCTTCAGGTAAGAGACGGTCAGGGCATCTTCGAGTTCCTTTCGGTTCTGGAATTTTTTGGTGAGAACTTCTTCGTCAAACGACTGATAGCGAACATGTCCCAGGTCCCGGATCACAAATTCGGTCATGTCGTCGTACCGGTTTCCGAAAAACAGAAACTTCATCAGCTCTATTTCCCGCGTATACAGGACCTCCACGACAGGTTGGATACCCAGGGCAGCTTCAGTCAGCTGCTCCGGCTGGTATTCATGCAAAAGCCAGCGCATCAGATCATCTTTCCGTATCTGCCTGGGTGGCATAATCACCGGTTTGAGTGCCGCGGTAATTCTCAGGAGGTCGGCTTTTGTCAGAAGCTGGAACAGGGCTTCGGCCTGGACTGGCAAGGCGCTGTCCGGGCGGCGGGCAAACCCCTTTTCGATCAGCAGTTCGAGATTGCCTTCGATGTCTTCAATTTCCGGGTACACAAAGGTTTCGGGTTTGAAATAGGGGCCTTTCCGGTTGCTCATGCGCACAAAAAGGCAGCGGGCATTTTCAGGAAGTTCCTGATAACCCCTGATAAAATCAAGCTCTCCCCTGGTTAACAGACTACCGTACATCTTCAGCACAAACTCGATCAGGTAATCGAAGTAGTCCAGGTAATATTTTGGGGGAAGTGGATTGATTTCTGCCATGGCGGACGAAGCGTGGGATACCGAACAAACTTCTGATATCTTGTATTTAAAGGGGATAAAATGGTAGAATAAGGTCGTTGTGTAGAATATTCAAGTGTATTCCTTTACTTTTGTCTATCTCATATAGAATAGCTAACTGCAATTTATGAAAACAGTAGACTCCTTTAATTTTTCCGGACACAAAGCCCTTGTTAGAGTAGATTTCAATGTCCCTTTAAACGAAAAATTCGAAATAACAGATGACACCAGAATTCGGGCGACCATTCCTACCATTACAAAGATATTAAATGAAGGAGGTTCAGCCATACTGATGTCGCACCTGGGCAGACCAAAGGATGGTCCGGTTGACAAATATTCTTTGAGACACCTGGTAACGCCCTTGTCGCTGATTTTCGGCCGGACTGTAAAATTTGCCGACGATTGCATTGGTGATAACGCGGTAACCATGGCAGAAGCGCTGCAACCTGGTGAAATCCTGTTGCTGGAAAACCTGCGTTTCTACAAAGAGGAAGAAAAAGGAGATGAGGAATTCGCCCGCAAACTCGCCCGTCTGGGGGATGTATGGGTAAACGATGCTTTCGGAACCGCTCACAGAGCACATGCATCTACGTCCGTGGTCGGAAAATTCTTCGAGGATAAAGTAGCAGGATACGTGCTGCAGGCAGAGATCGACAACGCGCAGCGAGTCCTGGAAGATTCAGAAAAACCTTTTACAGCCATTATGGGTGGTGCCAAGGTTTCTGACAAGATTCTGATTATTGAAAAACTGCTCGATAAGGTCGATAACCTCATTATCGGAGGCGGTATGTCCTACACCTTTGCGAAAGCCCGTGGGGGTACCATTGGTAAGTCTTTGCTCGAAGAAGACAAGCTGGATCTCACACTGGAAATCCTTGAGAAGGCCAAAGCCAAAAATGTAAAGGTATACCTGCCCGTTGATACCGTCATCGCGAAGGAATTCAAGAATGATGCCGAAAGACAGGTTGTTCGCGCTGGTCAGATTCCTGATGACTGGGAAGGGCTTGACATCGGACCTGAGACGGTAGAACTCTTCAGCGGAGTAATCGAGACTTCGAAAACCATCCTTTGGAATGGTCCTATGGGCGTTTTCGAATTCCCCAACTTCGCCAAAGGAACCAACGCGATCGCCAAGGCGGTGGTTGCGGCTACTGACAAGAATGAAGCATTCTCCCTCATCGGAGGAGGTGATTCGGCTTCGGCTATCAATAACGCCGGCTACGGAGATCAGGTAAGTTATGTATCTACCGGCGGCGGAGCCCTGCTCGAATATATGGAAGGTAAAGTATTGCCCGGTATCGCTGCTTTGCAGGATTAATCGATCCGAAAATTGATACTATAGAGAGGGTGTCTCAAAAAGGCCCC
>Ga0182793_1001027_pt1 | contig 18432 bp, 17 predicted proteins | sample Passage237A_FD_130498 | JGI IMG/M metagenome (GOLD analysis project Ga0182793, IMG submission 130498) | Cellulose adapted compost microbial communities from Newby Island Compost Facility, Milpitas, CA, USA - Passage2 37A (version 2) (version 2) ... | reverse complement strand
TCAACGAGCCGTATTTCCAAGGCCACTATCCCGGCGAACCCGTGATGCCCGGCGTGCTGCAGATCGAGGCGATGGCGCAAGCCGCCGGCTTGCTGCTCCTGCGTCTCGGCTCGAGCGAGGACAAGACGCCGTTCTTCATGAGCGCGGACAAAGTGAAGTTCCGCAAACCGGTCCGCCCCGGCGATCAGCTCGTGATCAACGCCAAGCTCACCAAGGTTCGCGGCAACAAACTCGCGGTCGCGGAATCGACCTGCACGGTCGGCGGCAACGTCGTCTCGTCCGCCGAACTGATGTTCGCGGTGGTCGAACAGGGAGCCCAAGCCTGAGCCGATGGCCTCGCGCATTCATCCCACGGCCATCGTGGAATCCGGCGCGCAGCTCGGTGAGGACGTCGAGATTGGCGCGTATGCTTACGTCGGCGCGTCCGTCGTGCTCGGCGATCGCACCCGCGTGCAACATCACGCGACCGTCGACGGCAACACGCACCTCGGCACCGACAACGACATCTTCCCGTATGCGTTCATTGGCGGGAAGACGCAGGACCTGAAATACAAGGGCGGTAATCCCGGCCTGCGCATTGGCGACAAAAACGTGTTTCGCGAGTTCGTCACCGTGCATTGCGGCACGCCCGATGGCGCGATGACGACCGTCGGTTCGCACAACACGATCCTCGCGTATTGCCACATCGCGCACGATTGCGTGGTGGGAAATCACATCATCATGAGCAACTACGCGGGCCTCGCCGGACACGTGACGGTCGAGGACTACGTGGTGATCGGCGCGTATGGCGGCACGCATCAGTTCTGCCGCATCGGCACGCATGCGATGCTCGCGGCGTGTGCGAAGCTCGTGCAGGACCTGCCTCCCTATTTCATTGCCGAAGGCCAGCCCGCGACGATCCGGATGTTCAACAAGGTCGGCCTCGAGCGTCACGGCTTCACGCCCGAGCGCCTCGATCGCGTGAAACAGCTCTACCGCATTCTCTACCGCGACGGTCTCAATCGCACCCAAGCCTTCGAGAAGATCAAAACGCACGCCAACGCGGACAGCGCAGAGTTTCAGGCGATGCTCACCTTCGCCGCGGCGAGCGAACGCGGGCTCGTGCCCGGCGCCTGAGCAGGCCCCGCGCGGGTTCGTTGCTTCTTTCGAAAAGCGGTCGTTTCGACCGCTTTTTCTTTCCCTCCAAAACTCTCCTGGGCGTTTTCGGCGAATGATCGAATTCGTGAAGGAGTAACGCGTTCGTTGGTGTTTCACTCTTTCCATGTTTACCCCTCCGGCTTCTTTGTTTGCCCGTCTCGGTCTTCTCGCGCTCGGCGCGCTTTTGGCGATGCCTTCGTCGGCGCTGCTCGCGCAGAACATGTTTCGTGGCGATCCCGCACACTCGGGCGCTGCGTCGGGGACGGCACCGACGTCGGCGCCGAAGACGAAGTGGGCTTTCAAAACCGGCGCACCCGTGATCGCGTCGCCTTCCCTCGCTGACGGACTGCTCTTCATCGGAAGCGACGATAAAAATTTCTACGCGATCGACGCCGCCACCGGCGCGGAGAAATGGCGCTTCGCCACCAGCGGCCCGGTGCGCTCGACCGCGGCGGTCGTCGGCGGAATCGCTTACTTCGGCAGCTACGATGGCGCGTTCTACGCGGTCGACGTCGCGACGGGAAAGCAGCGTTGGAAGTTCGAGACGGAAGGGGAGCGCAAGTTCACTGCTCCCGGGTTGCACGGCTTGAAACCGAAGCGACAACTCATCGCCGATCTGTGGGATTGTTATTTGTCGTCACCGACTGTCGTCGATGGTCGCGTGTTTTTCGGGTCGGGCGACGGCCACATCTATGCGCTCGACGCCGAAAGCGGCGCGCTGCTCTGGAAACACAAAACCGGCGATGTCGTGCACGCGTCGCCCGCCGTGGCCGACGGCACGGTGTATATCGGAAGTTGGGATGCGAACTTCTACGCGCTCGACGCCGCGACCGGCGCGGTAAAGTGGAAATTGCAAACCGGCACCGATCCGGAAAACCACAACGCCGAAGGTATCCAGTCTTCCGCTACGATCGCCGACGGCATGGTGTATTTCGGCAATCGCGATTTTCACCTCTACGCCGTCACGGCTGCGGGCGGTGAGGTGAAGTGGAAAACCAAATACACCTGGGTCAACGCGACGCCCACCGTGCGCGGCGATCGTGTATATGGCTCGACGTCGATCCCGGCGTATTTCTTCGCGCTCGATCGGACGACGGGCACCGAGCTCTACAAAACCGAAGTGAAGTTCCCCGCGTTCGCGTCGCCCACGATCGTCGGCGATCTCGCGTATGTCGGCACGTTCGGCGGAAAGCTCTTCGCGATTGACGTCACGACGGGGGCGATCCGCTGGGAGTTTCAGACCGAAGCGTCGAAAGCCAACGTGCACCACGCGATGACCGAAACCGGCGAGATCAACTTTCCGGCGATCTTCACGTCCGACTTCTTCGAGTATCTTCCGTATGCCTTCGACGCGATGCTGAGGCTTGGTGCGATTCTCTCGTCGCCGGTGGCGAATGACGGCGTGCTCTATTTCGGCAGCGGCGACGGAAACGTTTACGCGCTCGAGTGAGCGCACTGATTTTGTAGGCGCGGACGGGAAAACAAAAAGGACGGCTCGGAGAGCCGTCCCTAACGGGCGCTTGCGCCCAAATCAGTCGTGCGCGTGCGCGCTTACTTCTTCTTGTAAACCGTCGCGGGGTCGAAGAGCCGCTCGGCGGTGAACTGGAGTTTCAATGACGGATCCTCGAGATCGGCGAGCCGGCGGTAGAAGCACGACTTGTATCCATTGTGGCACGACGCGTTGGCCGCGCCGGTTTGCTCGACCTTGATCAGAAGCACGTCCTGGTCGCAGTCGGTGCGGAGTTCCTTCACGTGTTGCACGTTGCCGGATTCCTCGCCCTTGACCCAGAGCTTGTTGCGCGAGCGGCTCCAGTAGGTCGCCTTTTTCGTCTTCAGCGTGTGCGCCAGCGCCTCGGCGTTCATGAACGCGAACATCAGCACGTCGCCCGTATGCACGTCCTGCGTGATGCAGGGGATCAGCCCATCGGCGCCGAACTTGGGCTGAAGCGTGGTGCCGAGCTCGATCTCGGCCGTCGTGGTGCGAGCGGGGAAGACGTAGTTGCTCATAACGAACTGCCGACCTTGGGCGTCCATCGTGGCCACGTAAAGCCGCGGGTGTGTCCTGTGCATCGCACCGTCAAGTTTATGAAAACGCCTTACGGTTGCGGCCGGGCGCGCTACTCGGCGAGTCCGCCGAGTTTTCGCAGGTAGGCGTAGCTATAAAGGCCGGTGCGGTGACCGTCGCTGAAATCGAAACGGATCGCGTAGTTGCCCACGCGTTCCCAGCCGAGCACTTCGACGCCCGGGAAATGTTTCGCGCCGTCGCCGCCGTATTGGTTGCCGAGGATATCGCGTTCGCCCTGCGTCTCGGCGCTCGGCGAGGCGGCGCGGAGTGCTTCGAACGGATGGTAGGTCTCGGCACCGTCTTCCCACGCGATCGCGACTTCGTGGCCGATGAGTTGGATGTTGGCGGGAGATTTCATGTGCGATGGGAGGATTTCCGGGAGTGCAGTGGGAGGCAAATTCTCCGTGCACACGTTGCGAACTCAGCAGCCTGCCGCATCTTGCGCGCATGAAGCGCACCACGGATCTCGCGTTGCCCCACATCATTGTCATCGGCGGCGGTTTCGGCGGACTCACGTTTTGCCGAAAATTTCCCGACGGTCTCGCGCGCATCACCCTCATCGATCGCCAGAACCACCACCTCTTTCAGCCGCTGCTCTATCAGGTCGCGACGGCGGGTTTGTCCGCGGTCGACATCGCGCAGCCGATCCGCGCGATCCTCGCCGACAAGCCCAACTTCCAATCGCTGATGGCCGACGTCTGTGGCGTCGATCTGCAGAACCGCCGCCTGCAACTCTGCGGTGGACTCGCGACGCATGAGATTCACGACGAGCTCACCTACGACTACCTCGTGCTCGCGGTCGGTGGCGTCACGAGCTACTTCGGAAACGACGATTGGGCGAAACTTGCGCCCGGTCTCAAGTCGCTCGACGACGCGCTGAAAATCCGTCGACAGATCCTCCTCGCGTTCGAGCGCGCGGAAATCGAAACCGACGAAGCAAAACGAAAAGAGCTCATGACCATCGTCGTCGTGGGCGGCGGTCCGACCGGCGTCGAACTCGCCGGCACGTTCTCCGAACTTTCCCGCACGGTGCTCGTGCGGGATTTTGATCGCATCGATCCGCGGGCGGCGCGTGTGATTTTGATCGAAGGCACGCGCCGCGTGCTCGCGACGTTTCCGCCCGATCTCTCGGAAAGTGCGGAGCGGCAGCTCAAGAAACTCGGCGTCGAAACCCGCGCCGGCGCGCGCGTGCAGGCGATCCGACCCGGCGAGGTCGAGTTATCCGACGGCGAAGTGATCCGCGCGGCCAACATCATCTGGAGCGCCGGCGTAGCCGCGTCGCCGCTCACGCGCAAACTCGGCGTCGAGGTCGATCGCGCGGGTCGCGTGAAGGTCGAGCCCGATCTCAGCCTGCCGGGTTTCCCCAATGTTTTTGCGATCGGCGATATGGTGACGCTCACTGACAAAAACGGTGTGGTCGTGCCCGGTGTGTCGCCCGCCGCGATGCAGATGGGCAAGCACGCAGCAAAAATCATCGCGCACGAGATCAAGGAGCAGATTCGGCCTGGTGGCGTCGCGCGCGAAGCGTTCGCTTACCGCGACAAAGGTTCGATGGCCACGATCGGCCGCTCCAAGGCCGTCGCGCAGATCGGTCGGCTGCATTTCAGCGGTTATCCCGCGTGGCTCGCGTGGCTCTTCGTGCACCTGGTGTTTCTGGTCGGCTTCCGCAGCAAGCTCTCGGTCTTTCTGCAGTGGACGTATTCATATCTCACCTACCGCCGCGGCGCTCGCATCATTACCGGTGCACACGGCGCGCCTCCGGCCAACTCTGCCTAGCCGGTTTTGATTGTCCTGCCAGAGTAGACACTTACCATTTTAGCGATGCGCCCCACGTCACGTCTTACCCCGCGTGCAGTGGTGCGGCTGGTGACGACCGCCGTGCTGCTTGCCCTCGTGCCTTCGCTCCAGGCTGTGACCTTGAAGGTCTACGTCCACAAGCCGATCAAGACGGCTGACGGCAAGGTCCGGAAGATCGACGACCGCCATTTTGGGCTCAACACGGTCATTTGGGATACCGACTTCAACGATCCGAAAACGCTGAAGGCGCTCAAGGATCTGAAAATGCGCTCGCTGCGTTTTCCGGGCGGCTCGCGCTCCGATACCTACGACTGGAAGAGCAACAAGAGCTACATCATGAAGTCCGAGCCCGGCTACATCCCGGGCAAGAAGACGCTCAACTCGTGGGAGTGGTGGGTGGACTTCGATGACTTTGCCAAAGTCGCACTCAAGTTGAAGGCCGAGGCTTTTATCACCGTTAACTACGGCACAGGCACGCCCAAGATGGCCGCGGATTGGGTGAAGTATTCGAAGAAGAAAAAATACGGCTTCAAATACTGGGAGATCGGCAACGAGTGCTACGGCGAATGGGAGGAAGACGTGCGCTCCAAACCGTGGGATCCCGAGACCTACGCCACGGAGGCCGCGAAATACATGAAGCAGATGCGCGCCGCCGATCCTTCGATCAAAATCGGCGTCGTCGCGGTGCCCGGCGAGGACAGCTACGCGAAGAGCACACGCAAGGCCGTGAAAAATCCGCGCACGAAGAAAAAGCACCAAGGCTGGACGCCGATCATGCTCGCGAAGCTCAAATCGCTCAAAGCGATCCCCGACTTCATCATTCACCACCGCTACGAACAGGATCCGAAATACGCGTCGTGGCGTCCGCAAAACTACGAAAACGACGCCAAGCTGCTCCAGTCCGCCAAAGGCTGGGCCGACGACGCCAAGGATCTTCGCCAGCAGCTCAAGGACTACCTCGGCTCCAAGAACGCGAAGAAGGTTGAACTCGTCTGCACCGAGAACAACTCCGTGTCCTCCATGACCGGCAAGCAGACCGTGAGCCTCGTCAACGGACTCTATCTCGCCGACAGCTTTGGTCAGCTCACCAAGACCGAGTTCAACTCACTCACGTGGTGGGCGCTTCGTAACGGTCGCGACAAAAACGCGAACAACGACGATTACCTGTATGGCTGGCGCAACTACGGCGACTACGGCATCATGTATGGCAAGAGCACGAAGTTTCCGACGTTCCACGTCATGCAGATGCTCGCGTCGTTTGCGCGCAAAGGTGACACGGTGGTGAAGACCAAGTCGTCCACTTCGATGCTCGGTTGCTACGCCGTGAAGCGGAAGAACGGCAACCTGACTGTGCTCGTGATCAACAAGCACCCGACGAAGACCTACAAACCCACGGTCAAGATTGGCGGCTACAAGCCCGCGAGCACGGCCACCGCACTTCGCTACGGCAAAAAACAAGACGACGCCGCCCGACTCAAAAAGAGCTCTTCCAAGCAAAAGCCGGCCAAGAGCACGCTGAAGGGCATCAAGAAGGAATCGAAGGTCTCCTTCGAACCGTATTCGGTCACGGTCCTCACCTTCACGCCGAAGAAGTGATTTGCGCGGCGCGACTCGTGCCCGAGTGCGGCTCGAGTCGAGCCAAGGTTCGTCCCGAGTCGGGATCGAGTGCGCACCGAGTCGGGACAAGGTGCGTCCATGGTCGAGCCAAGGTGCGGACCGGGTCGCGCCATGTCGCGGCGTGAATCGAGCCAGCGTGCGCACGGAGTCGCACCAGCGGCGTTGTGCGGGGTCCAAAGTGCATGGCCCCGCGCGCGAAAGAGGTGAAGTTCTCCAACCTCGACAAAACGTTCTTCCCCGAGACCGGTTTCACCAAGGGCGACTTGATCCGCTACTACGTGGACGTTGCGCCGTTCATCCTGCCGCACCTGAAAAACCGGCCAGTCACGCTGATCCGTTTTCCCGACGGTTTCGGCGGCGGGAGTTTTTATGAGAAGAACGCGCCGAAGTTCACCCCCGACTGGGTGAAGCGCGCGAAGGTGCCGCGTCGACGGCACGAGGGCGAGATCGACTACGTCTTGATCAACGACGAGCAAACGCTCGCGTGGTGCGCGAATCTCGCGGCGATCGAGTTGCACCCATTTCTGCACCGCGCGCCGAAACTGGAGACTCCGACGCATGTGGCGTTCGACCTCGATCCGGGAGAAGGCGCCGACGTGCTCACGTGCGCACAGGTCGCGTTTTTGCTGAAGGGGATTTTCGACGGACTCGGTCTCGGGTCGTTTCCCAAAGTTTCCGGCTCGAAAGGCATTCAGATCTACGTGCCGCTCAACACGCCGGTGACCTACGAGATGACGAGTCCGTTCGCCGAGACGGTCGCGCAGATGCTGGAGCAGGACCATCCGGATCTCGTGGTCAGCAAAATGGCGAAGCTCCTGCGGAAGAAAAAAGTGCTGATCGACTGGAGCCAGAACTCGGCGTCGAAGACGACCGTGAGCGTTTACTCGGTGCGTGCGAAACGCCCCGAGCCGTATGTGTCGATGCCCGTCACATGGGACGAACTGCGCGCGGCGATTAAAGCGAAGAAACCGGAAAAACTCTTCTTCACGCCCGACGCAGCGCTGAAGCGTTTGAAGAAACTCGGCGATCTCTTCGAGCCGGTGCTCACGTTGAAGCAGAAATTGCCGAAGGCCTTCGCGTCGGCGGCAAAGAAGAAGACATCGACGGGCAAAGCAGCGAAATCCGCGAAGCCCGAAAAGGCGTTGGAGGCGTATTCAAAAAAGCGCGACTTCACCAAAACCGCCGAGCCGGGCCCGAGGGCGCGCGGGAAGAAAAGCAAAGGCGGCGACGGAAATCGCTTCGTGATCCAGAAGCACGCGGCGTCGCACCTGCACTACGATTTTCGTCTGGAGATGAACGGCACGCTGAAATCCTGGGCTGTGCCGAAAGGTTTGCCGTATGAGACCGGCGTGAAGCGTTCGGCGTTTCAGGTCGAGGATCACCCGCTCGATTACATGAAGTTCGAAGGCACGATCCCGAAAGGCCAGTATGGCGGCGGCACCGTGATGGTGTGGGACATCGGCACCTATGAACTGCTGCCGGGGACCGAGCCCGAAAAGAACCTGAAGCTCCGACTCGCGGGCAAGAAACTGAAAGGCGAGTGGCACATGTTTCGCATCAAAAGCGACGACGCGAAGCCCGTATGGTTGATCGCGAAAAGCGGCGAGGGAATGAAGCCGCTGACGACGCGTCAGGAAGACAGCTCCGTGCTCACGCGTCGCTCGATGGCCCGCATCGCGAAGGACAACGACGCCGAATGGCAGTCGAATCGTTGAGCGAAGCGAAGTTCAGCCGGAGGCTAGCCTGACATCCAGTTTGACGCTCGCAGCTGCACACCGCGTCCAAGCGCGCGCTGGATTCTTCGCTTCGCTCAGAATGACAAGGCAAAGGGAGAAGGTAGTCGGAATCTTCGAGGCGCAGGAACACTGGGAAATTCCTCTGTGAACTCTGTGCCTCCGTGGTTCAGATCAGACTACTTTCCGGACACGCGGCGGTAGAACGCTTCGTATTCGCTCACGATCTTGTCGGCGGAAAACGCAGTGCGCGCTTTCTCGCGGGCGGCTTCGCCGAGGGTGGCACGTTTCTTCGGATCCGCGACGAGCGACTCGACGGCGCGCGCGAGATCGTCGGGCGCGGCCGAGGGCACCAGCAGTCCATTCACGTCGTGATCGATCACTTCGGGAATACCGCCGACGGCCGTGCTCACACTCGGCACGCCAAACGCCATCGCTTCGAGAATGCTCAGACAGAAACTTTCCGAATCGGAAGTGAACAGCCCGAGATCGGCGGCGTTCAGATAGTCTTCGATTTCGAAAACGTTTTGGCGGACGAGAATCATGTCCTCGATTCCGAGCCGTCGCACGTCGTCGTTGAACGCGTTAAAATCGCCGCCAGCGAGCACGAGCAGCTTGAATCGATCGCGCGGCTGGAGACGCGCGATCGTTTCGAGCAGACGGTCGATGCGCTTCACCGGACGCAGATTCGAGAGATGAACGAGCAGCGTTTCCTCGTCGCGCAGACCGAGTTCGCGGCGGACGTCGTCGCGCGGACGCCCGAGCGGGCGGGGCGAAAAGAAATTGTGGATGACTTCGATGTCCGTCGCGGGGCCGAGCACGCGGTGGGTTTCGCGTTCGAGAAAACGAGAGACCGCGGTGACGGCGTCGGAGCGTTCGAGCGCGTGACGCACGGCCGGGCCGTAGCCGGGATCGGCGCCGAGCAGCGTGGTGTCGGTGCCGTGCAGCGTGGTGATAACCTTCGGGCGCTGCTCGGGCGGCAGCATTTCGAGCGCGAGGATCGCGGCGGTCGCGTGTGGCACGGCGTAGTGCACGTGCAGGATGTCGAGTTGGTGATCGCGACTGACCTCCGCCATTTTCACCGAGAGCGGCAGCGTGTAGTCGGGATATTTGAAGAGATCGTAGCCGTTGACGACGACGGGATGGAAAAACACCCGCGTCGCGTCGATCGCGATGCGGAATGGCCGCTCGTAGCTGATGAAGTGAATCTCGTGCCCGCGCCGTGCCAACTCCTCGCCGAGCGCGGACGCGAGAATGCCGCTGCCGCCAACGGACGGGTAGCACGTGAGGCCGATTTTTAGCGGGCGAGACATGAGGAGGAACGGCGAATGGACGCTAATGAACGCGAATTGAGAGGCCTTTGAATCGAGATGGAGTGAGGCGAGAATAAGCGGCTTGTTAGTTCTGTCATTCTGAGCGCAGCGAAGAATCCAGTGTGCGATTCGACGTTCTTCGAAACGATGAAACCCAAGATGGATTCTTCGCTGCGCTCAGAATGACAAGCATCAGAACCGCCGCGCGGAGCGACCCAGTGCGCCGAGCGAGTCGATGACGAGCGGATCGTTGGCCCAGAGCGGGATCGCGTGTTCGCAGCCGGCTCGAAGTCCGAGCAGGCGCGCGCGGGTGAGCTGCAGTTCGGTGTAGTTGCGCGTCTTCTGCTGCGAGGCGTGCGCGTTCATCGCGTCGCTCCATGCACGAATCACGGCGGCGTCGGAAACATCGATCAACGCGCTCGGCGGCGACGTCGGCTCGGCGTCCGCGGTGATCGCGTAGAAGAACAAATGTCCGATCGCGTGTGGCGCGAGTTCGCGCAATTCGGCGAGCCCGCCGAAGCGCGCGAGCCGGCACGCGTCGCGCACGAGCTGGCCGAGACGCCAGTGATCGGGGTGCTGGTTTTCGACGAGCGTGGGCGCGAGGACGATTTGCGGACGGTGACGGCGAATGATTCCCGCGAGTTTGATCGCGTGCGCGGCTTTGACTTCGAGGTGCGCGTCGCCGTCGAGTTCGATGAATTCGAGCGTGGCGCCGAGTGCGGCGGCAGCGGCTTCCGCTTCACGCGTGCGAATCTCGGGCGTGCCGTTGGTGCCGGCTTCGCCCCGCGAGGTGACGACGAGATGAACGGGTCGGCCGGCGCGACTTTCCTGCGCGAGAAGACCGCCGCAGCCGAACTCGAGATCGTCCGGATGCGCGCCGAAAGCGAGAAGCGGAGGAAGATCAGCAGGGGAGTTCGGCATAGGCTTCGTCAGAGCGGTCGATGGGGTCGCGGGGCACGACGGTTATCTCCGGTGCATCAGCCTTGTTCAAGTAAGCCTGTTCGCCGGCGCCGCAGATGTAGTGCGTGCAGCGGATGACCGATTGCATCCAGCGCAGACGCGCGTCGCGTGCGGGCGTGATCTGCTCCTTGCCGTAGCTCGTGACCGGCACGGTGATGAACGCGTTGCCGCCTTCGTGAAGTTTCAACGCGCCGTCGATCCGACGGGCGCGCACGATTTCGTTTTCGAACGGCACATCGACGAAAACGTCGTCCACGTCGCACGCGGCGAGTCGCACCGCAGGATCGCTCGAGCGGACGACGCGGATGCCGTCGAGCAGGCCCATGCGGCGATACATCTCGAGACAGAAATCGGCGACGTTTTGCGCGGACACGGACTTGAATGCTTCGATGGCGGCGGGGCTCACATAGGCACCGAGCTGGCGCGCGGTGTTTTCCTGCCAGCCAGCCGGGATCTGTTTGAGATGAAGCGGCGAGAACTTGCGCTGCAGTTTGTTCGCGAACGCAAAGTTCATCGTGAGCGGATCGCCGGTCTTGCGGTGGCGCAGCGTCGTCTGCGTCTCGCGCGGGTCGTGGTCCGCGTCGTGAAAGAAAAACACGATCTCGCCGCCGATCTCCGCCTGCAGTCGTCGCGCCGACTGGAATTTTGAAAAGAGAAACCGGCGCGGGAAAAAGCCACACGGTTGTTGGCCGAAGCAAATGACAGGGGAGGTCATCAGGAAGCGGAAGCGCGGGATTTGTCGCCGAGGGCGGCCTGCAGCACGACGCTGAACAGCACGCACAGCGCGCAGCCGATCGGGTTGAGCCAGAGGTAGCCGATTTCGTGCTCGGGGTAGATTTTGCCGAAAACGTAGATCCCGATGACGGCGAGTTGCGTGAGAATCGCGGCCCAGAACACGGCCGTGCCGCGCACGTATTTGATGAAGAAGGCGACGATGAACACGCCGAGCAGCGCGGGATAGAAGATCGAGGCCACGATGTTGAGGGCTTCGATGAGATTTTCGGCGAAGCTCACGAAGAGCGCGAAGGCGATGGCGAAAATGCCCCACACGGCGGTGAAGCGCTTCGCGTTGCGGACGTTTCGCGCTTCGTCGTGTTCGACAAGCGGCCGGAAGTGTCGCCACAGGTCGATCGTGCTCGTGGTGCCGAGCGCGTTGAGCTCGCCGGCCTTCGAGGAAAGCGCGGAAGCGAACATGACTGCGATGAGCAGGCCGATCACGCCGTGTGGGAGCTGCGTGAGGATGAACGTGATGAAAACGTAGTCGGAATCGCGCGTCTTCTTGGCGGCGGGATCGGCGGTTTGAAGCGCCGTGCGAGCTTCCTGGCGGATGCGATTGGACTCTTCCTGCGCCGCAAGCATTTCGCTGCGCGCGGCAGCTTCGGCGAGGTCGTCACCGGAGTCACGCGCGGCGACCCATGCGCGGATTTTTTCCTGCTTCGCGACGTGCGCAGTGGCGTGGCGCGTTTCGAGTTCGCGGAAAACTTCTCCCTGCGGTCCGTTCACCTGGCGCTGCCACTGCGATTGGTTGAAAATGACCGGCGTCGAGGGCTGGAACTGATAAAAGACGAAGAGCAGCGCGCCGAGCATCACGATGACGAACTGCATCGGGATCTTCAGAACGGCGTTGAACATCAGGCCGAGTCGTCCCTCGCGCAGGGCGGCGCCGCCGATGTAGCGCTGCACCTGCGATTGATCGGTGCCGAAGTAGGAGAGCGAGAGGAAGAATCCTCCGAGCAAACCGCTCCAGATCGTGTAGCGCCGCTGCAGGTCGGGCGTGTAGTCGACCGCCTCAAGCTTGCCGAGCGCGCCGGCGATGTGCGTGGCGTCGGGCGGGAGCTTGTAGAGCAGAATCGCGAATGCGGTGAGCATGCCGCCAAAGATCACGGCCATCTGCCATTTCTGCGTGAGATTCACGGCCGCGCTGCCGCCGGTGACCGTGTAAACGATCGCGAGCAGGCCGGTGAAGATGATTGTGAGATCGAGTCGCCAGCCGAGGACCGTCGCGAGAATGATCGACGGAGCGTAAATCGTAATGCCAGCCTGGATACCGCGCTGCAGCAGGAAGAGTCCCGCGCCGAGCAGACGCGTTTTTTGGTCGAAGCGTTTGCCGAGATATTCGTAGGCGGTGTAGACGCCGAGCTTGCGGTAGATCGGCAGAAACACCGCGGCCACGAGGATCAGCGCGAGCGGCAGGCCGAAATAATTTTGGATAAACGCGATTCCGTTTTCGTAGGCCTGACCGGGCAGCGAGAGATACGTGATCGTGCTCGCCTGCGTCGCCATCACCGAGATGCCGATCGTCGCCCAGCCGGTGGACGCGTTGCCTTTGAGATAGGTGTTGAGTTTGTCAGTGTGACGCGTCCGCCACGTGCCATACGCGGCAATGCCGACCATCGTCCCCACGAGCACGAGCCAGTCGATGAGGTTCATGCGAAAACGCGGGAGAAAATCGTGAGCGCGATCACGGTCGCGACGAAGCAGCTGAAGACGAAAACATACACGCCGCGCCAGGTGCGAAGGCCGGGCACGCCGGGCGGTTCGCCGTCGTGATCACGCGATGCGGACGCTGGTTGAGTTTCGTGCGGGGAAGTCATCGACCGAGGGAAAGCAAATTGGCGAAGAGGCGATAGGCGCCGGGCACGCCGGCGGGGAGCTGACGGAAAAACGCGAGCCCTGAGTAAACGTAGTAACCCGAACCGTGGCGCGCGACGAGGAGGCTGCCGCGCAGCGGTGCCTCGCCCGGATCGCTCATGGCGAGCAGCGCGGCGTAGCGATCTTCATCCCAACTGCTCGGGAAATACGTGCCGCGCTCCTGCACCCAACCGGTGAAATCGGCCGCGGTGATGCGATTCGGCGTCGTGAGCGCCGGATGGTCGGGCAGGAGAAACGTCACGGGCGCGTCCTCATTGGTCACGCGTTGCTGCGGTGCGCTGCCCTGGATCGAAAGCGGGTAGGGGCCGAGCGCCGCTGTATTCACATTGTGGGGACGGTTGTATTGGACGATCGCGACACCGCCACGCTCCACGTAGGCGAGCAGCGTCGGGAGATGCTCGCGCAACGCGGCATTCTCGAAAGCGCGCACGCCGACCACGATCGCGTCGAAGGCGCGCAGGTCGTCGGCGGAGGAGTTTACGAGATCGACGTCCGTCACTTCGCAACCGAGCAGGCGCAGCGCGGCAGGAATGTCGTCGCCCGCGCCGGGCACGTAGCCGACGTGGCGCGCGCGGGTTTTTACGTCGAACGAAGCGACCGCGAGCGTCGCGTCCGGCTGCAAAAGCTGCGGGGGGAGATGTGCGTAGCGCAGCTCGATGCGATCGCGGTGATAGCGGCGCGGTCCGACCTCGGCTCGAACGGTGATGTGTCCGCTGGATGGTTGCGCGGGCGCCGAAACAACGAATTTCATGCGCGTTTCCGCGCCGATGGCGCCGAGCTGAAACGACTGCGTCGCGGGCGTGATCGACCAGCCGGTAGGGGCGGTGAGTTGCAACGTGCCGGAGACATTCGCGCGAATCGCGGTGAGGCCGAGTGTGATCTCGGTGCTGCCGCCCGGCGGAACGAGTTCCAGTGGAGGCAGCCAGGTCAGCGCGACGGGCGCCACGACGCGAAGCGGCACGCGCGCGGTCGTGCCCGAAGCGTCTGTGAGCAGGGCGGCGGGCGCGGTGGAAATTTCGAGCGATTGTTCGCCGATTTCGAAGCGCTCGCGCGACGCGAACTCCGGCGGGTTCTCGGGCAGACCGATCAGCGAAGTATCGTGGACGGTTGCGATGCCTTCGGCGGGCGCTTCACGCAGCCAGTAGGGTTGGCTCAACGGAGAGTTGGTCGGAATGGTCAGCGTTGTTTCGACGGTAACAGGCTGGTTGGGCGCCAGGGTGCGTCCGCGCCAGCGCACGGGCACGTCGGCCGTGAGGCGCGCGGTGTGTTTCACGACGAGCGATTCGCCGGGGACGACTTCGGCATTTTCGATGACGCTCTCGATCGAGAGGCCGAGACACGCCTGCAAGATACGATCGAGCTGCGCGCGCTTTTCGTCGACGAGTGGATCGCTCGGAAGCGCGGCGAGTTGTTTTCGCAGTTCCAAGATCGCCGGCACGCTCGCGACCGGGCGCGCGGAATCGAAGGTGGCGAGGAGTTGCGCGGACGCCGTCGCGATCGCTTCGCCGCCGGGCACGCGTTTCCACGTGGTCTCGACGCCGTCCATCAAGTCTTCGTTCACGGGCTCGCCGGCGAGCAGGAGGAAACGCTGCACATTGGAAGCCGCGGCCGTGCGCGCGGAGAAGAAACCGAGGCCCTGAGTCTTGTGCATGCCGCGACTGCGATTCGCGAGCGTGCCGAGTGCCTCGCCCGTCACGGGATCGTCGCCCGCGATGTCGAGCTCGATCGCGGCACCGTTGAGGCCTTGCGTGTCGGTGCGGCCCCAACTGAAGACATTCCAGAAAATCCGTTTCGGCTGCCAGGGAGCGAGACCTGCGGCGATTTGCTCGGGAAACGACTGCGGATCGCCCGCGAGCTTGAACGCCTCGACCGCGAGCATCGCAGATGCGGTGTGGTGACCGTGGCCGCCGCTGCCCGGAGGAATCGGGAAGCGCGTCACGATCACGTCCGGGCGAAACGTGCGGATCACGCGCACGACATCGGCGAGCACTTCGCGATGATTCCAGATGCGCAGCGTCTCCTCGGGATTTTTGGAGAAACCGAAATCGATCGCGCGGGTGAAAAATTGCCGGCCGCCGTCGATCGCGCGCGCAGCGAGCAACTCCTGCGTGCGCAGGACGCCGAGTTTTTCGCCGAAGTCGCCGCCGAGTTCGTTTTGTCCGCCGTCGCCTCGCGTGAGCGAGAGATACGCCGTGCGGTAGCTGCGCCCACGCGCGGACCACGCGATGAACTCCGTGTTCTCGTCGTCCGGATGCGCGGCAAGGTAGAGCACGGAGCCGAGCGTAGTGAAGCTGCGCAGCTCCTGTGCGATTTCCGCGGGGGTCATCGTCTCGCTCGCGGACGCGGCTCCGCTGAGAAGAAGGGCGGCCGCGAAAGACGCCGCGCCGCCCGCCTTGATAAACCGCCGGCCGATCACTTGAGGCTGGCGATCAGTGCTTCGTTGAGACGGACGTATTCGTCCTTCACCGCGCCGCCCATTTTGCCGGCGACTTCGATGGATTTGCGCGCGGTGGCGATCGCTTCGGTCTTGTTGCCGAGTTTCGCGAGGATGCGCGCCTTATGATAATAGAAGTAGAACGCGTCGGGATTGGCTTGGATCGCGGTGTCCACCCAGGAGAGCGCCTTGTTCAGATCGAGATTGTGATCGAGGTAGAAGATCGCGGCGGGGAAGTAGGGCTTCTGCGGCGAGTCGGACGCCATCGCGGCCTCGATCTGCTGCACGACCGGGCCGACGACATCAAAGCCGAGCTTCACGGGCACGAGCGTCTTGTCCCACGCGATCGTGAGCGTGGCGGATTCATCGCGCAGCGCGTCGAAACCGATCGTGAACGTTTCCACGGCCTGGCTCAGCGCGACCGGTTTCACGGTGACGCGGGCGACGTCGTCCTTCGCATCGTAGGCATACGCGCCCCATTCGCCTTTGTCCTTGTGGAGAATGACCGTCCACTCGTCGCGGCCGGGGATCGTGAAGAGTTCGTAGGTGCCGGCGGCGATTTCCTTGCCCTCGAATTTCACGGGCGTGTTGAAGGAAATCTTCGTCGCGAAATTTGCACCCGTGCGCCAGACCTCGCCGTAGGGCACGAGGCCGCCGAAGATCGCGCGACCCTTGGCGCTCGGACGAGCGTAGGTGATTTCGAAATCGGTCAGACCGGCCCGCTGTTTGATCACCGCGGTGGGGCTGGCGGCGGGAAAATCGATCTTCGGGCCGGCGTTTTGCGCGTGAGCCGAACACAGCCCGGCGAAGGCGAGGGAAGCGAGGACGAGGGAATGACGGAGGTTCATGTTAGTGGGGGAAACAGGGAAGTGAGACCGTGGACTGCCGGGGCATTCCCGAAAATCGGAAATGCGTTCTCACGATTTACCGCGGGTCTGACGGGTTGGAAGCACTTTGGTTGCACCGGTCGCTTGCACTGGCCGAGCGGAGGTCGGCGGGCGTTGAACGGCAGCACGGATGCGGCGTGTTTTTGGGGGGTCTCGGGGTTTGACATTCGCGCTCCACGCTTAGGGTTAAGCTACCAGCCGATTGCGAGGCCGGTTCGCCACACCCCGGCACTTCCTCGCGGAGACGTCCGCCATCGTCCGATGATGACGTCCCGGTTCAGATCCACCGCGGTTTCCGCGCGCCTGCCTCCCGGCTTCACCTCAACGATAACCTCAAAAAGGAGAACCGTCATGAACCTGCTCAATACGCTCAAACCCGCCCCGCGTTCGCTCGAAAAGAAATCGATTCTTTCGCGCGAGGGATTCGAGGGCGCGATCGTGACGCTGCAAGCGGGGGAGGGAAACGCTCTCACCGAGCCCGCCGCCCGCGGCGAACGCGTGATCGTCGTTCTCGAAGGCGAAGTGACGCTCGAGTGCGACGGCATCCACACCGTGCTGAATCGCGAGGAAGCCACGCTCGTGCTTCCCGACCGCGAGTGCACCTTGCGCGCGACAGGCGCGGGCCGGACACGTGTGCTCAAGCTCGACGTCCCCGCCCGCCAAGTCGTGAACCCGCCCCTCGTCGCGGTGGAAAATTAAAACCGTTCGCTTTAGCGAAACTTAGGAAGGCCGGCCGTAGCGCCGGCCTTTTTTTGCGTCTGGACCCGAGAGATCGACCGCAAGGGAACCCCTTAATCCAGCGGATTGCGAAACGCTTTCTGCACGCGAACTCGCGAGATTTGCCCGCCGAACCCCCACGCCGACGTGAAATTGTGAATAACAAACCGGAGTTTTGAGCCGCTCTATGCTTGACGCATGTGGGTCAAAGTGGGTTGAAATGGGGCACTGTGGGGCAAGTGGCGGCCCCGATCCATGGCGCAACCCGGCAAAGCTTTCTACACCGGACTCTTCCGGCACACTCTCGACGACAAGGGACGACTCACCGTCCCGTCGGCGTGGAGAAGCGCGCACGCCGAGGGAGAAACGTTTCTCGCGACCCCGCATCCGGACGGCTACGTGGCCGTTCTTCCGCCCGCCGAGGTGGAGAAACTCCACGCCAAGATTGCGCAGATGGCGCTGAGCGATGGAGCCGCGCAGGATTTCGCTGCGCGCTTCTTCGCGCAGACGCAGACTTTCACGTTCGACAAGGCCGGACGCATCGGCCTCGAGGACGCGTTGCTCGAGCACGCCGGCATCGATGGCGATGCGGTGCTCGTCGGCTCGCTCACCAAGTTCAACATCTACTCGCCCTCGCGCTGGGAAAAGGTCGAGGCGCGCACCGCGGGCGAAAACTTCGGCGACATCATGCGCCGCATCGGGATTTGAGCATGCGCCGCCAACTCTCGATTTCTTCGAACCCGGTCATGCCACAGACCGGATCGCGTCGCGCCAAAGTGCGGACCGGGTCGCGCCAAGGTGCGGACCGGGTCGGGACCAAGTGCGGTTCGGGTCGCGCCCTGTGGCGCACCGAGTCGAGCCCATGGATGGATTCGGTCGCGCCGGTGCACGGCGTGACTCAGGCCGTCGCGCGCGTGCGCGATGGACTCATTTTGCGTGTCGTCCGCCGCGGCGGTCGACGGACCTCCTCCCATGGCGCCCGCAACTCTTGAGAGCCGCTCCATGACGCCTGGCCATCAACCGGTGTTGCTCCGCGAAGTGCTGGAGTTTCTCGCGCCGCGCGCGGGCGGTCGCTACCTCGACTGCACGTTCGGTGGGGGAGGGCACACGCGTGCGATTC